>Ga0209395_1000928_pt1 | contig 42039 bp, 29 predicted proteins | sample GOMGulsemesocosm_3_FD_184635 | JGI IMG/M metagenome (GOLD analysis project Ga0209395, IMG submission 184635) | Methane-oxidizing microbial communities from mesocosms in the Gulf of Mexico - GOM9D Gulf of Mexico (SPAdes) (version 2) | ecosystem: Environmental > Aquatic > Marine > Cold seeps... | reverse complement strand
CCAGGGTCTCGTGAAGGTAATACTTCCGCGCAAATAAATATAGGTACAAACTTAACTGCAGGCGATGCTGATTCAGCATCAGCATTAGGTGATGTCGATGCATTATTAGCATGTGTTGGTGATTGTAGTGTTATTGGTTTGGATACTCCTGCAGCAGAAAACGCAGGTACTTTACATTGGTCAACTGGATTGGCTGATGATTTAAATTATTCATATTCTGACCAAATAGTAGCAGGCAATGCATTAGATGGAACTTCAACAGGTTTTACTCTAGCAGAAAGTTCATTATCAAAGGTACCTCAAGGTAATGCTAGCTCAAATGGCAATATATTTAATGAATTTGAAGCTATATTCAAATTTAATGGCGGCACCGACACTAATGTTAACTTTACTTTAAATTATGTATTAGATATGGCATCTATCATAACTGCTGATGTTGCATTCGATGACCTTATAACAGCTACAACAACTGCATTTGCAAACTTTACTGTATCACTAACAAATATTGGTACTGGTGATAGACAACAATGGAACATTGTTGATGAAACTGTTTCAGGCCGAGATGGCGCTATGTTTAATACTATATTCCCTGGTTCAAACTCTAAAGAAGTAAATTTAAATGAAAACTTTGATTCTGGTGACTTTTTACTAGAAGCTCAGAATGCTTACACATTAAATATCTCTCAAACTACAAGTACTAACATCTCGCTTGTTCCAGAACCTACTTCTCTTGCATTGTTCGGTTTAGGCTTATTAGGCTTAGCTGGTGCAGCACGTCGTCGTAATTCTTAGTAAATAAAACAAGTTAATTTAAAGCCCTCTTATGAGGGCTTTTTTTGCCTTCTAAAAACTAATAATTTGATTAGTGGGCTTTCCATACTTTGCTAGACATCAAATGAGTTACATTGTAACTTCAACTAGAGGTGTTTATGAGCAAAGGCAAACGGTATACCCAAGAAATTAAATTGAAGCAGTTAAACAAATCACAGAACGTGGTTATTCAGTTGCTGAAGTATCTTATCGGTTAGGTATTTGTACTAAAACGTTATATCACTGGCGGAGCCAACTATCTGAAAAACCAAAGTCGGTTAAATCATTCGATGCCAATTAAGGATTTTAAAGCTTGAATCTGAGTTAAAGCAGTCATGTAGGAACGAGATATTCTAAAAAAGGCCGCAAGGTACAATGCCAGCCCCCCCCGAGTAAAGTACGGCTTTATCCGTGATAATCAAGATGAGTTTCCATTCTAGCTATGTGCAGACTTTTTAAGTTAAATCGTAGTGGCTTTTATGCGTGGCTGAAAAAACCGCTGAGCAACAGGACGATTGAAGATAACCGGCTACTCAAGCTTATAAAGGAGTTTTATATTGCCAGTGGTGGCACCTACGGTAGTCATTGGATACACCAGGACTTACGTGAGCAGGCGAACATTACAGTGTGAACCGTGTAGCTAAGATCATGCGTCAACATAAATTGAGAGCTCAAATCGACTATAAACGTCGCCATATTAAAGGCGGTAAAACATCACGAATTGCCGATAACTTGCTAGCCCGTCAATTTAATCTTCCTAAGCCTAATCAAACATGAGTAAGTGATATTACCTATATCAGAACATACGAAGGTTTATTGTATGTGGCGACGGTCATGGATTTTTTCTCTCGTCGCATTGTAGGCTGCTCGATGGACAAAAACATGGACAAACATTTGGTGATCAAAGCATTGCTCATGGCAGTTTATCAACGCCAACCTAAATCTAAATCTAAATCTAAATCTAAATCTAAAGTGATGGTGCACAGAGATCAAGGTAGTCAATATGGCAGTACTGATTATTTAGCGTTCATGAAAGAACATAACCTTGTGCCATCAATGAGCCGAGCAGGAAATTGTCATGATAATGCAGTAGCAGAAAGCTTTTTTGCTACGATTAAAAAGCGGATAATTAAAAGAAAGATATACTCAACACGTAATGATACGAAAGCAGAGATATTAAATTTTATAGAAATGCTTTACAACCCTAAAAATCGTCACTCACATACAGGCGGTGTTTCAACTGCTAAGTTTGAAGAAGCGTATTTTTCTGAATTACAAACTGTCTGGTGAAAGCTGGGAAGTCCATAGATTCATATCTATTTACCAAGGACCATAGTAAGTTTCATTAAAACTTGATTAATTAGACCATTATTATTTGCTTTACATGTATATTGTTGAACACAATTGGCGTATTAAGGCTCAGTGTATTCACATAACATCTAGAACATCTACTATTCACTTTAATTTAAACAACTAACTTAAAATAAATACCTTTGACTTTACATAACTAGAGCTTACTTCCTCAAAAAATACGAGTTTTGAGTTAAAAATTCAAACTTTAATATTTGACATAAAACTTTCATAATCACTTGAAAACAAGGCATTTAACAATTTTGCTATTATCAGGCGATTCCTTCGACTAATACAGTAAAAGTGGGCTTTTTTTGTGCTATACAACCCATAATAACTTATGTAATTAACCGTGCAGAGATTACAAATATGAATAATACATTCAGAATTGATTCTGATAATTTTATAAATGATAAACAGAAAGGAGATTTAAAAAATAATTGGTTAGCTTAACAGAGGGCATCATAGCAAAGGTAAATATATAAGTGAGCTGAAATGTAATGTAAAAATCAATCCTATATTTATTTAGTTTTTCTAAAAAAATAATAGGCTTCGATAAATCATTAAATTATAACAACATTGAATCTATTTAATCCAATGTTGTTATGACATTATTAATTAACAGGGTCTATTTAATAGCATCTTGATAATGCTTAGCAATTTCCTTATCTTTTGGTGCTAGAACAATTGCCATTTTTAGTAATTTTATAGCGTTATCTTTATCTCCCATTTTAAGCTTTATCAAAGCCGCAGTGTCAAGAACTTGAGGATGATTTTTATTAATTACAAGTGCTTTATCAGCTAATTTATTTGCAGATTGATAATTACCTAATTCATATTCAACCCACGCAAGGTTATTTAAAATAGAAAGATCATTGGGTGATTTAACCAAAAGCTTCATATATTGTTCTTGGGCTAGAGGTTTATCAAATTTAAGCGCGCTTTCTGCTAATAAACTTTGAATAACAGTATCGTCTGGATATTTTTCAACATGCTTTTTAATGAACGAAAAAGCGGCCTCTTCTTTTTCAACTTTTTTAAGTGTAGAAAAAACTAATATACCATTATAAGTGCTAGGTAAGTTCTCATAGAGCGCCTCAAGTCCTGATAATGCCATTTTATATTTCCCCTCTGACAACCATATTTTAGCTTGTAATCCTTTAGCTAAAGGTAATTCTTTCTGTTTTTTAGTCAAGGTATGCAACTGGGCCTGTGCCTGAATAAAACCTTTAGTTATAATCAAAAAGTGAGTGTTTAGGAGTTTAAAATCCAAATTATTGGGTGACAGTTTTAACGCTGAATTAGTTGTTGATAATGCACCTACATAGTTTTGTAACCTTTCTTGCATTGTGACTTTTCTTAACCAAGCTACACGATACTGAGGTTGCACCTTTAACCAACGATTAAATGTATCCAGTGCTTTTTCATTTTCCTCAAGTTGCATATAGCTATCACCTAAAAGGACCCAATAAATTGGTTGAGTCAGGTTTTCATTGGCAATATTACCCAATAAATCAATTACCTTGTCATAATTTTTTTCAATAAAAAGAACTTCAGCATATAAAGTTAAGTAGCGCTTACTTTCAGGATTATCAGTAAAACTTTTTTCTATTCGATCAATAGCTAAATCAACTTTACCTATTGCTTTAGAAGCTTTGTATTGCAATCGGAGTCCTGCCAAATGATAAGGAGATTTATCAAGTAGCTTTTCTACAATAACTAATGACTGCTCATAGTTTTTGTTTGCGAATTCTTTTGTCGTAAAGTATATGATTGAATATGGATTGTATTCATTGATAGCCAAAGCCAAATTAAGTTCATTTTCTGCTTTTTCAATTTCATTCTGCAACAGTAAAATCTTTGCTGTTAGATTGTAACCTTCAACTTGATTTTTCCCTGCTCCTTTCCATTCTTCAGCTAAAGTTAACGCTTTATCATATTCCTTATTTTGAATATAAGCTGACGCAAGAGCAAATTTTGCGATAGGTAAATCAGGATCAATCTCAGACGCTTTTTCTAAATCTGCAATTCCCTCTAAATCGTTCATTGAAAGCTTTAAAATACCAATTTTAGCTATATCCTGAGGATTATTGATACTCATGTCGTTTGTTTTAGTTATTAATGCCTTGGCCTCCTGAAACTTTCCAGCCTTTAACAATTCAAAGCTCGCTGTAGTAAACAAATTAATGTCCTCTGCAGTAGCTTCGTCCATAACTTGCAAAGTACTTCCTGCTTCAGAACTATAACCAAGCTTCAATTGAACTACAGCTAATACTTTTCGTACAGGATGTGTCGAAGATAAAGATTCTTCGATAGTAATTAAAAAGTGATGTGCTCGCTCATATTGCTTTAACTTAAATGCACTTAAGCCGGCAACAATTTTATTTGAAGGAACATTGAGACCATTTTGTATAGCTTTATCTGTATGTGCCAAGGCACTTTCATATTCTCCATTTTGATAAAAAACCAAACCTTTCAACTGATTGATAAATGGATGTTCTGGAAATATATTCAATAAAAAATTTAAATGTTCATCAGCTTCAGAGTATCTTCCGGCTCTCACATAACTATTTGCCAAATACAACCTTACTTGCGTATTCGTTGGTAATAAACGATAGAATTCATCGAAAGCACTAATTGCACTATCAAAATCACCTTCGATAAATAATAGCTGACCTTTTAATATTAATGCTTCAGTTAACTCAGGAGCTTTTCCTAAAACATTTTCAATAAGACTTAAAGCTCCACTTATATTGCTAGATTCCGCCATCATATAGGCTTCGCCTAATTGACTAAAAACTGATTCAGCGGAAGTTTCGCTTGCTTGGGCAATAATACTTTTAGCTTTTTCATTATCTCCAAGTTTAATATAAGCCATTGCCTTATAAAGCAATATCTCAGGCAAAATACTTTCTGACAATACTTTAGTCTGGTTTGCTAAGGTTATAATCTTATCGCTTTTATCTTGTAAATTTAATGCCTTAAATAAAGATGGTAATATTACTCCTACATCCCCATTTAGCTCTAAAGATCGCATTAGTTCTTTTTCAGCTGCTTCAGCATCTCCAATTTCCAAATAAAGCTGTCCCAATAAAAGTCGCGATTCAGGATTTTTAAGATCAATCAAAACGGCATTTTTCAACTCTAAAATTGCTGAGGAGCTTTTACCATTGACTATATGGGCTTTAGCACTTTGAATGTATTCATCCGCTGTTTTTTTTGGTGAACAAGCAGCTAGAATTATAGTGATACAAGTTGTTAATATTAATTTATTATATTTCATTGATACTCCATTACTCTCATATTATGTCAGCAATCAAAAGATGCTTACTTATCAGTATTATTATCAAATTAGTTAGTAAAGGCCACTAAATCTATCCATACAACAAGTAATATTAAGAATTATAATAAGTTGCACACCTATACTAATTTAGAAAACACCTATTCACTTATTGTATTTTAATCCTCAAACGTCAAGACTCTAAACGTCTTTTTATTTTTCTCAGTGCTCTTTCTAAAACAAAAATTAAACTACTCTTGTAATAGCAGCACATGTTATGCGCATAAGATCTGTTAGATAATGATTGCTTGTACCTAGACTTCCCTGCTAAAAAGTCATAATACGTCAAACTTCTTTCTCTATAATGCTCTATAGTTAAGCTATGTAAATACAGACCTAACTTTATTTTCCCTTCAAACTCAACACTTAACGCTGATAAATAGAAATACACTCTGCCTTTATGCAAGTAATTAATAAGATAACCAATTGGCCTATCATTTAGTGTTAGTTCTGCAATTTCTGAATATTCACTCTTTAATTGTGCTTCGAAACAATTTAAAAAAGCAGGATTTTCAAATCCACTGGGAGTCAAAGTGTTTTTCCATTTATTAATATGGAAAACGCCAACACAGTTTAGTTTATTAAGTTTTTCTTTTTCTGAGGTGATAATGTTAAAGCTTAAACAACCTAGTTTAGTTAATAGTCGCTCTGTTTGATTTATTTTCTGACGCGTGTTTCTGGATAGTACATCTGATTTATAAGAAGTATTGATGTCATTTAAATTAATTTGATAGCCATAATCTTCTATTATGTAACGCTTATTACACGATAAACGATCTAATATGTTTTCCGCCTCATTTGATAACATACCAGCAATAAACTCACTCCATTGATCTTGTTTTGAAATAAATAGTACCAGAGCATTTTTTAGCTCGTTCTCATATCTTTTATCGACTAAGAAATCATTGTATTCTATCCAAGGTTGATCGAATTCTGCGTTCCCTGTACGATTTAACCACCATTGGGTTTTACTGCGAAAACCAAAGACCTTACGTTCTTTTTCAAAAATAAACGCTAAAGCCACGACTTGCTTGTTAACCGTAGCTTGTAACAAATAAAAGGGTTGTTTTACTTGCTTTAACCATGAGCCAAACCAATCCCAGGTTAAAAAATAATGACAATCTGAGCGTTCCTGTAAATCGAGCCAAATTGACTCTATCGCATTTATATGGCAAGTATTTGAATATATCATTTCAATTTTCACCAGTTCGTCTATAGATTGCACTCGTTCAACTTACCTTTAATGATTGACTTATAAAGCTATTATCGGCACTATTTGTAACCTAATTGTTGCTAAAAATCTATTTGTTTTGGAAAGATCTTGAAAGTTCCATTTAAAGTCAATGAGCACGGATCACTCGCTCAACAACCCCAAGTTGTTAGTTTTTCATTTCCTTTGCCTGCAAGCGAAATTTTCTCAACAGAAGAACTTCAATTATCCCATCATGAAAAAGTACAAGTAGCTGAATTCTCGGTTTTAAGTTATTGGCCTAACGCTTCGGCAAAGTGGATTAGGTGTGACTTTATATTGGATGAAAAGCAATACTTAGATCCTAATTATATTATTAAGAAGCAACAAACTTGCGATAATGTCGTATTCAAGCACGCTATTAATTGTATAAGTATTCAAAACACACTAAAAATATCCAATAATAATTACAGCTTCCATTTACATAACAATGAACTGCTCATTAATGAAATCCCCTGGAAGTTTAAATTATCAGGATTAAATGATGAGGAATTAACGCTAATTGTTACTGATTTTTTGCCTCAAATTAATAAGTCTACGCTCAAGCAAGAAGTTGCTTACCATGGTGAGTTTCAAAATAATAATCGTGAAGCCGTTTTAGAATTTGACTGTAAACTCACATTTAATGCTGCAAACCCAACCATTAAAATAGATTTTACATTACGTAATCCTAAACCTATGGTCCACAACAATGGTAAATGGGATTTAGGTAACAAAAACTCTTACCACTTTACGTCTTTGAATCTTGATTTTTTAAGTCTTGATTCGGAAAAAATTACACTTGACGTTACGGATAAAGGCCAACACTTTCAGCAACATGGTGCATGTTTTCTTCATCAGGCTAGCAGTGGTGGTGATAATTGGAACTCAAGTAATCACGTCGATGCTAACGGGGTAGTGAATAATGCGTTCAAAGGGTTCCGAGTAACACAAGGAATAGACGTTATTTGCAGTGGTGACCGAGCAGAGCCAACAATCAATGCAGTACTAAACAATACTAACCTCTCAATTGCTTACAAAAATTTTTGGCAAACTTTTCCGAAATCTATTGAAAGTGCTCAGAGCAAAATAACTCTGGGTTTATTTCCACAAGACAAAAATATAAATCATGAACTTCAACCTGGAGAGCAGACAACACATACCTTTTTTGTTCATTATGGTACCGAACCTTCGGGTCCTATAAATGCGAATAATCAAGAACTATCGGTAAGTATTTGTCCTGATTACTTAGCAACAACCAATGCCATTCCATATTTTAGTAATTCGAACGATGAAGATATTACTCGTATTATTAACGAAGGGCTTACCTGTAAAGATAATTTTTTTGAAAAGCGTGAGGCAATCGATGAATATGGCTGGCGAAATTTTGGCGACATCTATGCAGACCACGAAACATTAGCGTATCAAGGTGATAAAGAGCTTATCTCCCACTATAACAATCAGTACGATGCATTATATGGGTTCATTCGCCAATTCCTTGTTACTGGTAATTCACAGTGGTGGACATTGGCATCAGATCTCGCTCAACATGTTAAAGATATAGATATTTATCACACAGATGAAGACAAAGCAGAATACAACAACGGCTTATTTTGGCATACCGATCATTATTTACCTGCAGAAACTGCTAGTCATAGAACCTATTCACAGAGACAACAAGCAAACGCATATCAAGATCATGCAGGCGGCGGTGGTCCCGGTGGCCAGCATTGTTATACCACTGGTTTAATGCTTCATTATTATTTAACCGCCGATGAAACCTCTAAAACCGCTGTAATAAAATTAGCAGATTGGATTACTAACGTGTTTGAAGGTTCAAATACATTTTTTGAATTTATACTAGGTGTTAAAAACAAAAACATACCAGGGCTAAAGGACAAATTGACCGGACAATATCCTTTAGACCGAGGTACAGGCAACTATATTATTGCGTTACTCGATGCCTATGAACTAACCAATAAACAGTCTTACTTAGACCGAGTAAGTTTAATTATTAAGCATACTGCTAACCCGCATGAAGATTTAGCTACGAGAAATTTAAGCAACATAGAAGAATCGTGGTTTTATACTATATTTTTGCAAGCTGTTTTACGATATTTACTTGCCAAAAAGCAAGCGAATCAATTTGATAGCTCATTCAATTATGCTACCGATTTATTAGTACACTTTTCTAATTGGATGATTGACAACGAAGCTCCATATTTAAATACTCCAGATAGACTTGAATACCCCAATCATACATGGGCAGCCCAAGATATACGTAAAGCAAATGTACTTTACGGCGCATACTATTTTTCTGGAAAAAATGACATAAATACAAATCAATACAAAAATAAAGCAGACGAATTTTATCAATATGTATATAACTCATTAAAAACTGAAGAGACCAGAACATATACTCGTATTCTTGCTATTTTGATGCAAAACTCGGGATTTAAGAGTTTTGTAGAGCATAATAATTCAGAAGCACACGCTGCAAGTAAAACAAACGTGATGTTCACAAAGTCGCCTTCGCCTAAACTAGAATTCGTAAAATCATTAACTAAAACGTTGAGAAATACGTCTCTGAACAAGGAATTAACTTGGTTGTGCCATCGTTCCAATAAAGTAAAGCAATTATTCGGGAGGTACCTAAAATGAACGTATCCTTTATCATTCCACATAAAGGCCGATTGGAGATGCTTAAGGAAACAATTGTTTCCATTTTAAATCTCAATTACGATCAAACTCAGATAGAGATTATAGTCGTAAGCCAAAACGATTTTTTGTCTGTAAATGAACTTGTAAAAAGTAATAATAACCAGATTACAATCCTTTTAGCTGATGAAAAAGGAACTATTTCTAAATCTAGAAATATGGGTGCAGCAAAAGCTACTGGTGAGTACTTGACCTTTTTGGACGCGGATATTAATTTGTCGACTAATTGGCTCAATGTTATGTTTGAGGAAATCCAAAAAGATGACAAACGAAAAATAATTGCCTCAACACAGATTAACTCTAATCAAGCTTCAAGCGTTGAAATAATAAGAACACTAATGAATAGTTCTACAGCAGACTCTTATGTTGATTCCTTATCTGGAGCTAATTTATTTATGAATGCTAAAGACTTTTGGTTCGCAGAAGGGTTTCCTGAAGAATTGACCACTTGTGAAGATATATTTTTTACATCAAAAGTAGCAAAGGTTGGTTTATTATTTTGTACTAGTAAAGCTAACCACGTACATTTAGGTGAAGATAAAAATTGGAGCCAATTATTTAATAAAGAAATATGGCGAGGCCAGTCAAATCTCAAGTCATTATCTGGCCGTACTATCCCCCTACGAGAGTACCCAAGTTTATTAGTCCCTCTTTGGATTTTCTTTTTTACCATTGCAGCGAGTCTTTCGTTATTATTGGGTAATTTAGGTAGTACATTGTCATGTATTCTCATTATTGCATTACCTGTTTTTCTTTACAGCCAACGCTTAAAACGCATGGCAAAAAGAAAAGTTAAATTTGGTATTATTGTCAAATTCTATTTGGTATATTTCGCTGCCAGAGCCATAGGTACAGTAGTTGGTTTAACAAAATCTTTTAACGTAAGGAATGCGGCGTGAGTCAACAGAAAATTAAAGTTTTACAGTTTATTTGTTCTACCGGGTTTTATGGAGCTGAACGGTGGATTTTAGCCTTAGCTAAAAATTTGCCAAAAGATAGCGTTCCATGTGATTTAGTTGTTACTTTAGAAGGCAACCCCAAAGACCTAGAATTAGTTAAAGAATATAAAAAACAAGAAGTTGGCGAAGTAATTGAAGTACCCATGCGCCATAAATTTGATTTCTCCGTCGTAAACAAGTTATCAAAGCTCATAAAAGACAATGGCTATGATGTTATTCATACTCATGGTTACAAGTCTGACATTTTAGGCGTATTGGCAGCTAGAAAAGCAGGCATTCGCTCTGTCGTAACGCCCCATGGTTTTGAAAATTCGAAAGATTTAAAGCTGCGATTATTTATCTGGGCTGGCAATAAAATGATGAAATACGCCAATGTTGTAGTCCCTCTCTCTAAAGCACTTTGTCAAGACGTTAAAGGATTTGGCGTTAGAAACACAAAAATTGAATACGTACAAAACGGTGTTGATCTCTCTGAAGTTGAAGAACAAAAAGTTAAAGACAATAAATTAATTTCAGTGGGTGATGCCAAGCGAATTGGTTTTGTTGGTCAAATGATCAGCAGAAAAAACATTATAGATATTTTAGATATTTTTGAAACTTTAGCAGAAAAACATCCCAACATTACACTAAGCTTGTTGGGCGACGGTGAATCTCGCGGTGAATTAGAAGAACATACAAAAAGCTTAAACCATAAAAACCGCATCGAATTTATGGGATACCGGGATGATCGCCTTGAATTATTACAGAGCTTTGACCTATTTGTAATGACATCAACACTTGAAGGTATTCCTCGCTGTTTAATGGAAGCTACAGCAATGGGTGTACCTGTAGCAGCTTATAATATTGCCGGTGTAGATCAACTCATTGAACATGAAAAAACAGGGTTATTAGCCCCTTTTGGTGAAAAAGATACATTAGCAGCATACTGGGAAGAGCTGCTCTTTGATGAAGATAAGGCGAAAAAATTAAGTGATAATGCCTGCGAATTTGTTAATAAAAATTATGCGGGTAAACGTATGGCAACAGAATACATTGAAGTATTCAAGCAGCTTTTAAATGGAAAGTACGATTAATGCCATTACAAGACAGGCCAAAGATTCAGTTTATATTATCAGTAGATACTGAAGAAGAATGGGATTGGTCTGGTCCTTTCCCTGATAAAAACTTCTCTATTAATAATGTATTTGAGATCCCTGCATTTCAACTTTATTGCCAAGAATTAGGCATTAAGCCGACATATTTAGTGGATCACGCGGTATCTAATAATATAGCAAGTTCAGCAATATTAAGAGAATTACCAAGAGACCATTGTGAAATAGGCGCCCATTTACATCCTTGGGTGAACCCTCCTTTTACGGAAAAGACCACTGAATATCTTTCTCATGTTATTAACTTGCCAATTGCTATAGTAGAAGCAAAACTTATCGAATTAATAACAAGTATTCAAAATAATATTGGTGTTAGGCCCACATCATTTAGAACCGGTCGATGGGGAATAAATGGCGCAGTAATAGAGCTACTAGCCAAATATAATTTTGAAGTAGACAGCAGTATTTATCCTTTATATCACAACAATTTTTTCAGCTGTGAAGCGGCACCAACTCGACATTATAATCCTAGTTTAGCTAATACAAATATTCATGATAAAGACCAAACGCATAATATTCTTGAACTACCTGTAAGTTGTGGATTTAATCGTTCAAATTATGCATTTGCACAGAAAATGCATAAATTATTCGAAAAGCATCCGTTCTCTTGGTTAAAAGTTAATGGGGCTTTATGGCATACTCTGTTATTAAGAAAGATATATTTAAGCCCTGAACTTTGTACGAGCAAAGACATGAACAGGCTAATTGACAATAAATTAAAAAATGGTGATAGCTGTTTTCATATGTATTTACATAGTTCGAGTCTCCTAACTGATGTTACGGGACTAAATAATGAATTAAATGCTAGAGAAAGTATCTGTCAGCGCATCGGAGAAGTAATTCATCATTTATCACATGTAGCCGATGTCGAATTTTTAACACTTACCGAAGCAAAATCTAAATTAGCAACAATGGAAAATGTATGATTAACATTAGATTAGTCCAAGATGTAGATTGCCAAAATTGGGACAGTTATGTTGAAAATCACCCTCATGCATCTGCTTATCATCAAATAGCATGGAAAAAATCCGTTGAAAATGCCTATAAGCATCATTGTTTTTATTGGTTAGCTGAGAATGAGCAAAAAAGTATTATTGGCATTCTGCCAACAGTTTGGGTTAAATCACCGATATCAAAAGGTAGCCTTTGTGCTCTTCCCTATTGTGATGTGGGTGGCGTATTAGCAAATGATGACGAAATTGAACAAGCACTTATAAAAGAAGCTATTAATTATTGTAAAGTAAACAATATATCTACGTTTGACAACCGAAGTAGTATGCCGAGTAAGTTGCCTTTAGAGCATGAAAGCAGCCCTGCACCTAAAGTACGAATGTTAATCTCTTTTCCTGATACTTCAGACGAATTATTTGCCGGTTTCAAATCAAAATTACGCAGCCAAATTCGAAAAGCTGAAAAAAATGGTTTAACAGCTTCTACGTCTATTGATACATCACACTTAGATGCTTTTTATCAAGTATTCACACGCAACATGCGCGACTTAGGTTCTCCTGTTCACGCAAAAGAATGGTTTCAAGAAATACTTAAAGCCTACGGTGAAGACATAATAATTGCCAACATCTATTTTGAAGACAAAATAATAGGTGCTGGTATTGTACTATTTGTTGGTGACAAAGCATGCATACCTTGGGCGTCAACAAACGCCGATTATAATAAGTTAGCGCCCAACATGTTGCTATATTGGACATTATTAAAGTTTGCCAACGACAGAGGCTGTAAAACGTTTGATTTTGGTCGCTCTACATTAGGCGAAGGCACTTACCGCTTCAAAAGCCAATGGGGCGCAGAGCCACAATTATTAAATTGGCAAAAATTTAATATTAACGGTCAACTTATCGCGGAAAGTACTGGCGATGTAAGTAAGTTGAGAAAAGTTGTAGAACAAACGTGGCGAAAATTACCAGTGGGCTTAAGCGAATTTATAGGCCCCAAAATACGACGATATATCAGTTTATAATCACCACCACCGACATCGTCATTCCGGTGGTTTTTTAGGCCGGAATCTATATAATACTTACAATAAAAATAATAAGGATATTTTCAATACATGTGTGGCATTGCAGGATTTAGCCAGTTTGATCAAGAGAGAGCTTCTCAACAAACGTTAATTGAGATGGGCAACGCTATTTTTCATCGCGGTCCAGATGCGGGTGCTGAATACCTAGACGATAATATAGCTCTGTGTCATAGAAGACTGGCTATTATCGATTTATCTGATGCTGGTGTTCAACCCATGCATTCCTTTGACCAACGTTATGTCATTGCATTTAACGGTGAAATTTATAACTTTTTAGAATTAAGAGAAAACTTAATTTCAGAAGGTTATCAATTTAATACTCATACAGACACCGAAGTAATACTCGCTTTATATGCTAAATACGGCTCCGACTGTTTATCTCATCTAAATGGCATGTTTGCTTTTGCATTATGGGATAAACAAAACAAAACACTTTTCATTGCCCGAGACCGCATGGGTAAAAAACCCCTGTATTATCATTTTGATGGCAAAAACATTTATTTTGCTTCTGAACTAAAGTCATTATTGAAATTGCCACAAATACCAAGAGAAGTAAGTAACGAGGCCGTTTACGACTTTTTTGCTTATCAATATATTCCTGATCCTAAAACGATATTCAGTAACGTTTACAAATTAGAACCTGGGCATTTTATAACGCTAGACAGTTCAGGTTTAACTAAACAACAATATTGGGATATCTCGTTTGCACAGGTAAACACTGACTCTGAAGAAAAAATTAAAGATGATCTCACAAAACTAACTAAAGCATGTACTAAAAAGCGCATGATTAGCGATGTTCCACTAGGCGCATTTTTAAGTGGAGGTGTTGACTCGAGTGGTGTCGTTGCATTAATGTCAGAAATTGCCGAAGAAAGTAACAGCAAACCTGTTACCACCTGTTCAATAGGCTTTGACGATGAAAAGTATAATGAAGTTAAATTTGCGCGCAGCGTTGCCGAGCAATATAAAACTGATCATCACGAATTCACCGTACATCAAAATGTAAAAGATGATTTAGAAAAAATAGTAAGTTTTTTTGATGAACCCTTTGCCGACCCTTCGTTAGTGCCAACTTATTTCGTTTCTGAGTTAGCGAAACAACAAGTTACCGTAGCCGTTGCGGGTGATGGCGGAGACGAAGTATTTGCGGGTTATGAAAAATACTCAGTTGATCATACTGAAAATCAACTCAGAAATAAATTTCCTGCGTTTATACGTAAATCGCTATTTCCTCCACTAGCTAAACTAGCCGGTTGTTTTAAAGCAACACCATTTAGACGCGCTAAGTCGTTATTAACCAGCCTAAGTGTAGATCCAGCGATGGGATTTTATATCTCAAATTCATTCATCAATGATGATGTGTGGAACGACTTAGTCAATGATGACACAAAAACTAAGTTAGCCGGTTACCATCCATCAAAAATTACTACTGATGCTTATGCAAAAGCGGATGGTGCAGATCACTTATCTAAAATTTTGTATACCGATATGAAAACTTACTTACCAGGTGGCATATTAGTAAAAGTTGATCGTATGAGCATGGCTAATTCACTTGAAGTGCGTGCACCTATTCTTGATTTCAAAATAGTTGAATTTGCCGCCAAAATTCCATCTAAATATAAGTTCAATACTGAAAAACCTAAGCCAGAGAAAAAATATATTCTTAAAGAAATTTTTAAACCCTTTTTAAGTGACGACATTCTATATCGCAAGAAAATGGGTTTTTCAGTGCCTTTAGCTGATTGGTTACGGAATGAACTGAAAGAAACCACAGAAGAACGGCTGTTTAACCGTACAGTAGGCTTAATTCAATACTTTAAACCTGACGCCATTAAAAAAATGTGGGATGAACATCAAAATAAATCAGTAGATCATTCTTCACCATTATGGAGCATGTTAATGTTTCAAATGTGGTGGGATATCTATATGAACGTAGAGTAAACTTAATATTATGAGCCAAGTTCATGTAATGCATATCACCTACGACATGCGTATTGGTGGTACCGAAATGGTGATTAAAAACATCATCGATGGCCTAACTCAACCTGAAAGTGATACCAATCACCAACCTGGAAATGACACCGACCATCATACCCAAGAAAGCACCAGTAGTCATTCCCAAGATGACACAGACCGTCATTCCCGAGGTGTCTTAATCGGGAATCAAAAATCGTTAGATCCCCGACTAAAGCCCCACGGGGATGACGAATTCAAAATGTCAGTCCTTTGCATAGAATCGCCCTTAGGCCCATTTTCAGAAGAATTAAAACAAAACGGCATAGAATTTTTTGAACTCAACCGCCAGCCTGGCTTTGACACCAATTTAATAAAACAAATTAGACAAACAATAAAAAACAACCAAGTCGATATTATCCATTGCCACCAATACACCCCATGGGTATACGGTGTAATCGCCGCAGCATTTACCAAAACTAAAGTGATATTCACCGAACATGGCAGGTTTTATCCTGACTCAAGCACATGGAAACGTAAACTAATAAACCCCATACTTAATTTATTTACTGACCAAGTAACAGCAATTTCAAAAGCAACTAAACAAGCTCTAGTTGAATTTGAAAACATCCCAGAAAAATCGATAGACGTTGTCTATAACGGTATATCTCCTTTGCAAGTAATTCAAACTGATGTAGAAAAACTAAGAATAGAATTATCTGTACCAGAGAATCATATAATTCTCGGTACAATTGCTCGCTTGGACCCTATAAAAAACCATACTATGATGTTAAAAGCCTTTGCATTAGTACTTGAACAACATCCTAAAACGAGATTAATCATAGTAGGTGACGGAGAAGAACGTGAAAACATTGAAACCTGCATCAATGAATTAAAGATACAAAGTAATGTAATATTGACGGGCTACATTTCAAAACCGCACAACTATTTAGCATTAATGGATATATACTTGTTATCATCTTTAAGCGAAGGGACTTCAATGACATTATTAGAAGCAATGTCGCTAAGTAAACCCTGCGTGGTAACTAATGCAGGGGGGAATCCTGAAATAGTAGTAAATAGCGAAAATGGTTTTGTTACAACAAATGACAATGCCGAAGCGTTTGCTCAGGGAATCATTCGTGTTATTGAAGTCAATAAAACAGATAATAGCTTGGGACAAGCTTCGAAAGATCGATTTAAAACTCATTTTTCAGAAAATAGTATGAATATGCAATACAAGAAAATGTATAACTAAGGACATCTGGATATTCGAATGAATATGAAAAATTTAACAAAGAAATTAAAAATTGCATCATTGGAAGTTTTTTTTAAGTTTCTAAATCATAAAGCAGTCCAGCAAAGTCTACATGATTCTATTAAGCTTTCTAAACAAAAATTAAGCGTTATCGAGAACGAAGCTAACCCGTATTTTTGTATAGTAAATGACAATCTAAATAAACAAATTACCTCCGAACGTGATGACATAGTCATTATTACTAGCCGTTTTCGCAGTGGCTCTACCCTCCTATGGAATATATTTAGGAACATTGAAGACTGCACCTCTTATTATGAGCCTCTACATGAACGTCGCTGGTTTGATAAAAGCAACCGGGGTGAATTTATAGATCCGAGCCATATAGGAGTCGACGATTATGCAAGAGAATATGATGGTCTGGAATACTTAAGTCAGTACTACGATGAAAATTGGACCAAAGAGGGTTTATACATGGATGCTTCTACCTGGGCTCCAGATATGAAATCCTATATATGTGGACTCATTGAGAAAGCGAAGGGTCGTCCTATTTTGCAATTTAACCGCATTGATTTTCGCCTCCCCTGGTTAAAACATAACTTTCCTAATGCAAAATTTATTCATTTATATCGCCATCCCAGGGATGAGTGGTATTCATCTTTGACCAAAAAAAATCTAATGAATAAAGATAATGTTGAAAATACTTTCTTAGACAGCTTTTTCTTGAATAATTGGTGTGATGATTTAGCCAAGCACTTTCCATTTTTGGATCAACGCAATACACCACATCCATATCAGCGCTTTTATTATCTTTGGAAATTATCTTATCTTTATGGTAAAAAAGAATGCGATCAAAGCTTTAGTATGGAAGCATTAACTCAAAATCCTAAACAAACCTTGATAGAACTTTTCTCAGAATTAAACATCGACAATAAAAATTTGACTGTTGCAGCATCAATAATTAAAAAACAAAGCCTAGATAAGTGGAAACAATTTGCCGATAATGAATGGTTTGAAACACTAGAACAAGAGTGTGAACAAAATCTGAACATTTTCCTAACAACTCTTAACAGAAATTAATATTTATGACAAAAATAACATTATTAATAAGTGAGATATTTCCACCAAAAAACGGCGGTAGTGGCCGTTGGTTTTGGGAACTTTATACTCGTTTGCCCAGAAACGAATATATTATTGCTGCCGGCAATGCTGCTGGTGATAAAGCATTTGATGAAACCCATGATTTGAACCTTCGCCGTTTGAACCTTTCATCACCAAGCTGGGGAATAAAAAGTCTTACTGGTTTGAAGTTTTACTGGCGTGTATTCAATCAGATTAGAAAATTAATTAAACAACACAGAATATCAAAAATACATTGTGGGCGTTGCTTACCTGAAGGTTTTATCGGTTATTTATTCTACAAGATTTTAAACATTCCCTATATTTGTTATATCCACGGAGAAGATGTAGAAGCAGCAGCAACTAGCCGAGAATTAAGCTGGATTGTAAGGAAGGTATTAGCTAATGCATCAAAACTCATATGCAATAGCCAAAATACGGCTCATTTAATTCTTAATAATTGGCAAGCGAACCCTGATAAAACTGAAATATTAAACCCTGGCTGCGATACAGAACGTTTTATTCCGGCCGAAAAAAATATGGCTGTTAAAGAATCTTTAGGCTGGAATAATAAACAAGTTATTTTAACCGTTGGTCGCCTTCAGGAACGCAAAGGCCAGGACATGTTGATAAAAGCCCTCCCTGAAATTAAAAAATCAATCCCAAATATCCTCTATGCGATAATTGGCGGTGGTCAAAATAAATCAGCACTGGAATTACTAACGAAAAAATTAAACCTTCAAGATAGCGTAGTATTTATGTCTGAAATTAGTGACGAACAGATGATTCAAGCTTATCAGCAGTGTGATATATTTGCTTTACCTAACCGAACAGTAAAACAAGATATTGAAGGTTTTGGAATGGTGCTAGTTGAAGCACAAGCTTGCGAAAAGCCTGTTATAGCAGGAGATTCTGGCGGAACAGCTGAAACCATGATAATTGGTGAAACAGGTTATATCCTAGATTGTACTACGCCTGAAGCTTTATCGAATAAACTAGTTGAATTAATAAATGATCCGGAAAAAACACATCTGATGGGACAAAAAGCAAGAATACATGCGGTAACTAATCTTGACTGGAAAGTGCATAAAATAGCCGCAGAAAAAATATTTTCAAATCTTTGAATTTATGCCACTTTAAACAAGCACTAAAAGGGATGTAACTTGGGTTATTATATTGTTTTACTCTGTTTTGCCGCACTCAGTTTATGCATTTTCAAAAAGCCATGGATTGCTGCCGTTGTATATTTAGCCTTCGGCGTTATGCAACCGCAATATATATGGTTTTGGCATTTTGAAGGTCTTGAACCTTCAAGAACAATAGCAATTATTACAATAATAGGTTGGGGATCTGCTGTATTAAATAAAAAAGTTGATTTTACAATCTATAAAAAACGACAAAATCTTGTATTACTCACCATGTGGGGAATGTTTCACCTTTCACATCTATTTAGTCCTTTTGAAATATATAGCGCAGGTGTAAGGGCCGAGACTGTTCTTGAAACATTGAACACTATCATGATTATGTATTTTGTTACTTTGGGCTTAATTGCTTCTGAAACTGCCTTAAAATACATGTGTATATCAATGGGAGTTTTAGTCGCTTATTATGTCTATTGGTCTAACGATCAGTATTTTAGCTGGAACATGGCTCAATTTAGTAATGGTAGATTAATGGGGCCACGGGGGAGCATATACAGAGACGAAAATGTATTTTCCACCATATTTATGATAGGTATGCCTTTTATACTTTTTAGCTTTTTTTACATAAGAAAATTTGTTCACAAATATTCAATAATTATGGTACTGCCATTATTATGGCATAGCCTATTTTTAGTGGGTTCAAGAGGGGCTATGATTGCTACGATAATTTCTACCTTTATCGCTTCCAGGCTCATTCAATCAAAAATATTCGATAAAGTGCTGCTTGTTGGCTTTGTCGTTGCCTTAACAACTCAGGGTGGTTCAATGTTAAATCGTTCAACTGAAACAGTTGAGCAAAGCCAGAATACTTCAGAAACAGCTCCTCTTAACCCCAGATTATTATCTTGGCAACACGGTATAGAACTTATAAAGTATTACCCTCTATTAGGGGTTGGTCCACAAAGATTTCAAGAAGCCAGCCGACTTTATTTTCCTCAGGATAAACCCTATGTTGCTCATAATGCGTTCCTAAATTTCTCAGCAAACACAGGGCTTTTAACAGGTTTATTGTTTATCTATCTGTTTTGGTTAGCGTACAAAAATTATAAATTTTGTGTTAAAAATGGTATCAAAAAATATCCTTTATTAGATTACATCAATAAAGTTTGCATAACGTCATTGATTGGTTTTTTTGTTTGCGCACTATTTTTAGATCTTATAGTATTTGAAGGTTTTTATTTTTTACTTTCATTAAACTTAGTTAAACATCATGTATTTGAAAAAAAATTATTAGAAACGGACCAAAAAAATGAGTAACCAATCATATTCAATCGTTATGTTTGCATATAATGAAGAAAAACATATTAAAAAGTCGGTTGATAGTATTTTTAATAATGTTGATAACCGCTTAAAAACACTATCTGTAATAGCAAACGGGTGTAATGACTCTACTGTTGTTATTTTGGATGAGTTAAAAAAGAAAAACCACTACGAAAGATTAAATATAATTAACCTTTCGATTGGGGATAAATGTAACGCTTGGAACGAATATGTGCATTCTTTACATCCAGATTCCAATGTTCACTTTTTTGTTGATGCCGATGTAGAATTCACTGAAATGGCATTCCCACAAATGTTTGATACTCTGATGGCTAATGATAAAGCACAAGCAATAGCTGGCATTCCCTTTTCAGGAAGAAATCAAAAATATTATAAAAAAATGGTGACCGAATATAAATGTTTATTTGGTAACTGCTATGGCGTTAAAAAAGAGTTTTTAGGATTAGCACAAGAGAAAAGATTCTATTTACCCATAGGGTTAGGTTGGATAGATTCAGCAATAACGAAAGCGCTTAAACGAGATATTACCGATAGAGACAATCCTATTCAAGAAAGAGTCACCTATAACCTTAATTGCGGTTATAAGTTTAAAAGTTTAAACCCACTAAAATTAAGTGACAGGAATTTATATTTCAGCAGAATTGTAAGATATCGAACAGGAAAACTACAAGAAAAATACCTTGAAAAATTGAAGTTTTCTCAGTGGCCAAGAAACCTTAGTGAAATCAACAATAATATTTTAAATACAATTTTAAAAAAGGAAATTGTCATTGAGTTTTATCTGAAAAAAAAGGTAATAAATAGACTTAAAAAACCTCTTCCTACGTGTGATAGTGCAACAAAAACAGATATTCAATCAAAAAAAATATAAAGGAAATACATTTGTCTACACTTGAAAGGCACTGGCCTGTTTTTATTTTAGGAACACAACGCTCTGGTACGACTTTACTTACCAGAGTTTTAACAGCGCACCCCGAAATATATATTCAGAATGAATTAGAACTTCCTCATATTTTCAATGAAGATACAACAACCGACGGTGTGATAAATAGAATAAAAAGTGAAATTAAGCGAACACATTCTATTTATGTGGATGATTTGTTGGCCCAAAATAAGACGACAATTTGGGGATTAAAAGATCCACAGTTAACAGAGCATATTGATGTTTTACGTAATTTTTTACCTCGCTCCAAATTTATCATCATCGTAAGAGATGGCCGTGGAGTTGCTAACTCATATATGGAGAATAAATGGGGATTAGGAACTAACGCATACACTGGCGCTATACGATGGAAAAGTGAAGTACAACAGCAAATGGAATTTATGAATGAATGTCCAGGTAATTTCTTATTTATTCGTTTTGAAGACATGATAAAAGACTTAAAAACGACAATGATCAATGTTTGTAATCACCTAGACCTACCCTTTGATGAAACCATGCTTTCATACAATAAAAAAGAAAGTCACTTCAAAATTAATCAAGAAAACAGACATACCTTTAAAAAGCCCGATATAAAACTTGCAGATAAATGGATGAATCAGCTTTCAAAGCATGAAATTAACATCGTAGAGAATGTTTCCGGTGAACTTTTATCTGAACTGAAGTATGAACTTGTTGGTGAAAAAATTAAAATGGGTTTAATAGAAAAACTCTACTTTAAAATACATCAAGCAATTATAGGTGAAATCCAACTCCAATTTAAATGGCGAAAATTCAGATTGAAAGATGCGATTAGAGATTTCAAAAAAGGAAATAATAACTTATAGCTTTTTAGCAAATTATTAAATAAATGTTGCAAACATTGGAAAACATTCATGCCCAAAAATCTTTTTTTTATTAATATGAACACTGCATATGGTAATCATGGCGATCTACTTATTAATAAAAGTTTGTTAGATTTATTATCTGAGCGTGGAAATATTTGTTTAAATACCAATAATATTCCAATGGCATTTCTTAATGGCTTGCAATTAAACGAATCAAAAGTATCTAAAACAACAAGTTTATTCAGAGATTTACCAAAAGAATGGATGCAAAATTTGTTTAGATCTAAAGCAGATAAAATAAACCTTTCAATAGTCACTATACCTGGTCATTTCTTTGGAAGTGAATTGGATAAGGCATTAAAAGTATTCATCAGTGGCTTGGTTTTGCATTTATTTAAATTACTTGGAATTAAAATTTTAAAGTTTGGCGGTTGTGTTGGTCCTTTTTCAAAAAGTGTAGCTATGGCCGAAAAATTTCGTGCAAAGGCTTTTGATTATTACTCTGTTCGCGACACTATTTCTATAAAATACTTTGAGAAATACGGATTTACCCCTGAATATTTTCCCGATTTGGCTTTTCTGACATCATTTCAAAACCTGAATTCAATTCCTCAGCCAACTAAATATTTTGTATTGAGCTTTCGGCACAGCACTAACGCCATGATGCATAATGCCAACTACCTTGATAAGTTATATCAAAAACTAGATTCTATAGTGCATGATACTGCCAAACTAACAGATGCTACAGTCGTAATAAGTTATCAAGTTCTAAATGACAGAGCTACCTGTATAAAGCTTAAAGATAGGTATGAAAGTAAGGGTCTGGAGGTAACATTTATTGATAAGCTACTTGAGCTACAAGAAGCCTACGATTTGTATGCTTCAGCTGAAATTGTATTAAGTAATAGATTACATGTTTTATTACTGGCTCTACAGGGAGATACCCTACCTGCTGCTATAATAAATAAATCAGAACATCATAAGATCACAGGTATTTATAGCGACGAGAACTTGCAAGATTTAATTTTAGATATTCATAATTCCGAAAGCGTCGAGGAATTTACAAAAAACCTGTTTGAAAATAAGCAAACTCATTTGAACAATATTCAAACAATTAAGAATAGTACATACAATACCGGACAAGAAAAGATTAACGATATTTTACCGGGTAACTAAGCTATAGCAACAGAAATGTATTCAGGTCAATATCTGTCTCGCACTTTATTTTTACTAACTTCTCCTCAGTCACTATAGTTATAATTGGTATTAGACATGCACAATTACGTTTAACGCTGAATAACTGAAATTTTCTTTTGAGTATACGTTAGTACACTATTTTTCATTTCAATAACAAAATCCCACTCTGGCGTGTTTTTCAAAATTACAGCATAAAACAATATGCTAAATAATGAATAAAGTAAGAAAAAGCACAACCCATATATTAATAATTCCATAAATGCATAAGCTGATGAATAACCGATAAGTGAGATTAAATAAAGTGAAAGCAATGACGATATTACTCCAGGTAAAATCAAACTAATAATTTTCCATAGTGATATATTTATTACCCAAAGAGAGGTGTACATAAATAAGCATGACAACAAAACCAAATCTACGGCTACACGAATAGAAGCAAATTGAGATATTGTTACACCGCTAAATGATAATAGCGCAATTGCCATGACTATTAATGAGAGGACGTCATAATAAAATAAATACTTAATCTTATTTTTAGCCACAAGTGCTTGGCTAGCCACGCTACCTATAGCGCCTGAAATAACCAATAACGACAATATTCCAAAAACCTCTGAATATTTGATCCATTGTTCACCCAGCAACAACATCACAATGTTTTCATGGTATACAAACATAAAAGAAGAAACAGGTATTGCGATAGTAATGATAGCCAGCAGACATAACCTGTACCGAAAGCTCATTTGATGAGAATTATTCCGTGATTTTGAAAAAGCAGCAAGTAGTGGCTCAGTAGCAGGGATAATTATTTCAGAACTAGGCATGGATGAAATATACTTCATAATATGGTAGTTACCTACTATTGCCACACTAAAATTACTGCTCACTAGAAATGTATCTAATTGAGATCTGGCATATCCTATAACACCTTTAGACATCATCCATTTAGAAAAATCCCATTGCTGTTTTATATTTGTTATACAAAAACGAGGTCGATGGTCATGCATAACGTACGAACCAATCAGCTTAATAGAATTTGAAAACAGGTGCCCAATAATTAATGCCCAATAATTTTTAAATATTAGTGCACAACTAATAGTAACAATAACCGTCAACACCTTCTGTACCAATGATAACCTGAAAATTGGTACATAATTCTGGTCTCGTTCATATAGCATCATGCCGGGGTTGCATAAGGAATCGAGGATAATTAATCCCGCTAAAGCGACTAAGACGGATGTTAAACGTTCATCGCCAAAGTGCTCTGAAACAAAAGGGCCTAACAAGACTATGAGTACAACAACGACCAAACGCAGCAATAAATTCAAGGTCCACGCGGTATTTACATCTTGTTCAGTTATTGTTTCTAATTGAATGATATATTGTTTTGCACCAGTCAATGCCAATAAATCAAAGAACTTAAGAACTAGTAACGATAGCGCTACGAGGCCAAAATCTTCTGGTATTAATACTCTGGCAAGCACAAGCGTGCTGATTAATCCGATCATACGCATAAGTACCTTAGTAATAACTAAGACAGATGAGCCTATTATTGTTTTTTTTGCTTGAGACAAAACATTCCCTAAACTTTAATAATCACCTCAATTAAAGACATGGTCGAAAAAAGGTGATTTTTTGATTGAATTAAATTGGAAGTAAGTTGAATTAAATAATTAATTCTCGTAAGACTTAATTCTAAACGAACTTATATAAAATGGATAAACATTTAGCGATATTAAATTTCAGTTAACATGCTAAATATAATTATAAACTCAAATATGACTTTAATGTATTCCTTGCAGATTCTTCCCACTTAAACTGTTTAGAACGCTTTAAACCTTTATTTATATACGATTGCTTTAATTCCGTGTCATTTAGGATTTGTTTTATTGAATTTGCTAATTCCTCAGCAGAATCCAGTTCAACGATACTACCGGCATCCTCAACAACTTCAGGTAATGAACTCACATTCGTTGTTATCACAGGGATACCAAATGACATAGCTTCAAGTAAGACTAAGCCAAAACCTTCATATTTACTTGGATATACAAACAATTCAGAATGCTGGTAAAGGGCTGCTCTTTCTTTGTCGTCTATATAGCCAGTAAAGATAACCCTATCATTAATCCCTAAACGAACTACTTGCTTATGCAATTCTTCAGAGCTGCTACCTGGCGCACCAGCTAATATTAGATGATGAGGTGTATCCTCTGCAATGAGAGAAAATGCGCTGACTAAAAATTCTAAATTTTTACGAGGTTGTAAGCTGCCTAAAAACAAAATGCACTTTTCAGGTAGTTGCATTTTTTTTACTACTTGATTTTTTTCTTGATTAGTAAGTTTCAAATGTTCAAAACTACTTTCATAACCTTGATATATTGTTTCGACTTTATCAGCCAAAACGCCTTCTTTAATACAATCTCTAGCGGTTGATTTAGAAACTGTAATCACTTTATCTGCGGCTTCAAAACTTATACGCGTCCAATCTTCAAGTACACGATCCATACCTTTTCCATGGACATTCATATAAAAATAAGCGATATCATGAATAGTCACTATTTTTTTAAACTTACCACGTGATGGTATAAAATGATTGGGACCATGAAACACATCAATTTTATCTTTATCTAAAATAAAAGGTAAATAATAATTCCACCATAACCTTGGTCGCTCATTCATCCATTTTAGTGGAAACCTAACGGGCCTTAGATTAAAGTTATCAGCAAGTTCCAATTCAAAACTTGGAACTTCTCCAAAAAAAGGAGACTGAAAATATAATAAATATTCATTTTCTGTATCTATTTTAGAAAGCGCATTTATCAAACCAATGACATAACGACTTATCCCTGTTTTTTCACTAGCTTTTACGACTTCTATATAAATACCAATTTTCATTTGGGCTTCTCTATAATGTTTATTTAAATTTAATTGATCAAAAAATGACAATTTACTTAATTAATGAATTGAAAATAACGGCATATCTTATTAACCACTATCATCTTCTGATGGCGGAACAAAAGCAACATTTTGAAGAATACTTTCCTAGATACCCCTTTGAAAATTGTCAATACAAAGTAAGCACAAGAATTTCATGACAAATATAGTAAAGTCTTTACCAGGCGTCTTCTGTTAAATACAATTCCATTGCCAAATGAACGTAAATGTGTTCTTATCCTGTTAAAAATGGACTGAACCTGGCCAAAGGGCTATTGAAGATTTTGAAGCGAGTAAAACTTTAATAAAAAGATCTTTTATACCTATTTTTCACTTAAAGTACAGCTAGACGGAGTGTAACCAAACATATTAATTATGCCAAATATTTTCATCCTTAGTTCAGGTAGAACAGCATCAACCACGTTTACCAAAGCTTGCTCATATATCTCAAACTATAGCAGTGCGCATGAATCTAGAGTAGGTTGTTCTAGTTCCTGTCGGGTCGATTTTCCAGAAAATCATATTGAAATTGATAATAGACTCACTTGGTTTTTAAGCCAATTAAACTGCAAGTATCAAGATGACGCATATTACGTCCACTTAATCAGAGACAAAGAAGCTATTGCCAAAAGTTATTTAGAGCGGTGGCACTTAAACGAATCTATTGTTAAAGCATACGGACACGGTGTTCTGATGAAGCCAAATATTCACGTAAAAGATCGCTTTAGCATATGCCTAGACTATGTTGACTACGTTGAAGATACCATTACAAATTTTTTACGAGACAAGTCGAAAGTAATGACTGTTAATGTTTTCGAGTTAAAAGATAAGTTTCCAGAATTTTACCATTGGATTGGGGCTGAAGGAGATCTCGAAAGTTGCTGCAATCAATTCGATCATTATAGTAATAAAAACAAAACAAACGTTATTAAGAAAACAATAAAAAACATCATTAATATTATCAAATAACGAATTTATTTGAAGAGTATTTGGACTAAATAGAGAGTTACTATGCTTCAAAATGACATATCAAATAAAGCATTTCAGATAGATGCTTTAGATGGATTAAGGGGAGTAGCAGCCCTAATAGTAGTATTTAGTCATACCAGTAATTCGCAAATGTATTTTTTTCCAGGTTTTGATCTAAGTGGTATAGGGAAAACAGGTGTATTTTTGTTTTTTTTGTTAAGTTCTTTTTTACTCACGCTGCCACTTTTATCTCAAGGGCAAAGTATTTTTGATCGGAAAAATATACTTCATTTCATTCAGCGTCGATTTTTTAGAATATACCCACTGTTCTGCTTATTTCTTCTAGCTGGTGTTCTAAGTACGTACGTGTTTTTTCAATATTTAGGACTAGAAAATACCGGAGTTCCTTTTGCTCTTGATTGGCAAGGCTTTATTTATCACTTATTATTGCAAAGAGGTCTGGGAGTAACCTGGAGTATAGTTGTAGAAATTAAGTTCTATTTTATCTTGCCTATTCTGGTGTTTATAGTTAATTTGGCTTTAAAAAAAGGAATAACCTTCGCAGCGATTATCATTGTGGTTCTAATTGTCTGTGCTCATTTCTTTTCTCCCGCCAATGATGCCCTTAAAAATGATCTGAGAATAGCTCCTTATTTACCTGTATTTTTAATAGGTATTTTGTTAGCTGTCGTACAACATGGTATTAATAATAAGTTAATACGACTACCTTGCCAGACTATATTTATTAGCTATCTATCTTGGTTTGCTATTGCTGGCCTTATATTTATGACACCTTCTGTATATTCAGTGATTGTTTCCCCCGTAGATAGGTATTTCTTTCATAATGAATTCATTATATATTCCATTTTATGGTCTTGTATTTTGTTTAGTGTTGTAAACATACCGGGAATGTTACAACGGTTTTTTCAATTGAAAACACTTAGATTTTTTGGATTTATTAGTTTTAGCTTATACCTTTTTCATTCATCCATCATAGGCGGACTAAAGTTTTTGAACATAAGGAGTGATGTTGATGCGTGGGTAGTTTTAGCTATTTCATCCATAGCTTCTTACATCTCATATATTTTGCTGGAAAAGCCAACATCTAAAATAAAATTATTTAAATAGCAGGAATAATAAATACATTCCTAAAAGATATTAAACTGATTTTAGTGTTTTTAAATTTTCATGTAAATGTTAATAGTTGCATTAGTTATTTGTTAAGCCATGAAAGGAAATTTGGATGTTAAATTCCCCAAAGACCATGAAAAATCTCATTAGTTTATTCATTATAATACTCGGAATATTTCTAACATCAGTTAATATCTACGGTTCATTCATGAGCATTAGACCTGATGTTTTCTTTGAAGATGAATTGAGATTTGCAAATGACTCTCCTCTAGAATTTGATCTGGCTCTCGAACAAATTAACAAAAAAGACAGCGAAACCGACTTAAACTATTCAGAACGACTCACTGATGTGATAGCAAAAAGCATTGCTCATATTCATTGGGAGAAGTATGATCCAGAAAAATTTAACCAGCTAATACCTCTTTGGGAAAATTACTTCTTGTATTTTATGGGAAAATTTTCAAATATCCCTGAGTTTGAAAAATATCATTTCGCTGATTATCAGAGAAGTTTACAACGAGGAATAGGTATCTGTGGGGATGCGTCGATGGTCATGTCGCAGCTTTTAGATAAAAATTACATCACAAACCAAATAATAACTTTTCCAGGACACGTTATTGTTAGTGCAAATGTAGGACAAAATCAAAAAGAAATGCTTTTTGACGCAGACTTTGGTGTGACTTTACCTTTTACGGCCGAAGAGATTAAGCAATCACCAAGTTTAGTGAATAATTACTACTTAAAAGCTGGTTATTTTGATTATGACATTACGGCATTTAATCGAATATATAATAATAATTATCAACGTTGGAACGGCGTAAAGCACTTTATCACCAACAAATATTATTTTGAAAAGATTACTTATATTCTAAAATGGCCTTTACCTATAATAATGATAATTAGCGGTATTTACCTATTTTTAAGTTCTCGAAAAAAACGAATATAACATAAAACATTATTGTCAGTAATAAAAAATGTGGGAGTTGCTACGCCTTTCGTGTGTTACAGTTTTAAGCTTTTTTCCTAAGAGTATGGCATTATTTATGTACTATAGCCTGATGGAAATACGACATTACAGAGGGTACATATTTAATACTTTTTAAACCTATCAACTCTTAAAAATCTAAGTTGACTGTAACGAATGTTGTGTAATGGATCCCTTTGTATCCTTTGATGAAAAGTAAGTGTATTGCTCACTAATGGAAGCAGCTACACAGGAATCTTCCCGCTGATTTTAGAGAATAAACTTAGCTTAAATTTACGCACCTATTAGGTTAGGCCTTTAATGATGGATTTGACTCTGCTCCTCTTTTGGAATTTATAATGATAACTATGTTCAGAGTTGCACCCAAAGTATTCATGGCATGACTCCTAGCCCTCCTGCTATTGATAGAGTATTATTCTCCAGCTGGCATGATGCACAAGAAAGCCGCGACAGTTCCTGACTTTCAAAAAAGTCACCTCTGATACCACTTTTTATCCAAACTCTGGATTAAAAAGTATCAAGCTAACGCGTAAACTCAGGTTGATGCCATTAAAGTAATGCGAAAAAGAGCAGAAGCTGCACGTGGTTTTATAAAAAAGTAGTGATGTCCGAAGTTAAAGCCCTCAGCCAGTGGCTTAGGAGAGTAATGCTAAATCAGGTACAAGTGATAGCATTCCTTTACTAACAATACTTTATATGTTTTATTATTCACTGTACGTTTCAGAGCCCCCCCTAACATTTAACGTAAACACTGTTGGATTGAAAATCAAGTTTGAACTCTGGTTATTGTCACCACAAACTAAAAGGAGCAAATGCGATATGTTTGTTAAAAATGCCGCCATAAATAACATACTATTTTTTCTATTCTTGCTTTTAGGTGTAAGTTTTTCATATGCAGAAGATTTGCCTGTTAACTACGATATTATTTATGTTCGTTATCCCGCAACAAATCCATCAAGCCCATTTGTTAGCATACCTCAAGGTGAAAGACCCTATGATATTGCCGCAAGTGCCGATTTAATATTACTTCATCCTGATGGTACAGAAGATGTGATCATAGACTGTACCGAGTGTAGTGTGATGGATCCCTTTATTTCATATAACGGGGAATGGGTTTATTACTCATTAATAGAAGAAGCAACAAAAAAATCGGCTAGCTCGATATACAAAGTCAATTTAACAAAAAAACCTTTTAAACCGATTAGGTTAACTTTTAACGATGGTTTTAAAAATGACTGGTATAAAGCCAATTCATCTTCTGAAAGCAATTTAGAAAATTATCGAAAAATAAGAGATATGGCTCCTGTTCCTCTAGCCGATGGTCGCCTTCTTTTCACCTCAAATCGTGCAGGCTTAGTCGCTTTAAACCCGGGTACAGATGCTGTTATTACTGGCAGTGTTCAACAAATATATGTAATGGATGATCATAATGGTGAAGCAACGAGTGCTAGCCTTTCTAACATTGAAAAGTTAGAATATGGTAACTTGCACATGGTGCAACACCCTTTTCAATTGAAAGATGGCCGAATACTGTTTTCAAGCTGGCATGACGTTGGTCATAAATTTAAGTACGCAATGACGAGCTTATTTACTGTTCATCCGGACGGTACAAACTTAAAGCAATTTACCGAGCCTCATGATCATCATAAAATGTTAGATCATTTCATAACACAACTTTTTGATGGACAGATAATAAGCGCATTATATTATCCTTCTTTTGATTACGGCTACGGAATATTAATGCGATCTCCTTTGATCAAATCAGGCCCCACTTTTTTACGTGATACAGTTAAACAAAAATTTAATCATGGGAAAAAAAATCGAGTTAGTTACCGTGAATTTGACCGAAAGAATACTCTGACTGTAACACCGCACACCACGCCCAATGATGTACCAGCTCCGAATTCTTCAGGAAAGTACTCTATGCCCTCAGCTGCACCAAATAATAGTCTGTTAATCGCATATTCAAAAGGTTCAGTGAATCACTTCGATGCAAAATGTAAATTAAAAAAATTATGTGACCCCCTAAAGTCAGGAATCTATTTAATTCCTGACGCATCAAACAATATTATCAATTCACCAGGCCAATTGATTAAAATTAAAGACGACCCGAACTACAATGAGATTTGGCCTCGTGCCGTAGTTCCATATAGAGCTATTTACCTTCAAGACCAACCAGACATTATAGCAACTGTCGAAAATCCCAATGGAAATGCATCAGCTGTAATAGGCACATCCTCAATGTACAATCGCGAATCTTACGGTAGTAATGATCCGTTTCAAAGTTCAAAGCAGCGTGAACGACATGACGGGAATTGGACAATTCAAGGAGCCGAAGCCGGAATTTTTTCAAATGCTGATATCTATGGGGTTAGAATTATTGGTACACCGGCAAAACCGTTCACTCAACCAATTAATAAATATAATTCAAAATACAAACATCGCTGGAATGAAATAAAGCCTTATATTCTAGATAAACGGTTAAATAAAGTTGTCGCTCGCTACGGCTCCTTTCACGGTGAAAAATGGGAAATACTAGGTGAGTTCCCGTTAACGCATAAGGCACTAAAAGACAAACAAGGTAATCCAGATACTTCCTGGCAGGCAAAAGTTCCGGCAGATACCCCATTCCTTATTCAAGGTGTTGATAAAAATGGAATGACACTATTTAGCGAACTTACCTGGCGTGCATTAAAGCCAGGAGAAGAGCGTACCAACTGTGGTGGTTGTCACGCACATTCCATTCCTGCTCTTGACTTTCAAACTACAGCAACCGGTAAGGGGTACTTACTTTACGATATACCTGGAGTTGATGATTTTGACCCTCGAATTGATAATGGAACTTGGGATTTAACTACAGGTAGCATACCCCTTTTGACTAAAAATAAAGTTGAATTTCACAACTCGGGTATATTAGGTGTTGAATTTAGACGTGATGTTTTTCCTATATTAGAAAATAAATGCATGGAGTGCCACAAAGTCTCCAATGATAGTTCGTCGTTTATTGTAACTAAAAGAAATCCAGATAAAACCTATCAAGATATAACTTATAATACACGAAAGAATGGCAAAAACTTTGTCACTCCACAAATTAGTCGCTTTATACGTTCTCCTCAAGCTAGACAGAGTTTACTGGTTTGGGTTGCGTGGAACGAAAGATTAGACGGGCGATTGAACTCAACAAGAAAAAACGATATTGATTACCCAGACAAACACCCCTTATTAAATTTATCCGATAAAGAAAAACGTACTATTGCAAGGTGGGTTGATATGGGGGGTCCTATTGACTTTCCCCAAACAGATGGCTTTGGATATACCGATGATAGTCAATTACCAATTATTCACCTGAGTTCACCTGTTTATGGGACAAATAAAAGGGATATAGATGTTGTATTTGGCCTACATGACACAAAGTCTGGTATTGATGAAAAATCAATAAATGTTTCTTTTGAATACGTGAATAAAAATAATATAGCTAAATTAGTTATTGAAAAAATTTCGGTACCATCCTTTCAATTAAAACTTAAGAAATCACTTCTAGAACGAGGTGTATATTCCTTAAAACTACCTCAAAGATATATGAAAAAACGGGGAGATTACATTATTACAATCAAGGCAACAGACCAAATAGGCAATAAAAATATATTAACGAGAAGGTTTACTTTAATTTAGTAAATACGAATTTAAGTGCCTTAAGTATCTAGCTTTATTGTTTAATTATGAATAAACTATTTAAAAATTTATTTAGTTGTTTGTAATTTGTGAATATTCTTTTCTTAGCTCAACGTGTTCCCTTTCCTCCTAATAAAGGAGAAAAAATTCGTACTTTCAATCAAATTAAGTATCTTAGTGATAACCACACAATTAGCATCTGTGCCCCATTGGAGCGAAATGAAGATATTAGCTATTTTCAAACCTTATCAAACAATTATTGTGAGGGCGTTTCCTACCATGGTTTAACCAATAAAGCATTTAGGTTAATAAAAGGTCTATTAACTGGGAAAGCACTAAGCGTTGCTAATTTTTATTCAGAAAACTTACAATTAAAATTTGATGCTTTACTGAAAGATAAAGACTTTGATACCGTCATTTGCACTAGCTCTGCTATGGCAGAGTACATTTACAAAAGTAAGTCATTGAGTCACCTCGCAAAGAAACCAAAGTTGCTAATGGATTTCATGGATTTAGATTCTGATAAATGGCGACAGTACGCCGAAACATCTCGCTGGCCAATAAAATGGATTTATCAACGAGAAGCAGCAATTTTAGCTAAATATGAAAACGAAATAACACATGATTTCGATACCAGTTTTTTTATCGCTGTTGCTGAAGTCGAGCTATTTAAATCTAATATTAAAAACTCAGGAATAGTATTAACCATGGGTAACGGTATGGATACCGATTCTTTTGTCCCTACAACCTCTCCTCCTAACAATAATGCACCTGTCATGCTATTCACTGGTGTAATGGATTATAAGCCTAATATAGATGCTGTTGTTTGGTTTGTGGATAATGTATGGCAAGAAATATTAAAAGAGTATCCTGACGCAAGGTTTATTATTGCTGGCATGAACCCTACCTCAAACGTTAAAGGCTTGGAAAAAATTAGCGGTATTGAAGTTACAGGTTATGTTGATGATATTTTACCCTACTATCATCAATCTGATTACTTTGTTGCTCCATTTAGGTTAGCGCGCGGGGTTCAAAATAAAGTACTGCAGGGGTTTGCCTGTGGCTTACCGGTAATAGCGACTCCTATGGGAGCTGAAGGGATTGATTGTACTAATGACATCGATATTTTAATTGCAAATACAGCAGATGAGTTTTTGACCTGTATAAAAAATCTTGATAGTAATACTAAATTTCGTGAAAAGATTAAAGCCAATGCGTTAAAGTTAATCCATGAAAGATACTCCTGGGAAGGTAAATTACAGGTTTTAGATGATGTTTTGAATGGTAAAGTGTAACTTTATCATTTTATGGTCTTAGTTTTTTGGTGTATGATGCTTTGGATTTCCGCTTTCTCGAGAATGACGGGTGGAAAAGCCGAGTAATGTAAAGATTCGTTAGGGTAACGAAGCCGACAAATTTTTTCGTATACCGTCATCCCCGAAGTGTTTTGTCGGGGATCTATTTTTATATATTCGTTCTGGATTCCCGATATCGCGGGAATGACGGGTGGATAAGCGTCGTAATGTAAGGATTCGTTGGGGTGAAGAAGCCGACAATTTTTTTCTTATACAATCATCCCCGAAGTGTTTTATCGGGGGGCTAGTAGTAGAGATTCACAGCAGAATTATTCAACTCGACCATACTTATCTTCAAAACGAACAATGTCATCTTCACCTAAATAACTACCGGATTGTACTTCAATTAGCTCAAGAGGCAACTTCCCTGGGTTTTCTAATGCGTGGACAGCACCAATAGGGATATAACATGATTGATTTTCAGTAAAGAGCTTAGTTTCTTTGTTAATAGTTACCATGGCACTACCCGAAACTACTATCCAATGTTCGGCTCTATGATGATGCATTTGCACCGACAGTTTGGCCCCCGGCTTAACAGTAATGCGTTTAACTTGAAAACGTTCTCCTATATCAATTGAGTCATAGTGCCCCCAAGGACGATATACAAGACGGTGTTGAGTCGCTTCGGCTCTGCCATTGTCTTTGAGCATTTTAACAACCGCTTTAATATCTTGAACGTCATCTTTGTTTGCAATTAAAATTGCATCTTTAGTATCAACGATAACCAGATTATTTACGCCTATCGTCGAAATTAATCGGCTATCACTGTGCAAATAACAGTTCTTTGAATTTACAGTTATCGCATCTCCTTTGATAACGTTGTTGTTCTCGTCTTTTTCAGTAATATCCCATAATGCGGAATATGAACCAACATCGCTCCAACCGGCATCTAAAGGCACAACAACTGCAAAATCTGTATTTTCCATTACCGCATAATCAATCGACTCATCTTCACATGCCATAAATGCGTCTTTATCAGGTCTAATAAAATCCATATCAAGATTAATATCAGCCATAGCTTCACTACATTGAGAAAAAATCTGAGGTTTGTATTTTTTAAGTTCTTCAAGATAACGTGAGGCTTTGAACATAAACATGCCGCTATTCCATAAATAAACACCAGCAGCTACAAACTCTTCCGCAAGGTGGGTATTTGGTTTTTCAACAAACTTATCAACAACATAGCCAAATCCATCTAACTTCTGTCCTTGTTTAATATAACCAAAACCAGTTTCAGGGTGCGTAGGCACAATACCGAAAGTTACCAGTTTACCTTCGTTGGCTAATTGATTAGCCTGCTCTACAACCTTATGAAATTGTTCCGTATCTTTTATAACATGGTCCGAAGCTAAAACCAGTAAAACCGCATCCTTGTTTTTTTCTAAAGCTTGTATTGCGGCTAATGCTAATGCGGGTGCAGTATTACGTCCTTCTGGTTCAAGTATTATCGCCGGATTTTGTACATAGCTTCTTGCTTGTTCTGCCACTAAAAATCTATGCTCTTCGTTACAAATAAGAATCGACTGATTGCACTCTTTTGGTAATCTCAATAGTGTGTCTTGTAACAAGCTAGTCTCATTAACCAGCGATAGAAACTGCTTAGGATACATAGTACGAGATAGAGGCCACATTCGAGTGCCACTACCGCCGCACATAATGGTTGGAACGATATTATTGATCACAGCTATTCTTCCATGCATACATTAAATTACTAAATATAATAATCTATCATTTCATTTTAGAAAAGCATTAACCATAAATTAATATTACTTGGCCCCAGATAATGCAGTTACCCCTATTCTTAGGTATAGTTACCTTCATATTTGGTTGGATTTTTTGGTAGTTATAAATGGAAGCTCTTACATGTTTTAAAGCGTACGATATTCGAGGTAAGCTCGGTGTAGAATTAAACACTGACATTGCTTATCGTATTGGTAGAGCTTTTTCTGCTCATACTAAAGCAAAAAAGGTTGTCGTCGGTGGAGACATTCGATTAACCAGTGAAGAACTAAAATTAGCTTTAGCTAAAGGCTTAATGGCTGGAGGCACTGATGTTATAGATATTGGCATGTGTGGTACTGAACACATCTATTTTGCAACCAATTACCTAAATATTGATGGTGGTGTATGTGTTACGGCTAGCCATAACCCAATAGGTTATAATGGTATGAAGCTTGTTAGAACAGGTAGTAGACCAATAAGTGGTGACACTGGTCTTTTCGATATTAAAGCTTTAGCTGAACAAAATGATTTTGTTGATGCTCCTCAACAAGGTAAATTGACTCAGCAAAATATCTCAACAGCCTATACCGAACATTTATTGACATACATAGATAGTGATAATATAAAACCTCTAAAGCTTGTTGTTAATGCAGGTAATGGCGCTGCGGGTCCTGCTATTGATGTTTTAGAATCTCACTTTAAACAATTAAATATTCCGGTTGAATTTATTAAAATTCATCATGAACCCGATGGTACTTTTCCTCACGGTATTCCAAACCCTTTATTAGTTGAGAACAGAAGCTCAACAAAAGAAGCGGTATTAGCACATAACGCAGATATGGGTATCGCTTGGGATGGTGATTTTGACCGCTGCTTCCTATTTGATGAGTATGGTGAATTTATCGAAGGCTATTATATCGTTGGTTTACTTGCCGACAACTTTCTTGCCAAAGCCAAAGCAAATAACATCTCGAATGAAAAAATAATTCATGACCCCCGTTTAACTTGGAACACCATAGATATTGTCAGCCAAGCCGGTGGTGAGCCCATACTCTGTAAAACAGGTCATGCTTTCATCAAAGAGCGTATGCGAGAAGAGAATGCAGTATATGGTGGAGAAATGAGTGCTCATCACTACTTTAGAGATTTTGCCTATTGTGATAGCGGCATGATCCCTTGGTTATTAGTAGCTGAATTAATTTGCTCCACTAAAATCTCACTATCAAAGTTGGTCGCGGCGCGCATAAATAAGTTTCCTGCATCAGGTGAAATTAATAATGTTATTGACGATCCAAAAGCTGCAATTCAACGCGTTTTAGCCTACTACGAAAAATCAGCTAATAACATAGATTATACTGATGGTATAAGCATAGAGTTTGAGAGTTGGCGCTTTAACCTAAGGTCAAGCAACACCGAACCTGTAGTTCGTTTAAATGTCGAATCAAGACAAGACATTTCTTTAATGAAAGATAAAACACAAGAAATATTGGCTTTATTAAAGCGTTAATATTATCAATGCCCATGTTACTTTTGGTTCCTGAAATATTGAGCTGAAAGTTATAAAAGCTAAAGAATTTAAGTGACATGAGTAGTACAAATTGAAGATCAATACAGGATAGGAACGTGAAAAGTATAATTAAACAGGCTATTTTTTTTCTTGCTGCGATATTTATTTCGCCTATAACACTAACATACTTACTACTAAATAAAGTGCTAAAAAGTGATTCACTTTTTAGCACTTTTTCACAGCTGTTGTGTTTAATCCCCGGAAAATTTGGCAGTTACCTTCGAGCAGGATTTTACCGATTCACCATGAGCTATTGTAGCGCTGACGCTGTTGTCTCATTTCTTACGTTGTTCTCTCAACGTGATACAGAAATATCAACCGGCGTCTATATTGGGCCACAATGTAATATAGGTAAATGTAAAATTGGTCAAGATACACTACTTGGCAGTGGTGTTCACATTATGAGTGGTAAAGGGCAGCATAATTTTGATGATTTATCCAAGCCGATTAAACAGCAAGGTGGTTCCTTTGAGAAGATAACTATAGGTCAAGGTTCATGGGTCGGTAATGGAGCCCTTATTATGGCTAAGATTGGCAAACATTGTGTTGTTGCCGCTGGTGCCGTCGTTATTAACGATGTTGCTGATTATTCAATAGTTGCAGGGAATCCTGCTAAAGTAATTAAAAAATTGCATGATCAACATTAAATCAATGAAGTTTATAATCATCATCTTAATCAGCCTATTTTACTGTAGTTTTATTCAAGCAATTACAATAGATACAAATGCTATTTTTTTAGCAAAATTGCAACCTCAGATGAAGGTACCTTCCGACTATAAAATTTATAATGTGCGAAATGTTGAAGAAGTATATCAAGCTTTAAATAAAGCGAATAAAGCTGGTGGTTATGCAGCGATATTATTCGCTGATGGTATTTATCATTTTAAGCATACTTTAAATATATTAGCAAATAACATTATGTTGCTATCAAAATCAGCTACTCCTGTTAATACCATATTACGTGGCAATGGCATGAAAGCCACTAAAGGTGTTGATAACCTGATACGAGTAAGCGGAAAGCACTTTGTTATGGATGGTTTGACACTTGAGCAAGCCGGTAATCATCTTATTCAAATAGCAGGTGAAAATGGCGCAAGTAGCCCTATTATTCGTAATAGCATTTTACAAAATGGCTATGAACAATTACTAAAAGTTACTTATAGTAGAAAACATAGTGAATTATTTGCTAATAATGGCTTAGTTACGAACTGCTTTTTTCGCTATACAAAAGGGATAGGACCAAATTTTTATATTGGTGGTATTGATGCACATGGCATTAAAAACTGGTTAATAATACACAATATTTTTGAAAATATTGCCAGCCCAGATAAACATATTGCCGAACATGCCATTCATTTATGGAATGATACTGCTCACAACTGTATTAAAAATAATCTTATTATAAATTCAGATCGCGGTATTGGTTTTGGTTTGAGACAAGGCAAAGCAAATTACATCAGTTATTCTAATTTTGCTGGTGTTATTCAAGGTAATATTATTTATCACGCAAAGAACATGCACAAGTATGCCGATACAGGGATTATTTTAGAAGATAGTCCAGAAACAATAGTCAAAAATAATATTATTTTTTTTGAGCATAATTATCCTTATGCAATTGAATTTAGATTTGAGAGTTCAGTAAACGTAGTTATAAAAAACAACAACACAAATCGCGGTATTAGAAATAGAAATAATGCTAATGCAATTGTTATTAATAATAAAGTTTCAATATTGAATGAAGAGAACTTATTGCAGGAAATTGAAAGATTTAAACTACTGAAATCATTTTAATCATTCCTATTGGCCATCGTCATACGAGTAGCCTCTCGTCGATCTAGTAGTGTTTTAGGCTAGAATGGAATCCAAAGAACAGATTCTGAATCCTCGACAAAACAACACGAGGATGACGATGTAGTAATACTTCGGGGGGCAAGTTGATGTTATATCAGTTAATCGGCGATACCAATAATGTCATATTGTTGTACTGGGAATTGATCATAAAAGTTTAAACGTCTAATTACCGGCTTATTATCTTGAATAGGCACAAGCCATTTAAATGACCTTATTTTTTCAGCCTCACGAAATAAGTCTTCTGCTGTTTGTTTATCTCTGGTTAAAACCTCTGGATGAAGCTCTAAAAGAACAATAACTTTATCTGCTTTTTTTATAGTGTTTTTAGCACCTGAGAACATTGCTTTTTCTTGTCCTTCAACATCTATTTTTATCGCAAGATTCTTAGCTAAGACAATGCCATGTTTATCAATAAGGGAGTCTAAGGTTGTTACTTCTGTTTTCCCTGTTGAATTATTAACTAAGTGTCCTTCGTGATCTGACCCTTGTTCGCTTTGAAAGCTAAACTGGCCATACCCATCAAAATTAGAAACGGCACTTTTAAAGGCTAGATGTCTTGTAGATATATTGAGTAAATTCTGTTTAAGTACATTAAAAACAGTTGGGTTAGGCTCTAATGCAATAATATTATTTAAGGCAATGCAGTATTTATTTACCAAAGCTGACACAACACCAACATCAGCGCCTAAATCAATAAAATCAAATGAATCTAATTGGTCATTTAATGTTTGTGTGAAAGGCAGAATTTCTTCAAGGTAATAGTTTTCTGGGCCATAGTTTTTCCAAAAACACCACTGGTCCCATGGGATCGAAAACTCACTACCTTTTATATTATAAGTAATTAAACTGCGATTAAATTTATGTTTTGTAGCTTCATAAAAACGATATTTGCCAGGCACTTCATTGCACTGAGCAAATCTAATCAGATAGTTTAAAAGTTTTGGTAACTTATGCATGTTATTTATTTTGCATTATATTGTTTAACTGTTCAGAATTAGATTCTATAAATTTCATTAACTCTTGCTCTGAATTTATATCATGGTTAGACGTTTGTAATGAGAAACCCACCAAAGCATTATTGTTTGCTTTCCCTAATAATGAATTAGCCGTTTGAAATAGTTTCGCCTTTATCTTATTAGCAAAGAATTTATCTGATATTTGATACCAATGAATAATGATTCTTTTTTCGCCTTGGGGAGATACTAATTGTGTAAGCTGAGCTCGTTGATGGGAATCTCTAATGTTAATATTTTTTGTGCGAATCAAGGTCCAACGATCCGCATCATATAACTTGTTTAATGACGAAATAAGCTCGCCTGTCCCATTAGTGTATGCGGCTATAAAAAAATCTATTGATATTTTTCCGCTCACCTTGATACTACCCTGCTCAGTTTCACTTGCATGCTCGAAACTAGGCTGCCATCTTATTGATTTTATGCTATCAGTTTGACTAAATATTGATTGAGTATTAATAACGTAAGATGGTTCAATTGCGAGTTTGTTATTCTCTATTGATTTCAACCAAGTAAACTGCAAAATAAAGAGAGCAATAACAAATGTCGCTACCGGCATAGAATATAAACGTAACTTATCACTTTTAGCTGCCTTGTTCTGGGTCGCTGGATTAAGGTCAAGGCTTATAATTTTATCTCTGAATCGCTCACCGATAAATATCAGTAAAAAAAGAATGATTGCATAAAAAACACCACCATATATAAGATGATCCGCACCTGCTGCATATTCCATATCAGTTAAATGTGCAGTCAAAATAATTCCATACACCCTTAAAACATTAGCGACTATGGGAACTATTATTGATATGAAAACAAAGAGCAATTGCTTGGGTAAGGTTCTAAATGATAGGTATGCATATATATTACCAAAAACTATAGAAGCAATAAGAAAACTAATCCCTGAACAAGCTTCAGCAACTAAAAAGCGCCCTTCTGGAATATCTAAGTACAAGCCATTTCTAAAAATGGGCACTCCTGACATTTCGAGTAAAGGAACCGATAAATCAGTTGTTAGTTCTTGTAAGTAGGGTATTAATTGCTCACCGACTGGAATGGAAAACAACATAAAATAGAGTGGAAATGCGATAGTTTTAGCAACTTTATTGCCGACAATTAGCCAAATGAGCAATGGTAACGAAACAAAAGTAGCAATATGCATAAATAAACGAATATCACCAACAGTCCCAAATGTATAAAGGATCAACGTTGTAATTATCGGAATAATAAGCCAATAATTAGGTACAAAAAATTGTTGATTCAGTTGATGTCGTTTTTGATAAATAAGAAAAAAAGCACCAATAATCACTAAAAAACAATGATTAAATATTTCTGAAGCTGTCCATACATTTATTGCGGTACTAATCCCTTGGAAATAAGTGTAAAACCAAGCGATGAATATAACAGCAATAGGAAGCGCTTTAGTTACTTGAGTATCCATATTTACTTAGTTTCTTTATCTAAATAAACACTCTTCATGGTAT
>Ga0209395_1000926_pt1 | contig 42121 bp, 33 predicted proteins | sample GOMGulsemesocosm_3_FD_184635 | JGI IMG/M metagenome (GOLD analysis project Ga0209395, IMG submission 184635) | Methane-oxidizing microbial communities from mesocosms in the Gulf of Mexico - GOM9D Gulf of Mexico (SPAdes) (version 2) | ecosystem: Environmental > Aquatic > Marine > Cold seeps... | reverse complement strand
GATAAAAAAAGTTACATCTAGTCTGCAGGCCTTACTCAATAGTTTTATAAAAAAACATTACTTTTCTAATTCACAGTTTGTAATATCTTCATTTAATCACCCTTTACTTAAACAACTAAAAGATCAGCTGCCTCAGTATAGTATTTCAGTACTCATAGCTTGCTGTCCTATAGAGTTGGCAAAACCTGCTGCAGATTTAAATGCATTATCAATTAACCCATCAATTGATTGCTTAGATGATGACATAGTTAAAGACGCTCACCAACGCGGACTAGAAGTGTGGGTTTATACAGTTGACCGTGAAAGAGATATTATTGCATGTTTACAACTAGGTGTAGATGCTATTTTTACTAACTATCCTAATCGTACTAACTTGATCGTTGATACATTGTTAAAAATGTGAATATTAATATCCTTTATTTTCAGTGATGTATAGCTAATTTTTCTCAACATCCATAAAAAATGTTGCTCATTTAATCAACACAAGATACGATTGGATTCGTATAACAACTTACCATATCATCGTATTAAGGAATTTTAATGGCTAGTGATAACTGTAATATCAAGCCTACTGAAGCAGAGCTAACCCTGCTTAATATCCTCTGGAAAATTGGTCCAGCAACCGTTCGTCAAGTACATGACGCCATAAGTAAAACGCAAAAAACAGGCTATACTACTGTTCTAAAGATTTTACAAATAATGCATGGAAAAACATTAGTTATCCGAGACGAAAGCAATAGAGCTCACGTTTACGCTCCATCGAATAGTGAAACATATACACAATCTTCACTTTTAAAGGATTTAGCTTCAAAAGCTTTTGGCGGCTCAACTTCAAAGTTAGTAATGCGCGCTTTAGACGAATCAACCAGTAAAGAAGAAATTGCTGACATTCGACAATTACTGAATGAGTTAGAAAAATAGTAATATTTTTACGCTTTATCAAAGCGACAAAACCAGTTAGTTAGTCATGGGAACATAATGCAGGATAGCTTAGTTAGTAGTCCATTTTTATACAATTTATCGTTAACTCTTATCCATTTTATATGGCAAGGGTTTTTCGTTGCGCTTGTATTAAAAGTTGCATTATCATTTACATCCTACAAAAAACCTCAGTGGCGCTATGCTTTTTCGTCACTTGCTATGGTTGCTAATTTATTATTACCATTCGTTACTTTTTTTATTATTTATCAACCTGATTTTCAACAATTCAGTCCACTGTTAAATAATAATGTTTTATTCAGTGACACTATTCATAATACATCTCAAACGAATGAAATTTGGTATAGTCGAACTTTTGAATACTTGCCCTATTTATCGTTAAGCTGGATAGCCGTTAGCTTTGTTCTTGCATTAAAGCTATGCTTGGAGCTTTACAATGTTAACCAACTACATAAAACAGGTACGTCTCCGGTAAATGACATATTAGAAGCTCGTTTTCAGCAACTCGTTTTACAGATTGGCTTAAAAAATTCACCGCGTATTTTAATCTCGCTAAAGAATGATGTTCCTATGGCAATAGGTTGGATTAAGCCGATAGTGCTTATACCTGTAAGCATGCTTTCTGGTTTGGCGCCTGCACAACTAGATATGTTAATTTTACACGAGTTAGCGCATATACGTCGTCATGATTACCTGGTGAATTTTATTCAAACATTAGTGGAATTATTATTATTCTTCCACCCGAGTGTTCGTTGGGTTTCTAAACAAATGCGTAATGAACGTGAATATTGTAGTGATGATATTGCCGTTCACCATTGTGGTAATCCAATCGCCTATGCACATACACTCGCTGATACGGCATCGATTTGTGAAAAGCGTCGTCATCATTCCATTCCTGCTATGGCAATGGCAGCCTCTGGTGGCGACTTAAAACAACGAGTAGTGCGTTTAGTTGATCAAAACCATCATTGTGCAAGCGATAACAATTCAGGGAAATGGTTAGCGTCTATTGCAATTATCCTTTCAATGGTTGGCATTGCCAGCGAGAAACATCTTCAGTTGCCTATATTTGACCTTAGCTCAGGAACAATTTCGATCTACAAACACGCCAATGAAAGCTTTAATAATTATAATAAAACAGGTGATGCAACATTATTACCTGAGTTGGCACAGCAATTATTACACAATGACACTGAAACCAATAACAGTGAAGTTCTAACCTCAGTTGAACTTACTCCTGACGCTTCACTATCAGTGGGACAAAAAGATGACTCTTCCACAATAAGTAAGGGGGGTAATGACACCATAAATAACTCACCTAAATTTGTTGTACAAAACCAACAGAGATCAGCAAGTAATAATGCCAGTTTTGAGCAACAGGCAAGTATAATTGATAGTACAAAAACTGAAATACCATCGACAATATCGTCAATTAAAAACCCATCAGCTGTTTTAGCGAGTGCCAACCAAGTATCAACCAGCTCCAATAAAGTTACATTTAATGAAGATTTACCGACCAAGAAGATTAGTACTGAAAATACGCCAATTAAAAAGTCGATGTCAGATCTGGCTTTTGAACGCACTGATTCGACACTAAAAAGCTCTGTATTGAATACACCTTATACTCAACAAGTTCTAGATTTAGCAAGCCAGGCTACTGATAACTTTATTGATATTGAGCAAAAACTTTCAATTGTAGATGATTCAAAAATTAATTTCGAACCAACTCGTTTACCTGCAAAATTACTTTCTTTTGTTTCACCTAAATACCCTTCTCTTGCCAAACGCAAAGGAATAGAGAAAGACATATATATAACTTTCACCATAGACAAAAATGGTTATGTTCGTGATATTCATTATGATGGGAAAGGTAAGGTAAGTTATTTCCGCGGAAGTATTCGTTCCGCTCTTGCAAAATGGCGTTTTACACCGGCTAGTTATAACAACCAGCCAGTAGAAAGCACCATGTCTAAAATATTTTCTTTTAGCTTAACTAAATAAATTAATTTAAAATCATTTTACGGCACACTATTTAGCATTATTCAGAAACGCTCTTTCTTCTCATACGCTTCTTTTTCATTGTCATCATTTTATCTTTTTGCTCTTGCGTAAGTATTTTCATAAAGCTGTGTTTAGTTTTTACCTTAATAAGTGCCATTTGCGCAAAACTGTCTTGAAACTGACTTTGCAAATTAATAAAAGCTTGCTCATCAAACTGCTCAGCCATAACAAGGGTACGGCTTTGTTGGTGAAAGCTTTCTAAACTAGGTTTAAGCGCAGCCCGATTTTCTTTGGCCTCTTGATGAATTGCTTTTGCTTGCTTACGTTGCTCTTGAGTTAAGGCCAAAAATTTCGCCATTTTTTTAAATTTATGCTGCATAGCATGTTGGTCATGCTTACCTTTAAGCATGTTATGCCCTACATGTCCGTCTTTCGCAAAAACAGTAGTACTACTTAAAGACATAACTAATAACGTACTTACTAATAAACCTGATAATTTATTTTTCATCGTTGAACCCTTTTTATAAATGTTGAATAAAATGTGTAATTAATGACAAATTAACTATAGCTATTGCGATGCAAAGAAACGCAAACCAGTGTAAAGATTCTGTAAAGATTTTTTCGATATGGGCTTTATATAAAAAACTGCGTTAATATGAAATTCATACTGAGCTAACTTTGATGAAATATTCACATTTATGAGCAAACAAAAAATACTCATTATCGATGATGATAAAGAACTAACCGAGTTATTAAGCGAATACTTATCTTATGAAGGTTTTGAGCTAGAAGCTTGCCATGATGGCGTTAGTGGTTTAGCACGTGCTTATGATGCGTCGTTTTCATTGATATTACTCGATGTCATGATGCCACAGCTCAATGGTTTTGAAGTATTAAAAGCGCTTGGCGGAAAACATAGAACCCCTATTTTAATGCTCACAGCAAAAGGTGACCATGACGACCGTGTATTAGGTTTAGAGCTCGGAGCAGATGACTATTTAGCAAAACCTTTCCAACATCGAGAGTTATTGGCCCGTATCAATGCTATTTTGCGTCGCATTACTATAGTGAAGCAAAATGAAAGCACAGATGCCAGTCAAAAAATTAACAATGTCAGGCTTGAGCACTCAACACGTGAGGTTTTTTGTCACCAACAATTAGTTGAGCTCACAGGTACTGAGTTTCAAATTTTAGATTTATTAATGAATAATGTTAGCAAAATTGTTAGTAAAAATGATATTTCAGAACAAGTGATGAAGAGGAAATTAAGTGCGTTTGACCGCAGTATCGATATGCATATTAGCAATATACGCCGTAAATTATTAGCTTTCTGCCCGACTGATAAATTAAGAACCATCCGCGGTGCAGGTTATATTTTTCTAAGCGGAGAGAGCGATGGAGATAAAACTTAATGTTAAGCATGATTCAACGCTCTTTTTCGTCGATCGGCTTTAAAATATTTCTTTGGTTCTGGCTATTCGCATTATCATCTATTATCGCGACTAGATTTATTTCAATTCAATTTTCTAATAACAGTGTTGTTTTACCAGCTCATCCTGATGACCAACAAAAGTTAAATCGCCTAGTAAAACGCATTCAAGCACAAGGCATGTCGATAAGAGATGTATTGCACAATGCGCCCTTACCTTCTCATGAGGCCGTTATCATAAAAGATATTGCAACAGGAAAAATTAGATCGGGTAAAAAACGTTTTGTACGCCACCTAGTTCATTATCTTAAAGAAAATAGTTTCTCATCTATAACCAGTATTCAATTTCCATTTGGTCGAATAACAGGTCCAAAGTTTTTGACCGTAGGAAAAAAAAAGGTTCAGTTATATTTTGTTAGCCGTGGAAAGTCAGCACACTTTAACTCTTTTATTATGCAACTTCCCTATTGGCTAAAAGTTGCAATTCCGATCATTGTCAGTATGTTATTAGCTTGGTTACTTGCTCGGTCATTGAGTAAACCGATATTAGCGATAAAACAAGCAGCAACAGCTATTGGTAACGGACAACTTGATGCGCGAGTTACAAATGCCAATAACCGTAATGATGAACTCGGCTCATTATCAAAAAGCTTCAATACAATGGCTGAAAAGCTTTCACAAAATTTAACCGCTAATCAACGTTTACTTGCTGATGTATCTCATGAACTACGTTCACCGATGACACGGCTGCAACTTGCTGTTGGTTTAGCACAACAAACCAAACAAAATCCTGAGTTACAAGAGAAACATTTAGCCCGATGTGAGTTAGAAGTCACACGTTTAGATAAAATGATTGATGACGTATTATCACTTTCTCGGCTGGAAAATAGCTTTCAAAAAATAAACCTTCAATCAGTAGTTCTCGATTCTTTATTAGCCGATATCTGTCAAGACTGCCAATATCTTGCTGACGAAAAAGATATGCTGATCACTTTGAAAAATACCAGCTCAGTTAAACTATTAGCAGATCAAAATCTACTCAATAGCGCATTTAGTAATGTCATTATTAATGCCATTAAATATAGCCCTAAAAGCAGTGAAATTGTTATTTCGTTAAAACATGTTACTGCTCCGCAAGAATGTATTAATATTATCATTTCCGATAGTGGTACTGGCGTTCCTTCTGACGCGTTAGCACAGCTCTTTCAGCCTTTTTATCGTATTAATGAAGATAGAGACCGAGAAAGCGGTGGCACAGGTTTAGGTCTTGCCATAGCACAACAAGCAGTATTAGCGCATAATGGCAATATAACAGCTAAAAACAACAATAATGGTGGTTTAACGGTAACTATTACTTTACCGCTAAATGTTAATGACTAATGTTCAACAAAATAAAACTAAGTTACTTGCTCTTTTTAGGACTATTCTTCATGCCCTTACCCGAAGTTCAATCGATTGAATATACCAAGGAAGCGCAATTAACAACGCGCTTATCTAATGAGATAAATAATTTTTGGCAACAAGGATTATTCGCTTCGTTTAATGGATTAGGAAAAATAAGGGTTAATTACGCTGCATTTACTCAACCTGATGAAGCAGAGTGCATAGTGGTTGTTACAGGTCGCTCGGAAAGTTATTTAAAATACCAAGAGCTTACCTTTGATTTACACCAACAAGGTTTTAATGTTTTTCTTATCGATCATCGAGGACAAGGACTTTCACAACGCTTGCTTCAAAATCGTCATAAAGGTTACGTAGAAAAGTTTGATCATTACGCTGAAGACCTTCATCAGTTTGTTAGCAAAATTGTTACACCTACTTGTAACAATCAACGTAATAATGTGAAACAGAAAAAACCTCATTTGCTAGCTCACTCAATGGGAGGTGCTATTGCAATTCGAATGATGCAATTATTTCCTACAGCAATAAAGTCTGCTGTACTTACCTCACCGATGATTGCAGTAAACAATGGCAATATTCCTAACTGGCTAGCTAAGTCCATTATTTATAGCGGAAATAAGCTTGATTCATGGTTTAGTGAAGAGGCCAATTATTTTATCGGACAAAAAGATTTCGCTACAACGCCCTTTGCTGAAAATGAATTAACGCATTCTAGTGTTCGGTATCAGCATTTTGTTGAGCTCTATAAAAATAACGAAGATATTCAATTAGGTGGGGTAACAACTCATTGGTTAGAACAGTCGATTGCAGCCAATAAAGATATTTTCGCCGATTTAGATAAACTTGCAACGCCGATCATATTAATGCAATCGGGTAACGATACGGTAGTTTCTAATGAAGCGCAGGATGAGTTTTGCCAAAATTTACACCAAATAAATGCGACATACTGCCCTGACGGTAAACCTTATGTTATCAATAATGCATTTCATGAATTATTGTTCGAACAAGACAAGTATCGTACACCGGCAATCAACAAAGCCTTAGCTTGGTTTAAAATGTATTCACATTAGCTTCCTTATTGCGTCAGCTCTTTTTTAACAACTGAGCTTGGGTCATGGTGAATAAAGACTTCACAAGGTGAAAATTTAGCTTTTATTTCTTTTTCGATAGTCTCACCGATACTATGCGCTTCAAGTAAAGATAAGCTGTTATCAAGTTCCAAATGAAACTGTATAAAACGCAGTGGGCCTGATTGTCTTGTTCTGAGTTCATGCACACCTAAAGTGGCTTTGTGGGCAATAACAATTTCAGTTATTTGTGCAACGTCTTCTTCACTTAATTCATGGTCCATTAAATCATGAACACTGAGGAAAATTATTTTTATTGCGCCAGCCAATAAGAATATGCCGACGGCGCAAGTAAAAATTCCATCCGCATGTTGTGAATACCCGCTACTTAAAATTAATGCCGCTAACACACCCAAGTTTAATAAAAGATCAGACTGATAATGTAAAGCATCAGCACTTATCGCGACCGAACGCGTTTTCGTAATTACATACTTTTGCAATAGTACCAATAATAAAGTCATAACTATGGCAACCACAGTAACGTAAATACCCACTTCGGTTTTAACAACCTCTTGTGGGTTAAGTATTCTGTCAATGCCATGAAATACCAATATCAACGCAGAGCCAGTAACAAACGCCGCTTGCACTAAACCTGCTAAGCTTTCTGCTTTGCCATGTCCAAACTTATGCTTGTCGTCTGCAGGTGCTAAGGCATAATGCAAAATAACAACATTCATTAAAGAAGCAAATAAATCGAGCATAGAGTCAGTTGCTGAAGCCAGCATCGAACTTGCGTCTGTAACCAGCCAAGCATAAAGTTTTAAAGCAACAAGCATTAATGCAGTACTCGTTGCAGCAAAAGCAGCAACTTTTACCCAGAAACCATAATCATTTTTATTCACTAAAGTTTCACTCATGATTTTCACTTATTCTATAGAGAAGATTCCTCAATACATCTAAGCACGATATAATACTTTATCACCTTCGAAATTAAGTATTATTTTATGTTAGACGTTGTTTTATTTCAGCCACAAATTCCACCGAATACCGGAAATATTATTCGACTCTGTGCTAATACAGGTTGTAGATTACACCTTATTGAGCCATTTGGTTTTGATCTAGATGATAAAAAATTGCGCAGAGCTGGATTAGACTATCACGAATTTGCCGCGATTAAGCGCCATAAAGACTTTGCAGCTTTTATTGAAAGTCAGCAACCTAAACGTGTATTAGCAATTACCACTAAAGCAACCAATTATTATGGTGATGTAAAATTTGCAGCCGGTGATTATTTATTGTTTGGCTCAGAGACAAGCGGTTTACCAGAGGAAGTAAGACAGCAGATACCCAACGAAGACAAAATAAGAATTCCAATGATCCCAGACAGCCGTAGTATGAATTTATCGAATGCTACATCAGTTATAATTTTTGAAGCATGGCGACAAATGGGCTTTGAAGGAGCAGTGTAGAAAAAGTAAGTGAATATTGATGTTTACAAAATTAAGCAACAATATCACTTACCCTATAAATACGAACTTTTGAAATAAAGCTGTAAAACTATTCGACAGTACGATCTCGTGACAATAAGTCTGCGGCGGCTAACTTAGCCGCTTTTCCGCAATAAAGCACTTGGTATACTTGCTCAACGATCGGCATTTCTACATCCATACGTTTTGCTAGCATATAAACTTCTTTGGTATTTCGATAACCTTCAACTACTTGCCCGATATCAGCCATAGCTCCCTCGACAGCAGAACCACCACCAAGTGCTAAACCAAAACGTCGATTTCTCGATTGATTATCTGTACAGGTAAGTACTAAATCACCTAAACCCGCCATACCCATGAAAGTACCAGCTTCAGCACCTAATGCCGTACCTAATCGAGTCATTTCAACTAAACCACGAGTAATTAATGCGGTACGCGCATTGGCACCAAAACCAATTCCGTCGGCCATTCCTGCACCAATTGCGATAACATTTTTAACTGCTCCACCAAGTTGTACACCAATAAAGTCTTTATTTGCATAAACACGGAATTTTCGCTCACAATGTAGTAAGTCAGATATCTCAGCAACAAAATTATCATCCGTTGAAGATAATGAAATAGCTGTAGGCAAACCTGCTGCCATTTCTTTCGCGAAAGTAGGCCCTGATAAAACAGCTAGAGAAATATCATCACCTAGAGTATCACGCGCAACATCTTGCAATAACCGACCAGACTTATGATCTAGGCCTTTGGTAGCCCAGACTATTTTTGCACTCGATAATAAATAAGGCTTAATTTGACTCAATATATCGCCAAAAGCATGGCTAGGTACTACTACCAAAATATTACTACTGGCTTTAATCGCGCATTCAAGATCGTCAGTTATCACCAATGACGGAGGAAATTGACTACCCGGCAAATACTTTTCGTTAGAGTGCGATGTTTGCATCTGAGCAACATGTTGAGGATCTCGTCCCCATAACACGGTTTTATGACCATTTCGTGCTAAACAAATAGCAAGGGCAGAGCCATAAGACCCTGCCCCCAAAACCGTGATTTTTGCCGACAATTCCGACATATCATCAATTCTCATTTTATTGTGGCTAAATAGCCATTAACAATACAGCTTACTAATGTGTTTCTGTGCTAGCAGCTTGCTCTGCTTGAGCGGCGCGTTGCTGAACATAAGAAGCAAATAAAGCTTCAAAGTTTACCGGTGCTAAGTTAATTTGTGGGAATGAACCACGGTTAACTAAATTCGCTACCGACTCACGTGCATATGGAAATAAAGTCGTTGGACAAAATGCACCAATGGTATGAGCAAGTTGCGCTTCAGGTAAATTACCAATTGTAAAAATGCCAGCCTGTTGAACTTCAGCTAAAAAGGCAGTTTGGCCTTCAACAGTTGCTGTAACCGTTACTGAAAGGACAACTTCATAAGTATCATCAGCCAACTTATTTGATTTAGTGTCTAAATCTAATTGAACTTCAGGTTTCCAATCTTTTTGAAAGATCGCTGGTGAGTTTGGCGTTTCAAAAGAAATATCTTTTGTGTAAATGCGTTGAATAGCAAATTGTGGAGCCGTTTGCTCAGAAGTCGCTGCAGGTGCTTCTGCATTGTTTTGGTTTTCGTCAGACATGTTCTATTTCCTATTGTTTTTGCTATTATATTTAATTTTAAGCTTCTGTTAGAAGTTCATCTAATTGATTAGAGGCGTGTAATGCAAATAAGTCATCACAGCCACCGATATGTTGTTCACCTATAAAGATTTGCGGCACGGTTACCCCACCACTGCGTTCGATCATTTTATTGCGCAACTCATTATCATTATCGATTTTAATTTCATTAAAGCTAACTTGTTTTTGCTCTAGTAGCGATTTTGCTCGCATGCAATAGAAACAAGTTACTTTAGTGTAAATATCAACAGCCATATCAAACCTTTCTCGTTATTATTTTTTAACTAATGGTAAACCAGCATTTACCCAAGAATTCATACCACCCTTGAGTAAGCTTACTTTAGTAAAACCAGCTTTTAACATTTGGCTAGCTACAGTGGCAGCAGTTATTCCTGCGGTACATACAATTATGATGGGTTTATCTTTATAGTTTTCAAGGGCAGCAAAATCATTATTTGTCACTTTCTCTTTCACTAAATTTTTAGAATCTATAATACGGCTCGTTTTAAATTCTTTTTCTGTACGAATATCAACGACAACACCTTCTTGTCGATTAACTAAGAAAGTAAGTTCTTGTGTTGATATTTTTTTAATTGGCGACATTTGAATACGAATAGAAGTGATAATAATCATCACAACAATAGCAGCCCAAGCGGCACTTAATAGCGGGTGGTTACCGGCAAAAGTAATTAATTGATCCATAAAAACAATAAATCTTTGTTGAATAAAAAGTTGCCGACAGTATACAGAATTACCGAACAAACCCAAAAAGAACTTTACGTGAACAGCATTTATAATAAGGAAAATATAATTTTTGATGCTTTTACTGATGATTAACCAACAAAGTAACGAAATTTGTTGGTAATATTTTGTCAGCAAGCACACAAGCAATTCTTTTTTTGCCTTGGTATACTGCCAAACAATTCGTTAATTTTCACCGTTATGGAAACTCAAATGCCAAATAAAAAACCTACTGTATTACTTATTTTAGATGGGTGGGGATACCGCGAGTCTGAAGAGTCTAATGCTATTTTTCATGCTAAAACTCCAGTACTTGACGATTTAAATATTCGCTACCCTAATATGCTTATTGGCACATCAGGTATGGCGGTTGGTTTACCTGACGGACAAATGGGGAATTCAGAAGTAGGTCATGTAAATTTGGGCGCTGGCCGTATTGTTTATCAAGACTTTACTCGTATTACAAAATCAATAGACGATGGTGAATTCAGCGAAAACAGTGCACTCGGTAATGCGGTAGATAAAGCAGTAGAAAATGATAAAGCTGTACATATATTTGGTTTATTATCGCCTGGTGGCGTACATAGTCATGAAGATCATATTTTTTCTATGCTTGAACTCGCTAAAGAAAAAGGAGCAAATAAAATATATTTGCACGCCTTTTTAGATGGTCGTGATACACCACCACGTAGTGCTGAAGCATCATTAATTAAAGCACAAGAAAAGTTTCAGCAATTAGGCTGTGGACAAATAGCGTCAGTTATTGGCCGTTATTATGCAATGGACCGTGACCAACGCTGGGATCGTGTTGAACTCGCTTACGACCTAATGGTAAGCGGTAAAGGACAATATCAATACTCAAACGCGATTGACGCTTTACAGGCGGCATACGCCCGTGATGAGAATGATGAGTTTGTCGCGGCTTCAACCATAGTAGATGAGCATAATAACGCGATTGAAATAAACGATGGCGATGCGCTTATTTTTATGAACTTTCGTGCCGATAGAGCGCGTCAATTTACTCGCTGTTTTACTGAAAAAGACTTCTCTGGTTTTCAACGCAAGAAAACCCCAGCTATTACTGACTTTGTAATGCTGACTGAATATGCTGCAGATATTGAAGCCAATATAGCTTTCAAAAAAGTTAAACTTGATAACGTATTAGGTGAATGGCTAGAAAAGCATAATAAAACACAATTACGCATCTCAGAAACTGAAAAATACGCTCATGTAACATTCTTCTTTAGTGGCGGTAAAGAAGATGAATTTAATGGCGAGCAAAGAATATTAGTACCTTCACCTCAGGTTGCAACCTATGACTTGCAACCTGAAATGAATTCGACTTTACTTACTGACAAATTAGTTGCCGCTATTGAAAGTGGTGAGCACGATCTTATTGTTTGTAATTACCCTAACGGTGACATGGTTGGCCATACTGGGAAATTCGACGCTGCGGTAGCAGCCTGTGAAGCTGTAGACGCAAGTGTTGGTCGCGTTGTTGCGGCCTTAAAGAAAGTGGATGGCGAATGTTTAATAACAGCTGATCACGGCAATGCAGAGCAAATGGTCGATAATAGTTCTGGGCAAGCTCATACTGCACATACCTGCGAACCGGTACCGCTTATTTATGTTGGCCGTAATGCTCAACCTGCAGAAAGTGGCGCATTAAGTGACATTGCCCCAACTCTGCTACAACTAATGGGCTTAGAGCAACCAGAACAAATGACCGGTCAGTCATTGATGAAATTCACTTAAGCAGGTTATTAATAAAGATGAGTGAAATCGCTATAAAAAGATTTATATTGGCATCAATATTCAGCTTTAGCTGTATATTGATGCCAGCGAGTTTTGCTCAGCAATCATCTACTAATGACCACAATAAGCAAAAGGCCGATCAAGCACTATCAACTGTTCAACAACAAATATCTAAGCAAAAAAATGCGATAGAAAAAACAAATACAAAGCGCTCGGCATTAGAACAACAGTTAAAAAATGATGATAATGCCATTGCAAAAATAGCTAAAGCAACGATCGAAACACAGGCTCGTTATCAAATCACTCAAAAAAATTTAAAGCGCCTTGCACAAGAAAAAGTATCATTAACCCATCAAAAACTACAACAAGAAAAAATATTAGCTCAGCAATTAAGAGCAGCATATACCTCTGGTCATCACGACTATATTAAGTTGTTATTAAATCAAGAAAAACCAGAGAATGTACAGCGTACCGTCACTTATTATAAATACTTAAACAGTGCGCGTATTAAAGAAATAGATCAATTTCAAATTGTGTTAAGTGATTTACTCGCTGTAACTACTGAACATCAAGAGCAAGCCAACATACTGCAGGTATTACAACAGCAACAAACTGAACAGAAAAAGACTTTTGTGCACATCAAAAGTGAACGAAAGAAAACGATTGAAGCATTAAATAAAAAGCTGCTTAGCAGTAAACAATTATTAGCCAAGCTCGTTGCTGAAGAAGAAAATTTAGTTGCAGCTTTACAGAGAATTGCTGTTTTATCGCAACAGAGCGTTGAATTAATTGGTTTAAAAAAATTAAAGAAGAAACTTTCATGGCCTATAAAAGGCAAAATCAAAAATAGCTTTGGTTCACGTAAGCAAGGTTATTTAAAATGGAAAGGAATACTACTTACGGCTCCAGTTGGACGGCAAGTAAAAACGATACATAACGGCACTGTATTATTTTCAGATTGGCTGAAAGGTTATGGCTTGGTCACAGTAATTGACCATGGCGCTGGTTACATGAGTTTATATGGACATAATCAGGCGTTATTAAAAGCAGTTGGCGACCGAGTTGAAACTGGAGAGCCTATTGCACTTGTTGGTCAAAGTGGTGGGCAAGCACAGTCCGGATTATATTTCGAAATCCGCCGTAACGGACAAGCTGTGAACCCTAAAGCTTGGTTTAAATAAGCGCTAGATCATGACTCAGCCAATATTAAAGAAACTTCTCCTCGATTTTAACTTTTTCAACTGATAACCTAAAACGATAATAATAACTCTTCATTCGATAGGCTTTTGTGCGTTCTCTTTTCTTATTATTTTTCACCTTTCTAGCGATAATATTTACACATAATGTTAATGCTAAAAATGCCCAAATTGCGATTATTATTGACGATATAGGTTATCGACAAAGTGACGCCGCGGCTTTAAATTTACCAGGGAAAATCAGCTACGCCATTTTACCCCACACCCCATTCGGAAAATCGTTAGCCCAATTGGCTTTTAATAGAAACCAAGATGTGATTCTGCATATTCCAATGGAAGCAGAAAATGGTAAAGAATTAGGCCCTGGCGCTCTTACCACAACAATGAGTGAGCAAGCGATTCGCCATGAATTGTCACGCGCTTTCGCAGAAATACCTTTTGCACTAGGCATCAATAATCATATGGGCAGTAAGTTAACCAAACTTTATACGCCTATGGTGTGGACCATGCGTTTCTTAAAAGAGCGAGATTTGTTTTTTGTTGATAGTGTTACTACCGGCAGCACTAAAGCAGAAAGAATCGCCAATAAGTTTGGCGTACCCACAGCCCACCGACAGTTTTTTTTAGATAATGAGTTGAACAGTGATTATATTGAGCGACAATTTATGTTGCTTATTGAGTATGCTCAAAAACATCAATCCGTTGTAGCTATTGCCCACCCCCACCCAGAAAGCATCACCGCGCTTAATCGTTTAATTCCCTTGTTAGAACAGTTAAATATTGATTTAGTGCCAATATCCACTTTAGTTTCACAAAAAACACAACAACAAAAAGTTACCTCCATTAGTGAAGAGTAACCTATAGTTATTTAAGTTTTAGCTAAGTAATCAATTTTATTTTTTTTCAATAACTGAGTTAAATATTTAACCGGAATAGCATAAGTAATGCCGCTAGGCTTGCTAATTACAGCTTCTTTTGTTTCTTGCACAAATACCTTGTTAATAATGCCAATAACAGCACCTGATTCCGTATCGTATAAAGCACTACCGCTATTTCCCGGATATGCAGTAGCATCAAGTTGATAAACTAAATATGGGTTACGCAACATTTTCAACATATTAATACTTATTTTACTGACATCATCAACTGGGATTATTGTCGGGGTAATGCTGGCGATAATCCCACGGTGTGTTACTGGATAAAGCCCTAAAACAGCGCCAATGGGAAAACCACTAAATGCGACGTAACTGCCTTCACGACGAAAGTCATCTTCTGCGAGCTTCATTGCCGGTAGTGGAGAACCATGAACTTTTAATACCGCAAGGTCATGAAGTTTAGAACTAGCAACAATGTCAGCGGTGCGTACTTTTGCTGCTTTTCCTGAACCAGTAAAAATTGCCATTGTTTGCAGAAGATTATCGTCTAACTCTTTGGGTAATACATGATGATTGGTGACTACATACTGACCATTACCTATAACAAAACCACTACCATTTAAGCTGTTTTTTTGTCGAGCAGTCGGTGTATGCACACCAATACCGACAATTGAAGGCTTTACTTTAGCAACCGTATCAGCAAGTTCAGCGATAACAGAACTGGTAAATAAGGATAAAATAACCAAGGTAAACAGGGATCCGCAGCGCATTTTCTAACTCCATTAGAGATAAATTTATTTTATAATCAGTAAGTTTACTGCGTTTTTCTCTCAAAAACAGCTATCATTACGGGTAATTATAATTATCTAAAAAAATCAATGTGCTTTCATAGCAGTGATTATTAATACAAAGGTTTACACACTTTATGACCACAAGAAAAACCGTCGTTCCTATATTTGCAGGTGGAGGTACTCGTTTACCTGCACACGTCGGGATATTGTACGCCTTAAAAGAATTTGATGTAGACTTCACCCACCTTGTTGGCGTATCGGGTGGTAGCATTGTTAGCAGCTTATTTGCCGCTGGATTAAGCCCAGAAAAAATCAAAGAAATTGCACTAACCACTGATTACAATCAGTTTCGAGGCTTTTCACTTTTAAAATTAATTAAACATGGTGGCCTAAGCTCTGGTGATCTGTTTGAAAAATGGATAGATGGCTTACTGGGCGGAAAAACTTTTGCCGAACTTGATTATAACCTCCATATTGTTGCAACCGATGTCGCCAAAGGAACACCCGTTATTTTTGATAAAGAAAGAACACCTGATGTAAAAGTATCGCTTGCGGTAAGGTTTTCAATGTCAATTCCTTTAGTTTTTAGTTTCAAATCTTTTGGCGATCACGTTATGGTTGACGGAAGTATTTTGTCTGAAGATGCTCTGCACCGTGATTGGGCTAAAGATGGAACGCCGGTATTATGTTTTAGACTTAAAGGCGAGCATGAAAATAACTCAGTTGAAATTAAAGGTTTTTTTCCTATTTATAAGTACGTAACCTTACTGATAAGAACATTTATGACCACAATATCACGCGAATATATTAACGATGCCTTTTGGCATAATACTGTTGTGGTGAATATTGGTAACCATTCAGCTGTTGATTTCAACATGACAACAGAGCAAAAAGAAACATTATTCGATATTGGCCTTAAAACTGCTGAGCAAGTTTTGCCAATAAAATTAGGCACAAACTAAAGAATTAACAGTTAATGCTAATAATTTTTAAATATTCAGTATATTATTAGCTATACTGATTGAGTGAGATAAAAGTTCCATTCAAAGAGTGTCACTCAATCGCGAAGCAATTTATTTTTCGCGCATATATAACACGATGACAAACGGAAGAGCACATGAGTCTTGGTAAATTAATATTAAATTCACCTATTATTGGCGACGTAGCAAAGAAAGTAGCTTCGCTGAAGGTGAACCATGATGCTGGAAACATTGCCGAGCATTTTACTAAATTTCTCAAGCCTCAATATGCGTCTTCAGAACAACTAAGAGAGGAAGTATTTAAAATTCGCCATAATGTTTATTGCGAAGAATTAGCCTTTGAGCACCAAAAAGATGATGGCATGGAAATGGACGAATTTGATCCTCATTCCATTTTCGCTCTTATTAAACACAAACCAACCGATAATTATACCAGCTGTGTTCGAATTGTTCGCTCAAGTTCTGATGATGAATTACTCCCGATAGAAAAATTTTGTTTTGACGCTATTCAAGACGAAACATATAATCCCAGAAAATTCAAACGCTCTGAGATTGGCGAGTTTTCTCGCTTAGCCGTTAAAGCTGATTTCAGACGTCGTAAGTCAGATCGATTTAAAGGCTCTGCAGTTGGTGCAATTCACGAAAGTACTTATTCTGAATCAGAGTTACGTTGCTTCCCTTTTATCGCTATTGGCTTGTACATGGTTGCGGGTACATTAGCTATTGATAAAGGCATAAAACACGCTTTTGTGATGATGGAACCACGCTTAGCTCGCAGTATGAAATTTGTCGGTATTAAGTTTATTCAAATCGGCGAACCGATTGAATATCATGGTCTGCGCGCACCTTACTATATTAATGCAGAAATATTTTTAGATAATTTAACTAGCGGTTTTAAAAGTTTGTATAAAGAAATACAAAAAGAAATTCGAACTCAGTTTTAGAAGTTATGAACGATATTACTTATCATTAAACTTAGAGTATTATCAACTTCATTACATTTGCTATTGTGAATGTATTTCTTCTCGATCAACTAATAAAGATAGATTGATATTAATCGATTATTTTAAACGTACCACAAATAAATATCGTACAATAATAGCATCAATGTATTCTGTTTCCTCTTTCCATAAAGCATTTATAATTTAAATTATACACATTTGATGTGTTTCAATTAAATCTAACCAAATTTATGTCATTTCATTAACTATGAGGTGAATATTTGTAGATATCGTCTTCCCTTTTTGTCAGAATAAAGGCTACATCTCACTTAACAGTATAAATGAGAATTAAAGGGAAATAATGAAAGTTACAGTATTTGGTATTGGTTATGTAGGCTTGGTTCAAGCAGCAGTTTTAGCGTCCGTAGGACATGACGTAGTTTGTGTTGATATTGACCAAACTAAAGTTGACAACCTTAAAAAAGGTTTAATTCCTATTTATGAACCAGGCTTAACTCCCCTTGTTCAAGAAACTCATAAGAATGGGCAGCTAAATTTCACTACCGATGCTCAAGCTGGCGTTTTGCACGGTCAAATACAATTTATCGCAGTAGGTACACCTCCCGATGAAGACGGCTCTGCCGACCTGAAATATGTACTTAAAGTAGCTGAAACTATCGCTACTTACATGACAGACTCAAAAATCATTATTGATAAATCAACAGTACCTGTTGGTACTGCTGACAAAGTAACAGCTAAAGTTTCTTCTGTGCTAGCAGCACGTAACCTAGAACTTGAATTTGATGTTGTCTCTAACCCTGAGTTCCTAAAAGAAGGCGCGGCTGTAAATGACTGCATGAAGCCTGATCGCATCGTAATCGGTACTGACAGTAAAACTGCCCAAGCCGCAATGCGAGAATTATACGCACCATTTAATCGTAATCATGATCGCATGATATTTATGGATGTACGTTCTGCCGAGCTAACCAAATATGCTGCAAATTGCATGTTAGCGACTAAAATTTCATTCATGAATGAAATGTCAAACTTAGCTGAATTATTAGGAGCAGATATTGAAGCTGTACGCCACGGTATAGGTTCAGATTCACGCATTGGTTACCAATTTATTTACCCAGGCTGTGGCTATGGTGGCTCATGTTTCCCAAAAGATGTACAAGCATTAGTACGAACTGCACACGGTATTGAATATAAGCCAGCTTTATTGGAAGCAGTAGAAAGCGTTAACTACGCGCAAAAACAAAAACTATTTAAGAACTTAACTACATATTTTAATGGTGATTTAGCCGGTAAAACCATCGCAGTTTGGGGGTTATCGTTTAAACCTCAAACCGACGATATGCGCGAAGCTTCAGCCATGGTATTAATGGAGTCGTTATGGAAAGCTGGTGCTAAAGTACAGGCATATGATCCTGAAGCTATGGAAGAATGCCAACGTATTTATGGTGCACGTGATGATTTATCTTTAGTAGGCACTAAAGAATCGGCATTAAATGGGGCCGATGCCTTAGTAGTTTGTACAGAGTGGAGCCAATTTAGAGCACCCGACTTTGATTTTATTGAGAAGGCATTATCACACAAAGTTATAATTGATGGTCGTAATTTATATGATCCTGTTTTGTTGAAACAACGAGGCTTTGCTTATTATGGTATTGGTCGTGGTGAAAGCATTAGTAAAAACCTAGTGTAGGCTTCAGTACAACCGTGAATATATTAAGCTTAATAATACAGATATAGTTTAGGAAAAAATGTGAAATTTTTAGTTACAGGCGCAGCAGGTTTTATCGGTTTTCATGTTGTTCAACGATTAGTAGAACAAGGGCATGACGTTATTGGCATTGATAACCTTAATGATTACTACGATGTAAAATTAAAGCTGGCTCGATTAGATGTATTAGCCAAGTTACCGCTATTTAATTTTATCGAACTCGATTTAGCAGATAGAGACGGTATAAGCGAATTATTTTCTCGTGAAAAGTTTGATAGAGTTATACATTTAGCTGCACAAGCTGGCGTAAGATACTCTATAGATAACCCTATGGCGTATGCAGATTCTAACTTAATAGGCCATTTAGCTATATTAGAAGGATGTCGCCATAATAACGTTAAGCACCTTGTCTATGCTTCTTCAAGCTCTGTATACGGGTTAAACAGTAAAATTCCATTTGCAACTTCTGATAGTGTAGATCATCCGATTTCTTTGTATGCAGCAACAAAAAAATCAAACGAGCTAATGTCTCATACCTACTCACATTTATACGGTATTCCTACTACTGGGCTGAGGTTCTTTACTGTTTATGGTCCTTGGGGACGCCCAGACATGGCATTATTTAAGTTTACCAAAGCAATAATGAATGGCGAGCCAATTGATGTTTATAACCAAGGTGATATGCGAAGAGATTTTACATACATTGACGATATCGTAGAAGGTATCATTCGCATTCAAGATATTGTGCCACAACTAGATAATAACTGGAAAGTCGAAACAGCTTCTGCTGCTAATAGCTCTGCGCCCTATAAAATATTTAATATCGGTAACGGAAATCCAGTTAAATTACTAGACTTTATCCAATCGTTAGAAAACTCTATTGGTATAACCGCAAACAAAAACTTCATGCCAATGCAGGCAGGTGATGTATATCAAACATATGCTGATGTAGATGATTTATTTGAAGTAACAGGTTATAAACCAACGATGACTGTTGAGGATGGTGTAGAGCAGTTTGTACGTTGGTATCGTGATTTTTACAAAATGAACTAAGGCTTTCAATCCAACATTTACTGCGAATACATTTAGCTTTTTAAGGTAAGTGTATTCGCACGAAATTCTAGTTATAACTTTATTAGATTGTTGCTAAAAAATTCCGTTAATATTTAGCTGTCCACATAAAATAATGTGACTTACTTTATTTATAACAACATTATTATTCTAGCAAACGGAGTTTTATCTAAATTATAAACAACATCATTACTTCGTAAATATTACGCTTTGTCTCTCCATTCTAACTATACGCCCTAAATTACCAAACTAAGCACACCTCCCCATATAACAAATGAGTCACGTACTAAACCATATATTTAATATTCAAGCGTTTATACCTTTATTTTAACTGAAAAAACACGCCCAAAAACTACAAGCAACTGGCAAAAATTCAAATACTTACTCCTTTAAAATATGTTTTCTCTATGATTAAAATCCGAGTATACTGCAAAGTATTATAGCGCCGTACAGGTTTAAAGGATTATTCATGAAAAAGTATATAACTACCATAATTGCTGCCTTTATCGTTTTGGGCTTATTTTCATGCTCACCGAAAAAAGACAATATTGAATTAATATCAGAGGCAAAAAACCAATTCCAAAAGGAAGAGTATTCTGCGGCAATAATAAATCTAAAAAACATTCTTAAAGCAGAGCCAAAACATGCTGAGGCTCGTTTTATTTTGGGGGATATATATTTTCAACAAGATGATCTTGCTAATGCCGAAGAATCAATTGAAAAAGCTATTAAAAATGGCTATACCTCTCTTGATGCGGTACTTAAGCTATCAAAAATAAAATTAACGCTCAATAAGTTTGAGGAAGTACTAACATTATTAGACAAGAAAGCATTTACAAATGACTTTGATAAAACATTTGCCCTTTTACTTCAAGGCCAAGCAAAAGTTAATTTAGATAATTTAAAAGCAGCAACTAAATTAATTAAACAAGCTAACAAGGTATCTTCTTTTTCAATACACTCTATGTATGGCAATGCACTTTTATTGGCGTACAACAATAAGGCCGATTTAGCTTTAGATGCAATTGAAGAAGTTATTAATAAAGATAAAAGGTATACCGATGCTTGGCTATTAAAAGGCAACCTTCACGTTAGTATCAACGAGAACAAGAATGCCGCCGAAGCATATTTAAAATATCTAAAATTAAAGCCTAAAAACATAGCCATAAAGGTATTAGTAGCTCAAAATTTCATGCGTTCTGGCGAATATAATCTAGCACGCCCGCATATCGAAACATTAAGTAAAGCTTTTGAGAATAATGCAACAGTTAATGTATTAGCTTCTCAATTAGCATATATAGATAAAGACTTTAGTTTAGCAAAGCAGCTAGCTGATAGTGCCGCTTTAGCATCAAATAATGCACTCGCACAAATGATTTCAGGCCTAAGTAGTTATCATTTAGAAGACTTTGAAAATTCATATTACCAGTTAAATGCGATTAGTGAATTATTACCAAAAGACCATCAAGTAAATAAAACATTAGCGATTTTACAGTTAAAGCTGGGTTACCATGATGAGTTTGCTACCTCACTTAACAATTTCGATAATACATCTAGTTTGTCAACAGAAGATGCTGGACTTTATGCCAGCTTAGGCATGGAAGCTGTTCAACAAGGTGATAAAGAAAATGCTAAAAAAATGTTTGAGTTGGCAGTTACTTTAGCTCCTGATAATGCCGAATTACAAACCCAGTTAGGTATTTTAAAGTTATCAAATACCGATACTGATGCTGGCATTGGTGATTTGAAAAAAGCTCTAGCAATTAACCCAAATTTAAGTAGAGCCAACATCGCCCTAGCAATGAGTTACCTTCAATCAAACCAAACTACAGCCGCTCAGAAAGTGGCTAATGATTGGCGAATAGAAGAGCCAGAAAATATTTTAGCACACATTTTAAGTGGCAATATTGCTTTAAAGTCATCGGATACCGATAACGCAATAAAACACTTCAAAAAAGCAGTCAGCTTAGATAAAAGTAACATTACTCCGCTTTATAGTTTAGCCTTAATTGCAACTAACCAAGAGCGTTATGATGAATCTGATAAATATTTGCATCAACTGATCAGTATTGAAAAAGAATACCCACGTGCTTATCAATTAATGATCAACAATGCATTGAAAACAGGCAAAGAAAATAATTTAAAAGCTACCTTTCAACAATTAATTGCTGAGACGCCAACGGTTTTATGGCCAAGAATAATATTATCAAGACGACAAATAAATGATACTGAATATGCAGATGCGATAGAAACTTTATCCTCGATATCTGACTTCCCTGTATACCCCAACTTATATTTTACTCAATTAATAGAGGCTCATATAAAGAATGATAATACGAGCCAAATTTCTGCGACGTTTGAACTTTGGCAAAAACATCAAAAAGATAATGCAATGGCATATATCACACAAATCAATTTTTTTGAAAAACAAAAAAAATATCAGTCCGCATTAACTACATCTAAATTAGCTTTAAAGCAAGATAAGCTAAAGAACCACATACAGCTTCTTACACTTGAAAGTTATTATTTACTTACCACCTCACAAACAGAAACAGCTAGACGAAAAATAAGAAAACTAGTTACGTTGTCTCCTAATAATCCGTTTATTTTGCGCCTGCAAGGGCAATTGGCGATGGCAGACAAAAAGTATTCTGATGCGATCCAATTTTTATCAAAATCGTTTGAATTAAAACCTAATACTTTTACTGGAATGTACTTAGCAACGTCATATAAAAATAATAATGAACACCAGCAAGGTATAAATTTTCTCAATGCCGCATTAAAAGAAGATCCTGAAAACGTATCATTCAAGAAGTACCTCGCCCAATTAAGTATTTCAAAGGCCCCACAAAATGCAATTCAGCAATACCGAACAATAATAGAAACTAACCCAAAAGATGTAGCTTCACTTAACAATTTAGCTTGGATGTTACTAGAAACAGGAAACAGTAACGAAGCACTGATTTATGCTAAAAAAGCGGCAGAATTAGCTCCCAAAAACCCGCAAGTTCTCGATACATTAGGGATTATTTTAATTAAAGAAAAGCAAGTCTCAGCAGGCATTAACGCTTTAACATCTGCTAATAGGATATTACCCAAAGATATAGAGATACTCATTCATTTGGTCAAGGCACTAAAACAAAATAACGAAAATGAGAAAGCAAACTTACTTATTAACAGCTTAAGTAAGGATGAGAAACAGAAGTGGAGTAAAGCTCTAAAAGCTCTATAAATGCTTTTGGATTAAAATATTTACATATTTCATCTAAAAAATTGTCATAATGTAAATAATAGAGAAAAGTGCGTAGTAAAAGTATATATGAGTTGCAGTAAAAAATTATTTAATATGCAAAGCATTGGCGATATTGATCCAAAAATAGCATCAATGAGAGTAAATTCAGGAGCAAAAAATATTGCCGAGCATTTTACTACAATCTTACAATCTGAATTTGCTTCCTCTCAAAAATTAAAAGAAGAAGTATTTAAAATACGTCATAAAGTTTATTGTGAAGAATTAAAGTTCGAAGAACCAACCAAAAACGGCCAAGAAACTGATAAATTTGACGCCCAATCAATATTTGCTTTAATCAAACACAAACCAAGCAATACATATACAAGTTGTGTTCGATTAATTAAGTCTACCCAATCAAGCGAGCTATTGCCGATAGAAGAATTCTGCCTAGATAATATCTCCTTTTATGACAAATGTTCTCATTTACATCCAAATAATTTTCCACGATGTGAAATAGCTGAAATATCAAGGCTGGCCGTAAAACCCGAATTTAGACCCCATAAACTCAATAGCCAGAGACACTCGGTAAAAGGTGAAAATATTGAAAAAACTTATTCAGATACAGAATTATATTGCTTTCCTTTCATTCCTATAGGCTTATATGTAGCGGCTGCGTCTCTCAGCCTGAATACAGGTGTAAAACATTGTTATGTGATGATGGAACCAAGGTTAGCGCGTAGTATGACCTTTGTAGGAATAAGGTTTGTTCAATTAGCTGATCCTATTGATTACCACGGATTAAGAGCTCCTTATTATATAAATCCAGAAATTTTTTCGAACAACATTTCTGCTGGTTTCAAGAGTTTATCTCTAGCCATTCAAGACGATTTAACAAACTAAATATTCCAAAAGTAACCGCCCTAGTGTCTAGAGTATAAATAAATATGACAAAGTTGATTATCGGGTGTATTGTTCTTTGGCACAAAATAAAAATATGACTACAAATTAAAAGGAATTAATTATGTTTAAATCAATAGGCATCATTGTAACTGTACTGCTATGTTCATTTTCCGTTTCTGCAAAAGTTAAAATTGAAAAAAAGCAACTTCCAATTATTAACTATTTAAGTATTCCTGTTCAAACAGCTAACGAAAGCTGGATAGTATCAGCAAAATTAAGAGTTCCACGATCAAAAAACACAACAAAAATGCCAGCAGTGGTAATTATGCACAGTTCAGGTGGCATAGACAGTACTGGTGATTTTTACGCAAAGTCGCTTAATAATAATGGAGTTGTTACCATTGAACTTGACCTTTGGGGAGCCCGTAATCTTGTAGGAGGAACCGACAGGCCAGCAAGTCCTCAAGAAACCTTACCTGATGCTATTGCTGCATTGCATTATTTAGCGTCTAGACCCGATATAGACTCATCAAAAATAGGTATTATTGGTTTTTCTTGGGGTGGTGTATTGTCAATGCTAACAGCAACAGAACAATACATGAGTCAGACAGGTAGCGCACTTCGTTATGCTGCTCACGTTGCCCATTATCCTGTTTGTTGGGTATATAATAATGTTCCTGGTTTTGAATTTGAAAAGTTAACTGGCGCACCTGTTTTGATTCAAACAGGCCAGTATGATGATTATGATTTACCTGACTCATGTTCAAATATGGTGAATAACTTAACTGAAATTGATAAAGGTTTAACTAAGCTAAAAATATATAAAAAAGCTTACCACGCATGGGACCGTCTCGAGCCAAAACTGATTATTGAAGACCCTTTTTCAAATTTAGGCCAAGGAGGAACTGTTACTTTAAAGCCTCATAAAAGAATAGCTTTAAAATCACGAAACAAGGCAGTTAATTTTTTCAAAAAAGCATTTGAAATTAATTAATTCTAAAGCAAAAAAATAAGCACATCTAGCTGCCAAGAATCAGAACATATGAGTTATTGGCAGCTCTCTCTCATCTTGTATTTCCGACACTTATCTCTAAAACTCTATGTAATTGAACCTTTACCAAAAGAAACCTAGAATTTTAAGTTATAAATTCCAAAAAAATTATTATGTAATATAATAATTTACATACTAACAAAACAGAAAGAGTAATTATGAATAACCTAATTTCGCTATTAACATCTATAGTGGGTACAGACTACATTTTTACTACAAGTGAACAAATTGCTGAATACAATTTAGGTACCTTCCCTCATAAAAATAACAACAAAATAGTTATCAAACCAGAAAACACTCTGCAAGTACAAAAAATTGTAACTGCGATTAACCAACACAATTTATCTAATGATGACCACAAGTCAAAATGCTCAATTAGTACTGTGAGTTCAGGAAAAAACTGGGGGTATTCGGCACAAGAACCCAGTTTTGACAACGCGATATTAATGAAGTTGTCACGTATCAAGCAGCTTGATGATTATGATGATAAACAAGGAACCATTACTTTAACGCCAGGAATCACTCAGCAAGAACTTTACGATTATTTGCAAGATAAAGGTGGAAAATTCTGGATGGACGCTACAGGATCATCCCCTCAATGCAGTATTATCGGTAATACTATGGAGAGAGGCTTTGGTCATACCGAATATGGTGACCATTTTAATAACGTATGCAGTTTTGAAGTTGTATTGGCCGACGGTAGTATAATTAACACTGGTTTTAAGCAATTTTCAAAGAATGGTGTAGTACCAGTTGCAGCTGATTGTTACAAGTGGGGCATTGGTCCCTATGTTGATGGTTTATTTACACAATCAAATTTCGGTATAGTCACCAAAATGACCTTATGGTTAATGCCTAAACCTGAGCATTTTGAAGCCTTTTTTATCAGTATTAAAGACGAAAGCCAAATAGCTGATTTAATTGACGCTCTGCAACCTTTAAAATTAAATGGCGTCATTAAAAGTTCGGCTCATATTGGTAACGATCACAAAGCGATACAAGCTCTCAGCTTTTACCCATGGAAAAAAGCAAAGAACCAAACACCTTTACCTGAAGCAATAAAAAACACACTAAAAAAGAAATTTATGGTTAATGCCTGGAGCGTTTCAGGAGCATTCTATGGTACAAAAGCGGAAGTAAAAGTATGGAAAAAAATACTTAAAAATGCGGTTAAAGACGTTACCACTGATGTTAAGTTTATCAACCAATCCACTTTAAACCTAGCGTTGAAATTTAAGGGCATATTGAGTTTATTCACGGGTATCGATTTCAATAAGAATATTCCATTACTTGAAAAAGTATTCCGGTTAAAACAAGGCATCCCTACGAATTATTTTATTCCGAGTACTTATTGGCGAAAGAAAACACCACCTAATAAAGTTGATGGATTAGATCCAACTCAAGATAACGTAGGGCTATTATGGTTAGCGCCAATAGCACCTATTGATGGTCAGCATGTAAAAAGAATGGTTAAAATTATTAATACTATTCAAGTTGCATATGGTTATGAACCCGGATTGTCGATCACTTTATTAACTGAGCGAACTTTAGATTGTGTAGTATCACTTGTTTATGACCGTGATATTGAAGGCGAAGATACAAAAGCATTGGCATGCCATGATGAAATGTTTGAAGCTCTAACCAATGAAGGGTATTTTCCTTATCGACTATCGAGTCATGCACATGATAAATTTTCTGAAATAAAGAGTAGTTTATCTCCTGTCTTAAAAACTATAAAAAAACAGTTTGATCCTGAAAATTTGTTATCACCTAAAAAATACAACATTTAGTGTCAGTTTAATTTACACCTCTCACTTCAATGTTGTGAGAGCAAGGATATACCCCTTAAAAAACAACAAGATAAAAAGTTGGCACAATAAAAGCATTAACTAGTTTAGAAATTAACTTATAATAGTATTCCAGATGGAATCGGAGATTAATAATGAAATTAACTAACTTAACAAAAGGCTTAATTGCTGCAACGGCTCTTACAGTAGCTTCATTTGGTGCTAACGCTGGTGTTATCGCAAGCTCTACATTAGAAGTATCAAAATTCACAGTTTTGTTTGATGTAAATGGAAACGGTGATTTCACCGATGATAATCCTCTGGATTTCCCAATTGTGATAATAAGTGGTGAGCGTGACGGCGCTGCATCAGCAAGCTTTAACGGTGATTCTTCACAATCAAACCCTACAGCAGGTAATGCAGTTGCGACGATTGATGCCTCTTTAAGTTGTGCTGGACCAGATTGCGCAGGACAAGGCTTGGTAGAAAATGGCATTTTTTCGAACAACACAAATTTTGCTGACTGGACAGACGATGCAAATTACGCATTTGCTGACATGAGCGTAAGTGGTAATGCATTCGATGCAAATGGTGCAACTGGCTTTACACAAGCTGAAGCAGCTATATATGCAGGATATAGCAGCGCAGGTGAAGGTTCAGCAACAATTGATAATAACCTTTTCTCACAGATTAATATTCAAGCAAATACTTCAATGAATGCAATGATTATTATTAACTATGTTGCTGAGTTAACCGTTGCATTAAGTGATGATGTTATGACCAACGATAATGTTTTCGGGAAAGCTAGTGCTTCATACGGTTTTGATGTAAGTCTTGATAATAGCCAAGTTTTCTCTGAGTCTAAAGCATTCTCGACTCTAGATAATTCTAATTTTGTTGGTACTGTATTGCAAAAGAATGAATATATAAATTCAGGTATTTTAGCATCAGCACCTATCTCAATTTCAGCAGGTTTTCACACAATAACAATTGATCAAACCTCTGAAGTAGATGTTAGCCTTGTTCCTGAGCCTACATCAATAGCATTATTTGGCTTAGGTCTAATTGGACTTGCTGGTATGGCTAGACGTCGTAATAGCTAATAAACCTTTTAGCAAATAATGTATTAAAGCCTTCTTAATTGAAGGCTTTTTTGTTTTATTAACACCAATTTCTGATAATATTTAAAATAAGCAAGACGACTTTAAAGTACAAATAAATAAATTGAGCCCATCTCGTTGCTTTGTAAAAGTCTCCTCTCGCCTATGACTTTTTATAAGCAGTTGTATTATAATGTATTTGTTTCATATAACTATAATTATAACTAGTTAGTATACATTCAATAGATCTGCGGCATTTCTAAATATCGTATAAAGTGACTATTTGATAATATCTATGAAACTATTTTTACTAAGAGTGAGGAAAGGGTTTAAAGAGCTTCAGAAATTATAAAATAATTTTCCTTCTATCTACGAATTACTCAATTCAACTAAAAATCATAAAAAGTGAGTAACTTACGTACACACTTGATATATACCACATGCCCCTTTATGTCTTTTTAAAATCACTCCCGCATACATCTATAACCTAAAAAGATTGGCATGTTCAATAGAAATGTCGGGGAAATAAGTATTAAATGTATAAAGCGATATCAGCCACATTTAATTTATTTCTGCGTTCATATTATTAATTAACTTCCTTCACTTACTTTTCCTTTCTTTTCCTTCCTTTTATTTATTTAAAAGTAATATCTAGCTAAAAATCAATTGAAAAGAGAGCTCTACCTATCGAAAATCACGATTATCGCACGACCTTATTTTTATCAATACGAATACAATACTTTTGGTCCCTTTAAGTAATCTTTAAATAATTTTTATTGACTAGATAAGCTTCGAAGGCTTTTATATTTAGGGGGCGCGTCCTGCGTAATTGTTTTCAGTTCTAAGAATTAAGACAACGCTAATACTACGATACGTCGACACAAATTAATCAACGTGGGATGCAAGGTAACAATGAATCTGTTATTTAGTCTGCAGTTTAGAGCTAAAGCTGTGCTTCAACTAATTGAAATTGTTATTTTAAGAGGTCACATCCTCTTCAAATTGTGTATTACTGCCTACGTTATATTTTATAGATAGACAGTTAAAAAATTTAGTTTATAGAGCAATTAATATGCTCTATAAACTCTATTTCTAACCACAATAATAGTGACCTATAAACGACTTATTTCCTTGTAGTGAGCTGCAATAGCCAGATCATTTGGCGCTAATGCCATTGCTTCCTTCAACAACTTAATGGCGACTTCTTTTTCCCCTAGTTTTTGTTTAATTAAAGCTAAAGTATCAAGAACCTGAGGCTGTCGCTTATCTATATCCATTGCATGACTAGCTAATTTATCTGCTTTTCTGTAGTTTTCTAACTTATATTCAACGAATGCCAAATTATTCAAATATACGATTGCGTCCGGTTGTTCCAATAACAAAACATAATAATGCTTTTTAGCCTCTTCCAAATTAACATTAATAGAATATTCAGCATAAGTGTTTCTGCTTATTCTATCACTCATATTATTGCTAATATGTGCTTTCATAAACTCTATCGCTTTACTGCTTTGCTGCAATTTTAACAACGTTGCAAAAACCAAAGCTGTATTTTTGGAATTAGGTTGGACAGTATATAACTTGGTTAAACCTGGTAAAGCCTGTTGGTATTTTTGTTCAGTTAACAATATTTGTGCATTTAAACCTTGGATTAACGGTAGTTCTTGTTGGTCTTTTGTCAAAGTACCTATTTGGGTTTTAGCATCATTATATTTTTGATTTAGAATTTGATAATAAGCTAGTAGGACATTAAATTGACCATCCTCAGGGGATTCAACCAATGCATCTGCAATAGTACTTAACGCTCCTTTAAAGTCCATTAACTTCTCATATGTATTAGCAGTACTTAGCCATGCAGCTCTATATCCAGGTCTATTATCTATCCATTGTTTGAAAACCGAAAGGGCCTGTTGATTATTTCCAACTTTTGATAAACTTTCTCCTAACAAAGCCCAATAAATTGCAGGTGTTGTACCATCAACATTATCAAACTCATTCAAAATATTTATCACTTTTTGAAACATATTTTGATCAAATAACGCTCTCACGTACAGTAATCTATACGCTAGATTCTGACTATTGTTACTATAACTTGCAGCTAACTTCTTGATTGCATCATTTTGATTACCTAATAATTTATGTGCTCTGTAATACTGCGTTAACCCTTGTATGTGGTCAGGTTGTTCTAAGAAAAGTTTATTTAGCATTATTATTGATTTGTTAGGCTCATTTGAATTGATAGCTTGATTAGAAAAATATAATAACGAGTATGGATTAGTATCATTCATTTCAAGCGCTTTTTTTAATTGAACTTCTGCATCAGCCACTTTACCTTCTAATAACATAATCTTTGCAGATAAATTATACCCATCTGCTTTATTGGGCTGATCTTTTTTCCATTGCTCCGCTAAAGATGTTGCTTTATCAAACTCATTATTTCTAATGTAAACGCTAGCTAAAGCTATTTTTGCTACCGATAATTCAGGATCAAGCTTTAAGGAATCTTCAATATTAGTAATTCCTGAAAGGTCATTCATTGATATTTTCAATATACCAACTCTTGTCATTTCACTTGCTGTTGTTATTGACATTGAATCTGTTTTCTTTAGTAATAATTTTGCTTCTTCAATTTTTCCAGATTTCAGCAATTCAAAACTTGCTGATGTTAAGAGGCTAGCATCTTCGGCAGTTAGTCCCTCTAATTCAGTAAAAGTTTCTCCTGCTGCTAATGTGTAACCCAATTCCATCTGAATAACGCCCAGTATTTTTTTTACAGGGTGATCTATAGGTAAAGCATCGTTAATTGAAATTAGATAATAATGAGCTTGTTCATAATTCTCTAAATTAAACGCACTTAATCCTGCTAGAACGCGGTTAGGTGTGGAATCAATTCCGTTGTGAATCGACTTTTTTACATGTTCCAATGCTAAAGAAAAGTCTTGTGATTTAAAGTACGTTACGGCTTTCAGCTGATTTATAAAAGCATGTTCTGGTGAAATTTTTAATAATTTATCGAGTTCTATATTTGCTTTATCAAATTGATTGTTTTTAATATATGTATTCGCAAGGAATAAACGTATATTAAGGTTATTTGGCAATAACTTTTGATAGTTTTTAAATGAGACCAAAGAATTATCATAGTCTCCTTGTAGGAATAATAGCTGACCCTTTAGTAAAATAGCTTCACTGAATAACGGTTTCTTAATAAGAATTTCATTAAGTATTTTTAAAGTTTCACCACTGTTAGCTGAACCTGATTGCATATAAGCATTACTAAACTGAGTATAAATTGAATCGGCAGAAATTTCATTGGCTAATGTTACTGCAGCCATTGCTTGTTCATTGTTTCCTTTATTAGAATAAGCAAGTGCCTTATAAAGTAGTACTTCAGGCATTCTTGAAGTATCTTGAATATAGTCATTATCGATACTACGGAGGATTTCATCATATTTCTGCTGAAGATTTAAAGCTTTTAATAATTTTGGCACGATTACAGTTTCATCGCTCCCTAATTCTAAAGCTTTTTTGAGCTCTTTTTCAGCGTCAAGTGCCTTCCCTGAATCCAAATATAAAGTTCCCAATACAAGTCTAGCCTCCCCATTTTCCCGATCCATACGAATAGCATTTTTTATAGCAATTATCGCACTAGCGTCATCATTAGCAGCAATACTTTGATGTGCACTCTGCATATATTCATCAGATGTTTTTTGAGGAGAACATGCAGCTAAACTTAAAGCAATACAGGTCGTTAATAGTATATTTTTATTCAATTTCATGGATACTCCATTATTCTCATTATATGTCGGCGATAAAAAATGCTTATTTATCACTATTATTATCAAATTAGCTAACAAAGGCTACTAGATAAATTCATAAAGCAGTGATCATTAAATTAATATGTATGTAATACTTTAAAAATATTAAATAAGACTGCCGATGCGATAGTTAAAATTAATTACAAAGCATTTGATTTACATGTGTTTTTTAATTTTCCTTAAAAGATTTTCAACAACAATAACTGGGCTATTCCTAAAATAGCAACACATGTTATGAGTATAAAAACTGTTAGATAGAGATTGCTTATATCTAGAGTTTCCAGCTAAAAAATCATAATAAGTCAAATTTTGTGCCCTATAGTACTCTATAGTTAAGCTATGCAAATACAGGCCTAGCTTTATTTTTCCTTCAAATTCATCACTTAACCCCGATAAATAGAAATAGACTCTGCCTTCATACAAATAATTAATCAAATAAGCGATTGGTCTATTATTTAATGTTAGTTCTGCAACTTCCGAATGTTCACTCTTTAATTGCTCTTCTAAACAATTTGCAAAAACAGGATTTTCAAAGCCGCTAGGAGTCTCAGAGTTTTTCCATTTATTGATATGAAAAGCGGAAACACTACTTACTTTGCTGAGTTTATCTTTTTGCGAGGTGAACACCTTGAAGCTTAGACTACCTTGTTGAGTTAATAGTCGTTGCGTTTGATTTATTTTCTGACGCGTGTTTCTCGATAATACATCTGATTTAAAGGAAGTGCTGATATCATTTAAATTTATCTGATAACCAGAATCTTCTATTATGTAACGCTTACTATACGATAAATAATCTAAAAAATTTTCTACTTCATTTGATAGCATTCCAGCAACGAATTCACTCCATTTATCTTGTTTTGAAATGAATAATACCAGAGCCTCCCTTAAATCATTCGCATATTTTTTATCGACTAAAAAGTCATTATACTCTATCCAAGATTGATCGAACTCCTCATCACCAGTTCGGTTTAACCACCATTGAGTTTTATTTCGAAAATTGAACACCCTACGCGTATTTTCAAAAATAACAGATAAAGCAACGACTTGGTTGTTATATGTAGCTTGTAATAAATAAAAGGGTTTTTTTACTTGTTTTAACCATGAACCAAACCAATCCCATGTTAAAAAATAATGGCAATCTGAGCGTACCTGTAAATCTAGCCAAATTGACTCTATAGAATTTATATGGAAAGTATTTGAATATATCATTTCAATTTTTACCAATTTATGTATAGATTTCACTCGTTCAATTTACCTTTAATGATTGACTTATCAAGCTATTATCGGCACTATTTGTAACCTAATTGTAGCTAAAAATCTATTTGTTTTGGAAAGATGTTGAAAGTTCCATTTAAAGTCAATAAGCACGATGCACTCGCTCAACAAACTCAAGTTGTTAGTTTTTCATTTCCACTGCCAACAGGCGAAATTTTTTCAACAGAAGAACTCCAATTATTACATGAAGAAAAAGTAAAAGTAGCTGAATTTTCTGTTTTAAGTTATTGGCCTAATACTTCAGCCAAATGGGTAAAATGTGATTTTATCTTAGATGAAATACAAAACACATCACCCAATTATATTATAAAAAAACAACATGTTGGCGATTCGAGTACAGTTGAACTCGTTATTAACAGTACAACCATTCAAGACAGAGTAAAAATATCCAGTGATAATTATCAATTTCATTTACATGATAATGAACTCCTTATCAGCGAAATTCCTTGGAAGTTTGAATTAGCAGGGTTGAATGAAGAGGAAATCGCGTTAGTTGTTACTGATTTTTTGCCTTCACTTAATAACTCTAGACTCAAACAAGAAGTAATTTACCGTGGTAAATTTAAAAATACTAACCAAGAAACTGTTTTAGAATTTGACTGTAAGCTTACATTTAATGTAGTAAGCCCAACCATTAAGATTGATTTTACATTACGAAACCCCAAACCCATGGTCCACAACAATGGAAAATGGGATTTAGGAAACAAAAACTCTTACCACTTTAATTATTTGAATCTTGATTTTTTAAATCTAGATTCAGATACAATTACACTTAATATTGCAGATAGAGAGCAGAATTTTCAGCACAGTGGCTCATGTTTACTTTATCAAGCTAGCAGTGGTGGTGATAATTGGAATTCAAGTAATCACGTTGATGCTAAGGGGGAAATTAGAAATGCATTTAAAGGGTTTAGAGTATCAGAAGGAAAGGAGCTTATTTATAGTGGCGATCGAGCAGAGCCAACAATTAATGCTGTTCTAAACAATAACAACCTATCAATTGCTTACAAAAATTTTTGGCAGACTTTTCCTAAATCGATTGAAAACTCTAATAACAAAATCACTCTAGGTTTATTTCCGCAAGAAAAAAATACAAATCATGAAATTCAACCTGGAGAACAGACAACACTTACCTTTTTTGTTCATTATAGTAATAAACCTTTAACCCCAATAAATGTTGATAATCAAGAACTTTCCGTAAGCATTTGTCCTGATTATCTAGCAACTACCAACGCCATCCCATATTTTAGTAATACAGTAGATGAAGATATTACTCGTATTATCAATGAAGGTTTGACCTGTCAAAATAATTTTTTTGAAAAGCGCGAAACTATCGATGAATATGGCTGGCGAAATTTTGGCGATATTTATGCAGATCACGAAACATTAGAGTATAAAGGTGATAAAGAGCTAATTTCCCATTATAACAACCAATATGATGCATTATATGGTTTCATTCGACAATTTCTCGTTACTGGAAATACACAGTGGTGGAGATTAGCTACAGATCTCGCTCAACATGTAAAAGATATAGATATTTATCATACAGATAAAGATAAAGTAGAATACAATCATGGCTTATTCTGGCATACCGACCATTATCTGCCCGCAGAAACAGCAAGTCATAGAACATATTCAAAAAATCAACAAGCTAACGCATATCAAGATCATTCAGGGGGCGGAGGACCCGGTGGCGAACATTGTTACACCACAGGGTTGATGCTTCATTACTACTTAACGGCCGATGAAACGTCTAAAATTTCAGTAATAAAATTAGCAGACTGGATAACCAACTTTTATGAGGGTTCAGGGACCGTTTTAGAATTCCTTCTTTACCTAAAAAATCGTAATACACCAGGATTAAAGAATAAATTAACCGGGCAATATCCATTAGATAGAGGTACAGGCAATTATATTGTTGCACTACTCGACGCCTATGAATTAACAAGCAAACAATCCTATTTAAATCGGGTAAGTTTAATTATTAAACATACTGCTAGTCCATATGAGGATTTAGCCACAAGGAATTTAAACAATATTGAAGAATCCTGGTTTTACACCATATTCCTCCAAGCTGTATTGCGTTATTTACTTGCCAAAAATGAAGCAAAGCAATTTGACAGCTCGTTTAATTATGCCAAGAGTTTATTATTACACTTTTCAAATTGGATAGTTGACAATGAATCGCCTTATTTGGATACTCCAGAAAAGCTTGAATATCCCAACCATACATGGGCTGCTCAAGATATACGTAAAGCAAATGTACTTTATGGTGCATACTATTTTTCAGGTAAAAATGACATCTCTGCAAAAATATATAAAAATAAAGCAGACGAATTTTACCGCTATGTATATGACTCATTGAAAGATGAAAAAACTAGAACGTATACACGCATTCTTGCTATTTTGATGCAAAACACAGGTTTTAAAAGTTTTATAGAAGAAAATACTCCAACAGATTTTAGTAAATATCAGGTAAGAGAAATGACAAAATTTTCCCCACCAACTAAGTTAGAATTCGTGAAAATATTTGCTAAAACTTTAATGAATACATCATTGAAAAAAGAATTGATTTGGTTGTCACATCGCTCCAGTAAAATAAAGCAATTATTTGAGAGGTATCTGTAAATGAAAGTATCCTTCATCATTCCTCACAAAGGTCGATTAGAGATGCTCAAAGAAACAATTGTTTCTATTTTGAATCTCAAATACGATCAAAGTCAGATAGAGATCTTAGTTGTAAGCCAAAACGAAACACTTCCTATAAACGAACTCGTAGAAAATAATTTTAATAATCAAATTAAAGTTATATTGGTTGATGAAAAAGGAACAATTTCAAAATCTAGAAATATTGGCGCTGCAAATGCTAAAGGCGAGTATTTAGCATTTTTGGACGCGGATATCGATTTATCAACTAATTGGCTTGTTGTCATGCTTGAAGAAATGAACAAGGATAAACAACGTAAAATTGTTAGTGCTTACCAAGTTTGTGCCGATGATGCTCCAGAATTAGAGATACTAAGAACTGAGCTAAGTAATGCTGAAGTGGATGTTAATGTTAAATTTCTCCCTGGTCGAAATTTATTTTTACATAAAGATACTTTTCAAGATGTAAATGGTTTCCCTGAGCATCTAGTAACCTGTGAGGACTATTTTTTTACGGATAAAGTTGATGAGTTAGGGGATTTATTTTACACCTCCAAAGCAAGCTATGTTCACTTAGGTGAAGACAAAGAATGGTATCAATTATTCCATAAAGAAATATGGCGGGGCCAATCAAACCTCAGATCACTATCTGGCCGTAATGTACCACTGCGAGAGTACCCAAGCCTATTAGTCCCCTTGTGGATTTTCTTTTTTTCCATAGTTGCAAGTATCACCGCACTCTTAGGTAATTTTAGTATTTCATTCTCTAGTGTTTTATTTATTGCATTACCCATTTTTCTTTATAGTCAACGTTTAAGTCGTATGGCAAAAAGAAAAATTAAATTTGGTGTTATTGTTAAATTCTATTTGGTATATTTCGCTGCAAGAGCGATAGGCACCGTAGTTGGTTTAACAAAATCTTTTAACGTAAGGAATGCGGCGTGAGTCAACAGAAGATAAAAGTTTTACAATTTATTTGTTCTACAGGTTTTTATGGCGCAGAACGCTGGATTCTAGCTTTAGCTAAAAATTTACCTAAAGATAACTTTCCATGTGATTTAGTTGTCACTATAGAAGACGATTTAGACGATTTAGAGTTAGTTAAAGAATATAAGAAACAAAATATTGGCCAGGTATTTGAAGTACCCATGCACCATAAATTTGACTTCTCTGTAGTAAACAAGTTAGCAAAACTCATAAAAGACAATGGCTACGATGTTATTCATACCCATGGATACAAATCTGATATTTTAGGCGTATTAGCGGCTAAAAAAGCAGGCATCCGTTCAGTTGTAACTCCACATGGGTTTGAAAATGCTGAAGATTTAAAGCTCCGTCTATTTATCTGGTTAGGCAATAAGATGATGAAGTATGCTAATGTTGTAGTGCCTCTTTCTAAAGCTCTATGCGCAGACGTTAAAGGTTTTGGTGTTAAAAATTCACAAATTGAATACGTACAAAATGGTGTAGATTTATCAGAAGTTGAAGAACAAAAGGTTAAAGAAAATAAATTAATTTCAGTTGGCGATGCCAAGCGAATTGGTTTTGTCGGTCAGATGATCAGTAGAAAAAACATTATAGATATTTTAGATATTTTTGAAACATTAGCTGATAAATACCCAAACATTACATTGAGCTTATTAGGCGATGGTGAATCTCGCGTTGAATTAGAAGAACACACCAAAAGCTTAAACCATAAAAATCGCATAGAATTTATGGGCTACAGAGATGATCGACTTGAGTTATTACAGAGCTTTGACCTATTTGTAATGACATCAACTCTTGAAGGTATTCCTCGCTGCTTAATGGAAGCTACCGCAATGGGAGTACCTGTAGCCGCATATAATATTGCGGGTATAGATCAACTCATCGAGCATGAACAAACAGGATTATTGGCCCCTTTTGGGGAAAAGGATACATTAGCAACTTACTGGGAAGAGCTACTCTTTGATGAAGATAAAGCAAAAAAATTAAGTGATAATGCCTGTGAATTTGTTAATGAAAATTATGCAGGTAAACGTATGGCCACAGAATACATTGAAGTATTCAAGCAACTAATTAATGGAAAGTACGATTAATGCCATTACTTGACAGGCCAAAGGTTCAATTTATATTATCAGTAGATACTGAAGAAGAATGGGATTGGTCAGGACCTTTCCCAGATAAAAACTTTTCTGTAAATAATGTATTTGAAATCCCTGCATTTCAACTATTCTGTCAGGAATTAGGCATTAAGCCAACATACTTAGTAGATCACGCGGTATCTAATAATATAGAAAGTGCGGCAATATTAAGAGAATTACCAAGTGAACACTGTGAAATAGGCGCCCATTTACACCCTTGGGTAAATCCACCTTTTACGGAAAAAACCACTGAATTTCTTTCTCATGTTGTTAACTTACCAATTGAAACAGTAGAGGCGAAACTTGTCGAATTATTATCAAATATTCAAACAAATATAGGTGTTAAACCTACATCATTTAGAACGGGACGATGGGGAATAAGTGGTGCTGTAATAGAACTACTAGCCAAATATGAGTTTGAAGTAGACAGCAGTATTTACCCTTTATATCACAACACTTTTTTTAGTTGTGAATCAGCACCAATCAGACATTATAAACCGAGCTTAACCAATACAAATATCCATGATGCAAACCAAACACACAATATTCTTGAATTACCGGTAAGTTGCGGCTTTAATCGCTCAAATTATGCATTAGCACAAACAATGCATAAATTATTCGAAAAACGTCCATTCTCATGGCTAAAAGTGAATGGGGCTTTATGGCATACTCTGTTATTACGAAAGATATATTTAAGCCCCGAACTCTGTACTAGCAAAGATATGATCAGACTAATTAATAATAAATTAAAAAATGGCGATAGCTGTTTTCATATGTATTTACATAGTTCAAGTCTCCTAACTGATGTGACTGGGCTAAATAATGAATTAAACGCTAGAGAAAGTATCTGCCAGCGTATTGGTGAAGTAATGCATCATCTATCACATGTTGCCGATGTAGAATTTTTAACACTTACCGAAGCAAAATCTAAATTAACAACAATGGAAAATGTATGATTAACATTCGATTAGTCCAAGATATAGATTGCCAAAATTGGGATAATTATGTTGAACATCACCCGAATGCATCTGCCTACCATCAAATCGCATGGAAGAAATCCGTTGAAAATGCCTATAAGCATCGTTGTTTTTATTGGTTAGCCGAGGATGGGGAAAAAAGTGTTATTGGTATTCTGCCAACAGTTTGGGTGAAATCGCCTATATCAAGAGGGAGTCTTTGTGCTCTCCCCTATTGTGATGTAGGCGGAATATTAGCAAATAATGAAGAAATTGAACAAGCGCTTATAAATAACGCTACCTCTTATTGTAACGAAAATAATATTCCAACATTTGACAACCGCAGTAGTATGCCATGTAAACTTTCTTTCGATAGTGAAAACAGCCCTCCCCCTAAAGTACGAATGTTAATGCCTTTCCCTGAAACTTCGGATGAATTGTTTGCAGGTTTCAAATCAAAATTACGCAGCCAAATTCGTAAAGCAGAAAAAAATGGTTTAACGGCATCAACAGCTACAAATTCAGCCCATTTAAATGCTTTTTATCATGTGTTTACGCGTAACATGCGCGATTTAGGATCACCTGTCCACTCAAAAGCTTGGTTTCAAGAAATAGTTAATGCCTATGGTGAAGATATAATTATTGCTAATATTTATTCCGAAGGCAAAGTAATAGGCGCCGGTATTGTATTATTTGTTGGTAATAAAGCATGCATACCTTGGGCGTCAACAAACGCCGATTATAATAAATTAGCACCTAACATGTTGCTATATTGGACATTACTAAAGTTTGCTAACGACAAAGGCTGTAAAGAATTTGATTTTGGTCGCTCTACATTAGGAGAAGGTACTTACCGCTTCAAGAACCAGTGGGGTGCAGAACCACAATTATTAAATTGGCAAAAATTTGATAATGACGGTCAACTTATGGCTGAAAGTACAGGGGATGTTAGTAAGTTAAGAAAAGTTGTAGAACAAACATGGCAGAAATTACCTGTAGGTTTAAGCGAATTTTTAGGCCCTAAAATACGACGATATATAAGCTTATAATCATCGTCGCTATGGATGTATAGTAGTAATTCCCCCGAATGCACTATCGTCTTCCAGTGGCCTTTTAGGCCAAAATCTATATAATACTTACAATAAAAATAATAAGGATATTTTCAATACATGTGTGGCATTGCAGGATTTAGCCAGTTTGATCAAGAGATAGCTTCTCAACAAACCTTAATTGAAATGGGCAACGCTATTTTCCACCGTGGCCCAGATGCGGGTGGCGAATACCTAGACGATGATATAGCTATGTGTCACCGAAGACTGGCTATCATCGACTTGACTGATGCTGGCATTCAACCTATGCATTCATTTGATCAACGCTACGTCATTGCATTTAATGGTGAAATTTATAACTTTTTAGAATTAAGAGAAGATTTAATTTCAGAAGGTTTTCAATTCAATACCCATACAGATACCGAAGTAATACTCGCTTTATATGCCAAATATGGCCCTGATTGTTTAGCTCATTTAAATGGTATGTTTGCTTTTACATTATGGGACAAACAAGAGAAAACACTCTTTATTGCCCGCGATCGTATGGGTAAAAAACCATTGTATTATCATTATGATGGCAAAAATATATATTTTGCTTCTGAACTAAAATCTTTATTAAAATTGCCACAAATACCAAGAGAAGTTTGTACAGAGGCCGTGTATGATTTTTTTGCTTATCAATACATTCCTGACCCTAAAACAATATTCAGTAACGTTTACAAATTAGAACCGGGGCACTTTATTACGTTGGACAATTCGGGTCTAACTAAACAACAGTATTGGGATATCTCGTTTTCACAAGTAAACACTGACTCCGAAGAAAAGATTAAAGATGACCTCACCAAACTAACTAAATCATGTACTGAAAAACGAATGGTAAGCGATGTTCCATTAGGTGCATTTTTGAGTGGAGGCGTTGATTCTAGTGGTGTCGTTGCATTAATGTCAGAAATTACAGAAGAAAATAAAGGTAAGCAAGTTACTACTTGTTCAATTGGTTTTGATGATGAAAAGTATAATGAGGTAAAGTTTGCCCGAAGCGTCGCTGAGCAATATAAAACTGACCATCATGAATTCACCGTACATCAAAATGTAAAAGATGATTTAGATAAAATTGTCAGCTTTTTTGATGAACCTTTTGCCGATCCGTCGCTAGTACCAACATATTTTGTGTCTGAATTGGCGAAACAACAAGTAACAGTAGCTGTTGCGGGTGATGGTGGAGACGAAGTATTTGCAGGTTATGAAAAATACTCAGTTGATCATACTGAAAACCAACTCAGAGATAAATTTCCTTCGTTTATACGTAAGTCGCTATTTCCTCCGCTAGCTAAACTAGCCGGTTGTTTTAAAGCAACACCGTTTAGGCGCGCTAAGTCTCTATTAACTAGCTTAAGTGTAGAACCTGCTATGGGATTTTATATCTCTAATTCATTCATCAATGATGATGAATGGAACAATTTAGTTAATGATGACACAAGAGCTAAATTAGCCGGTTACCACCCATCAAAAATTACCACTGATGCTTATGCAAAAGCAGATGGTGAAGATCACTTATCAAAAATTCTATATACCGATATGAAAACCTATTTACCAGGCGGCATATTAGTAAAAGTTGATCGTATGAGCATGGCTAATTCATTGGAAGTACGCGCACCTATACTTGATTACAAAATAGTAGAGTTTGCAGCTACAATTCCTTCTATATATAAATTTAATGCTGAAAAAAACAAGCCAGAGAAAAAGTACATACTCAAAGAAATTTTCAAACCGTTTTTAACTGACGACATTTTATATCGAAAGAAGATGGGGTTTTCAGTGCCTTTAGCCGACTGGCTCCGAACTGAACTTAAAGAAACTGCAGAGGAACGACTGTTTAACCGTACTGAAGGCTTAACTCAATACTTAAAACCTGAAGCCATTAAAAAAATGTGGCACGAACATCAAGAGAAAACAGTAGATAACTCATCACCACTGTGGAGCATGTTAATGTTTCAAATGTGGTGGGACAAATATATGCCGAGTGAGCAGACCTTAAATGACTAAGATACGAATCCTTCATGTAACTTATGATATGCGCATTGGCGGCACAGAAATGGTTATCAAAAAT
>Ga0209395_1000922_pt1 | contig 42208 bp, 34 predicted proteins | sample GOMGulsemesocosm_3_FD_184635 | JGI IMG/M metagenome (GOLD analysis project Ga0209395, IMG submission 184635) | Methane-oxidizing microbial communities from mesocosms in the Gulf of Mexico - GOM9D Gulf of Mexico (SPAdes) (version 2) | ecosystem: Environmental > Aquatic > Marine > Cold seeps... | reverse complement strand
TAGCGTACTACCGTTACCTTTTCATTTAATGATCACCTACAGCGGACTTGTTTTGCTAATGGGCATATCATTTTCACCCGTGATTGATGCAACTTACGGCGAAGGTAAAAAAATGCATCGACAGTTTTATAACGAGTCGAAAACTGAAAATAAACAACAACAAACTATTAACTTAAATACGGCAGACTTGTCTCTTAAAGCGGAGTTATCTCATAAACCAGTGTTATCTCTTAAAACAGTATTAACAGACGCGAAAGCACGTTATAAAAATCAAACAGTAAGTTATCTTGGGATAATTGATCGCAACATAACTGACAATACAGCACAGCCTAGTTTTGAAGTATGGCTTGACGGTGATGAAGGCATCGAATTTGCGACACTTCTAACCTACCGCTCGGTAAATGGTCAGACTCAGCTAGAACAATCATTAGGTAAAACGCATAGTGCTGCAAAAATATATGACATCTTAGAACATTTACATGAAGGGCTGTTTGCCGATACTTACTTACGCTGGCTGTATTTTATCTCAGGACTGCTCGGTGCCGCTATGATAGCTACCAGCATGATTATTTGGGTGAAAAAACGTCAAAATCATCCCACAAAATTTATAATACTGATAGATAAATTAAATGCTGCAGTGGTTGTCGGTTTACCCATTGCTATTGCTGCGTATTTTTGGAGTAACCGTTTATTACCTTTAGCAATGTCAAACCGCGCCGAATGGGAGTTGCATTCCTTATTTATAGTGCTTGCTGCGTGTGCTTGTTTTTGTATTGTCAGAGCGGCGGATAAAGTGTGGAAAAGCATGTTATGGATTGCCGCAACAGTGTACGCACTTTTACCTATTGGTAACATGTTAACCACTGAGCACAGCTTGCTTGCCAGTGTACAACAAGGTGATTGGTTAATGCTTGGCTTTGATTTAAGTATGTTGTGCTTTGCAGGCTGTTTTGCGTTGGCTGCAGTGTTATTAAAAACAGGGCAAAACGAAACAGAATTAACTATGAAAACGAATGTGAAAAAGAATATGAAAGGCGTTATTAAAACATGTTAATTTTATCGCAAATATTGCTGCAATTGCTTGGTTTTACTTTGTTAAGCCTCTCGCTTTCACGTAATTACAGCAAAGTGATAAAAAGTACAAATAAGAGGCTAACTAAACGTACTTCTTGGATTATTAGAGCTTGTGGTTATTCCTTGCTTATAATTGCTGTTTTTTGGGCGTTAAATAGTTGGGGTGTAGCATTAGGACTTGTTTATAGTTTTGCTACCGCCACGCTAACAGCTACATTTACAGTAATATTATTGACATATACCCGCTCCACTTGAAGGTGCATGATTCAGCTGGAATTAGAAACGCCTTTAGGTAAGGCATTGATTGTAGAGAATGGTTATTCCCTTCTCAAAATTAATAACGCAGCATAAAGCGTTTCTAAACCAGCCCCCTGGGGAAGGCTGAGTAATCATACCCTGCGTTACATTGCTTTTTAAGGACGCTACATGGAAGTAGCTTATGAGAGAATGCAGGAGCACATTCTCCTGAATAACCCTGAATAAAAAATGCGCCTTGGTTATGAATCGCTCAGTCTTCCTGAAACGAGCATCCATATGGTAAAAACACTTCGGCTAAGGGCAAAAAATGCCACACTGCGGACATTAGCAATAACTTTCTAGAATGAAATTTAGATTAGTTTTTCTATCGATAAAGCTGCATTAAGTGGTAAATAATAGTTGGTTATAATGTGGAACGAAGCGGAACCCAACCAACGGTTATAACTGTCCGACTTTAATGCCTTGTTAGCACATTTTGTGCAAATGATACTAAATATGAATTTATATCTTTTTTGATAACCAATGCATTATATTTAATAAAAACTGCTCATTTTGTTCCGCTCCTTTTCCATTTACTCCCATTTTTCTTTTACCGCTAACCTGAGCGGTAAACATAGCTGCTTCACCGAATATAACAACTCTGCCTTTGTAAAATTCTAATGTTGCGCCCTGACTCCAACCGCCTACGGAAATCGCTGGGGTACTATCATCAAATTCCCATGATTCACTTGGCATACGTGAAATAGCCTCTTTGCCAAATATAAGCAAAGGTTTAGCCTCAGGCGGAGATAAAAATGCTTGCCCTATAAATGTCCGAATAGTCTCAATAGTTTCCTTATTATGCATACCATTACGTATTGCATGTTCGGCAATTTCTCCTTCAGAGTATTTAAAAATTGATTCTTTATTAGTATGATCCTTTGCATACCCATTGTTAAATTGAAAACCAAAAATAGCAGCTAAAGATTCTGAAGCTTTAGGAAATGGCATATGATCAGCAATGAGAAACAAAGATCCCCCATTTTTTACCCAATGATAAACAGCCTCAATTTCCTCTCTTTGAAATGCTGAATAATTAGGCAAATTCCAATTTTTTCTATTTTGATGATTTAAAGCATTGGAAATAACTAAGATCTCAGCATTTTGTAAAGATTTTTCAGAAAATAGTTCAGTGTTTTTTGCTACTTTGTAGCCATCACTTTTTAATATTTTTGAAAATGGTTGGTACCTACCATTCATTGTATGAAAATTATGATGTGCTTCATCTATAAGAACTGTAGGAGCATCAGTTTCTGAGAAAGTCTTTTTTGAGTTTACAGGAACAAAATCCGTACTCCCCACTTGTTGAGCATTAATACTCACAGAAATAATTACAGTGAGGCCAGCTAATATCTTTTTCATTAAGTATCCTTATTATTGGGTGAGATAAACAACGCGAGTTACTTACATGCTAACAGCTTATTAGACGAGGAAAAAACTTCTTTCTGCAAGTTGATTTTCGACTAAATATTATTTAATATTTCAACTTTACCTTTTTACTAACGCATCATCAATAAGTTATAAACTTTTGATTTTATAACTACTTTAGAAAGGAGGATTTTAAATTCAGACCACACTTATCTAATTAAACATTAGAAAAAGTATTGCGTTTTTGTTGATGGTTTTATTCCGCTTAGCGCACTTTGTTAACCTTACGCTTAACCCGAACATCAGGTTAATATGATAAGTACAATGCATTTATTTAATAACTAGCTAGTTGTTCTAGTTATTAAATAAATAAGGTAGTAATTACTGATTTTAACAACTAGAAATGACCACTTATGTTTGTTTGATTGGTATTAGCAATAATTATGGACATAATCCGCCCGCAAGGTTAACAGGCTATGATTGGGTTATTCTTAACTGTTTCCACTTAGATGGAGCCATTAGGTTATACATATTAATAAGCTTGGGCAATAGCTTCTTCGACTAGGTCGATTAATTCTTGATAGCCAAAAACAACAAGGGGTTTACCGTTCACGAAAAACTGTGGTGTAGCGCGCACTTGCAATGTTTTCCCATCCTGTATGTCTTGATCAACAGTTTTAGCAATTTTTCTACTTTGCCAGTCTTTCTCTAGCTGCTTATGGTCTAATGGCAATGTTTTAATCCCAGCTAAAGCACTTTGCGGATTTGATACATGATGTTCTACCCAACGTTGTTGATTAGCAAATAGTAGCTCTAGTGCTGGCCAAAATTGACCTTGAAGGTGAGCTGCTTCAAGCATTTTTACTACATCTCCAGAGCCTTTATGTAATGGTGCATAACGCATGACTACTTTGACTTTACCTTGATACTTTTTCACTAAGTTATTTACCAGCGGATAAAATTGACTACAGGTACCACAAGCAGGGTCAAAAAATTCTACAATGGTAACTTTTGCATTGTTGCCACCTTTAGTTGGCGCATTAATACGTTCTAATGCTGGTAAAACTTCATTGGCTAACGAAGGAGTTTGTTGGCTTTTATACACGGCTACCGCGGCAATAAAAACTAAGCAAAATAATACAGCGACGCTGATAAACAGAGTTTTGTTATTCATGATTATTTCCAATAGAGTATTTTTTAGAGAGAAAAAGTAAAACACCGATAATAGTAAAGGTTATTAAAGACATAATAGGGATATTCAAAAAACCGAGTAAATTAACGTATGTTTCAGAGCATGGTATGCCTTGCACACATGGCTGAGCGCTCTTTGGCACTATCTCTGCAACGACAAGCACATGAAATAACGCAGTAAACCAGCCCAAAATAACTAATGGGCTTGTATAACGAATGATTTTAGTATCATAAGGAAAAAGTGCTAGAGGCAGCATAACCACTAATGGGTAAAGTGCGATTCGTTGATACCAACATAATACACATATAGGCACCTGCATTACTTCACTAAAAAATAAGCTGGTTAAAGTACCACTAGTAGCAATTATCCAGACGCAAAAAATCAGGTACCAACCACAAGAGGTATGGCTAGCAGGAGCTTCGTTGTTCATTTTGTTTTATGAATCCAATAGAGTTTCGGTTTAGTTTCTACAAGTTAATACTAATTTGAATAATTAGCTGTGCTTTTTCATGAAGAAAACGTTGATTACTTTGTTAATCAAATAGGGTTAATTCATACAAATTACGGAACCGCATATCACAGCGATGTCATGTTTTAAATTATAACAAAATCTAAAGCAGTGGCACTGTGATAGATCAAACCCTAGCTTTAAAAAAATAATATATCCATAGCCAGCTACAGTAACTACAGCAAATAACCTCTCAACTATAAACTAAATGTTATACGTAATAGCATCAACAGAGGTAAGGCGGTAGGTAGTGATCACTTTAAACTAGAGATCATAAACAAAAAAACCATTGTTTAAATGGATTTAAATTTTTAAAGGTCCTCTTGAAAATGTTCGTATCGCGTTACTAATGAAAATCTCCTGTATATGCTTATTTTTCAGGTGTCTAGTACTTCGCGATATAAACCTTCATAAATCTTCGCAAGAACGGTTAATGCTTATCAAACGATTGTAATATTATAATAAATACCTTGCAAATACAAATGAGAATGATTATCATTGACTCGATTTGATTTTAAGAGATAAATAATATGTCATTTCAAAAATAGTAATAATAAGTTAATGATGAGGCTATCAATAATGTTAAGTAGCACAATATATGGAGGAGTACCTATGTCTGAGTGGAGAAATTTGTTAAATAATGGTAATGACAATTTTCATAATGGAAAGTTACAGGAAGCAGAATACTGCTATAAAGAAGCTGCTTTTCATCTCGATTTTTTATGGTCAGCTAATACTACCAAAGTGCCACTGTTAATGGCTTGGATTTGTACTTATCACAACTTAGCTTCATTGTTTGAAGCGAAAAATAACCCCGATTTATCTTTACAGTATTTACTAATCCCACATAAGAGAATGCTTTTAGAGTGTAATTCGGATGATTGCTGTGACGATACAAAACTTATCACCCATAACGCGTTAAAAATAACGTTTATGCCTATTTTAATGTTTTCAAAACGCTATCCAATATGTGAGACATGTCTAGAATCATTATCAGAATTTAAAGCAGATCTTAACTTAAACCAACCCATTACTCATTAAGGTATACAAGGATTAATTTTAAAATGAAAATATATTACTTAATAACACTTAGCATTGGCTTATTCATGTCACTACCCACTTATGCTCACGTGGGACATGATCACTCTTCAATATACGCAAGTCTGGTACACGTATTATGGCTTACACCAGCATTAATTGTGTTAGTTTTTTTACATCGTAAATTGCTAAAAAATAATTATCAAATCTAAGGTATCTAAACAACTAAAAGGTAATCAACATGCTTTATAACCTGATCAATAAGCTAGATGAGAAACTCTGTTTCTCTACTGTTTCCGCTCACTGCGATATTCCTTGTAAAATATATGATCCTATTACTGCTCAATTAGCTGTTTTAACGATGGTTCGTATGGTTGATTTGTTAAATGAACACAATGCAAAGGAGCAACTTTCAGCTACGGACATTGCTCAATTCTATCGCCTAGTCGCTGAAAAAGAAAAACACGGTCAACAAGTGAAAAAAGAAATTATGATTATTTGGGGCGATTTTATTAAAACACCTCAATTAGAAAAATTTCCAGAATTACATTCCTTAGTACACAGCATAATGTTAACGACTTCAAGTGCCAAACAACACATTGATAAAAAAGTGACTTTAGCTTTATTAAATAAAGTTAATCGTTTCGCTGAAATATTTTGGCAATGTAAAGGGGTTGAAACATATACGGCTGTTTGTCCTTATCCACCAGAACAAGCAATAGTGTACCCGGTGTTAACAACATGACTTTCTTAGGTTTAAAAATTTGGAAAGTTACAGGGCATAGCATGTTTCCGCGTATTCCTCAGCACAGCTACGTGTTAGCTGGCCATTGGTTTGCTTTTAAAATAATAAAGCCTAATCAAACGATACTAATCAACCATCCTGAGCATGGTTTGTTAATAAAAACAGTTGCTATCGTTGATAAACATAATCTGATTTGGTGCAAAGGTGAAAACTCATCAAGTATTGCAGTTGAAAAGTTAGGGCCTGTCTGCAAAAAACAAATTATTGGTCGAGTAATCAAAGTGTTCCTTCAGCCAGCAGTGAATCAATGCTAAATAATCAACGTTAAGTCATCAAGACTCAGGAAATTTCGTAGATGGAATTAAGCCAACAATTCACTAATAGAAAACATGCACTTACAAACATTTATTTAACCCACAAACGCTTACTTTTACCGATGTTCATTTTGGCTTTGTTGCTAAATGACTCTACTTACCTAATTACTATCAATGTACTAGCGGATGCCTTTTGGCAAGTTTCAGCCTATGTTGCTGCAAGTTTAACTTTATATCATTACCTTGCTAATTTATTTACTCGTTATCAATGGTTTATTAACGCACAATTCTCTCAGAGTAAATATCAGGTTATTTTTGCTAGCTTAATGGGGGCGATGCCTGGCTGCGGCGGTGCTATTATCGTTATAACACAGTTTGTGCAAGGAAAATTTTCATTTGGGTCGGTGGTTGCTGTGCTAACTGCAACCATGGGTGATGCCGCTTTTTTACTACTAGCTTCACGTCCTAGTATCGGGCTCTTCGTTGTCGTAGTGGGTGTTATCGTCGGCATAGTCTCAGGTATTATTGTTGATTATATTCATGGTCATCAATTTATGCGTCCAGAAAGCACACTAAAGCAAAAGCTTAACAGTGATGAAGAAATATCAAAGAATCAATTTTCTTTCTATATCAAATGGCAGGGCATATTATGGCAATGGCTGCTACTACCCTCTATTATTATCGCGTTTTTATTTTCTTTTCAACTTGATGTAGACCAAATCTTTGCCTTATCTTCAGGTACTATTAATATAATAGGGGCTGTCATTATACTTATAGCCATAACGCTTTGGGCATGCTCAGGTGAAGTGACCAACTACCAAACAACCGTTTCTGAAGATAATAAGGTGAACACTCGCAGTATATTTCAAAAAGTAGCTCAGGATACTAACTTTGTTGCTAGCTGGGTAATCATCGCCTTTTTAATCTTTGAGCTATCAATGTATTTCACTGGTTTCGATTTTGCTAGCTTTTTTGCACAATGGGGAAACTTAACGCCTTTAATTGCCATCACTATCGGTTTACTTCCTGGCTGTGGCCCTCAAATAATAACAACTAGCTTATACTTGTCAGGCACTATTCCGCTTTCTGCACAACTAGGCAATGCCATTAGTAATGATGGCGATGCATTATTTCCTGCCATTGCGCTAGCCCCGAAAATGGCACTTATTGCGACATTATATTCTGCCATTCCTGCAATAATTGTCGCCTATAGTTACTTATACCTATTTGAATAGTTGGCTCATGAAGTGCAATAAAAAATTACGTATGCCTACGCATTAATAAAACAACTCTAAAGATTATCAATTGGTTTGAGGGGAAAGTGATAAAAATTAACCAATGTAAAAATATAAACTGTCATAGCGGTAATTATTTACCTAAATCAATGGTGTTCACTTCATGCTTATGGTTAAATTTATCTATTAAATTTAAGTAAATAGGTTCTACATTGATTAACCTTTATCCCGCCAATAAAATGGAAAATTTGTTAACCTTGCTTAATAAAATTTCCCAGGTTTCTCCCATAGGTGTTTTCAACCAAGAAGTTATTATTGTGCAAAATGCGGGTATGCAGCACTGGCTTAACCTTGCCATCGCCAGTGAACGCGGAATTAGCATGAATATGCGTTACGCGTTACCAGCTCAGTATTTGTGGCAGCTAATAAGAACGTTGGCTAGCGAAGATAAAGTGCCAGAGCAGTCACCTTACTCAAGAGAAGTGCTTACTTGGCGTATTTATGCCTTGTTAGCAACGGAAACGGTCATCAATGATGATGACTTTAACCCGGCGACCAGTTATTGGCTTAATCCGACAGTATCAAAAAAAACATCAAATACAACACCAGACACTAGATCAAACCCGTCATCAGGCGCTACATTAGAGACGTCAAGTAAAGCAGATTTGAAACGGTATCAATTAGCAGGTCAAATGGCTGACTTGTACGAACAATATTTAATTTTTCGACCAGAATGGCTTGATGCATGGCAACGGGGTGAAGAAGTTATTGAGCTTAGTGTTGAGAATAAATGGCAAGCTAAGTTGTGGCAGTTACTTATTATTCAACTGCCTTATAATCCGGTTGAATTGCTTAATGATGCTATTGCCAATATAGACGATAAACTGAGCAAGGCTCTCAATACGCTGCCCAAACGCATGAGTTTTTTTGGTATTAACACCATGGCGCCGATGTGGTTAAACTTTATCAATGCGTTGAGCGAATATATTGACGTCGACTTTTTTCATTTAAACCCCTGTTTTTCTTATTGGGGCGATATTATCAATGAAAAACAAGCGATAAAAAAATTATCTCATTGGTCAAGCGGTGCTAACGATGATGAACATCTATTTGTTGGTAACCCGTTACTGGCAAATTTTGGTCAACAAGGCCGTGAATTCCTAGCGTTGCTACAAGACTACAGTACCGTTAATATTGAATTGTTTGTTAAAGCTAGTAACGACGATAGTGATCAAGATGACAATGAAAACTTAACGCCATCAGCGTGTATTTTACATCAACTGCAAAATGATATTTTAACGCTAAGTGATGCAACAGAATATGGTGACGCGACAAGGAAACCTTCGCAGTTAGTTGACGATTCAATCACTATTGTTAGTTGTCATAGTGCGCTACGTGAAGTTCAAGCGTTACATGACTACTTGCTTCATCAGTTTAATGACACCGTGCATAGCGATGACAAGTTAACACCAAAAGATGTGTTGGTGATGTGCCCTCAAATAGAACAATATGCGCCTTATGTTAATGCTGTTTTTACCCGTGGATGGCAGGATTTAACCGATGAAGTGCCACCGTTACCGTGTTCAATTGCCGATCGGAGCGCGAAAGACACCGATCCATTAATTGCCTCTTTTAGCGAACTGTTAACCTTACCTGATTCGCGTTTTCAAGTATCTCAATTACTCAGCTTTATCCGTTTGCCTGCGGTGGCTAATAAATTCGCAATCAATGAAGAAGACAGTGAAAAAATTTGCCTTTGGTTGCAACAAGCAACTATTCACTGGGGTTTAGACCAAGCACATAAAGAGGCGTTATTAGGAGAACAAGCCAGTAACAGTTTTACTTGGCAGCAAGGCTTATCACGCTTGTTACAAGGTTTTGCTTATTCTGACACTGACAGTATTTATCAAGACCAGCTGTTACTTGGCGTAGTTGAAGGTGATGACGCCATTTTGTTAGGGCAATTAATGTTGTTTATAGAACAATTGCGAGATTTTTCTCATCAGCTTAATAATGCTAGAACGGCCAAAGCATGGCAGAGTTTTTTACTTACTCAGCTTGAACTGCTTTTTACTACCCGACTTGTTTTTTCTACGAATACAACCGAACAAGCTACGCATCAGACTAATAATCAAATTGATAGCAGCATCGCTATTATTGAACAAGCAATCTCATCATTAGTTGAGTATTGCGAACATGCGCACTTTGATGAAGATATTGGATTACCTATCATTGTTGATTTTCTTAATAATCATTTTAGCCAAGGAGATGCCAGTAAACAGTTTATGGTTGGGCAAGTCACCTTTTGCTCTATGTTACCTATGCGCAGTATCCCGTTTAAAGTGATCGCAGTCTTAGGGTTAAATGATGGAGAGTTTCCAAGGCAGCGCCCAGCATTAGGTTTTGATTTGATAGCACAAAGCAAAGCTGTTTTAGGCGATAGATCTCGTCGCGGTGATGACAGGTATTTGTTTTTAGAAGCGCTGATATCTGCCAGAAAAGCGTTATATTTAAGCTATCAGGGACGTAATATTAGAAATAATAACGAGAAACAACCTTCACTAGTGTTAAAAGAGTTAATGGACTATTTGGCGCAAGGTTATGGATGGCAATTCGAACAAGAAAATTCTAACGTTTATCAAACGCCAATGCAGCCTTACAGTGAGGATAACTACTTAGTTAAAAATCCTGAGTCAGGTGTTAAGCCCAGCTTTGATGCTAACTGGTTAACGTTAGGTCAAAATGAGCAAGCTAAAACAAGCCAAGCTACATTGGTTGTTGAAGCATGTGAGATAACAGATACCGTTAATACTTTAAGTGCGACTGAACTCATTCGTTTTTTCCAACATCCAAGTAAAGTTTTTACACAAAAGGTGCTTAATTTATATTTAGAAAATAATCAGGTAACCCTCGATGATGTTGAACCTTTTAGTGCGGATCATCTAGAAAATTATTTACTAAAACAAGATTTACTTTCGGCCAGTCTATCGGCGAAAAATAGCGCGACAACCGAACACGTTATTGATGTAGCGTCTTTATCAGGTAAGTTTCCTGATTTACCTAGTACACAATCGCATTTTGATGATGCTCTTGCTGCGAGCAGTCAACTGGCCCAAGAAATTATTACTCAAGGTTGCGGTAACCCTGAGCTGATTGATTGCCAAATAGTACTTAACAATATAACGAGTAACTCGTCAGAACAGAGTATAATGATTGTTGCACAGTTACCCGTCAAACTGACTCATGCTGGAGCACAACTCGTTTTTTATCGTAGCTCAAGTGCAAAACCGAAAGACTTATTCACCTTGTATTTACACCACTTGATTTTGCAATTGTGGCAACAACAAAATAGTACGACAACGTCTTATAGTACTAACTCACTCAGCCAAGTGACCAACACTCGCGGCTTTTATTTTAATACTAAGGCGCAAAAAGTTGAGCAATACTGTGTTAGTGGTGTGGAAGCTGAAGAAGCTAAAGCAGAGTTAGTTATGTTACTCAATGTTTATGCCCAAGGACAAAAACAAGCGTTAATGCTCAATGGTGATTTAGCTGCTCAAGTATTCAAAGAATCACGAGGTAAACGAGTTGAAATGACGCAAGAACGTTTTGATCAATTCTGGCAAGGATCAGACATGCCTATTGGAACTATACCCGGTTTTGGCCAAGACGCTTATATCCATTACTTTTGGTCACAATGCCCAAACATTGACACCTTATTACCGCAAGTTGAATCTGTTTATCAAGGGCTGTATCGCAGTGTTGTAAAAGAAAAGGCGTCAAAAGCTAGTGCCAAGACGATGAAAACATCAAAAGGAGAAAGTCGCTGATGTCTGCCGATATGAATTTGAAAAACTTAGAGGCGGCAACAATCCCTTTAAAAGGAAGACATTTAATTGAAGCCAGCGCTGGTACCGGTAAAACTTATAATATCACCCGTATTTATTTGCGATTATTACTCGAGCGAGAGTTAAAAGTAGAAGAAATTTTACTGATGACTTTTACCAAAGACGCCACACAAGAGCTTCGTGGCAGAATCGATGCTTTTATTCGTGAATCGTTAACTAACTGGCAAAAATTATGTGAATCGGATAGTTATTTTAAAGTCATTAGCAAACGAGTAAGCCCCAATGAACAAGAAAGTCATGATAAAATTCAATTCCTGCTAAAACGCGCCTTATTATTTTTAGATGAAGCAGCTATCTTTACCATTCACGGCTTTTGCCAACGAGCGTTAACACAACACGCTTTTACCAGTGGCTTACCTTTTAACGCCAACATGTCGACCAATAGTAATGAATTGATCTTAGAGGCTTGCCAAGATTGGTATCGACAACTGGCTAAACAAAACAGTGATGCCTTTGCGTTAGTTGCTCAATTTTGGGGTACTCCAACTGCTTTTGTTAGTAGCTTTGCTAAGGCTATTTCCCATAAAACTGAGCTGTCGGTCCTTGATGTTCAAGGTTTAGTGGATAAATTCACTCAATTAACTAAGCAAGCTTGCAGTGCCATTACAGCTGATTTAAGTTTACTTAACGAAGGTTTAGTTGCGCATAAAAAAGCCGATGAACAAGAAAAGAGGGCGGCCGAGTTAGTTAAGTTGCAAGCTTGGTTAGCATCGTTAAGTGAGTGTACGAATGAACAAACGTTACTCGCTGCAATACAACAGCCTATGCCAGACTATTTACTTAATGGTAATCGACATCCCAAGGCATTTAAAGCAGCATTAGCTGAAATATTAGAAAGTAGTAAACAAATTAAGGCTGATGTTAAAGATTTAGCTAAAAATATTAATAAAGCCAAGGCTTATCAAATAGTTCGTGCTGCTATTTATCAAATACGCGAGCAAGTTCAACAAACTAAAGAGCAGCATAACTTACTCGACTTCGATGATTTAATAAATACCTTAGCAGATTGCTTAAAAAGTGAAGAAGAAAGTCGGTTAGCGCAAACATTATTAACGCAGTATCCCGTTGCTCTTGTTGATGAATTTCAAGATACTGATCCCCAGCAATTTGCTATATTGCAGGGCATTTACTATCAGTCTTTAGGTAAAAAGCCTCAAGATCAAAAAGCACAACACCTTCAACATCAACGAAAAGAATCAGCACTTTATCTTATTGGCGATCCTAAACAAGCCATTTATGGTTTTCGTGGTGGTGATATTTTTGCCTATTTGAGCGCACGTAATGACTGCGATTATCACTGGCTTATGGACACTAACTGGCGCTCAAGTCCTGATATGGTTAATGCTTATAATCAGGTTTTTTTGGGTGATGGTAATAATACGGTATTTGGTTACGGTATCCCGTATCAATCAGTTTATGCAGGTAAAACTGATGAGCCATCAAGTAATCAATCGAACACCAAAAATAAAGCACTACAATTTATTCACTTTTCAGGTGAAGACGATGTTAGCAAACAGTCAGTTAGACCTTTAATGGCAACCTGGTGTGCCAATGAAATAGTACAATTATTAACTGAGGGTGAAGTTAAGCCTCAAGATATTGCTATTTTGGTGCGTGATGGACGCGAGGCCGCTGATATCAAACAAGCACTGTTAGCCGCTAACTTGGCTAGTGTGTTTTTATCTGATCGGGCAAACTTATTTCATAGTGAACAAGCCAAACAACTTATCAGTGTGTTGAAGGGAATATTGGCGCCAGAAGATGAACGATTATACTTAAAGGCTTTGGCCAGTGGGTTATTGGGTTTTGATGCCTCTACGTTGTATAAACTTCAGCAAGATGAAATGGCTTATCAAACGTTGAAGTTCAGCTTTTTTGATTATAGAACTCAATGGCAACGGCAAGGCTTTATTGCGATGGCGATAAACTTAATGCATCAACACTTTAAAATCTCATTAGAAAACAAAGATAGAGCGTTAACGAATCTGTTGCATTTATTTGAAATTTTACAATCAGCAAGCCAAAAGTTTTTACAGCCACAAGAACTACTTTATTGGTTTGAACAACAATGTAGTTTAGAAAGTAACGCAGCCAATAGTGATGTAGAAGCAGAGCAGCGCCTTGAAAGCGATGGGGATTTAATTCGCATAGTCACGCAACATGGTGCTAAAGGGTTAGAGTATCCAATCGTCTTTATTCCGTTTGCGACGCGCCATAAAGACCCGCTTAAATTTGGAAATAAATCGGTAAGCTATATAGAATATCACAATGAGCAAGGCCAATTGTGCTTGAGTTTAGATGGTGATGAACAAGCTAAAACTGCAATGGCTAATGAAGCCTATGCAGAAACGATACGTTTGTTGTACGTGGCTATAACGCGTGCAGAAAGCCGTTGTTATGTGTTTACCACGCCATTTGATAAATATGCGTTATCGCCACTTGGCAAAACACTGCAGTGGCAATCAGAGCATGATATTGAACAAAGTTTGCAGCAATTAATGGCTAAATCACTACAAGCAATAGTGGTAAAACAAGTCTCGTTTGAAGCTATTGATGTCGACGTATACCAGCAGAGTAACCTTAATTTATTCCCTAGCTTAATTCCTGAGGTGAGTAAGTTTCATGGCAAAATAGAGCGTGATTGGTGGCTGAGTTCATTTTCTGCGTTAAGTCGAAATTTACGCCATGGCGGGGTATCAACACCGGATAGAGACACTGAACTATTAGCAGACGTTGGTATAACAGTAACTAATCAAACAAAACTACTATTACGTTTTCAATTAGCGAAAGGTGCCCACAGTGGTAATTTATTACATGATATTTTAGAACACAGTGATTTTGTTACCGCATATGAATCAGCAAGCAATTGGCAAGAAAGCATCAAGTGGCCTTTAGTTAAATATGGCGAATTAACAGCAGGATTTACTGAAGGTGATCTTATTGCTTGGCTTGATGAAATAGTTGTAACACCGCTCATTTCTGAACCCCTTATTTCTAAATCAATAACAGCAGAACAGGTTGTTGAAACAAGCAGACTTTCAGGTGAGCACTTTTGTTTGGCAGATATTGGCATGCACCAGACATTACGCGAAAGTGAATTTTATTTTCCGATGGAAGAAGCAAATATCTTTACCTTGGCTAAATTGCTAACCGATCATCGAAACTCTGCTTTGGTCGACCCAAATGATGCTTATGGTATTAAAGACGTTAGACTACCAAGTTATCAATCTTTAAAAGGCATGATGCATGGTTTTATTGATTTAGTGTTTGAACAAAATGGTAAATATTATGTTTGTGATTATAAATCTAGCCATTTAGGGGACAATTTTACTGATTATAATCACCACGCTTTAAGGCATAATATCGAGAAAAATTATTACGACTTACAGTATCTTATCTATAGCTTAGCCTTGCATCGTTATTTACAGCAAAATGTGGCTAACTATAATGCGGAGCAGCATTTTGGCGGTATTTATTATCTTTATTTACGCGGTATGACCAATGATGAACAATATCGTGGCGCAGGTGTTTATTTCCGAAACATTCTTCTTGAAGAATTAACGGCTCTAGATTTCATTTTCTTAGGTAAAGAGTCTATGGATGAAGAGTTCACGAGAAAAGAGGTTACTGCAACCACCAAGGGGGAAATATAATCGTGCATATTTATAACAGCTTTTTTCAAGCTCAGCAGCAGCTAGCTGATATTGAAGCGATTGATTATTTCTTTGCCAAGGAAGTGCTAACAGTATTAAAAGAGTCGAGTGAACTATCAACTGATGTTTCACCTGAATTATCAATGACACAAGCACAAATTCTTACCCATGTATTCTTTGCCTTAAGTGCTAGTTTACGGGCAGGTCATACTTGTTTACCATTAACTGAAATTGTGCAGCAACATTGGGCTGTTGCTTATGATGAGCAAGGGCAATGTAGTCATCAAGGCTTTATTTTTCCTGATAAAGACTGTTTAATCAATTGTCTAACAGCGCTTAAACTTAGCGCGGATGCACAGAAACCCATTGTCTTTGAAAATAACAGTATGTATATGCGTCGTTACTATCAATTTGAACAAACGCTTGTGCAAAATATTAAAGCCCGCTTAACGCAACGACTGCCGACACCACTAGAAAATATCAACAGTGTCCTTCAACAACTATTTCCACCGTTAGCAAACGAGCAAGCACTAGAGTTTGATTGGCAGAAGATAGCAGTTGCCAATGCGATGAATAAGAACTTTACTGTTATCGCTGGTGGTCCAGGTACAGGAAAAACGTATACCGTTACCAAGTTATTGGCCGCTTTGGTCATGCTAAATAATAGTGATCACTCTAATAATAAGGCTAATGCTAGCGATGCAAAGCATAATCACAACCCTGCGCTGGAAATAGCATTGGTTGCGCCAACAGGTAAAGCGGCACAACGTTTATCTGAGTCCATCATTAATGCCATATCTGGTTTTAAGGACTTGATTAATGAGGATGTTTTAGCGGCAATACCAACAGAGGCGAAAACCATTCACCGCCTACTCGGCGTTATCCCTAACAGCCCTAATTTTAGGCATGATCAAAACAATCTACTCAGTTGTGATGTTTTATTAATAGATGAAGTCTCTATGGTTGATTTACCTATGATGACACGAATATTTAGAGCTTTAAAAAGTAATAGTAAAATAATCTTACTAGGAGATGCTGATCAACTACCCTCTGTTGCTGTCGGCAGTGTGTTAGCTGATATTGCACCAAGGCCTCATTCGGGTTACAGCCCAGTTAATGCTAATTATTTAGCGCAAGTATGTCAATTAGATGCCCGACAACTCAATGATGCTTTTAAGCAAACAAACACTCACAGTGATCATCTTAGCTTTTTGGTAACCAGTCGCCGTTTTGATGGTGAAGGGGGAATTGGTAGACTTGCTGCTTATGTTATTAAAGGCGAAAAGACACAAAGTTGGCAATTGTTACAGGCTGCTAATAAAAGTAAAGAACATCAGTTAACGTTAGTTGATGGCGATTTACATGCTTGGTTATCGCCGTTAATAAAAGAGTATTATCAAGGGATTAGTCAATGTGGCACTATTGATGAAGCGTTTGCTTTATTAGCCAAATTTCGTATTCTTTGTGTTACTCGCCAAGGAGAATTTGGTGTTGATGCAATTAACCAATGGGTAAAAGAGCAATTGGCTGTTAACGCAGCTAAGCCTTGGGGGCAATCTCAACAAAACTATCATGGTATGCCTATTATGATCAGTGAAAATGATTATCGCCTCGGGCTTTTTAACGGTGATATTGGTTTGCTTTGGCACACTAATAGCAAGTCTAGTGACAACTTTGGTAATAATTCTAATGATAATAACACTCATTTAATGGCGTTTTTTGAGCAGCCCAAAACAGTAGAGGGAGAAGCTCGTTATAAAACACTATTGCCATCAAGATTACCTAAATATGACAGTGTTTATGCTATGACCATACATAAAACACAGGGCAGTGAGTTTGAACATGTTGCGATGTTATTACCAAAAAAAAGCAATAATTTACTCCTATCACGAGAATTACTTTATACCGGTATTACTCGGGCAAAAACACAACTGACTATTGCGAGTAACAAGCAAACTTGGCAACAAGGGGTTACTAGTGTAGTAAAACGTTACTCAGGCTTAAAGATAGTAGAGTAAACGATGTTCACATTTAACAATATTGATATACTTAAGCACACATAGTTTAGTAGACAGATTTTAAAAACTTTTTAGGAAATAAAACCTCAATGCAATTAATGAATATAGACAAAGCGCGTTATAGAAAACACTTAAACATCGTCATCGTTGGATTTATTACAACATTATTAGTGTTAGCTTTGATTTTTGGACAACTATTGATCATGAGTTTTGGTCAAGAAGAGGTCAATAACTTCAGATATAACCTATTAGGCGTTGTATTATCGTTATTGGCTTGTATGGCCATATTACATACTTTAAAAACATCAGATTTCTTTAAAGAGATTTACTATGTTTGGCAAATAAAACAAATACAAAACTCAATTTATCGTAAATTGAAAAAAATTAAAGCTGCAGCAAAAGATGCAGAAAAAGATGCGTTAATTATTTTGACTTTTTATTACCAAAGCCAACAACAAGTTTATCAACTTGATGACAATACGTTAACCATCGAAAAGGTAAATAAAGACTTAGCAGACATACAAGAAATAATTGCTAACAAAGACTTTACAATAAATGCTGAACAATTTGATAAAAAACTGCTAACTTCTTATGCTTAGTTTTCTATTTCACTGTATAAGAAGGAATTGAATATGATTGGTTACGTTACATTAGGCACTAATGATATGGAAAAGGCGGTTGAGTTTTATGATCAACTTTTTGCCACCATTGGTGCTGGACGTTTTATAGAAACAGATCAGTTTGTTGCTTGGGCAATGGGTAATGACAGTGCAGGTGTTTCAGTTACCAAGCCTTTTGATGGTAAGCCCGCTACCGTTGGTAACGGTAACATGGTCGCTATTATGTTAGATTCTACAGACAAAGTGGATGCTTTTTATAAAAAAGCCCTTGAGCTTGGCGGTACTTGTGAAGGTCAACCAGGATTACGTGGCGAAATTGGTGGCTTTTATGCGGGGTATTTTCGTGATTTAGACGGTAATAAGCTTAATGCTTTTCATATGGATATGCCAGCCTCTTAGTACCATGGTAAATGCATAAAAAAACCAGTACTCGTAAAAGTGCTGGTTTATATGTTTTTATCATCAACTAAATAACTTGTTATCTAGTCTAAGTATAGAAGTTATCTTGCACGGAAAATAATGCGACCTTTAGATAAATCATATGGTGTTAGTTCAACTGTTACTTTATCGCCAGTTAAAATGCGAATGTAGTTTTTACGCATTTTACCAGAAATATGAGCAGTCACTACGTGGCCATTTTCTAATTCAACTCGGAACATAGTGTTAGGTAAAGTGTCTAACACTGTACCTTGCATTTCAATATTTTCTTCTTTCGCCATGGGGCGCTAAACCTCTATATGTTGTGCAAAAAAGCCAAAACTTCTATTTAAATTGTAAGAACTTTTGACTGATAAAAAAAGCTGCGCGAATGATGCCTAATTGCACGCCTAAAGTAAAGCTTTGTACCTGTTTATTTACCATGTCGTTGTTTTTTTAGACAACTGGAGGCTTTCTTTCAACCAATAGCCATTTTCGGCTAATAAATCTTTCGTGCGGGTAGTAACTATTTTTATAATTCATCTTTTTACAGTCGTCAATTTGGTACCCTAAATATAAATATGGAAACCCCATTTGTCGGCATAAATCAATTTGTGTAAGGATAGAAAAACGTCCTAAACCATGATTTTTAAAGTTAGGATGATAAAAAGTATAAACAGCGGACAAACCGTTAGTAAGTAAATCCGTTACTGCAACACAGATGAGTTGTTTCTCACCATCAACTTCAGACCAGGTTTCGATAAATAATTGTGAGGTTAACTGACTACTAAGAAAACTTTCAAATTGTTGAACGTTTGCAGGGTACATGCTGCCATCTTGATGAAAAGTATTAATATAATTTTCATAGAGTGGGTAATAATAGTCCCTAATTTGTTCCGAGTACTTTATGGTAAAGTCAGCATTACGTTTTAATGAACGTTTTTGACTTTTAGACGGGTTAAAATCATTCACTAGTATACGGATAGATTGGCAAGCTTCACAGCTTGGACAGTAAGGTCTATAAGACTGTTCACCACTTCGGCGAAAGCCTTCTGTCATTAACACACTATAACTGTGTTTATTTTGCAGTCGATCATCCACGGCAATTAATAAACGTTCTTCTTCATCAGGTAAGTAACTACAAGGAAAGGTTTTAGTTATACCTACTTTAAAACTGCTGTCATTCATACGACTACTTCTATCAAGCTTGATGGCTTATTATACCAATTGAACTAATGACTTGACTCATTCATTATTTCATTTGGTATTAACTGACAATTCACGTGGCTGCCAAAAATTTTCGGTCACACTGTTATTTATAGCAGTTTGTTTGAGTGCAACAAAGTTTTCTCGTGATATTTCTGTCGCGCCCATATCTGCTAAAAAACTATTAAGTAATTGGCAATCAATAAAATCAACGTCAATTGACCTCAGTAACTTAGCCAACGCAACCAAAGCAAACTTAGAGGCATTAGCCGATGTATAAAACATTGACTCACCTGAGAAAAAACCATTAATGGCGACACCGTATAAGCCACCAACTAACTCAGGTTTATCAACTGAATTTGTTTGCCAAACTTCAATCGAATGCGCAAAGCCTAATTGATGTAAATTAACATAGGCGTTTTGCATTTCAGGTAAAATCCATGTGCCATCATTTCGAAATGGCGCATCTGCACACAGTGCTATGACTTGCTCAAAGGCAGTATTTAAGGTGATTTTATAAGGTGATTTTTTTAATGCTTTTCTTAAGGAACGATTAACGCGTAAATCGCTAAGTTTAATAATCGCTCTTGGGTCAGGGGACCACCACAACAGTGGATCGTTTTCGCTAAACCACGGGAATATACCTTGGCTGTATGCGTTAATTAATCGCTGTGGCTTTAAGTCACCGCCAATGGCTAATAACCCATTTGGCTCAGTAAGGGCAAGTTCTATAGGAGGGAAAGCCAAGCTATTATCATTGAGTTGATAGAGGCTCATATTATTCAGAAATATTCATGTTTACTCGAATAAAAAGGCTTAAACCCGCGCTTCAAATGTTCACGGGGAAATAAGCCTTAAAGAAGCATTTTTAACTTTCTACTGGGAGTCTAGGAAGCGTTCAGCGTCTAATGCAGCCATACAACCTGCACCAGCCGAAGTGATTGCTTGACGATAGATATGATCGGCAACATCCCCTGCGGCAAATATACCTTCAATGCTAGTTTGAGTAGCATTACCTTGAGTACCACTTTCAATGGTTAAGTAACCATTTTTCATGTCGAGCTGGTCGTTGAAAATATCGGTGTTTGGTTTATGACCAATAGCAATAAATACACCAGCAACATCAATCTCTTCAGTTGCATCTGACTTAGTGTCTTTTAAACGTAAGCCAGTAACACCCATGTTATCTCCTAATACTTCATCTAAAGTACGGTCAGTATGTAGAATAATGTTACCGTTTTTAACTTTCTCATTTAATCGCTCGATTAATATTTTCTCAGAGCGGAAGGTATCACGACGATGAACTAAATGTACTTCGCTTGCAATATTAGATAAATAAAGTGCCTCTTCAACGGCTGTATTACCACCACCAACAACGGCAACTTTTTGGTTCTTATAAAAAAAGCCATCACAAGTAGCACAAGCCGAAACACCGCGCCCCATAAACGCTTCTTCAGAAGGTAAACCTAAATATTGGGCTGATGCACCAGTACAAATAATTAACGCGTCACAGGTAAACGTTCCATTGTCACCAGTTAAGGTGAAAGGGCGTTTAGAAAAATCGACTTTATTGATGTGATCAAAAATGATTTCAGTATCAAATTTCTCAGCATGTTTTTGCATGCGTTCCATTAACGCTGGACCGGTTAAATCATCAGCATCACCTGGCCAGTTTTCTACTTCTGTTGTTGTAGTTAACTGACCACCTTGTTGCATACCTGTAATCATTACTGGTTTTAGGTTAGCACGGGCTGCATAGACTGCAGCAGTATAACCTGCAGGGCCTGAGCCTAAAATAAGTAGGGGACAATGTCTAACGTCGCTCATGAATGAGTTCTCCGGAGTATGTTTTAACAACTAGTTATTGATAACAAATAGTATTGAAAAATAGATATAGTTTAATGATGGGGATGATAAGGGGTTCTATCAAGGGTGTACAGTTGCTTTAAAGCTATATTAGTTAAAATGAGTATAAAAAAGAGTGCAAATATTAAATTTGCACTCTTTTTATTACTAAAGCTTTTTTGTCTATAAACAAATAGACTTTAGTTTATTCTTACTTTGTTAAAACCGTGAACAAGCTAATTAATATTATAGACTTGCTGCAGCTTCTTCTGGTGCTAGGTATTCATATCCTAAAACGTCAGCAACAGGCTTATAAGTGATTTTTCCACCTAAAACATTTAACCCAGCCAATAAATGTTCATCATCAAGTAACGCTTGTTTAGCACCTTTATTTGCAAGTGTTACTGCAAATGGCATAGTTGCGTTTGTAAGCGCCATTGTTGAAGTACGAGCCACACCACCTGGCATGTTAGCAACACAATAATGAACAACATCATCAACAACATAGGTAGGTTCTTGATGTGTAGTTGCTTTTGAAGTTTCAAAACAACCACCTTGATCAATGGCGACATCAACAACAACCGCACCTTTTTTCATCATTTTGATATGTGCTCTTGTGACTAATTTCGGTGCGGCAGCACCAGGAATCAACACAGCACCAATAACTAAGTCAGCTTCAACAATTAATTGATCCATTGCATCAGCAGATGAGTAAACGGTTTTTAAGCGGCCATCGAATTCAGTGTCTAACTGGCGTAAGCGAGGTAAAGAACGATCAAGAATGGTTACATCAGCGCCCATACCTACAGCCATACGTGCAGCTTGTGTACCAACAACTCCGCCACCAACTATTAATACTTTAGCTGGAGCTACTCCTGGTACGCCACCTAATAAAGCACCTAAACCACCTTGTGCCTTTTCTAAAGCGTGAGCGCCGGCTTGAATAGACATACGGCCAGCAACCTCAGACATAGGTGCTAATAAAGGTAAACCACCTGTTGGTGATGTTACCGTTTCATAAGCAATACATGTTGCACCAGAAGCGACTAATAATTCTGTTTGCTGTGGATCTGGTGCCAAGTGTAAGTAAGTGAACAATATTTGACCAGCGCGAAGCATTTTGCATTCAACAGGTTGTGGTTCTTTAACCTTGATGATCATTTCAGCAGTTGCAAAAATTTCTGAAGCACTATCAATAATGTTTGCACCAGCAGCAATGTACTGCTCATTGTCAAAACCAATAGAGGCACCACCATTATTTTCAACAATCACTTCATGACCATTTACTACTAACTCTTTTACACCAGCTGGCGTTAAACCGATACGGTATTCGTGGTTTTTAATTTCTTTAGGTACACCAATAATCATAATATTCTCTCTTTCGTTACACTTATTATAGTCGCTTTATTGTTAAGCTTCTTATTTTAGATGCGACTAGTATAGTAACAATTAACCAGACTAACCTGTCGTATTCTAAAACTTTGCGATATATAATGCTAAAATATATTAAAATATTAGAGCTATGTATAATAAAGAGATAAAAATGACTAAAAAAATAGATCGTATTGATAAAAACATTCTTGTTGAATTACAAAAAGATGGTCGACTTTCAAACGTTGAGTTATCAAAGCGTGTAGGTTTAAGCCCTACGCCATGTTTAGAACGTGTTAAGCGATTAGAAAAAGAGCAGTATATAACGGGTTACCAAGCTAACCTTAATTCAGCAAAATTAGATCTAGCACTGTTAGTTTTTGTAGAGATAACCTTAACCAAAACAAGTCCTGATGTATTTGATGATTTTGCAGCAGCAGTACATGAACTTGATGTTATTCAAGAATGTCACTTGGTTTCAGGTGATTTTGATTTTCTATTAAAGACACGTGTTAAAGATATGCTTGCCTATCGCCAACTACTAGGAGACACCTTATTACGATTACCAGCAGTGAGTGAAAGTAGAACCTATGTGGTGATGGATGAAATTAAATCCAGTAATATGTTACCAATCAAACGATAAGTGCTTGTTAGCCTTTATACCCATTTGATTCAATCAATGCCTTGATTATAAGCCTTTTAATTCTCGCTGAAACCGGCATCTTGAGGTAACATGGGGATATATAACTAAACCCCGTTTTGCATGGAATAATAATTGTCTTCAGAATTAGTTAAAAATATCGGTCAAGATCTTGATGAAGTAAATGCTGCTAACACCAAAACCTCTCAACTCACTGGTGTACAGCGCATACTTGAAACTGGCTTGTTATTCTTCAGTGTCTTTGCCATGTTTATGATGCTGGCATTATTTAGCTTTGATCCCGCTGATCCCGGCTGGGCACAAACTGGCTACCAAACACCTGTTAGAAATCTAGGAGGTGCGGTTGGTGCTTACCTATCAGATTTATTATTAAATTTATTTGGTTTTATCGCCTACAGCTTACCTTTTATAGTCGCTATTATCGGCTGGTTACTATTTCAAAAATTTCATCAGTTAATGCAGTTAGATTACTTAACACTTGCTCTAAAGCTAGTTGGCTTTCTCATGCTCTACTTAGGTATCACCTCGTTAGCTAGCATGAACTTTGATGATCTGTTTTATTTTTCAGCAGGTGGTATTTTAGGTGATGTGTTAAGTGAAATTCTTCTTCCTTATTTTTCATTTGTCGGTAGCACTTTAGTTTTTTTAATGTTTTGTTGTTCGGGGTTTATTTTATTAACCGGCTTTTCATGGCTTAATTTCATTGATAACGTAGGTCGCCACGCAATAGCCAGCGTGGTGTTTTTACAGCATATACCTAGTTATATTAAAGATAAATTTGGTGTGGGTGATGTAACTTTACCAATTGACTCAGAAAGTAACGTTATAGATGAAAATACCAAAGTTAAGGTTAATGATGAAGAAGCACCCGTAGCGAGACCAAAAAAGAAAAAGTTAACTATTCCTTTTCTTGCCTCAACGGCTGCAAAAGAAGATAAGCCACAAGAGCACTTTATTGATATTAATGATTTAATGGATGGCCCGTTTGAAGTAAAAGTACAAGAGCATGTTAGTGATGCTGAAATATCTGCAGCTTTTGCCGATGTTGATAAGGTTGAAGTTGCAGATGATAACGCATTAATTAATAAGAAACCTTCTAGTGAACTCGTTAGTAGCACTGATACTAATCAAGTAAATTTAGTGCCAACAACAGAAGAAAAATTTTTAGGTATGCCTTCAATTGACTTACTTGATCGTCCAGACAAAGCAAAAAACCCTATTAATAGAGAAGAGCTAGAGCAGGTTAGTCGTTTAGTTGAAACAATACTGTTAGATTTTAAAGTACACGCACAAGTGGTTGCTGTCTATCCAGGCCCTGTCATTACTCGTTTTGAACTTGATTTAGCACCCGGCATGAAAGTAAGTAAAATTAGTGCCTTATCAAAAGATTTAGCCCGCGCTTTATCTGCGATAAGTGTTCGTGTTGTTGAAGTTATTCCGGGAAAATCTGTTATCGGTTTAGAGCTACCTAATAAACATCGAGAAATAGTTTATTTAAGTGAAGTGATTTCATGTTCTGCTTTTGAAGAGTCAAGCTCACCACTAGCGATGGTGTTAGGTAAAGACATTGCCGGTGAGCCTGTTGTTGTTGATTTAGCAAAAATGCCGCATTTATTGGTTGCCGGTACAACAGGCTCAGGTAAATCAGTGGGTGTTAATACCATGATTGTCAGCTTGTTATATAAATCAACACCTGAAGACGTACGCCTGATAATGATCGATCCTAAAATGCTTGAACTAAGTGTTTATGAAGGGATACCACACTTGTTGACTGAGGTGGTTACCGATATGAAAGATGCTGCTAATGCGTTGCGTTGGTGTGTAGGTGAAATGGAACGTCGTTATAAGTTAATGTCAGCGCTTGGTGTACGTAATTTAAAAGGTTATAACAAAAAAGTGTTAACTGCTATTGCTGAAGGGGAGCCACTTATTGACCCTATATGGCAACCCAGTGATGGCTTAGATCAAACACCACCAATGTTAGAAAAGCTACCTAGCATTGTTGTTATCGTTGATGAATTTGCTGATATGATGATGATTGTCGGTAAAAAAGTAGAAGAATTAATTGCGCGTATTGCACAAAAAGCGCGTGCAGCGGGTATTCATTTAATATTAGCAACACAACGTCCATCTGTTGATGTAATTACCGGTTTAATTAAAGCCAATATTCCAACCCGTATGGCGTTTCAAGTTTCCTCTGGTTTAAACTCTCGTACTATTTTAGATCAACAAGGTGCTGAGCAACTGTTGGGAATGGGGGATATGCTTTATTTACCACCAGGAACGGGTGTACCAACACGTGTTCATGGTGCTTTTATTGATGATCATGAGGTTCATGCGGTTGTTAAAGATTGGAAATTACGTGGCGAACCAAATTATATTGAAGAAATTTTAGCTGGTGGCAGTGATCCTGATATGTTACTTCCGGGTGAACAAAGTGAGGCCAGTGAAGCAGAAGAACTCGATGTTCTTTACGATGATGCGGTAAACTTTGTTACTGAAAAACGACGAGTTTCTATTTCTAGTGTGCAAAGACAATTTAGAATTGGCTATAACCGCTCAGCTCGAATAGTCGAACAAATGGAAATTCAAGGCGTAGTATCAACTGCTGGCCACAATGGCGCACGTGAAGTGTTAGCGCCGCCACCGATTAAAGATTAAGGTTAAAACAAAGATATTATGAATAAAACGTTTCTTGTTAATTCTACTCTCGTTATTGCATTAAGTGTGATCAATAGCGCTTTAGCTTCTGGCATGGCTGAGCCACAGGTGAGTTCTCCAGTAAAGCTTGAGGCAAGTAAAGAAATATTAATGGCAAGGCTTGCCAATTTGAACTTTTTTAGTGCTAACTTTACCCAAGAAGTCGTTAGTGAAGCAGGTGAGTTACTCGAACAAAGCTCAGGAAAACTGGCAATCAGTAAACCAAATTTAGCTAATTGGCATACACAAAAGCCAGATGAACTGGCAATTGTTTCTGATGGCCGTGATGTTTGGTTTTATAACCCATGGATTGAACAAGTTAGTGTTTATTCTTTATCTGCAGCAATTGCTAAAACACCGATATTGCTGCTTACAAGTAAAGATGAATCGTTATGGCAACAGTACACTGTCAGTCAAGAAATGGTTAATCAAAAAAAGGTTAACCAAGAACAGATAATTCAAGAAAGCGTTAGTCATAAAACAGCTAATCAACAAGGTGATCGCTTTGTCATTAGCGCTAAAGATCCCAATAGCCAAATTAAAAGTTTAACCTTAGTGTTTTCAGCTAAAGGGGAAAATATACAAGAGAGTAAACTTAGTCAGTTTTCATTTCTTGATGCAACAGGGCAGATAAGTCATATTAAATTATCAAATTTTGATGATCAAACTGTACCTAACAGTAGTTTATTCAATTTTGCACTCCCTGAAGGCGTGCAAATAGATGACCAACGCGCTAACTAGGAACTTTTGTGAGTAACCAACAACAAAGCAGTTTATTTTCTGTAGAGCAAGAGCAGTCAACTGATCCTCGTAATCATTCTGCACCTTTAACAGCCCCGCTTGCCGCACAGATGCGTCCACAAACGTTGGCTGATTATGTTGGTCAACAACATATCCTTGGCAATAACTCACCGCTTCGACTTGCCATAGAGCAAGGTCATTGTCATTCGCTTATATTTTGGGGACCACCAGGAACGGGAAAAACTACGTTAGCTGAAATTATCGCCATTCATGCTAAAGCGCAGGTAGTGCGGCTTTCTGCGGTAACTTCGGGTATCAAAGATATCCGAGAAGCCATTGAACAAGCAAAAATTAGAAGGCAGAGAGCTAGTCAAAATGAGAGTGTTCGCACCGTACTATTTGTTGATGAAGTTCACCGTTTTAATAAATCTCAGCAAGATGCTTTTTTACCCTTTATTGAAGATGGCACCATTATTTTTATTGGCGCAACGACTGAAAACCCCGCTTTTGAGTTAAATCAGGCAATACTTTCACGTGCACGAGTGTATACATTACTAAAACTTAGTCATAAAGAGTTGGCACAAGTACTAAATAGAACATTGATGTTAATAAAAACAGAACAGCAAACGCATGTAACACTAGATAAAGATGCTAGACAAAGTTTACTCAATCGAGCTGATGGCGATGCTAGGCGTTTACTGAATTTATTAGAAAATTGTCTTGATGGCCAAGATAACGCTATTGTTGACAATATAATAAGTAAAACCATCACCGTTGAATTAATAGCCCAGGTCGCTGGTAGTAAAATTGCACTATACGATAAAGGCGGCGATGCCTTTTATGATTTAATTAGTGCTTTTCATAAATCTGTACGGGGCTCAGACGCCAATGCTGCTCTCTATTGGTATGCCCGAATTTTAAATGGTGGTGGTGATGCATTATATGTTGCAAGGCGCTTATTGGCGATTGCCAGTGAAGATATTGGTAATGCCGATCCGCGTGCTATGCAATTAGCAATTAATGCATGGGACACTTTTCACAGAGTTGGCCCAAGTGAAGGCGAACGAGCAATTGCTCAGGCGACTGTTTATATGGCCTTAGCACCTAAAAGTAATGCGGTTTATATGGCATTTAGCCAAGCTAAGCGGTTAGCTGAGCAAACATCTAGTTTAGATGTTCCTCCACATTTAAAAAATGCGACGAGTGAGCTAACAAAAACACTTGGACATGGCACGGAGTATCGTTATGCTCATAATGAGCTAAATGCATTTGCTGCAGGTGAAAATTACTTTCCTGAAGCGTTAGCCAGAGCAAGCGATGTTGATTGTAATCTTTATCAACCCAGTGATCGTGGCTTAGAGAAACAATTAAAAGAAAAGTTAGATTATTTAAATCAATTAAACCAAAACAGTAACGAGCAGCGTTATGAGTAGTACTATTAGTAATTTCACTCTTTATGCTTTTGTGGCACTTGGAGGTGCATGTGGCGCAAGTTTACGCTTTTATATTTCACAATTAGTGTTAAATTGGCTAGGAAAAGGGTTTCCTTTTGCCACATTGATGGTTAATATCACCGGCTCATTTATTATGGGTTTATTATACCAATTAATAGAACATGAAATTTTAGATATTAATGTCCACAGAACATTACTTGGCATTGGTTTTTTAGGTGCGTTTACCACCTTTTCAACATTTTCATTAGACTCTTTGTTATTAATACAACAAGGAGACTTAATCAAAGCAGCCATTAATATTTTATTAAATGTTTCGCTTTGTATTGCTGCTGCAGGCTTGGGACTTTACCTTGTCTCAAGTTTAGCAAAATAGAATTTTACTTTTAGACTAACAAATAGATACGTGAATAATTATGCTTGATGCAAAACAACTTAGATCAGACCTAGACAACATTGCCACACAATTAGCAAAGCGTGGCTTTACCCTTGATACAACAACTATAAATGCGTTAGAAGAACAACGTAAAGCGATTCAAGTGAAAACTCAAGAATTGCAAAATGAACGTAATACCCGTTCAAAATCAATAGGCCAAGCAAAAGCACGCGGTGAAGATATTGCACCCTTACTTGCTGCAGTTAGTCAATTAGGTGATGAACTTGATGCGGCAAAAGCTGAACAAGATGATGTATTAGCAAAAATTAATGATATTGCTAGTGCTATGCCTAACCTGCTTGATGATTCTGTACCAACGGGTGCTGATGAAGATGACAATGTTGAGCTAAAACGCTGGGGCACTCCAAGAACATTTGATTTTGAAGTAAAAGACCACGTTGATTTAGGTTTTGGTGTAGGTAAAGGCTTAGACTTTGAAAGTGGCGCTAAATTAGCTGGCACTCGTTTTGCGGTAATGCGTGGTCATATTGCTAAATTACACCGTGCTTTAGCGCAGTTTATGCTTGATGTGCATACTGAAGAGCATGGCTATCAAGAAATGTACGTGCCATATTTGGTCAATGCTGCCTCTTTGTATGGCACAGGTCAATTACCTAAATTTGGTGAGGATTTATTTCATACTGACTTGTCAGGCAAAAACTTCTCGTTAATTCCTACCTCAGAAGTGCCACTAACTAATATTTACCGTGATGAAATTGTTGATGAAGCAGAATTACCTATAAAAATGACGGCTCATACTCCATGTTTTCGTAGTGAAGCGGGCTCAGGCGGTCGTGATATTCGAGGCCTTATTCGTCAACATCAGTTCGATAAAGTAGAAATGGTACAATTAGTAAAACCGGAAAATTCTTTTGCGGCACTTGATGAATTGACAGGTCACGCTGAAGCTATTTTAGAAAAATTAGAATTACCATATCGTACTATGGTGCTTTGTAGTGGTGATGTTGGTTTTAGCGCCACTAAAACATTTGATTTAGAAGTATGGTTACCCGCGCAAAAAACGTACCGCGAAATTTCATCTTGCTCAAACATGGGTGCGTTCCAAGCACGTCGTATGCAAGCTCGTTTTAGAAATAGTGAAACCAACAAGCCTGAATTACTCCATACACTTAATGGCTCTGGCTTAGCTGTAGGGCGTACTTTAGTTGCTATCTTAGAAAATTATCAACAAGCGGATGGCAGTATTACTATACCAACAGTGTTACAGCCTTACATGAAGGGTTTAACAACAATAAGTTAAGTAACTGGTTACGCGTTACCTGTTGTGGGTTATTAATATTGAGCTGTTTGTATTTTACAAGCAGCTCTTTTTAATTGTTTAGCTACAAAGAACAAAAGTTTATATTTTGTTTGTAATTAATTAATGATGATCGGGTCTATTACAGTACTATTACTTTAAACCTGTTAGGAGATTTCATTGTTAGCCACATTTCGTAGCCTTGCTATTCAAGTCTTACTCTTTTTTATTGTTTTCCAGGCAATATCTTTTCTTCGAGAAAGCAGCATGTTGTCAACTGATGTTGAATTAACAACATTAGAAAACCAAGCTTTCACTCAAGTGCCAACTTTAATGGACGAAACCGTTTCATTACATTCGCAAGGCAAAACCACAGTACTTTATTTCTTTGCGCCTTGGTGTCAAATATGTCATCTCAGTATTGGTAACTTACAAAAATTATATGAAAAAAATGAACATATAGATGTTGTTGCTGTTGCGATGGATTACACCAACGTTGATGAAGTGATGGAATTTACCAAACAGCACACACTAACGTTTCCAATTGCCTTAGGTAATGAAGAAATAAAACACGCTTATTCTATATCAGGCTTTCCAAGTTATTATGTAATCAATGAACAAAATACGATAATTGGGAAATCTATGGGATATTCTTCAGAACTTGGTCTTTATTTGCGCTCTTTGTAATTGTTTTTTATTTTGTCTAATCTAGTGATCTTAACGTTGTTTGTGTACACTGTGGTATTCAATTTTTAAGCTATACTCAAAATTCATCAGCTTTATACCACTAGATAAGTTTGAGTACAGAATGTAAAGGCTCTACCGATGCAAATATCTGACAATTTTGATAGCGGCAATATTCGCGTTATCGATGCAAGCGACGCTGGCAATATTCAACTAGAAATAAAACACGATAATCAATCTGAATTTTATCAATGGTTTCATTTTAAATTACAAACGGATGCTAGCCACGCTAAAACACCTCAAGAACATACTATCCATTTAATCAATGCGGGCAAAGCTGCCTATGTAGAGGGCTGGGAAGATTACCAAGCTGTTGCTTCGTATGATCGTGAACACTGGTTCCGTGTACCAACAACGTACGACGGTGAGAGCCTTACTATTACCCTGACGCCAGAATATGACTCTGTTTATTTTGCTTATTTCTCTCCATATAGCTTTGAGCGCCACCAAGACTTATTACATAACGCGCAAATGCATTTAGATTGCCAGTTACAAGTATTAGGTCAAACCCTTGATGGTCGTGATATCAGCTTATTAAAAGTTGGTGAAGAAGGTGAGGGTAAATGCATAATTTGGTTAACTGCCCGACAACACCCAGGCGAAACCATGGCAGAATGGTTTATTGAAGGCTTTTTAGATCGTCTTCTTGATGATGATGACGGTGTTGCCCGTGCATTAGTTAACAAAGCTGTTTTTTATATCGTCCCTAATATGAATCCTGATGGCAGTGTTCGTGGGCACCTTCGTACCAATGCTGTTGGTGCAAACTTAAACCGTGAATGGTTAACACCAACAATGGAGCGTAGCCCAGAAGTTTACTTAGTACGTGACAAAATGCTTGAAACCGGTGTTGATATGTTTCTAGATGTTCATGGTGATGAAGCATTACCTGTTAATTTTTTAGCAGGCTGTGAAGGTGTTGTCGCTTATGATGAACGCCATAAAGCGCTTGAAGACAAGTTTAAAGCCATTTTGCTGTCGTTAACCCCTGAATTTCAAGATGAACGAGGCTATGATAAAGACAAGCCAGGTAAAGCTAACCCAACGGTGGGTACTAATTGGGTTGGTAATCAATTTAAATGCTTGGCTTACACCATAGAAATGCCGTTTAAAGATAATGATTTGTTACCTGATTATAGTATGGGTTGGTCTGATATACGAAGTAGCTTACTGGGCCGTGATTTCTTAACGGGTGTTTACCACATGATTGATGATTTACGATAACCACACTTTAAAAATTAACTAAAATAATAATATTAAAATAAAAGAGGAAGTCTACGTGCAAGAACTAGTCAATACTATTAACGGATATATTTGGAGCAGTGCTCTGATTTATTTATGTTTAGGTGCAGGTTTATTTTTTACTGTGTTAACACGCTTTGTTCAGGTTCGCCAGTTTTCAGAAATGTGGCGTTTATTAATGTCAGGCAAAAGCTCAGAACAAGGCATTTCATCTTTTCAAGCGTTAGCGGTTTCATTATCGGGTAGAGTTGGTGCTGGTAACATTGCTGGTGTTGCTGCTGCAATCGGCTTTGGTGGACCCGGCGCTGTATTTTGGATGTGGGTAGTGGCCTTTTTTGGTGCTGCAACGGCTTATGTTGAATCAGCAAATGCACAAATATATAAAGAAGAACACGATGGCAAGTATCATGGTGGCCCCGCTTATTATATTGAAAAAGCAATGGGACAAAAATGGTACGCGTGGACTTTTGCTATCGCTACGATTATTGCCACAGGGATATTACTTCCTACCGTGCAATCAAACACCATAGGTACTGCAGTTGAGCAAGTGTTCTCTAACAGCGGAAGTATCGAAACAGCCATTGGTGTCATTAGTTATGCCAAGCTGTATACAGCAACAGGCATCGTTTTATTATTTGGTTTTATCATTTTTGGTGGTATTAAACGTATTGCTAATTTTACCCAAGTTATTGTGCCGTTTATGGCCTTGGCATATATCTTAATTTCTCTGATCATCATTGGTTTGAACATAACGCAATTACCTGAAGCATTTATGCTGATTGTAGGTGATGCGTTCACGCCTATGGCGGGATTTGGTGCAGCTATTGGTTGGGGCGTAAAACGTGGTGTTTATTCTAATGAAGCGGGACAAGGTACAGGCCCTCATGCCGCCGCGGCTGCCGAGGTTGATCACCCAGCGCAGCAAGGTTTAGTACAAGCGTTCTCCGTTTATATTGATACTTTATTTGTCTGCTCTGCCACAGCCTTTATGATCATTATTACTGGTACGTATAATGTTCATGGTGCAGGTGATGCGTTTATTGTACAAAACATCGCCAGTGAAGCCGTCGCTAATGGTCCACAGTTTACTCAAATGGCGGTAGAAAGTGTCTTTACTGGTGTTGGTAAGCCTTTTGTTGCCTTGGCCTTGTTCTTCTTTGCTTTTACCACATTATTAGCTTATTACTTTATTGCAGAAAACAATATTTACTATATTAAACGCACACTTAATATTCCCGGTGCGGTGTTTATGTTAAAAGTAGTGATTATGACAGCAACCTTTTATGGCACAGTAAAAGCCGCAAATATTGCTTGGGGCTTAGGTGATATAGGTGTTGGGTTGATGGCATGGTTAAATATTATTGGTATTATTATTATATTTTTCATGTCAAAACCTGCCATTAAGGCGCTGAAAGACTATGAAGCGCAACAAAAATCGGGTGTGACAAAGTATACTTTTAATCCTAAAAAATTAGGTATTACAGGTGCAACCTTCTGGGAAGAAAGATGGGAAAAAAGCGTAACAGAGCAAGACAAAACAGAGCAAAGCTAGCTTATCTTTTATTTGAGTTAAATATTAATTAAAAAAACGCCCTGATGGGCGTTTTTTATTGTCTAAATTTAGGTAGAATGGTCGTCATATTTTCAAGCTAAATAAAGACACTATTAATGGCAGTAATTAATTGTCCTGGTTGCAAGAAAAAAATATCAGATAAAGCAAAAGAATGCAGTCACTGTGGATTATCTTTGCAAGCATTAGATAGCGATAAAATTGCGAATTTAAATCATGTCAATCGTATCAATCAAGCCCAACGTTTAATGAACTATTCATTTGTTGCCATGTTATTGTTTTGTGGTGGCTTTTTATTTATGTTTTGGGACAATGTTGAACAAGGTACTTGGCAACACAATTTAGCCATGGCAAGTACGGTTATTGGTTTTATTATGTATATTATTATTCGCGTTCGATTACTTTTCTTTAAACGAAAAAAATAAGGTGATACTCATGATACTTCAAAATATCTGTTTCAGGACTATTGAACAGTTCATGATCAAGGCGCATCTTTTTATTAATGGCTGTTCCCTTAAAAATAGATACAACGACGAGCATGTCTTGCTCAGTAGTCCCCGTAGGGCGAGTTTTAAAGGCTTATATGCTACGTTATCGATTTCAACAAGGGAGTAACCATTCTCTTCAATCAAAGCCTTGCCTATAAGCCTTTTAATTCTCGCTGAAACGAGTATTTTGAAATAACATGAGTATAATATGAATTTAGATAACACAATAGAAAACATGCCTGAAGCAATGTATTTACGATTAAAATGTGCTGCTGAAACAGGAAAATGGCCTGAAGGTGTCGTTGTAGAGCAAGCTCAGCGCGATACCGCATTACAATTAATTATGGTTTATCAAGCGCGCCATTTAGACAGTGATGAAATGTTAACCATAGGAAGTGATGGCAACATGGTACATAAAAATAAACGACAACTAAAAGAACAGTTTACTAGCGCAGCTAAGGACAAGCCAATTGTTCCATGCACCAAACCTGATGAAGAAACACCTAAAAGCGATATTGCTCATTTTACTAACTTGTAATTTGTCACAGTAATTAATTATTTAAAACTTAACAAAAATATATATGGCTCTCATGATTTTTAATCTGTTTAAAAGTAAAAACAAATGGCAACACAAAGATAGCAATGTACGTATTGCTGCGATAAATGAAGAATTAGATAGTAATAATAGTGAAAATAAAACGACTTTATTATCTCTCCTTAATACTGATAGTAGCGAGCTAGTGCGCCGCGCGGTATTATTAAAACTAAATAATTTTGATGACTATTACAGTGCGAGTATCACCAATGATAATAAAGCGGTGCAAGAATTTTCTCATACGCAAGTACAAGATATTCTATTTGATTTGCATGCAATAAAGTTAACGGTAGCGCAAAAAGAAAACTTTTTAACCGTATTACTAGACGCGCCAAGCATAAATTTTCCTATATTGAATCATTGGCTTGAACATGAAGCTGCACCACAATTAGTAATTGACTTATTTCAAGCGATTGCAATAAAGAAAAATATTTCCTCATTCTTGTTACAAACCTTTATTCAAAAAAATAATAGTGACGTTCAAATCAGATTGTTATCACTTGATTTAAAAGAGCTTAATGAAGTAACACTATTAACGAAACTACTCAAAAAAGCTGCAAATGATGATGTTACAACAATTATTAATGACAAGTTAGCGCAATTAGTTGAACAGCAAGAAAAGCCTAAAAGATTACTTAAACAATGTCAGTTATTACTCTCAAAGTTACTCGCTTTAAAAGATCTGTCTGATTTTGGCTTATACCTGACAAAGAAATCAGCTTTAGAGCAAGAGTGGCAACAGTGCCTACCTGAACTACCAAGTTTGCTGAAAGATGACCAAAAGATATTAGTAGATAAGTATGACAAAATTACTTCGCAACTTAGTCAATTATTTGCTCCTAAAGAAGAAGCTTTCCAACAAGAGAAAATTGCTGAGCAATTAGCCCAGGACAAGCAAGCAGTTACAAATAGCGTGACTAAAGTAATTACTGAATTAGATCAAGTGATCACTACCGCTGTTTTTGAAGATGATACACTGAATCAAACAGATTTTTTAAATCAGCTACAACAACTCAATCAAGAACTAGTAACGAGTGTTTTAAATAAACAAGAACAAGAGAGCTTTGCTCAGCAAATAATTCTGTTAGAAAAGCGCTTAACCCAATTGCCTGAAATTGCTCAATCGGTTAGTCAAGCAACACACCTAATTTCTAAAATATCTCAATTAGCATTGCCGCAAACACTGGCTGAATTAAATGATCGTAACCAAGTTTATCGTGATTGGTCAACCCAGTGGCAAGAAGTAGAACAAAAAGCCTGTGGCATTTTACCTCAGTCTATTAAAGACGCTCATAAAGAAATTACACAGCTTTGGCAAACTGGCCTTAAACCTTTACAAAATGAGCAAAAACAATTGTTTGCTCAAACCAAGAAAAAACTGATTGATTTGAAACGGTTACTTCTTAGTGGTAAGTACAAAGTATGTTTTGGTTTATTCAAAGGCGTTAATCAATCAATAACCTTGTTGTCCATTTACCAGCAACAACAACTACAACGTGATTTTGATCATGTTAGTGAACAAATTGCAGAAATCAGTGATTGGGAACACTACATCGCTACGCCACGTAAACAACAATTATTAAGTGACATAAGTGATTTGGTTACTTCGCCAATGGATAACCCAAATGAGCAAGCGGATAAGGTAAAACAATATCGTAAAATATGGAACTCTCTGGGTCATGCTGATGAAAACGTAGATCAAGAACTAAATGCACAGTTTAATCTTGCCTGTGAACAAGCATTTGCTCCATGCCGCTTATTTTATGCTGAACAAGAAACATTACGTGAACAACATCTAGTTACACGTAATGAAATAATTTCACATGCAAAAAAACTTGCTGACTCAATTACAGAGACAAAGGCAGAAATAGGTGTTGATGTTGTAGTTACTGATTTTAAAACGCTTGATGGGCAATTAAATAAACTTCAACAGCGATGGCAACGAGCAGGTGAAGTTGACAGACAACGTTACCAAAAGCTTTATCGACAATTCAAAAGCACATTACAACCGGTTAAAAAAGCAATTAAAGATTTTCATGATGCTAATGCGTCAAGAAAACAAGCATTGATTATAATTGCAGAGCAACAGTTAGCTGTTGAAGATATATATCAAGCTATTGATACTATAAAACAATTACAACAACAGTGGCGTGAAGTTGGTTTTGCAGGCACCCATCAAGAATCAAAGTTATGGCAAAAATTTAGATCGCTTAACGATCAAATATTTGCTAAACGTGCGGAGTTTAAGACAAGCCAACAAACAGAGTTAGCGTCATTAGCAACGCAATTTACTCAAACACTTAGTAATATCAAAGCTGAGCTTGCTGATACTCAGTTAGCACACAGTAAATTGCAAGCTGAACAATTATTAAGTGAAGTTATAAGTCATAAACCGGTAATTAAATCGGCTGTTGTAGCAATTGAATCTTTTATTAAAGATGTTAGCAAAAAAATTGCAGTGCAAGAAAGCAGAGCAGAGCAAGATAATTGGCATAGCCTTTTTCAACTACTTAGTAAAGTAGCGCAAGATGAAAGTGATGGTGCAATGAACCTTGACACATTAGTAACCGATAATGAGGACGCATATCAAAAGTTAACAAATTTTTGGCAAAAACGTTTACAAGAGCAACTATCACTGAATACTCAAGCTAATGTTAAAGAGCGTGAAATTAAAACGCTAGAAATTGAAATTTTAGCACAGGTTGAGTCACCTGCAGAATATGCAGACCAGCGCATGGCTGTACAAGTTAGCTTAATGCAAGAACAAATGTTGTCTGGTGCAGGTATAGATTTATCACAAAGCTTAGTTAATTGGTTACGTTTAGGTAAATTATCGCATCTTGATTTAGCGTTACTAGACCGATTAAAGAAAGTTTATAAGTAACCTTTCTTGCTAGCTAACAAATATGCACTATTTCATTTCTAAACTAGTGCAAATTGAATTTGAGAGTTCTTTATACCAATCAGAGTAACTAAGTGATCATTTTAAATGGCTTAAATACTCAATAACATCGTTGCTTTCAATCCCAATAGCTAGCTATTGCTCAATCAAGCGCCTTGCCTACATGGATGTAGGTACTTAGGTTTTGTCCGAAAAGCCTGTGTTCTTGAAAATATACACTTATTAAAATTTGAATCATTTATTAATCTGATCGGTATTACTCCTTCTTGGCTAACGTTAACCAACACTTTTACATTCTCTTAAAACGGCGTATGGCTTACATTGGGACTTATACTCACAGCAGCAATGCTTTATGTTGATAGTCATTAAACGCAAAAAAACCGCTAATGGACGTATTTGATCATGCCTAAGCTATTTGCTCGCTCTTTTAGCGTTACAATAGGGTTTAGAGCGCAGTCATATTAAGACGGGTTTATCTATTATAAGTCTGTGGTTAATCGGTTTCCTAATGTGGCCGCGTAAGTTATCCCATAAAAGCTAAAACTTAAAGTATTCACTAATTGAATTCATAGGAGGAGGTTTAAAAGACGGCGTTGAGGTACTTCACCTGAGCTTCGAAATAAGCACTAATCATAAGTAAGCATCATATTGTGAACATACAATACACACTTTATTACATACACCCATAGGTTTTATTATATGAATAATCGATTTATCTCAGTGTTATCTGCACTAATTTTTACTGCGTTAGCAGCTAATATAGTACATGCAAAATCAGATAACTTTTCAGCACAACAATTATCTCAAGTAGAAAGTATCAAAAAAGAGGCGCTAGAAAGTGACTTAGCTTGGAGCTTAGTTGAATCATTAACAACTGAAGTTGGTCCAAGAATGCCAGGGACGCCGAGTGATAAAGCTGCTGTTGCTTGGGCTGTAGCCAAATTTAAGACAATGGGGTTTGACAAAGTATGGACAGAGCCTGCGACGTTTCCTAAATGGATTCGTTATTCTGAGTCTGCAGCGATTGTAAGCCCTTCACCACAAAAATTACATATTACCGCGCTAGGTAACAGCATAAGTACACCTAAAGCCGGTATACAAGCTGAAGTGATTGAATTTGAGACCTTAGCCGAATTAGAAAATGCACCAGAAAATGCAGCCAAAGGTAAAATAGTTTTTATCAATTACCGCATGAACCGTGATCGCGACGGTAATGGTTATGGGCCCGCTGTTCAAGCACGTAGAAGTGGCGCTGTCGTTTCGGCACAAAAAGGTGCGGTTGGCTATGTAATGCGTTCAGTAAGTACAGCGCATCATCGTTTTGCTCATACTGGTGGTAGTCATTATAAAGACGGCGTAACTAAAATTGTTACTTCAGCTATTTCAAATGCTGATGCTGATCAGCTACACCGGTTAATTGCACTAGGTAAACCAGTAAGTATTAACATTAACGTGCAAGCTAAATCGATGGGTGAGGGTACATCTTATAACGTCATTGGCGAATTTACAGGTTCTGAATTGCCAAATGAACATGTACTTATTGGCGGTCACTTAGACTCGTGGGATTTAGGTACAGGCGCGCTAGATGATGGTGCGGGTGTAGCCTTAACTATGGCTGCTGCTAAGTTAGCTAGATCTAAAGGCCAAACAAAACGCAGCATTAGAGTTGTATTATTTGCAGCAGAAGAGTTTGGTTTATGGGGCGCTAAAGCTTATGTCAAAGCGAATGAAAAAAGATTAAATAATATTGTCGCTGCCGCTGAGTCTGATTTTGGCGCAGGCAGAATATGGGCTTTTGAATCGAATGTTCATGCAAATTCACTTCCTGTTGTTAGAGACATTGCTAGCATGATGAAATCGTTAAACGTAGAATACATAGGTAAAAATGCTGCTGGTGGCGGACCTGATTTAATCCCATTTCGTCCCTTTAAAATTCCAGCCTTTGGTTTAGAGCAAGACGGAACAGATTATTTTGATTATCATCACACTGCTGATGATACGCTTGATAAAATTGACCCGGCAAACTTACGTCAAAATGTAGCAACTTACGCAGTATTTGCTTATATGGCAGCTAATGCAAAAACACGTATTATTGGTAAAAATCTCTTAACTAAATAGTTAAAATTAAACTGATAAGGCAAGAAAAATAAAGCACTGGGTTAAAACCGAGTGCTTTTTTGGTTTTTGTAATACTCCTTTTTATGAACATTTTTGTATTTACTGGTGTGAACTTCCAAATTACGAAAGCACCAGTATTAGAATATTTGTGGAATACTATTGCAGGCTTGTATGAAGTGGCTAAGTAATTCAGGCCATTAATTTATACTTTTTAACTCAATATGGGGGCGATTGCACCATAAGCTTTATTCCCTAGCTTAGTCACACTCATATTGTTATAGCAAAGATCACTTAAACTTTCCCTGACATCGGCAATGGTGATAAATAGTTTACTTTCATCGTCTTCAAAGGCGGTAAAACCATATTTTTTATAAAAATGCTTTGGGTGAATTCAAAGGGTCAGTGCAACAACTTATAATTTATTGAAATTTAAGGTTGTTATGACTGACTTATCCAAACGAGGCTTAAGTAAGGCTAAAAATATGGCGTTTATGGCGTGAAGGAAAAACCTAAGTGAATTAGGCTTGACGGTTGATAGACATGCTGGTTCTATATTCGGTGTACTCAAATTAAAAAGTGGTATATCGCCAGTGGAACGAAAACGTCGAGAATCGTTTCTATCTCTAGAATAACGTGAGGATATTTCTAGAGGATTAGCCTCTGCTCTTTCTATATGATAAATTTCTCGAAGGTTAGATAAAGCAGCCCTAACTCACCTTCGCTCAAAGCGTAAATTAAGCATGGTAAGCGCTCATCTAGTAAGGGAAATTAAAGGAATCATTGATGCGAAAACTATTCATCAAAGACCGAGTGAAATTGAAGGTAGGACTACGTTAGGCCACTGGGAAGGTGACCTGATTTCAGGAAGTAATAATTCACATATAGCGACGTTAGTCGACCGTAAAACACGATATACATTATTAGTCCAGGCCGATGGAAAAGACACAAAAAGTGTCGTTGATGTGTATTTCTGTGATCCAAGCAGTCCTTGGCAAAGAGGTACTAATGAAAATACAAATCGCTTGTTACGCCAATACTTTCCAAAGAAAACTAGCCTACGTGGGTTTGATCAAAACTATCTAGATAAAATAGCCAATAAATTAAATAAACGCCCTCGAATAATACTGACGTACCTGACACCGACTGCTATGATTGAAAGTCATGTTGCACTGACCACCTGATATCACCCTTCATACATCAAACGGTGATTGCTCTCCAATTGAGCTTGAGCAGTCCACAATAAATGTGTCTTATGCTGCTTGACAACAAGCAGCTAATGATAAAAATAGTGAACCGTGTACAACAAGGCCTTAAAGTCGGATTCGTTTTGTGGACTAAAAGTGGATAGGAAAGGAAAACGCCTTAGCAACCTATTGATTCCTCAGGTTAATGTGTGGTGGGGCCCTGTTCTAAGTCCTGATATTAGGATTCTTATTGTTTTTTATTTCAATAAGGTAGCTTTTTCTTGCTGTCTTTTGTGTGTTATCTCCATAACAATAGTGGTATTAAGTGAGTAGTGCCCCATTAATCGTTGTACTGCAATCTTGTCAGCGCCAACTTCAAGTAGTGTTGCTGCAAACGTTCTTCATAAATCGTGCGGGGTAAAGTGTTCTACTTTAACGTTATCAATAATTTGATTTATAACCACACCAATGCCCATTGAGAAATTCAGTGTAAAAGTTAAATAGAGTGGGATTTGTTGCGTGGGGTTTTGTTTCAAACAAAAAATTAACCTTTTAACGGGGAAATGTGTAAAACACATCAAAACCACTAAAAGGTTATATTAAATTAAAAAGTGTATTTTTTAACTGTTAATAACTTTCGTTATGTACACTCAATACTGCTCGACCCGATGGATCGGCATTGTTTTGGAAGCTTTCATCCCAAGCCAGTGCTTCTTCAGTACTACAAGCAACAGATTTACCGCCAATAACACAATCAGCAGCTGTGGTTAATGGGTATTTCTCTTCAAACACAGTGCGGTAGTAATAACCTTCTTTGTTATCAGGGGTATTTACCGGGAATCTAATGTGAGCGTTTTCAAGCTGTTGATCAGTAACAAGTGCTTCAACATGCGCTTTTAAACCGTCAATCCAAGAATAACCTACACCGTCTGAAAATTGCTCTTTTTGACGCCATAATATTTCTTTCGGCAAGTAACCTTCAAAAGATTCGCGTAAAATCGCTTTTTCCATTTTGCCGTTGCCACACATTTTATCTTCAGGGTTGATGCGCATAGCAACATCCATAAAGTGTTTATCTAAAAATGGTACACGTGCTTCAATGCCCCAAGCAGACATTGACTTGTTAGCGCGTAAGCAATCAAATTTATGCAAACGGTCTAACTTACGGTTTAACTCTTCATGAAACTCTTGTGCATTAGGTGCTTTATGGAAGTATAAGTAACCACCAAATATTTCATCAGCGCCTTCACCAGAAAGTACCATTTTTATACCCATGGCTTTAATTTTACGTGCCATTAAGTACATAGGG
>Ga0209395_1000921_pt1 | contig 42219 bp, 32 predicted proteins | sample GOMGulsemesocosm_3_FD_184635 | JGI IMG/M metagenome (GOLD analysis project Ga0209395, IMG submission 184635) | Methane-oxidizing microbial communities from mesocosms in the Gulf of Mexico - GOM9D Gulf of Mexico (SPAdes) (version 2) | ecosystem: Environmental > Aquatic > Marine > Cold seeps... | reverse complement strand
ATGAAAAAGCATGGGGTGACGATTCTTTTGAGCTTTGCCCACAAGCACAATTAGCGCTACGTCGTGAGTTAACCATATTTAACGAACCTAAAGCGGCACTTCGTCTTGACGATTTACTTGCTAATACCGTTACACAAGCACCCGATAGCATGGCATTTTCAAATGACAATGAATCAATGACCTATCAAGGCCTTAATGCGGGTGCAGAATCAATTGCACAACAGTTAATAACGGCTGGTATTCATCGTGGCGATCGTATTGCTGTTGCAACAACAAGAAATTCAGACTTGTTACAAGCGGTATTTGGCGTGCTAAAAGTGGGTGGCGTATATATTCCTGTTGATACAGGATTACCCGAAGAAAGGCGCCGTTACATTCTAGAAAATAGTGCGGCCAAATTGGTGCTTGCTGAACCTCAATATGCATCCCTTGATTATTGGCCGGGCGCAGAGCAAGTCATTGCTATTGGCTCCGATGCTAAGACTAATCAGTATGTTGTGATTGAAGACAACATAGATACCGATCTTGCTTATATCATTTATACATCGGGTTCGACTGGCAAACCGAAAGGGGTGATGATCGACCATCAAGGCGCGGTTAATACTATTCTCGATGTGAACGCCCGCTTTGATGTTAATGCTGATGATGTCATCTTCGGGGTCTCTTCATTTGGTTTTGATTTATCTGTGTATGACATCTTTGGTGCTGCGGCATCGGGAGCGACACTGGTATATCCACAAGTAAACCAAGTGATGAATCCATCGCACTGGCTGGATTTGATGCAAAGCCAGCATGTGACAGTGTGGAACTCTGCGCCACCGTTAATGCAATTATTGGTCGACGCAGCGGAAGACAGGGCGATGATATTACCTGATTTACGCTTGGTGATGATGAGTGGAGATTGGATCCCGCTCGATTTACCTACGCGTATCCGTCATATCGCCCCTAATGCACAAGTGATTAGTTTAGGCGGTGCGACTGAAGCCTCTATATGGTCAATTATCTATCCAATTGAGCAAGTGAAATCGGAGTGGAACAGTATTCCCTACGGTTATCCAATGCTAAACCAACCTTGGTTTATTCTCGATGAGCTAGGACGTTCAGTACCAGATTGGACAACAGGGGATTTATATATTGGCGGCATTGGCCTAGCGAAAGGTTATTGGAATGACGAAGAAAAAACGGCCGCAAGTTTTGTAAAACATCCTGTTACTGGCGAGATTATTTATCGTACTGGTGATTTAGGGCGTTACGCCTCTGATGGTTATATTGAATTTTTAGGTCGCAGTGATTCGCAGGTAAAAATACAAGGTCACCGAATTGAATTGGGTGAAATTGAATCGGTACTTGTTACTCACCCTAATGTGAATAATGCCGTTGTGCTGGTGCAGAAAGATTCTCCAACCGAGCAAGGACAATTGGCGGTTTATCTCGTTTTAGAAGAATCAATAGTAGGAATTCGAGTTGCAGAAAACAGTTTCGATAATGTATCCCTATTTACTGAATTACAACGCTACCTAGGTACTAAACTGCCGGATTACATGGTGCCGAAATTGTTTTTAGTGCTAGCGCGTTTCCCTATTACCAGCAATGGCAAGTTGGATCGTAAATCTTTGCCTATGATCACAGATGACCACAATGTAACTGTCATCGAGCGTCGTGAAGCGCAAAGTCAAACAGAGTTAGCGCTGCTGTTGCTATGGCAAAAAGTACTTAAAATAGACGTTATATCTGCCACTGATAATTTCTTTGATATTGGAGGGCAATCATTTGAGGCTGTACGCCTTGTTGGAATGATTCAAAATACGCTGGATATCGTGTTATCACCTGCGGATATTTGGCGGGATAATACCATTGAAAAGCTCGCCATATTCATGGATAGCAACCTTGAAAATGTCAGTAAGTATTTCATTAATATTGATAATAATGGCTCTGGCATCCCTTTAGTCTTAGTTCACCCTGCTGGTGGGCACATTCTTTGTTACAGCCAATTTGCCAAGCAATTGAATCGTCCTGTATTTGCGTTTCAAGCTCCCGGCATTAATGGTGACCAAACGCCATTAACAAGTATTTCAGACTTTGTTGATTGTTATATTTCCGAATTAGAGCAACTCGATTGGCGTGGACCTATTCATATTGGTGGTTGGTCATCTGGCGGTCCGATTGCATTTGAACTTGCCAATCGATTACAAAATTCGTCATGGGATGTACAAGGCGTGTTTGTTATCGACAGTCCTGCACCACTTATTCATGGACCTGTTGAAGACATCACTATGTTTAATTGGTTTGCCAGTGATTTGGAATTAATCCAAGGTGGTTTAGCAAGTTTTGAGCAATTTAATATACCCGCATTATCTGATTCACAACGTTTTGAAAAACTGGTTTCTTTACTGCAGAACGATGCATTAGATACGAGGCAGTTAAGCGATATTTATCAAGTGTTCAAAGGCATGGTTATCGCGACCAGAACTTATCATCCAGAAAAAATTAATCACGACATATTGGTGATACGTGCAACTACTGGATTAGTGAATGAATTTTCTACTCATCCATTTGCAGATCGGGGAGATTGGGGCTGGGCAGAATTCACTTCTGGAGTGGTGATAAGTGAAGATATTGCAGGAACACATTATTCCGTATTACAAGATGGGTTAGTACAGCAATTAGCCCTTCATTTTGATGCATGGGCAACAAGCAAAAATTCAATAACGTTTAATTAATAAAGGACTATTAATATGCAAAAAACAACATCAAAGTATCGCGCTATTGTGGCGCAAGGATGGACCATGATGTTCATTATTTTCATCGCCATGTTTGTCATGGGGCTGGTAAAGAGTGCAATTAACGAAGACTTTTCGTATTACCAAACCGATCCGGGTTATCAAGGGTTAGCGGTTCTGACGGTGGTCATGGGTATTTATGCCTTAATGCCAATGTTAGTTAAAACCTTTGAAGGCCGTTGGTTAGGCTTACTGTCAGCCGGATTAGGTGTGTTTTTTACTATGTTCTTTATTGCTCATCAGCTTGCTCATCTTATTGAAGGTGATAAGCCATTTAGTATTCTACACCTGCTTGATATAGCGCATCACATCCTAGGTGTATGGGTTGTAACTGCATCCGTTTTATGGGTGAAGCAAACTAAAAAAGACGACACAGTTAATCGTGAAACGGTGGTTAATTAGCACATCAACGTCTAACAATAAACAGTACTAATAACAGTAAATTGGATTTACAACTTAATGTAATTAAAGGGAATTAAAATGTTAAATACGATGAAAGGAATGAATTGGGGCCGCTTAATGGTTGCCGTATTTTTTATGCTACCGGGACTCGCATTTGCGCACCAAGAAGCGGATGGTTCTGGCTTTATTGCTGGATTTACACATCCTATTTATGGTTTAGATCATTTGTTAGCCATGATCTGTGTTGGTGTGCTGAGTTCTCAATTGGGTGGTAAAAATATTTGGGTCATACCATCTGTGTTTGTTTTATCTATGGTTGTGGGCGGTATTATTGGTGTGTACCAAATTCCACTTTATTACACTGAAATTGGTATTGCGCTATCCGTTGTTATTTTAGGTGCGGCGATTGTGCGCTCTGACAATCAAACAAAATCATTATTCATCGCTATTTTTGTTGCGCTATTTGGTATGTTCCATGGTCATGCTCATGGATTAGAAATGCCTGATTCAGCAAGTCCTGTTTATTACACATTTGGTTTCCTTACCAGTACAGCCACTCTGCATCTTGTTGGTGTCGTTATTGGTGAATTCACCGTACGCAAAGAAAAGCTACTGGCTGGGTTACGCAATGTTGGCGCTGGTGTCGCAGGAGCAGGTGTACTTATGTTACTAGAGCACGTGGGTATTGCTTAATTCGTTCTTTGAATGAATCTAAATTATTTAAATAAGGTAATAACCATGTCTCCTAAGCGTTTATTTACAGGTATATCCCTTTGGTCTGCGGACAGGCCTTTGTTTGCATTGATGATTGTGGCGTTGATAACAGTGATGCTATCAGCCGGCATTAGTCGATTAGAGATGAATGTTAGTAACGAAGCAATGTTCAGTGAAGATGACCCGGCATTAAGAGCATATCGTGATTTTCAGCATCAATTTGGTCGTGATGATATTGCTGTTGCGGCGATTAGTTCTGAGCACATTTTTACTGGCGAGTTTATGCAAAAGTTAACGGCTTTTCATGATGAACTCGAGCAAACAGTCCCTTGGCTAGAAGATGTAACCAGCTTATCTAATGTTGATTATATTACTGCCGATGGTGGTGGTTTGAATGTTGCTGAACTAGGAGACATGTGGCCGAATCAAGGTCGTGTTGATAAAACGCTACAGGATGATGTGCTCTCAAGCCCATTATATAAAAATACGTTAATATCTGCTGATGGAAAAATGACACTCGTCGTATTACGCTCTGTTGCTTTTTCATCACCAGAATTAAAACAAGATGCAAAAGATAAACGACTGTCCGCATCTAATCATGTTACCGATTATGAAAATGAGACCTTTGGTGACAAAGTTATTCGTTGGCATGATCAATTTAAAGCGCATCTTGCGGGTGAAGAATACCAGCCCAAAATTCAGAAAAGTACGGACACAGGTTCGCCGCAAGCAGCGAGCAAGATAACTTCGGGACAATTTGCCGAGTCAGATAGTTTTTTTGACGACGAACTGATTTTTGATGATGTTGCATCTGAACATTCTGTTACAAGCCATGCTCTACCGAAAGCGTCAGGACAAGATAATACGTTCGAAGGTTTAAATACAATTCAACTCGATCAGTTTTTATCAAGTATCAAAGATAATGTGGAAAAGTATAATAACGCTGACTTTGATATTGCACTTATGGGGGGGCCGGTTATTGATAAAGCCCACCAAGATGCCATTCATTCAGATGTTATTTTACTTATTGCGTTAGCGTTGTTGATTATTGTTACCGCACTTGCATTGCTGTTACGGACTTGGCTAGCGGTGGTGGTGCCATTATGCGTTATTTTATGTAGTCTACTGAGCACTATCGGCCTAATGGGGTGGTTGGGTATTCCCGTGTCAGTCATTAGCCAAGCGTTACCGCCGTTATTATTAACCGCGGGGGTACTTGATTCTGTGCATCTATTAGGTATTTATTATCGAAAGAAAGACGAATATACCTCGGTTAAATCAGCACTAGCTTATACGTTTGAGCATGCCGGTATGGCAGTGTTCTATACCAGTATTACCACGGCTGCAGGATTTATTTCGTTTACCGTAGCTCGATTACAACCGATTGCTGATTTTGGTTGGATGTCTGCATTTGGTGTCATGCTTGCAATGTTATTTTCCTTCATTCTTGTGCCTGCTCTAGCCGCATTATATGCAAATAAAACCCGACCAAAAAAGCATGTTCAACGTTGGGACCGCTTAGCGAATATTTTATTACCGATTGCAAATTTTAGTGTGAAACATAAAGGTGACGTAGTCATTGGTATTGTGTTTGTTATCGCTCTTGGCTTGCCTGGCATATTTAATTTAACGTATTCACATAATGTATTGATGTGGTTTGATGAAGATGTTGCAGTACGGCAAGATACGGTCAAAGTTGATGACAAAATGGATGGTACTGTGCCATTGGAAGTGGTTATTGATTCGGGGGTTAAAAACGGCATATTAACACCTGAATTCATGGCTGGATTACGTGCTTTTCAAGATCGCGTTCAAGCGTTGGAAGTACCGAATGTCCACGTTGGTCGAGCGACATCGATTGTTGATTCCCTGCAGCGTATTCATGGCCAAATAGCCCCTGAAATGAATGAATTATTACCCCAAACAGAGCGCCTTATTCATCAAGAAATTATTCTTTATGAAGGTGGTGGGGCAAAAGAAATTGTACGTTTAACTAATCGTGAATATTCCCTTGCGCGTGTCACTATTAGACTTGATTGGACCGATGCAAAAAACTATGTCGAAATTCGCCAAGTTATAGCCGAAGAGGCACAGCAAATCTTTGCCAATATTGGCACTGTTAAATTGTCTGGCACTGTGGATATTTTATCTGTGGGCGTGGTTGATGTAATTAAGAGCATGGTGAGTAGTTATCTACTGGCGATACTACTCGTCGGTATCATGCTTATTTTATTATTAAAACGTGTTGGTTTTGGCTTGATATGCTTAATCCCTAACTTCCTACCTATCTACATTGGGCTTGCCGGTATGGGTTACTTGGGCATCCCGATTGATATGTTTACGGTGCTGCTAGGTGGTATTGCACTTGGATTAGTTGTCGATGATACGGTGCATCTGACCAACAATATTTTCTTTGAACTGACTCAACAAAATAATCATGACGAAGCTAACATTCAATACGCGGTAAACAAAGCGATTCGAAAAATAGGCCCCGCATTAATTGTGACAACAGGCGTCATGGCCCTTGGTTTTTCAGCGTTTACTTTATCTTCAATTGCCCCGTTAAGCATGCTAGGTCTTTTATTGTGTATCGTCATGGTGCTTGCATTAATTGGTGATGTGCTGATTATTCCTGCGTTGGTGGCGATGTTTGAAATTAACTGCACGATTGCGACACAGGATGTGAAGCAAAAAATAAATCAACAAGGATCGTTGTAATGATTAAAAATATCATAGTAAGTGTTATCGCAGTAAGTGGGGTATTTCCTGCGACGGTGATAGCGGATGCTGAAAAGAAAACCGCAGCTGAATTAATGCAAGCAGTAGATGGACGCTACGAAGGTGATACGAGTTTAATCACTCTTAAGGTATTGCTGATTGATAAGGATAATAATCGTAATCAGCGTAATACTCAGGTTGTGAGTAAAACATTCTCGGATGTGAAAAAAAGCGCGACTTTTATTACACACCCGCCACGTATTCAAGGCACTGGGTTCCTCTCTTATGATTGGGCGTCTTTGGCGGAGCAGAATGAATCATGGATTTACTTACCCGATTTACGCAAAGTTACGCGGCTATCAACGGCTAATCGTGGCGATTATTTTCTTGGCAGTGATTTCTCGTATGGTGATTTAGAAGGGTTAGAAGTACACGATTTTACGTTCAGTTATTCGACTGCTGCGGAGCCAACGAAAGATGGTTTAATCCTTGTGCTTGCCGAACCTAGGGCTGATAAGCGTAAACAAGTAATCGATATTTATGGTTATGAAAAAATTAGTTACTGGATTGATACAGATAAACAAATGATCGTCCGAGCCAAATATTGGCTGGATGATAATGGTTGGATTAAATATTACAAAGCATCCAACATTCGCGAGTTTTCGGGTGTTTGGGTCGCTCAAAAAGAACAAATGATATTGACCCAGCATAACAAAAAGGTGCATTCAACAGTCATGACTGTTGAAAGTGTGTCTATTAATGAAAATGTTAACGATGGTGTATTTACAACCTATGGATTAGAAAAAGGGCGGTTGTAATGAAATTGCCTCACGTTGTGTTGTTGTTATCTGCAAGCGCCACCTTGTCTGTGCATGCTGACGAAGTTGATTTTTTTGACTCGATAGATGTTGAAGATAGTTATGGCGAACTTGTAGAAGCACCTGTTGATAAAAAATCGATGTCGTTTATTGGTGAACTAGGTTATCGCGTTCATTATGCGTTAGTCGATAAGATGGCTGGTTTAGATTTTTATAATAAAGAATCTGGTCTGGCGTTATCGCGCTTGGATGCACAAGGGCAAGTTGACTGGTCGGTAACAGAGGAAGTACTGATTAAACTCGGTGTACGAGCATATCAAAATGATATTACCAATGAACCCTCGGCAATAGAAATTCACGAAAGCTATATTGAGTACGGTAAACCACAAGGGTTTAAAGTTAAGTTTGGTCGTCAATTTGTAGTATTTGGCGAGTCAGATTTTTTTCAAGTTGTTGATGTTGTCAATCCAACCGATGAGCGTGAGTTGGGTTTAGCCGAACTTGATGAAACAAGGTTACCTGTATTGTCTAGTCGCTTTTCCTATGTCAGTGAACGTTGGGGTACCGACTTAGTCTTGATTCATGAACACCGTCCAAACCGCACGGCTGAGTCTCGAGGTGATTATGATCCTTATATTTCTTCGGGGGGGCGAGAGCAGTTTACTGAGCAAGCTGAACCTGATGTCGATTTTATTAATAATGATATTGCAGCACGTTTATTTTTATCCCGCTCTTGGGGAGATATGAGCTTGGTGTACGGTAATAAATATGACAATGTCGCTGCATTTATCGATTACGATCAAGCCGTGTCAAATCCCTATATTCTTGGTTATCCCAAAGTGCAAACCTATGGTGTTGCTAGCAACTATATCGCCGGAAATTGGCTGCTAAAGTCTGAATATGCCTACAGCGATGGCATGTTATTTAACAGCAATACGGCCAATCTTGCCACCGTTGAAAAGCCACAACATGAAGGCGTAGTTGGTTTTCGTTATAGCGGAATTTCCAACGTTTCCATTAACTGGGAAACGCACATTCGCTTGATCTCAGATCATGATAATAGCATTTTCGATCACCACGTAAAAATCACAAGCATGCTCGATCTAGGCTGGAAAACAATGCAGGATTCGTTAAATTCAACACTGTTTTGGGCGCAGGGGGTGGGTGATGATACGAGTAGTTTTGTACGGATTAAAATGGACTATGACGTTAATGACCTATTAACCGTCTCTTCTGGAGTCATTGTTTATTATGCCGATGAGGGTGATCAGCTTTATACCATGCAGGATAACGACCGCCTATTTCTGGGAGCCAGTTATGCGTTCTAACGTATGGAATAGCACGGTGATAATTATTAAATAAGACCATTGCATTAAATAGCCATTATCAATTTATTGTGATTAGTCTAACTAGCAGGTAGTAAAAATGAATCAACAGCAAAGACGACAAATCAAAACCAGTTATGAACAACAGGGATGTTTACGTCGTTATCGTTACGAAAACAATCAAGTCACAGCAAATACACGATTAAAGTTAATTTTCTTTCCGTGCGCAGGTGCAGGTGCAAGTATATTCAGAGAGTTGACGCTTGCGTTGCCCGATACTATTGACCCATGGATAGTGCAGTTACCTGGCCGGGAAGACCGCATCGCTGAATCAGGAATTTCTGATATGGACGACATAGTCGCGCATATTATAGAAACTATTGCTCCGATGGCTGATGAGCGCATTGTCTTTTTTGGTCATAGTATGGGCGCTTTTATTGCTTATGAAGTGGCACTGGCGATGGAAACAAAACTACGTAAAGGTCCTCTGCGTATTATTGTATCAGGGCAAGGCGCTCCTAGTTTTTCTTCGATGACAGATCGTTGTCACCATAGTGCGACTGATGCCGAATTTATAGCGAACTTAATCCAGCTGGGGGGGACGCCTAAAGCAGTTTTGGAAGATCAATTTTTACTGCAAATGTTACTGCCAACAGTGCGCAACGATTATAAGTTATTAGATAACTACCAGCCTGCATTATCCATGTCATTAAAGTGTGAAATAACCGCCTGCTCTGGTAAGAAAGATCTGGGTATAACCAAGGCGTCTTTAGCGGGTTGGCAAGATTATACCAGTAGTGATTTTACTGAGCATTGGCTAATGGGGGATCATTTTTACTTTAACCGCCAGACGATGTTCTTTGCTAAGAAATTAGAAAGCTGGGCAGTACTCCGTTAATGAATACAGGTAGCAACAAGAATAAATAATCGCATGAAGCGATATTAGATAGCGACAACGTAGATGTTATAAATAATCAGGGAAGATAAGGGATATAACGTGCAATATTTATTAAGTCAGTTAGCAGAACTAAATATCAAACTAAAAGTCATGGACGAACAGCTACATGTGAGTGCGCCTGTTGGTGCCATGACCAAAGAGCTTGCCGCATTATTACGTGAACATAAACCTGCATTAATCGATATGATTAATGATGGAAACGCTGCCGCGAAATATGAACCCTTACCAATATTAACGCCTGATCCAGATGCGCGTTATGACGCTTTTCCGCTCACCGCTATTCAACATGCTTACTGGATGGGACGTAGTCAGAAAAAAATAGAGTTAGGCGGAGTGTCTACTCACTTTTACTTTGAGCTTGATGCAAGTGGACTTGATGTAGCGTTATTCGAAAAAACGTTTAATGACCTGATTATTCGCCATGACATGTTGCGTACCGTGATAGATAAATCTGGTATGCAACAAGTGCTACCTAAAATTGCCCCTTATACAATTTTAATTAATGACGTACGTTTGGCTGGGGATCAAGTTAAAACAGCAACAATAGATGAGATGAGAACAAAGATGTCTCATCAGGTTTTATCAACCAATAAAGCCCCGATCATGGAGGTTCGAGTTACTCAACTCACTGAGGAATCGACACGTATTCATATCAGTTTAGATATGCTGATTCTTGATTCGCTTAGCATGATGATTTTGTTTCGGGAGTGGAACGTATTATACAAAGACAGCAATGCAGTATTACCTAACATTTCTATTACGTATCGTGATTACGTACTTGCAGAAGAAAAGTTGACTGAAACGAACAGCTATAAACATGCCAAAGAATATTGGTGGAATTTAATTGACGAATTACCTGCTGCCCCGCAAATGCCGCAATCATCTGTGTCTATGATAGGTGAACCACCTAAGTTCACTCGCCGTCGTTTTAAAATGCCAGCGACTCAATGGAAAGCATTGCAGGTTAAAGCAAAAGAAATAGGTGTCACCTCAACTGGGATCGTGTTGGCAGCATTTACAGAAATATTAACGCGATGGAGTAATAGTCCACATTATACTTTGAACGTTACCCTGTTTAACCGTCAGGCATTACATAGCGACGTAAACAAATTATTGGGTGATTTTACCTCGTTGATGTTGTTGGAAGTCGATCATCGAAATCGAGGGAGCTTTGTTGAACGCACGCAGAAAACTCAAACACGCTTTATGCATGATTTAGAGCATCGAGCGGTAAGTGGTTTGGAAGTGATGCGTGAGATCCGTCAACGTAGCCATGCGTCATTGGAAGCCTCTATGCCAATTGTTTTTACCAGTGGTTTGGTTTTCAGTGGCAAAAGTGATGCGGGGTTACTCGAAAGTTTTGGTCCTATGGTTTATGGCGTGAGCCAAACGCCGCAGGTGAGTCTTGACCATCAAGTAATGGAAGTAAATGGTGACTTAATCTGTAACTGGGACAGTGTCGATGGAAAATTCCACGATGGCATGGTTGAAACGTTATACGATACCTTCTGCGAATTGATGACTGGATTAGCAACGGATAATGCGTTGTGGCAACAAAGAAGTGTCATCGGTTTACCACTAGCGCAAGCGCAACTAAGACAAAAATATAACGATACCAAAACAGCTGAACTAAGTACTCACTTACTTCAATCTGATTTTATAAAACAAGCAGTTAAGCAACCCGATGTAACAGCCATTATAACGCATGATGGTTTACATATTAGTTACGGTAATATGTTAGCGATGGCTAACAAGCTTGCTAAAAAATTGGTTGAAAAGGGCGTTAAGCCAGAGCAATGTGTTGCTGTTGTTATGGATAAAAGTTGGGAACAGGTCGTCACGGTCTTTGCTATTTTGATGGCTGGTGGGGCATATTTACCGATTAGTGCATCATTACCAGAAAAGCGTCGTACCCTATTGCTTGAACAGGGGGGAGCCTCTATTGCCGTTACGCAAGCGGGTTTAGTTGAAAAGTTAACTTGGACAGAATCGGTATCTTGTATCGTTGTTGAATTTGAAGAATTAGCTTATTTAAGCGCTGCTTCGGAAGCCGTTTCGGCTGACAATGCGCAGCCTCATGATCTGGCTTATGTCATTTTTACATCGGGTACAACGGGCATGCCAAAAGGTGTGATGATAGAACATGAGGGCGCTGTTAATACGGTTGAGCATTTAAGTAAAATGCTTAATGTAACCCGTGATGATACCGTTTTTGCTATTTCAGCATTGAACTTTGATTTATCTGTTTATGATATTTTTGGCGTACTTGGTGCTGGTGGCTGTATGGTTATTCCTGATGCGACACGATTGTCGGATCCTCTGCACTGGCTCAATTTGATGAAAGAACACGGTGTCACGCTGTGGAACTCAGCGCCAGCATCAATGGAAATGCTTGTTGATTATGCTGAAAATGAATCATCACATGAGTTATTAGATTCACTGAAAATGGTGTGGATGAGTGGTGATCGTATTTCAGTTCCATTACCTGATCGTATCCGAACATGTTTCAGAAATACCAAAGTATATAGTTTTGGTGGTGCGACAGAAGCATCTATCTGGTCGATATACTATCCGATTGAAAATGTTGACCTCGCATGGGGCAGCATTCCTTATGGCAAACCCCTCGTAAACCAAACTATTTATGTACTAAATGATGCATTTGAAGATTGTCCTACAGATGTGGTTGGAGGTATTTATATCGGTGGTGATGGTTTAGCGCGTGGTTATCTTGGTGATGAAGAAAAGACGAATGAACGTTTCATTACTAACTACAAAACAGGTGAGCGACTCTATGATACTGGTGATTTAGGCCGTTATATTGATGGTAACGATGTTGAGATCTTAGGGCGCTCAGACTTCCAGGTTAAGATCCGTGGTTATCGTATTGAACTGGGTGAAATCGCATCGGCATTAACTCAGCATAAAGAGATTAAACAAGCGGTCGCAATGCCTGCCACCTTAGCTGACGGACAAAAGCAGATTGTCACCTATGTGGTGTTACAAGATGAATTTGTTGAGTTGGGGCAAGGGTCTGCTAAAGAAGTTTGTTATGGTTTAGATGCGTTGCAATCAACAATTACGAGTAGCATTACAGATGTTTCAATTAGTCAATTCGATAGTGGTAAAGAGAACTCCCTAACAGCATTAAATTATAGTTACCTGCATTTGGCTCAAGTTGTATTTTTGGGTTTGAAGCGTGGTAAAAATATAGGTGAACGATTTACGTTTTCGGACTTAATCACAGATGGTGTACAAGCTGCGTTTATTCCTTGGTGTCGTAGGGCTATAGCCTATCTGGAACTGCATGATTTTGTCAGTGTTAATCATGATTCGATACTGGTTAAGCATGCATTTACTACCATGAGTATCGACATGATGACTGACAATCTTTCGACTGCATTGGCGAGTATTGGCTATACACCAGAGCAATCAACTTGGGTTGTTCGTAATAGCCAAGATATTTTAGATGTGATCACGGGTGCAGTGTCTATCGAAGATGCTTATGATAACGGTGATGACATAAGCTCATTCTTTAAAATGTTTTGGTCTGAAGCACACTCACATGTTGCCGCTATTATTAAAGATATCGCCAGTCATATCACTGAATATCAAGGTGGCGATGAGCTCGTTGTACTTGAAGTCGGTGCAGGATTTGGTGTTTTAACTGAAAGTATCGCTGAGGTTTTAGGTCATAATACGCGTTACACAGTGACTGATACATCAGAAGAAAACCTTGAGTATTTATATGAAAAATACGTAGAAGAGTACGACGTACTTGAGTTTGGTTTATTTGACTTAAATGAGTCACCTGAAGATCAAGGCCTATTAAGTCAGCATTATGATGTGGTTCTTGCATCATCTGTTATGAGTAAAGTTGAAAATGTGGCTGTGTCGTTATCAAACTTACAAGGCCTGTTGCGTCCAGGCGGATTATTGATCTTAGTTGAAGCAACAAAATACAATGCATCTTTTGATTTACATATGGGTCTGCTACAAGATTTCAATCAATCACCACATGGTTTACTCAGCCTTGAACAATGGCAAGCGGCATTACAACAAGCTAATTTTACGGATATTGCCACAACCAATACGGTGAATTCATTTAATGATGAACTTGGCTTAAGTGTCATTATTGCGCAGGCTGCAAATAACAGCACATTAGATGTGAATGCCGTAAAAAATTACCTTAGCGACCTACTACCAGATTATATGGTGCCACAGCATATCGTTCAACTTGATAGCATGCCTGTATCATCAAACGGTAAGCTTGATTATAAAAAATTACCATCGATTGAGGAGATTGGGTTACTTGGCCAAGCGCAAGTGCTAGCGCCTCGTAACCAGGTTGAAAGTGATATTTTAGCCGTGTGGACTAATGTGCTGAGTGTATCTGATATTAGTGTGGACAGTGATTTCTTCAATATTGGTGGTAATTCGATTTTAGCGGCACAAATCGTTCGTGAAACAAATATGCTATTACCTGATTTCAATTTAGAAATATTTGAGTTTTTTGAACACTTAACCATTATTGCGCTTGCTGAACTGTACCAAGAGCGTAAAGGTGAAACGTCATGATTTATGATGATATTATTGTTGGTGGTGGTTCAAGTGGTGCTGTGCTTGCCTCACGCTTAAGCGAAGACCCGACTCGTAAGGTCTTACTGTTGGAAAGTGGACCATGTTTTTCAGGTATTGCTGATACACCTAAAATATTACTCAATCATGATTTACCTGTATTTAAAGGGTATAACTGGCAGGTTGATGGGTTTATTAAAGAAGCTTCGACGTTAGAAACACTCAGTGATGCCAGTAATGCATTAAAATCTGCCGGGAGCCGTTTTTCTATGGTGAAAACGGCGGTGAAATCGACCTTGAGTGGCGGTAGTGTTGTCGGTCGATTTGATTATCCAGTAGGGCGAGTATTAGGCGGTAGTTCCAGTGTGAATGGCGCGTTAGCACTGCGTTCAGTACCCGAAGACTTCGCTAAATGGGTTGCATTGGGTAATGATAATTGGTCTTGGCAATATGTACTCGAGTGCTTTAAACGATTAGAGCATGATGTGAGTCGAACTGCTGATTTTCACGGTTCCAGCGGTAAATTACCGATCAGACATATGGAGTTTACTGATTTTACTCCCACTCAATCTGCTTTTTATCAATCTTGCAAACGCCGAGGTTACCCTGAAACACGCGATCTTAATGCGCCAGATGCCACTGGTGTTGGTGGCTTTCCCAAGAATATAGATGCCGAAGGTAATCGCATTTCATCCTCTTTGGCATATCTTTCTGAGTCGAGGGAAAATTTAGCGATTGTAGCGGGTGTGTTGGTTAATAAAGTGATTATTGAAAATGGACGAGCTGTTGGTGTCGAAGCCAACGTCGATCGTCGAACGGTGCAATATCGTGCAAACCATGTCACTTTAGCGGCAGGGTTTATCCATTCACCTGCAATTTTAATGCGCTCAGGTATTGGACCTCAGTCAGACCTAGCTAGGTTAAAAATCCCATTACATTTTGATGCGGCAGGAGTCGGTCAAAATTTGATTGAGCACCCCGTAGCCAGTATTTGGGCCAAACCTAAAGTCGGTGCGTGTCCATTGGGTGAAATGACTCACCAAGCATCACTACGTTTTAGTAGTACCAGTATTAATAAGCATATCGACAATCATAATGACATGGCTTTGTTTATGTTAAGCGCGTTTGATATCACCAAGGTTGCAGAGCTAAAAGATTTACTCGGTGGTGGCACTGAAGCGATGGCTATTTCAGCCGTGGTTGGTACTCCAGAGTCGAGAGGTCATATCCAACTAGCGAGTGCCAATCCGAGGGTTTCACCAAAAGTATATGCGAATTTGCTGCAAGACCCTGCAGATATGCAACGCATGATTGAAGGCATTCGAACCGCTTGGCATATTATGCAAGATCAGCAAATGCTGGATTTTATTGATGATATTCCCGTATGGCATCAGAAAGTGATTGATAGTGATACGCGTATGGCCGAGATCTTAAAGACATTTGTGCGCGGTTCTGCTCATGCTGGTTGTACTGCAAAAATGGGTCATGATAATGATCCTATGGCTGTCGTGAATCAAGCAGGGCAAGTCTATGGCTGTGCAAACCTGCGTATTGCAGACGCATCCATTATGCCTACAACGGTTAGAACCTCGACAAACCTAACCAGTATGATGATAGGTGAAATGATTTTTGATTCAATGTAATAAGGCCGTTGATAAACCAATGCATATAATAGCGGAGGTACGGTTTTAGCATTAATGTCGAGACTCATTCTTGTAGTTTAAGTTACTAATTTATATTGTTAATTACTTTGTAATTGATGATGTAAATAATGACTTAAAGAAGATTGTAGATCAATTAAATTGGACTAAAATCCCAGCGGACCGTTTGTTACGTCGTAAAAATTATTTAAATGGAGCTTGAATATGAGGTTTATATCGATATTTTTAATATTATTTCTTTCGCCATTATATGCTTACAGTGATAATTATATTGTATCTCCTTCCGCTAGAGAGATTGGAACAAAAAGAGTAGATGCTTATCTGTTTAGATACGTTTTTTTTAATACTGAAAGTTATGCCTGCTTACGTGTCGAATTGTTAGACTTACTTAGTGAAGGAAAGGAAATTGTAATTCAAAAAGATATATGCGGATATGAAGGAAAAGATTTTTCATCTTATTTTTCTTATGTTGGTTTTCAACAAGCAGATATAACGAAAGATGCATTTACTTTTAGTTTAAATACGATGTTGAGAGGTGTTCCCGGTGATTATTATCAAGAATGCACAGTGAAAATCAATGGTGACAAGAGTTCTCCCATGCTGTCACTGATGACTTGTACAGAACCTGTTGAAAAGATTTATAAAGATTAACGTCTATATGATGTAGCTAATAATTTCGATGGACTTAAAATGAAATTAGTACAAATATGTTTATTAATATTAATGCCATTATCAGCCCATGCTAAAGACTACATCGTTTCTCCCTATGTCACAGATGCTGGAATTCAGCGAGTTGATGACTTGTCTTTCCGATATATTCTTTTTGGCTTTGATACCTTTTTCAGGGTTGAGCTGTTAAGTATTTCTGGGATAAATAAAAAGATCTTAGTGCAAAAAGATATATGTAGTTATGCAGGTAAAAACTTCGCTACGGATTTCTCTTATGTTGGTTTTCAAAATATGAAAGTGGTTAATAGTCACTTTGTTTTCAATTTGAATACTATGCCACTACGGGGACTTGGTGAATACGATCAACAATGTACAATCAGTTTAATGGCGCTGAAAATACGCCCTCGCTTTTAAATATGACATGCACAGCAGCTGTCGAGAGGACGGATTAATCACACTAGCGCTTGTTTCTACTTCGCATTTCAGTCTATACTCCGGTACATCTTGTCGGAGTGCTTTAGGGCTGAGACCATTTAATAATGGGATCCGTGGAACCTGATCAGGCTAATACCTGCGTGAGGAAACAAGAGTGATTAATATGAATATTATTCGTGTCATTGTAAGTTAGCCATAGGGACATCAGGCCGCTTACTGTTACATCTTCGATCAATATATCTATATCACTACTCTCCATACTCAACGACAAGCAATCATCTTATTAGAAAGGAATGAGTGCTATGTCTACTACCAATATAAATCAAAACAGTAATACCAAAAAACCAACACGTCGTGAAAACCGCGAAAATGCACAAGAGTTTATTAATAATCTCAGTTGCCAACCGTTTCCTAATTCAGAAAAATTTCATCTCACAGGTAGCCGTGACGATATTCAAGTTGCGATGCGAAAAATTAATCTTGATGAAACGTTAGTTGCTGGCAGTAAAGACGATCCGATTTATGAGCAAAATGAATCTATCCCCATTTATGATACATCTGGCCCTTATACCGATCCCGAGATTGAAATAAACGTACACCAAGGTTTACCAAAATTAAGGCAGCAATGGATCGCAGAGCGTAACGACATTGAAGAACTAGAAATCGTTACTTCGCATTTTGCCCAGCAGCGTCTCGCAGATGATGGTATTGATCATATCCGTTTTGAACATTTACCAAAACCGATAAAGGCGCTTGAAGGCCAAAATGTTACTCAGATGCACTATGCTCGTAAAGGCATCATTACACCTGAAATGGAATACATTGCGATCCGTGAGAATATGGGACGTGAGTTGATCCATAATGAGTTGTTATTAAAACAACATGCGGGTAATGATTTTGGTGCCAGCATTCCGGAAACGATCACACCTGAATTTGTCCGTGATGAAGTTGCGCGTGGTCGTGCGATCATCCCTGCCAACATTAATCACCCTGAATCTGAGCCGATGATCATCGGTCGTAACTTCTTAGTAAAAGTAAACGCCAATATTGGTAATTCGTCGGTGACATCATCGATTGAAGAAGAAGTTGAGAAGCTAGTATGGGCGACACGTTGGGGTGCCGACACGGTAATGGACTTATCCACAGGCCGTAATATTCATGAAACGCGTGAGTGGATCCTACGAAATTCACCTGTGCCAATCGGTACTGTACCGATCTATCAGGCTTTAGAGAAGGTAAATGGGATCGCCGAAGATCTTACTTGGGAAGTATTCCGCGATACCTTGATCGAGCAAGCTGAACAGGGTGTTGATTACTTCACCATTCATGCTGGTGTATTACTGCGTTATGTCCCAATGACTGCGAAACGACTTACTGGGATCGTATCTCGAGGTGGTTCGATCATGGCGAAATGGTGCCTGACGCATCATAAAGAAAACTTTGCTTATGATCATTTCGAAGAGATTTGTGCGATTTGTAAAGCCTACGATGTATCTCTGTCATTAGGCGATGGCATGCGTCCAGGTTGTGCTGCTGATGCCAATGATGAAGCCCAATTTGCAGAATTAACCACATTAGGTGAGTTAACGAAAGTGGCGTGGGAGCAAGACGTACAAGTTATTATCGAAGGCCCTGGTCATATTCCAATGCACATGATTAAAGAGAATGTTGAAAAGCAACTCGATATTTGTCATGAAGCGCCTTTCTATACTTTAGGTCCACTGACTACTGATATTTCACCGGGTTACGATCACTTTACTTCGGGTATTGGTGCGGCGCAAATCGGTTGGTACGGTTGTGCAATGCTGTGTTACGTGACACCAAAAGAACATTTAGGCTTACCGAATAAAGAAGACGTTAAGCAAGGCATGATCACCTATAAGATCTCTGCGCATGCGGCTGATTTAGCAAAAGGTTTCCCGGGTGCTCAAATCCGTGACAATGCGATGTCGAAAGCGCGTTTTGAATTCCGCTGGAATGATCAATTTAATCTGGCTCTAGACCCTGATACTGCGCGTGCTTATCACGATGAAAATATCCCACAAGAATCCGGTAAAGTAGCGCATTTTTGTTCAATGTGTGGACCGAAATTCTGTTCAATGAAGATTTCACAAGACGTTCGTGATTACACTGCAGAACAAGAAAGAATCAGTATTCAATTACTTGATGAAGTTGTTGTGGTTGATGCTGTTGCTGTTGCAGGGATGCAGCAAATGTCTGAAGAATTTAAAAAACACGGTGCGGAATTATACTTACCACCAACACATGACGCAGTAAATGGTCGTGTGACTGAATCTAAAACTGAGAACGTGGAATAATTATTTAATGACTCAAGCCATTATTTGGACTATCGCGAGCTTTGCTGCTCGCGATAATGATACGAATCTAGCCGATCTTAATACGATTAATGCGTTGGGTGGACGTGGTTACCATGTCTCTACGAAACGGTTATCTGATGCAGATTTTTCCGCTGAGTTAGCGGTATTGATTGCTGCTCCTGTCGCATCGGCTATTAAAATAGGTGTAATAGCGACAACCTCGCATGTGGAGATCTTAGCTGATTTTTTACAAGGTTATAAGCAACTACATCCAGAAGTCAGTGTTATCTATGAGCCGTTATCAATTTCATTATTTGATATGGTAAAGGCCGAATCGACAGATTCAGTGCTAGTCAATGTGATAAAAATGCGTTTATTACCCATCGTTGATGTATTGATCTTACCGCAAGAACAAGGTGGAACTGACGCTGCTGTGTTATTTAGTGCGACGACACAAGCGATCAACACACTCCTGAGTTTCGGTGTAAAAGGTGTTTGTGCGAAAGCGATTACTGTTAATAGTCATCATGATGATAAACAGCAATCTATTGCCCTCGATGTTTATATTGATGCGCAACGTGAAATCTTATTGTCGTCACCAAACGCGGTATTAACGCCATCAAGCAAAGATGAAAACAGTGGTATTTTCTCTTCAGCATTAGCAACCGTGATCGCCCAAGGTTATCCCATTGATGATGCTTTAGTGGTAGCGAGAGCCTACTTGAACCAAACGTCAGAAGCTTGGCCTAGTGATCGCAGTGATTTCCCACAGGTCGTATTACCGAATACGGCATTAGGCGATCAGCTTGGCTTAGCACAACAAATGCAATTAGCTTATGATTTTGCACCTTGTGATACTAATCGCCTTGGACTGTATCCTGTTGTTGATACGGTGGAATGGTTAGAGAAAGTATTACAACAAGGGGTGAAGACCCTGCAGTTACGTATTAAAGATAAAACCCCAGCCGAAGTGGTTGATGATGTTAAAGCTGCTGTGGCATTAGGCCGTCAATATCAAGCGCGTTTATTTATCAATGATTACTGGCAATTAGCGATTGAGCATGGCGCTTATGGCGTGCATTTAGGTCAAGAAGACATGCTTATAGCCGATTTTGTGGCGATAAAAAAAGCCGGTTTAAAATTGGGTTTAAGCACCCACGGTTATTATGAAATATTACGTGCTCATCAAATAAAACCGAGTTATATCGCGCTTGGTCATATCTATCCGACAGTGACTAAAGACATGCCATCAAAACCACAGGGATTACTGCGTTTACAGCGTTATGCTGATTTAATGCAAGACTATCCTTTGGTCGCTATCGGCGGTATTAGCATCGCGCGTGCGCCGCAAGTGGCTGCGACAGGTGTGGGTAGTGTCGCTGTTGTTACGGCGATCACTCGTGCTGACGACTATAAACAGGCCATTGCCGATTTACTGGCGATCGCTGAACCGCAATCACCTTTAGCGTGTGTGAATGATTAATATGACGGGACTAATTATAACGGGAGTATTATGACAGCATTAAGTGATCAGGAATATATGCGTTATAGCGCGCACTTACTGCTTGGCGATATCGGCGAACAGGGACAATTAGCGCTGCGCAATGCCAATGTATTGATTGTTGGTGTTGGAGGTCTCGGCGCACCGGTGGCCTTGTATTTGGCTGCAGCTGGTGTTGGCCATTTAGTTTTAGCAGATGATGATCATGTTGAGTTAAGTAATCTGCAACGGCAAATTATTTTCACTCAACAGCAGTTAAAGCAGACTAAAGTGAGTGCGGCAAAAGCCTCGTTAGCGCAGCTTAATCCCCATGTAAATGTCACGGCAATTGCACAACGCTTAACCCTCGATAGTGCGAACAATCAGCTGGCAGATATGCTAGCCGGTATTGATTTGGTTATTGATTGCAGTGATAACATGCCGACCAGGCAAGCGATAAATAAGATCTGTGTGACCCAGAAACTACCGCTAATTGTCGGGGCGGGTATTCGCATGGAAGGGCAGCTGATCTCGTTTAACGCACAACAAGCTGATTCAGCATGTTACCACTGCTTATATCCTTTTGATGATACTGCGGAAGTAAATAATTGTAGTACTTCAGGTGTACTCGGTCCCTTGGTTGGCATTGTTGGTTCTTTGCAAGCTTTGGAAGCGATTAAATATTTAACTGGCATGCCGTTGTCTTCACTTAATAGATTAATGCGCTTTGATGGTAAAACTTTGCAATGGCAGCACCTTTCGGTCGCGAAAGATCCAGACTGCTCTGTGTGTGCTGGTCGCTAATACGAAATATAAGTACTGAATATAAAGACCGACTATAAATAGTAAAGCTAAGCAGTTAATTAAATAACTTCATGTCTGAATATTTGGATGTGAGGGACAGGAAGAGAAGATGAAATTAATCATTAACGATGAAATAAAGAACTTAGCGGTGACGACAATTACGTCATTACTGACCACATTAGAACAACCTGAAAAAGGCATCGCGGTGGCGGTCAACCAAGCCATTATTACACGTCAGAACTGGGATGATTTTCAACTATCAGAAAATGATCAAGTGACTTTATTTCAAGCCATTGCAGGAGGCTAAATGTCAGTAACAACTCTACAATCAGCATTTATATTACCAAGCGACGAATTGGTGATTGCCGATAAAACGTTTTCATCGCGTTTATTTACTGGCACGGGTAAATTTAGCGATCAAAAAATAATGGCTGCTGCCTTAATCGCTTCCCAATCTCAACTTGTGACCATGGCATTAAAACGTATTGATTTAGCCAATCAAGATGATGATATTCTTAAACCTCTGATTGCAGCAGGCATGAACTTATTACCGAATACTTCTGGAGCGCGTGATGCAAAAGAAGCGGTATATGCTGCGCAATTGGCGCGTGAAGCTTTGCAAACCAATTGGATTAAATTAGAAATTCATCCTGATCCAAAATATTTACTACCTGATCCAATTGAAACCTTAAAGGCCACAGAACAATTAGCGCGTGATGGTTTCCATGTGTTGCCATACATTCATGCCGACCCAGTATTATGTAAACGTCTGGAAGCGGTAGGAACTGCAGCTGTTATGCCGTTAGGTGCACCGATCGGCTCAAACAAAGGTATTCTCACTGCCGAGTTCTTAGAGATTATTATTGAACAATCGACAGTCCCTGTGATTGTTGATGCTGGTATTGGCGCACCATCTCATGCGGCGTTAGCCATGGAAATGGGCGCGGACGCGGTACTTGTTAATACCGCCATTGCGGTGGCTAAAGATCCAGTTGCAATGAGTCAAGCATTTGCATTAGCCGTACAAGCCGGTCGCCAAGCTTATTTAGCAGGGTTAGGCAGCCAAGCACAGACTGCGGTTGCTTCCAGTCCATTAACGGCATTTTTAGATCTGTAATAACGCCAACTTAAGGGTTAGATATGAGTTTTTACGAGCAATTACAAAAATTAGATTGGGATGATATTCGCTTATCCATTTATGCCAAAACGGCGACGGATGTTGAGCGCGCATTAACGAAATCTAGACTCGATCTGGATGATTTTCAAGCCTTAATTTCACCTGCAGCAGAACCTTATTTAGAACAAATGGCGCAGCGTAGTGTGCAGTTAACGCGACAACGCTTTGGTAATACTATCCAATTCTATGTGCCGCTATATCTTTCTAATATGTGCTCTAATATTTGTACCTATTGTGGTTTTTCGATGCATAACAAGATTCGTCGCACCACCTTAGATATGCGACAGTTAAACAGCGAAGCACAAGCGATTAAAAAAATGGGTTTTGATCATTTGTTATTAGTGGCGGGTGAGTCGGAACGTAAAGTGGGCATGCCGTATTTCCGTCAGGTTTTTAGTGAATTAAAATCACAGTTTTCGCACCTATCTTTAGAGGTGCAACCATTAGAACAAGCTGATTATGAAGAGTTAAAAGAATTAGGCTTAGATTCAGTATTGGTATATCAAGAAACCTATCACCCTCGTACGTATGCTGAACACCATATCAAAGGTAAGAAGTCCGATTTTAAATATCGAATTGAAACTCCGGACCGGTTAGGTAAAGCGGGTATTCATAAAATGGGGTTGGGTGCATTAATTGGCTTAGATGAATGGCGTACCGACTGTTTCCATGTCGCTGCGCATTTAGATTATTTGCAAAAACGTTATTGGAAAACCAAGTATTCAATTTCTTTCCCACGCTTAAGACCGTGTGAAGGCGCATTTCAGCCTAAGTCGATTATGAATGATCGCCAGTTAGTGCAGTTGATTTGTGCTTATCGATTGTTTAATCCAGATGTCGAATTATCATTATCGACTCGAGAGTCCGAGCATTTTCGTGACAACGTTATTCCATTAGGGATCACTAGTATTAGCGCGGGTTCGAAAACCCAACCCGGTGGTTATTCTGACGATACAGAGAAAGCTTTAGAGCAGTTCGAAATCGATGATGACCGTTCACCAAGTGAGATGGCTGAACTCGTCAAGACGATGGGTTTAGAAGTCGTTTGGAAAGATTGGGATAGGTCGTTAACGGCACTAAAATAATGGTGTGTAGGCTGCTATCACATAGCGTGAACGCAGCCTATTCTTGGCATGTTAAAGTGGTGCTGTTTTACATTTGATCACAGACGAGTAAAGACTTTAAAAATTATATTTAACACCAAACTGCGTTGATATTTCATTGGTTTTGATTGTGCCTATATCACGGTAACTGATGTTGGCGACCGCGGACCAATTGTCAGCAAACGCATAATCATTACCAAAATAAAATTCATTTATTTTAAGTTTAACGCCACTTTCTTCTAACGCAGCATAGTTGTATGAGAATTTCATTTTATAGTTTTTCGTTACTTGTATATAAGTACCAATTTCACCGGCTGCGCCACCAATTTTGTCACTGTACTTCTCAATGGTACCTGGACCTGGTTGCACTGAGAATTCATACACAGATCCAGCCCGTTTGTAATCAGCATAACCCAGCGATACGTAAGGGGTAAATTTATTCATTGGCATGAAATAGCCGACTGAATAATATTGTTTTGTAGTCGAAAAATAATCTTGCCCAGATTCAGATCCTGAACTCGTGCCATTAGTCCAAGCTCTTGCCCATCCTTCTCCATCAAAAGAGCTATAACTGATACTGTAGCTAGCAAATACATTGTCATAGAAGTTCCAAGATGCGTCGAGGAAGCCACCTAACGCGCTTTCCACTTGCTCATTATCAAAGAGAGCATCATCTGCCTTACCAAACTGTAGACCAGCTGAAACATAAGTAAAATCATTGTTGGCACTGGCTAATGGTGTAGCCATGATTGTAGAAACCGTGATGATTGATAATAGTACTTTTTTCATTTTAGCTTTCTCTCTATTTACACTGATTTAAACTTATTACATAAGTAGCGTGACTAACGTATTAGAGTGGTTAATTATGATGATTTCTCTATTTTAACGGCTGTTTTTGTTAAACGTTTACTGATTAATTCAATCGGTAATTTACACAGTAAAACACCTGCCGTTAGCATTACCATCATGATTAATGATTCGTGGCTAATCGTTCTGCCGTTGATTGCACTGTCTAGGCCAAGCGCAATAACGGGGAACACAAGAAAACAGATTGATGCTTGAAATGGACTTGCCACTTTATTTAATTGGAAGTAAGCCATGATGCCGCCAATACCAGCAATAACGCCAAGGTAAATAACCGATAACCAAGATGTTGATGTGAATGTGCTAAAGTCTGGTTGCTCTGTGAATGCGCCAACAGTTAATAATAATACTGCTGCAACAAGACACGGTAGTGCATTATAAGTCAGTACGTGAATACCCTGACAACGCGTTTGTACACTGGTATAAATCGTCGCGTGCATTAATACGGCTAACACTAATGCGCCAACACCGATCAGACTACCATTTGCACTCACGCCCATCTCATTACTAATAATTGTAATTAAGCTAAACAAAGCAATGGCAAGACCAGCCACTTGATGAACGTGTACTTTTTGGCGATGTACTAATACTGCAAACGCTAATACGACAACCGGCATAGTGGCAAAAATAATCGACGCCAAGCCTGATGAAATATATTGCTCACCAAAAATCATCAAGGTAAATGGTGCAGCAAAATAAAACACACTGATTAACGCAAATTCAAGTTTTTTACCTTTAGGGAACATCAGCGGGATATTGAGCTTGCGAGCCGCTAAAATTAATAGCGGTGCAGCTAATGCAAAGCGTAATCCTGTTGCTGTAATTGGTGGTATTGAATGTACTGCAATTTCCATTGCCATCCAGGTAGTACCCCAGATCAAACATACAGATGCAAATAATAATGTGGCGACGAGTTTTGTATTCATAAGGTTATCTCTATATAAGCTGGGATATTCAATACGATAATTCTATGCCTTTTGTTGAGGTATATGCTTTCCTATTTCCTTTTAAAATAATATTAAACAGGTAATAAATACTCCATATACATAAAATTGTGAAAATAATTGGTTTGCTAGCTATTTTTATCACTGTATTTATTTTTCAATATCGCATTTTTTGCAATAAAACGTTCGTAGACTGGTTAAACTTATCGATAGTTCAAATTCAAGGTTAGATTGGCGGTATTTACCCCAAACCCATCTTTATCATGGGTGAGAACACACCCATTTTCAGCATGTGTTTAGTACTACGCCTTTGTTAAGATGTTGTTGTTTATGCTTTTTATTTTAAAATCAAAATGTGGCCTAATGGTTGCTATATGGTTATCACACTGTTAACTGGGAGGTTTTTTCTTGGTTAACAACGTTATAATTATATGGAGATTATTATGTTTAAATACGCTACGGCAATATCGATAGTACTGGCGAGCATGACCACTTTTACGGCTCAAGCCTCTTCAGGTGCGTGTGATCCGGGTGAGATCGTAATTAAATTTAGTCATGTGACGAATACGAGTAAGCACCCGAAAGGTATTGCTGCGTCATTACTTGAGGAACGAGTAAATAAAGAGATGAATGGTAAAGCTTGTATGCAAGTTTTCCCTAACTCAACACTTTACGATGATAATAAAGTGCTTGAAGCATTATTAAGCGGTGATGTGCAATTAGCGGCACCGTCACTGTCTAAATTTGAGAAAGTCACCAAAAAATTCCGCATTTTTGATTTACCTTTCCTGTTTGATGACGTTGATGCTGTTGATCGTTTTCAAAACTCTGAATCCGGTGAGAAATTGAAAAATTCAATGCGTCGCCGTGGATTGCAGGGCTTAGCATTTTGGCATAATGGCATGAAGCAAATGTCAGCTAACCGTCCACTTATTTCTCCTGAAGATGCCCAAGGTTTGAAATTCCGAGTTCAGGCATCTGATGTACTGGTTGCGCAGTTTGAGCAGCTTGGAGCTAACCCACAAAAAATGTCATTCAAAGAAGTATACGGCGGTCTACAAACCAACGTTATTGATGGTCAGGAGAATACTTGGTCGAATACCTATGGCAAAAAATTCTTCGAAGTTCAGGACGGTGTAACCGAAACCAATCACGGTATTCTTGATTATCTATTGGTTACGTCAAACCGTTGGTGGGCTAAATTACCGAACGATGTCAAAGTGCAGCTGCGTCAAATTATTGTAGAGGTAACTGCAACACGTAATGCCGAATCTGCGCGTATTAATAATGAAAATAAAAATAATATTATCGCGGCTGGTGGCGTTGTACGTACGTTAACGCCAGAACAACGTCAAGCTTGGGTTACTAAGCTACAACCTGTTTGGTCTAAGTTCGAGAAAGATATTGGTAGTGACTTGATCCAGAAAGCATTAGCGTCGAATAAATCATAATACCAAGCGGCATAAGTGATTTATGCCGCGTTAAGCTAATCGAAGGGAACCAGTATGAATAATGGATTATGGGCGCGCTTAGGGCGTGTCACCGACAACCTTGAAGAGCTGAATATTGCCCTGTCATTAGGTGTGATGACCTTGCTCACTTTTGCCAATGTAGTGTTTCGGTATTTATTTAATGGCAATATTTTATGGGCGTTAGAATTAACCGTATTTTTATTTGCTTGGTTAGTGTTAGTGGGGGCTTCATACGGGGTAAAAAAACATTCTCATATCGGCGTTGATATTTTAATTAATATAGCGTCAGTGAAATTACGTAAAATTTATGCCGTTATAGCAGTAAGTGCGTGCTTACTTTTTTCTGTGTTGTTATTGATCGGATCGTGGAATTATTGGTATCCGTTTATTACCGATCAAGCTTGGTATGAAACCGATGATATTCCGATGCCAGAATTCTTACAGTTCCTTGCCGATTGGTTTAATGAGGGAGAACGTTATGAAAAATTACCTCGTTTTATTCCTTATTTTTCCTTACCGCTAGGTACTGCATTGCTGACATTTAGGTTTGCACAGCTGTTATGGCAAGTGCTTACTAATAAAATTGACCGTGTGATCGCAAGTCACGAAGCTGAAGAAGCGTTGGCGGTATTAGAACAAGAAGATAACAAGGATTAAGTTATGGTTTTAGTTGTATTGTTATTGATGATCATCGGGTTCATGATGTTCGGTGTGCCAATTGCGGTGTCACTTGGTTTATCAAGTATCCTGTTTTTGCTGGTCAATTCAGATGCTAGCTTAGCATCTGTTGCACAAACATTATTTAATGCGTTTGCTGGCCACTACACCTTATTGGCGATCCCATTTTTCATTTTGGCCTCGACCTTTATGTCCACCGGTGGTGTTGCTCAGCGCATCATTCGTTTTGCAATTGCTATCGTGGGTTGGTTCCCTGGCGGTTTAGCGATTGCTTCTGTGGTCGCGTGTATGATGTTCGCCGCGTTATCTGGTTCATCACCAGCAACGGTTGTCGCTATTGGTAGTTTAGTTATCGCCGGTATGGTTAAGAATGGCTACAGCAAAGAGTTTGCTGCCGGGGTTATTTGTAATGCTGGTACCTTAGGCATCTTAATTCCGCCTTCCATTGTGATGGTGGTATATGCCGCAGCAACAGATGTGTCTGTTGGCCGCATGTTCTTAGCGGGTGTAGTACCGGGTATGCTTGCGGGACTCATGCTTATTATCGCTATTTTTATTACCGCTAAAGTTAAAAAATTACCCGCGCAACCGTTTGTTGGTTGGAGTGAAGTTTTTCGCTCTGCGAAGGATGCATCGTGGGGTCTGATGTTAATTGTCATTATCCTTGGTGGTATCTATGGCGGTATCTTTACGCCGACAGAAGCGGCTGCTGTTGCTGCTGTGTATGCGTTTGTTATTGCTAACTTTGTGTATAAAGACATGGGGCCTTTTGCAGATAAGAAAAGCACTCAATCGGCGATCGTTAAATCATTGCATGTATTATGTCATCCGGATACCAAGAAAAGTTTATTTGATGCCGGTAAAATGACCATCATGTTGTTGTTCATTGTTGCTAATGCATTAATTTTGAAACATGTATTAACCGAAGAACGTATTCCACAAATGATCACTGAAACCATGTTAAGTGCTGGCCTTGGACCGATTACATTTTTGATCGTGGTGAATGTCTTGCTGTTGATTGGTGGCCAGTTTATGGAACCATCGGGTTTGTTGATTATCGTCGCGCCATTGGTATTTCCGATTGCGTTAGAACTCGGTATTGACCCGATCCATCTTGGTATCATTATGGTGGTGAATATGGAAATTGGTATGATCACACCGCCAGTCGGATTGAACTTGTTTGTCACCTCAGGTGTTGCACACATGTCGATGTTACAAGTGGTGAAAGCCGTGATGCCGTGGGTAGCATTGATGCTGGTATTCTTAGTGATAGTGACGTATGTACCTTGGGTATCAACTTGGTTACCAACCTTGATGATGGGACCTGAATTGATTATTCGTTAGGTGTAAGTCTGTACTAACGTAATAACAAAAATGGCCAGCATATGCTGGCCATTTTTAGTTGCGCTTATTTATTAATAGTGGATTGCTTAACAGGGCGTTATTTAACAGACGGTTCTTTAAAAGCTTGTTTATCGATTTGATGCTTTTGCATTTTGTCATACAAGGTTTTACGCGCTAAGTTAAGCTGATGCATCGTGTCTTTTATACTGCCATTACAGCTTGTTAATGCTTGTTCAATAAGAATTTTTTCGAAGGCTTCAACTTGCTCGGATAAGTTTTGCGTCAGTGTTGCTTGGGCTTCGTTAACCGAGCTTAGCCCGGTGAGTTTACCCAGCAAGATGTAGCGCTCGGCTGCGTTCCTTAATTCACGTACATTACCCGGCCAGTCATGCGCGAGCAGAGTCTGCACATCTTGAGGTGGTAAGGCGGGAGCCGCTTTGCTATATCGAGCCGCAGACACTAATAAAAAATGATGAAACAGGCTTTGAATATCGTCGAAGCGTTGGCGCAGCGGTGGTAAGTTTAGGGTTACTATATTAAGGCGGTAATACAGATCTTGGCGAAATATACCTGTGTTGGCCGCTTGTTTTAGATCGACTTTAGTGGCGGCAATAATACGAATATCTAACGGTATCTCTTTATTCGAGCCAATGCGTTCGAGGGTACGCTCTTGTAAAATACGTAATAGTTTTATTTGCGCCTGCATGGGCATTGATTCTATTTCATCGAGAAATAAGGTGCCGCCTTGGGCATATTCAAATTTACCAATACGCCTGTCTGATGCACCCGAAAAAGCCCCTTTTTCATGGCCAAATAATTCACTTTCAATGAGGTTTTCCGGTACTGCGCCACAATTGATGGCGACAAAATTATGGGTACGACGGCTACTTTGTTCATGCAGCGAACGTGCAACCAGTTCTTTACCGGTCCCTGTCTCACCAAATAATAGAATATCGGCAGGCGTATCAGCAATCTGGGCAATCATTTCACGTAATTCGACAATCGCTTGAGTGGTACCTATGATCCGAGGACCTAGTGTTTCTTTGGCTTGCAGGGCTTTTTTTAAGGTTTTGTTTTCTTCGGTTAACATGCGTTTTTCGATAGCGCGTTTTACCGATTCTGTGAGTCGTACTGAGGCAAATGGCTTCTCAATAAAATCATAAGCCCCATCCTGCATCGCTTGAACCGCAAGTGAAATATCACCGTGTCCAGTAATTAAAATAACCGGTAGGCTAGGGTCTTGTTGCATCAGTTTTAGCAATAATTTATGCCCAGATAAACCGGGTAAACGGATATCGGTGATCACAACTAAAGGTGTTTCTACAGTCAGCTGGGTAAGTGCTGATTCAGCATCGGCAAAACAGGTCACGCTAATACCAGCAAGTTCTAGGGTTTGCTGATTAGCGAACCGTAGATCTTCTTCGTCATCAATAAAAAAAACCTGACTCATTATTTATCCTATGCTTATCTTGTTATGGCTCTGTGTTAATACTGGCTCTGTGCGAATAGTTTTGTAGTACTGTGATTGTTTTATGCTAATTCGTCTATTGCGGGTATAGGCAAGCTAAGGCTGAATCTAGCTCCTGCATTGGGGCGGTTTTCTGCTTTTATGTTGCCGTGCATATTACGCATTATTTTGTGGGATATGGATAATCCCAGACCTAGACCAGTGTCCTTGGTGGTAAAAAATGGGTCAAACAGTTGCGGTAAATTTGCAGGGCTTATTCCTGAGCCTGAATCGTCCACTTGGACAATGACTTGCTCTTGATGTCGGCATAAAGTGATATGAATATGTTTTTCACTGGCCCCTTCTACAGCTTGCATGGCATTGGATAATAAATTCACCAGCACTTGCTCTAGTTGCACTTGGTCGACATTAACCTGAACATCAATATTGGCGTTATCCACAGTAATACTGACCTGGTTATTTTTTAATTGCGGTTTGACTAACTCGATTGCCATGTTAATCACATTCTGTAATGGCACTGTGTGCAATTCACCGCTTGATTTACGGGCGAAAAATTTTAACTGTGAACTTATTTTTGCCATCCGCTCAGTCAAATGAATAATACGTTGGAGATTATCTTGTGTTGACTGATGTTGTTCGCGTTGCAAAAATACCAAGGCGTTATCGGCATAGCTACGAATGGCGGCGAGTGGGTTATTTAATTCATGGCTGATGCTTGCTGACAGCTGACCTAATACTGCTAACTTAGCGGTCTGGATCAATTCTTTTTGGGTATCACGCAGAGTTTGTTCCATTTTCTGACGTTCAATTATCTCGTTATTTAGATCTGCGGTGCGGCGTTTAACTTCTTGTTCTAATTTGTGCTTGGTTTTGATGCGCTGTACTTCTTTGTCTTGGTCGCGCTGACGTTTATGCATGGATAATCTTAAGCGTAAATTGAGCAACCAAAAAACCAGTGACAGTAATACTATGCCAATCGCAATATCGATGAAGATCGCGGTTAATGGTGTGAACACCCTAACTGTCCAGCCTGCTACGGGCATATATTTACTAATGGAAAGATAATTAGTAGCAAATGGTTTACTTGTCGTTAGCTGTAATAGTGTGGGGTTATCCTCGAGCGGGCCTGAGAAGTTTAGGGCGGCTATTGTTTTGTCTCCATAGCGGCGGCTACGCGCTATTTGTTGTGACTTTTCTATACTCAGTGGCGTTAAGCTATGCAGCAACCATGACTGGGTATTAGAGATGAAAATAATATTGTCATCATCGGTCACCATGAAGTGAGCTTGTTTGCCAGTCCATTCTTTTTCTATTTTCGACAGGTCCATTTTTACTACAACAACACCAATAATTTTATTGGCGTTGATAACCGGAGAAGAAAAATAATAGCCGCGTTGTCCCGATGTCGTGCCTAACGCAAAGTAGCGGCCTTGTTGTCCGCTAACGGCCTGCTGAAAATAAGGGCGAAAAGCAAAATTCTTACCAATGAAGGTTTGTTCATCGCGCCAGTTATTGGCTGCGATGGTAGTGCCATTAAGATCGATAAGATAAGTATCTGACGAGCCAATGGTATTGTTAACATGCTTTAAATAGCGATTGGTTTTTGCTTGCAGTTTCGCGTTGCCGGTATCTTGTAAGCTCGCAACCACTAACTTTTGATCTAACAATAATTTGGGGATAGCATCAAAGCGTTGTAATTGGCTTTGTAAGTGAGCCGCAAAAATATCTAATTGTTGATTGCTTTGGCTGACTAATTTAGCGTAACCGGATCGCCAAACCCAGCTTGATAAAATAAGTAAACTGATGAGATAAAAACCAATTAAAAACTTTCGTGTCGTTAACATTATTACACCCCTTGGCATACAATAACGTAACATAGTTAAATTTCAAACCAAGGCCGACTAGAGTGCGAGCTAGGCACTTATTTTAGTGTTATTTTATCTATTTATTAAGCTGTTTACCCTACGACCTCCACAACTATACCCTAAACTATTTACCAAACACGGTGGTTGAGATTAGAATGTCATTAATGGGATTTTTAAAGAAAGGAATTACTTCACTATGTTAGATTCGAAGGATAAATTGATTTTAGATTTGTTGCAGCGTGATGCATCGCTATCAATTGCAGATCTCGCCGACAAAGTCAGCTTAACTGTCTCACCTTGCTGGAAACGATTAAAACGTTTAGAAGATAATGGTTACATTTTACGTCGTGTGGCTTTACTTAATGAGCAAAAACTCGGTCTTGCACTGACGGCCTTTGTTAATATCAAAACGCAAAATCACAGTGATAGCTGGTTTAAGAAATTTGTTGTTAGTGTCAATGATTTTGCCGAAGTGATCGAATTTTACCGCATGGCCGGTGAATACGATTACATGATGAAAGTATTAGTGAAAGACATGGCGGCATTTGATGTGTTTTATAAACGATTGGTTAATTGCGTCGATGGACTAACCGATGTTACCTCTTCCTTTGCGATGGAAAGGTTAAAAAATACGACGCAATTACCGATCTATTAATAACGAACACTGCATTATTATAATTTAAGCAGGTCTTCCGCTATTTTTTTCGCGCTATGAGGCGGTGCAAATGCCGCTACATATTGTCCCTCTGGATTCACTAAATACAATCGAGAAGAGTGATTAATTAAATAACTCTCACGCTGGTCTTCTGGTATTGGACTACTGTAAGGCACTGAAACATATTTGCCATTATTCGCTAAAAATGCTTTTTGATAAATAACCCCAAAGCTAGCGACTAATTTATCAATCTCGCTCGTTGCCCCTGTTATCCCCATAAAGTCATCGTTATAAAAATGCGCATAGGTTGTCAGCATTTTATTATCATCACGCACTGGGTCTACCGAGATAAATACAACTTGTGGCATGGTTTTACCTGCTTCAGTCATAATGTTCGCAACATGATTGAGGTTGTACAGTTCTGTCGGACAAATGTCTGGGCAGCTCGCATAACCAAAGAATACTAATGACCATTTACCTTTAAATAAGGCCTTGGTGTATTCTTGATTATCGCCGAGTTCGAACTCGGGCAAGGCTATTTGCGTCGGTTGTGCGTAAGCCGTCGTGAATGTTGGTAAACTTGATTGCTGCATATTATTGGCAACCATAGCGCCAAGCGCACTAAGGCCGATAATACCTGCAGCGATTATCGCCTTAGATTTATTCATTCGTTAATCCTTTGTCGAAACTAATTATGTTTCATATTAGCGTGGTCCATTTTGCTATGGTCCATCTTACTGTGATCCATTTTAGTCTTGCTGTTATCGCGTTTAACTGGCATTTGTGTACTGAACTTTTCACCATTTAATAACGTAAACGATACATTGACCAACTCACCCGGTGCTGCGATCTGATTTGGCTCTAATAACATCACATGGTAGCTGCCCGGCTTAAATTGAAAAACAGCATTGGCAGGAATCGTCACTTGCTGTTGTTTTTGCATTGTCATCATGCCATCTTTTTTACCTGATAAATGCAATTCGCTACGACCAAAACCTTGTGCTTCAACATCTGTGATCACGATTGGTTTATTACTGTGATTCATCACTGTGAAGAAAGCGGCTTGTACTTTGGCTGATGGTGGCGCTGCACGCACCCAAGCGTCCATTATCATCATGTTAGTTTTTTCGGCAGCAAATGTTGGTGCTGTAGAAAAAAGTGCAGTCGCGATAAGCGTGGTGATTATTGATTTTTGCATTTGTTCATCCTGAATTAATTAGTCGTCGTGGTAAATTGAAAAGGGATTAAATAAGGCTGACCTGAAATTGTGACCGTTAAGTCTGCTTGCCATAACATTTCACCCAATATACAGATCGCGAGTGCTGTTTCTGCTTGGTATTTATCTTTGTTTATGGCCTTTAGCGATGTAGGGAATCCGGGCATAGTCATATTCACACCGTTAATGCTGATACTGGCATTATCAATCTGTGTGCCATTTAAATTAACGGATAAAGGTGTCATTGGTTTTGCATTGAATGGCGTGATTGACAGTGAAATCGTTTGCCCTGACGTTAGCTTCACCTGACATTCTTGCTGATTCACACGACAGTCTTGCTGTAGTGGTAATTGAATGCGGTTGAGATCTTGCTGTGGCTGATAGAAGACGTTGAAATAACCGACTAAGGCGATAGAGATAATACTCACACCAGCTGTTAACCATTTAGACATGGAGAAAGACTCTTATACTTGGTATTAGATTCGAAAAAGGGCATGCGCTTTATAATAAAACGATGAATAACATAATATTACTTTAATTTCTGATGTAGTTAAACTGTAAATGCAGGAAAACGTAGGTTAACACTTGTTTCGAGATGATTAAAAGTGGAAGAGAATAAAGTCGAGAGGAGTAAGATGATGCCGTTGGATTTATTTGGTTCGGCATCGTCCATATTGATAAACTATTAGTTGATAGTAGCGCTTGCCCAAGCTGCTAATACCATAATTGTAACCACTATAATTGCTTTTAATTTCATATCATTTGCCATGTCAGTAACTCCTCATATTAAATCAAGATTAAACCTATATAGCATCTATAACCGCTTAAATAAGATGTTGATAGACTATGTTTACCACTGTACTAGTTATGGCTAATAAAAAATGAGTGGCAATTAAAAACTGGAATAAAAAAGTATAATTCACTAAGAACGTTTATTTATAGGTTTTAATCATGAATTATGGCCATTTTTTATTATTTTGTAATGTGTTTGGATTAGCCCTGATGGGTAACTTTGGGATGAGAGTACGGTCACGCCAAGTTCTGGCTGTGGTGCATTAAATAAACGGATGCCATTACCAAGTAAGATGGGGACTGTTGATAATATTAGTTCGTCGACAAGATCAAGCCGCAATAAAGAATCAGCTAAGTTGGCTCCACCCAGTAGCCAGATATTACCTTCTGAATTGGCTTTTAGTTCTTTAATCGTCGATGCTGGGTCGGTGATAAATGTGACGTTATCATTTGGTGTTATGTCGGGGGAGTGAGACGCTACAAAACATTGTTTATTTTTATATGGCCAATCGCCAAAATCTTTAATTACCTGAAATGATGTGTTCCCCATGATAACTGCACTGACTCCGTCTAAAAAATCTTGATAGCCGTAGTCTTCACCTTTGACTTCAACATTTGAGAGCCATGAGATGTCATGGTCCATTTTGGCTATGTAACCGTCAAGGCTAGTAGCTATATACAAAATAACGTTCGACATAATCATCGCTCCCAGTTGAATGCAAATTAATTCATTAATGTATCTAGTTCTGTTTGAGAAGGGGCAAACCAATATGATCCTGTTACTGCATCTGAATAATCAATCAATCTGTCAGTGACTCCGTCAGGTATGCCGTACATACGTTGTAGCTGAGTCGTAAAGCGTAATTGTTCACATGCGAATGCTAAAAAGTATAGTCCGTGTTCGGATGCGTTACCATAAGGCGAACTACGACGATATATCTTCATGCCAGATACATCGGTACGGCTGACGTGTGAATTAGCAGGCATTGCGTCACCAGATAACTCGATATCATCTTCTTTAGTACGACCGACAACCGCTTCTTGTTCTGGTACCGGCATTGCATTGAAGCTACTTAAGTCATGTACCCACTTTTGTGATAATACAAAGCTACCGCCTGCACCCGGTTGTCCCTCTGGGATCAGCGAGGCTAATTGACGTGCATCTTCTTTTGGATTGGCAGTACCATCAATAAAGCCAATTAAATCGCGATTCTTATGGTATTGGAAACCGGAAATATCCAACTGGCTATCGGCAATTTTACTTAGCGCTGATTGAATATGAAATGCTTGCTCTAGGGTATGGCTGGCATTGTCGCTGTGGATCCAAAACATAACGTCGCCTTGGCTAGCGATGGCTTTTTTACCATGTGGACTGGCGATCTCGGTAAAGTCGTCAAATGCGGCTAATTGTAAATCAGGTAATAGGGTATTGGTGGCGCTACGACCAAACGCAACCACGATGTTAATGTCGTCAGTTTGTTTGCAGAGTGCTGTTTTAAGTGCACTTTGGATGTTTGCTAAATACACATCGTCTTTAAATTTGTACTCTAAATGATGAAAACTTTGGCTTTGTTCGTTAAAAATAGCGATCTGTGGTTGGGTCATGCCAACTCCTTTTAATGCGTAACCAATCTAATCGTTTAGATTGGTTAGAGAATATATATACCCAAGTTATTTCGAAATGCTATATCAGAGACTAGCAGGGATATCAGCACAAGGCGCAATACGTAGATAATGGTTATTCCATTTTCAAATATTGCAACGCTGTGCATCTTGAAGTAGCTTGGGTATAAACTTAAATAGCGTGTGTAGCCTGAGATAACCACTGTAAATCTGAACCTGTTAACAATGGCGATAATGCATCACGTACTTGGGTGTGATAAGCATTGATCCAGTTTACTTCGTCTTGTGAGAGTAGTTGTTGATCTATCAGATGCAAATCAAAAGGAACCAGTGTTAGGGTTTCAAATTCGTAGAATGTTCTACCGTCATGGCCATTATCTTTCGCCACGACATAAATTAGGTTCTCACAACGAATACCGTATTCGTCTTGTTTGTAGTAGCCCGGTTCATTGGATACCACCATACCCGGTTCTAATGCTACGCCGTTAGCGTTTTTACCAATACGGTGTGGTCCTTCGTGTACATTTAAGAAACAACCTACACCATGGCCAGTACCGTGATCATAATCATAACCTTGTTGCCATAAGAATTGACGCGCGAGTGAATCCAGTTGACCACCGTTAGTACCTGCTGGGAATTTCATTTTAGCCAGTGCGATATGGCCTTTTAATACCAAGGTGAACATTTTCTTATGCTCAGCACTCGGTGACCCAATGGCAACAGTACGGGTAATATCGGTTGTTCCATCAAGGTATTGAGCGCCTGAATCGAACAGGTAAATACTGTCCATCGGTAGTTGTGCTGGCACGCCATTGTTATGATTGTAGTGACACATCGCGGCATTACCACCTGCTGCAGAAATAGTATCAAAACTTAATTCAACGAAGTTCTCGTTTGTTGCACGGAAACTTGTCAGCTTGTCAGAAAGGTAACCTTCATCATGCAAACGCCCTGCAGCCACTTCTGTTTCTAGCCAATTAAGGAAGCGTACTTCTGAAGCGCCGTCACGAATATGTGAAGCACGCATACCGGCAAGTTCAACTGCGTTTTTACAGGCCTTTGGTAATGCCACTGGATCATTGCCTGCAATCAAAGTTGCACCCGCTTGTTGTGCAGTTAATTGGCTAAATGCATTTGATGCTTCAGGATCTGCGAGTACCTGCAATTGCTGTTCACCAAGCGCTTGGTAAGTTGCGGTTGCTTGTGCTTCATCAACAATCTCAACACCTGTGCCAACGTGTTCGTGAAAACCAGTTGGGATCTTCGCTGGATTGGTGAAGAATGTCATTGAACCATCTTTACGTAGTATCGCACTGCCAAGGATAACGCAGAAACAATGGATATCTTTACCACGAAGATTCAATAGCCAAGCAATCGAGTCGAGAGCACTAATGATAACGGCATCTGCACCTTGTTTAGCAATATCAGCGCCGATCTGCTGGCGTTTTTCTAAACTTGATTGACCGGTGTATTTTTCGTCGAGTAGTAGGCCTACGTTTTCTGTTGGTGTTGGTCTGTCTGACCAGCTTAAATCAATTGGGTTTGCATCGACGGCAACTAAGTTTATATTTTTTTCCGCTAAGGTTTTCTCACTCGCGTTATGCCAATTTAAATTATGTACTTTAGCGTCATAACCGACATTTGCATCCGCAGGTAATTGTTCACTTAACCAAGCTACATGTGGTATTTCATGAAGATGGTAAAATTCAAAGCAATCACCACTAACTTGTTGCTTAACCTGAATTGTATAACGACCGTCGGTAAAGATAGCGGCACGATCTTTTAAGATTATTACTGTGCCTGCAGAGCCGGTAAAGTGACTGCACCACAATAAGCGTTCGTTATGCGCAGGCACGTATTCGCCAAGATATTCATCTGCGCGGGGAACGATAAATGCGTCTAAGTTTGCTGCATCCATATGTGCACGTATTGCTGCTAATTTCTGTTCTATTGCTTGAGGCATCTTGCTGTCCGGTTCGTCATGTTACCTGACGCCATACTCTGCGTTTTATAGGTTCATGTTCTGGTTATAGAAAGAGAGAGTATTGAAACATTAACCCGTTAGGCTTTAGATAAGCAAGAGGAGGTAATGGGGATTGTGATATTTTCAGTAATAAAACCGTGATTAAGTCATTATTACGGGTTTATTTAACCTTGCTGGAGGCTGATTTTATTTATCAGCCACCAATCGTTATCATTATTTTGCTGTTGCGGTACGACGTTTGTTACGCCAGTTAATTTGCTGAATCACGAGCCCGATGATAATGGTGACTAAGCCAACGAAGGTCGAGGGATGAATTTCTTCCCCAACAATCGCACTTAATAAAAACAGTGAGATAAACGGCGAGATAAAAATAAGATTGCTTACCTGTGCCGTATTAGTGGCTAATTTAATGGCCATTAGCCACAGTACAAATGAAATGCCCATTTCAAATAAACCAATATAAATGGCGCCTAAAATACCTTCTACAGAATTAAAGTTAAAGTCTGCGAGCAGGGCTGTTGCGACTAAGGTAAAGGGTAAGCTTAATAAAAACCCAAGTAACAGACTAATAATAGGATCATTGTTATTCTTCGCATTAATGATCCAGTAACTTGCCCAGATTAATGTGCTTGCTAAGGCAAACGTAACCCCAAGTGGACTCTCAAAGTTAAGTCCTAACAAATCCCCTTTTGTTGCAATAATTAAAGCCCCTGTATAGCTGAACAGTATCGCCACCCAGTCTTTTTTCCGAATTTTTTGCCCTAAAAAAGGCACTGATAATAATGTCAGTGTGATTGCCCAGGTATAATTTAAAGCCTGTGCTTGTGATGCGGGCAGTAAGTCATAGGCTTTAAATAATACTAAATAATAGAGAAACGGATTAATGACCCCCAGTGTTAAATAGAATAGTGGTTGCTTAACAAAATATTGTTTGAGTAGATGTAATTTTTTTTGCTGGTAAGCAATACCCAGCAGTAGCACGATACTGGTCAATGAGGCAATTAACACCATTTGAATTGGTGCAAAATGGCTAAGGGTAATTTTAAATGCAGAGGCCACCGTGGACCAGAGTAATACTGTTATTAAGCCGAACAGCATGGCTTTTTTTTGATTTTTCATTTGTACCAATTTCGGGGGGTGGGTTAAGGCGTATTGGCAGTGTAATCGGCAAATTTATTCAGATCTAGTGTTTCATGCGGGATAACTTATATTCAAATAATTAAACTGTGGCTTAAAGCAATAAAACACGCTTAAGCCACCCCTTTTTTAATGTGAAAACGCTAAAACACCGAGGCTAAAAAGCGTATTCCTCGGCAACTTCAGTGAGCTTGTCTGCCACGGTTAATAAGTTATGCGCTGACTGGGTCGCACCCGTTGCGACAGAGCGTGCCGAGTCTGCACCTGCAGATACATTACTGACGTTACGTTCAATTTCCTCTGCTGCGAGGCTTTGTTCTTCAATCGCACCGGCTATTTGGTTATTGAGTGAAACAATCTTATCGACTGACAACGTAATCGCTTCAAAGGTGTTTGAAGCTTCTTTTGCTTGCATTACGCCCATGTTGGCCTGCTCTCTGCCTACAGCCATGACTTTTACTGATTCTTTCGCCCCTGATTGCACACGCTCAATCATTACTTGGATCTCATTAGTGGATTGTTGTGTGCGGCTTGCTAGCGTTCTCACTTCATCTGCTACCACGGCAAAACCTCGGCCTTGCTCTCCGGCTCTGGCTGCTTCAATTGCGGCATTGAGTGCTAACAAATTAGTCTGGTCGGCAATACTCCTGATCACTTCGACTACACCACCAATGTCGGCGCAATGATTTTCCAACTTCTGAATAGTATCACTTGATGTTTTTACCTCAGACGCAATGGCATTAATGGCGATGATAGTTTGGTCTACAACTTGTTTACCTTCTAGTACTGCCCGCTCTGCATCATGTGTTGCGCTGGTGGCGTCATTGGCATTAATAGCCATCTCGGTTGATGTGGCTGCCATTAGTTTTATTGCCGCCGCGATTTGGTGGGTTTCCGTTTGCTGTGCGGTGATGGTGGTTTCTGCTGAATTGGTTTTATCTTTAATGTCTTGTACCGAGCTATGTACATCAACGGCACTGCTATTGAGCTGTTTGACTAACGTACGCATGCCATCAATGGTGTTATTGAAGTGTTGGGCAATAATGGCCAGTTCGTCGCTGCTGACAATATTCACGTTTTGTGAGAGATCGCCATTTGATACATTTTGTGCAACTTGACTGATACTGCGTATGGTTTCGGTTAGAGAGATATAAATACTTAATAAGATCACCATGCACACGACGAATAAGGTAATCAGTATCGCGTAAAATATATTTAGCTCACTATTTTGTTCACTGAGTCGGACTGTTATTTCATTACCGAGCGTATTAAAGGCGACTTGATACAAATTATCGATTTCTACTCGTAATTCTTCACCTAAACGATACAGGGTATTTGGGTCAACTTTGATCTCGGCAGATTTAGTGTTGATTAACTGACGGTCGAGTAAGTCTTCGAGTGTCGCCATGGTGGTTTTGATCTGTTCGAGAGGCGGGGATAACGTATTGCGATAATCTGGATTAATAGCCACTAATGTTTGCACATCATTCTCGGTAGCCGAAAAGATAATACTTAACTGGTCAATACGGCGGCTTAAATCATCAAAGCTGGTGGCTGTAAAAGTGGCAAACGCGGCGGTCTCAGCGGCTTTATCACTCACTTGATAAGAGAAGTCTGTGAGCCTTGGTAACTGGCTTTGGGTTAAATTAATCAGGTAATAGCTACTGAGGTGTGAATCAAATAATAATTTACTTTCGCTGTTGATCTCACGGGTACCGATACGCAATTTTTCTAACGTTAAATCGATAGCGTAGAAAATTTCTTCTGGTAATAGGAAGTCACTGTCTGCTTTAAGTTGTTGCCAATCGGTCGTGATTTTATCAAACGCAGATAATTGCAATCCAGTTGCTGCTGTATAGTCGCGGTAATATTGATTGAAGGTGTTCTCTGCGAGCACTTGCGCTTGTTGTATTTTGTCATCACCGGGTTCGAGCTCTGCGACTTCCAAACTTAACAAATGGCGATAATCAATTAACTTATTGGCGACTTCTGGTAGCGCTTTTAATAATTGATAGCCCTGTAGTTCTGATTCTGCAAACGCGATATCTTTTTGTGTTTGCGAGATGATTTTAAATGAGAAAAATACAATCGGTGTGGCAAGTAGTAAGATCACTAAACCAAACTTTTTCTGAAATGATAATCGGCTAATCAGGTAGGTGACTGGCTGCAATAATGTGCCCATAAAAATATCCTTATCAATATGGTGAGAAAGTGGTGAGCCTGCAAAGTATGGTTAAGTG
>Ga0209395_1000920_pt1 | contig 42223 bp, 32 predicted proteins | sample GOMGulsemesocosm_3_FD_184635 | JGI IMG/M metagenome (GOLD analysis project Ga0209395, IMG submission 184635) | Methane-oxidizing microbial communities from mesocosms in the Gulf of Mexico - GOM9D Gulf of Mexico (SPAdes) (version 2) | ecosystem: Environmental > Aquatic > Marine > Cold seeps... | reverse complement strand
GCCATTAATATAATTACTGGTAAAAGGAGGATACTCAATTGCTATGACATCTATACTTTGTTTAGACCATATAGGCATGCTAAATAATAAAAGTGATAACCATTTTATTTTTTTCATTTGATATCCTTTTCTTGTACAGTACTATTAAAAATAATATTAAGTAATTGTTTTTTCTACTGAGTTAAAGGGAGTTCCATTATTACTTTTAACCCTCCAAGCTCAGAATGTTCAGCAAAAATTTCACCTCCATGTTCTTCTATAAGGCTTTTACAAATAGCGAGTCCCAAACCTGAACCGCCAGTTTCACGACTCCGAGAGCCTTCAATACGATAAAGTCGCTCAAAAATATTTATTAAATCTTCATCAGAAACACCTGGTGAGCTATCTTCTATCGTTAAGTTAAGCTTATTGTTTTTTATATTAGCTGATAACTTAACTTGCCCTGGCTTGTGAGTATATTTAATACTATTGGTCAGTAGGTTAGTGAATATTTGCTTTATTCTATCGGGGTCTAAATTAACCATTAATTTTTGCGGCAAAGATTTATTAATTTCAAATGTCAGTTTATTTTTATTAACAAATTGCGCTAATTCTACTTGCCAGATTGCTAAGGTTTGATTCAGTTCAAAGGATGCAATATTGAGTTGTAACGCACCAATATCAGATTGAGCTAGCTGACTAATATCTGTAATTAAATGTTGAATATCATCAATTTTATTATCAAGCGCTTGGTAAGAGGCTTGTACATCATCTTCTAAATCATCTTTTAGTAATTCAACTTGTAACTTTAATACAGTCAGAGGAGTCGTAAGTTCATGAGATACATCAGCAAGTAGTTGATTTTTCTTTGTTAGAAGCTTATCCATTAAATGCGTTTCTTTTAGTGCTAACTTTTTTCTTTGTATTTGTAAGTAGGAGAAGCCAATTAAGAACAGTATTATAAAAAATGTTGATACTAAAACGATGGTGAGCTTTTGTTCTAATATAATGTTGTCTAATTGTTTTAAGTTATCATCAAACAGTTGAGCTGATTGTGTGGTCGATTGTTTAACAAAATTGTTTTTTGATTGTTTTTCTTTATCTATTAATTTTAATGCCGACTTGGTTATTTCTTCAGGTTTATCTGCCATTACGCCTTTAATGAGTAATACTTCTTTTTTAATAGGCTTTTTATTTGGGTATCGTTTCTCAACTGCTAATAATGTCTCATAGCTTTTTTCAATCTCGTTAACTTTAAAGTAGGTAATACTCAATAACTCATATGTGGCTTGGATATAAGATACATTATGACTTTTATTTACTTCTTGTAATCCGGCTTCCAAAAATGAAATACTTAATGTCCAATTTTGTTCAAGTTGGGCCACTTTTGCTGATAAGTAATTAATCTTTAACTTAGTATCATCAAACTCAGGATGCTTCTGTGAAAAAGTAGCTAATTCTTCTAAGTGTTGCCAAGCGAGTTTTGTATCAACTAAAGCCGTACTGTAGTGAACCGCATTTAAAATTGAGTTATAAATACTCTTTATGTCATTCTCTTGTGTAAATAAATCGTATGCCAGCATATTGTATTCGTATGCTTTATCATACATTAAAGCTCTAAAAGAAAGCGTCGCAGCTTGATTATAGATAATTTGTTTGATTAAAGGTGATAGATGATGTGATTTTGCTATGGTAAAAGCTTCGTCAAATAGTTTCAGGCTCTTGGATATTCCTGAGTCTTCACTTTGTAGGCATTTGGCGTAATATGCGATGGATTTTGCGATTAAATTTGGCCGTTTTAATTGACGTGAAAAGACTAACGCTTGTTTTCGATCAATACAATCAGAAGTATCAAAGTGATCTAGGTTTGAAATGACTCGAGCACGCATTATGAATAGATTCACTAATATATTTGATGGTGCTAGCTCTTTGTTAGCATAAATATCTATGCCATTGGTGAAGGCTATTTTAGCTTTATTCATTTTATGATGTTTCTCTAGACTACTGCCTAGTAAAAACCAATACTCAGCTTGCTGAGCTAAAGAATAAGAATTGAGTTGTGAGTTTGCGTTTGCGAGTATGGTTATTTTTTCATGATTTTTTTGTTTAGATTCAACTTGCTCTTTGAGTTCAATAAAACTTAACGCAAAAATGTGAGGGCTTAGTAATGAAAATGTTAGGAAGAAAACACTAATTATAATATCTTTTTTCAATGTTACTACCAGTTGAAGTGGTGAGTTTAATCTCACTGTTGTGCAGTAAGTTACTATTATTCATTTTAGTATATAAGAAGTTTGTGTTGTATAGGGCATTTTTATAAATAATTATAAATTTAACTGATTATTGGAAATTCCATCATAACTTTCACACCGCCAAGGTTTGAGTGTAGCGCATATATTTTCCCGTTATGTCCTTCTACTAAACTTTTACAAATAGCTAACCCTAATCCAGAACCACCTGTTTCTCTACTTCTAGAGCTTTCAACTCGATATAATCGTTCGAAAATATTTGTTAAATCTTTATCTGAAACACCGGGTTTAGTGTCTTCAATTGACAAATAGAGTGTTTTACCTTTATTTGATGCCGATAATTTAACCTTTCCAAGACTTTCCGTATATTTTAAACTGTTACTTAGTAGATTAATCAAAACTTGTTTGATTCTGTCTTTATCCAAATAAACAGTAAAATTATTAGGAAGTTTATTACTTATTTCAAAAGAGAGCTTATTTTGATTTACAAAATCAGCTAACTCAGTTTCCCAAAAATTTAATGTTTCATTTAATTCAAAGGGCACTTTGCATATTTGCAAAGCACCTATATCTGATTGAGCTAATTGATGAATATCCTCAATCAAATGCTCAATATCATTAATTTTATTATCTAACGCATCATAACTTGCTTGAATGTCATCTTCTAAATCATCTTTTAGAGATTCTACTTGTAATTTAAGTACGGTTAACGGAGTCCCTAGCTCGTGAGATACATCTGCTAATAGTTGGTTTTTCTTTTCAATAAGTTCTTCCATCATTTTAGTTCTTTCATCAGCAAGTGATGAAATTTGTTTTTGTCGTAAAACCCAAAAGAAAGCTAATGTTAAAAGAAAAGCAATAATGAAAAGGCTAGCATATTGAATTCGTTGATTTCTTAAGCTTTCTAGTTGATTTTCCTTTTGTAATAAATTTATTTGAGATTCTCGTTGTTGTGCTTTAAATTTCTCCTCAAGTTCAGTGATCTTATTAAGTCTGTCTTTTTGTGTTTTTTCTGTTTTTAATTGAATGTATTTTTCATAATGAAAAAGAGACTTGGATAAATCACCTAAATCTTTATTGGTAAGGTATAAGTTTTCATGTGCTTCATAAATATAAGGCTTTCTTTTGGTTTTTTTAGCTCTTTCTAGGGCTTTTTCAAAATTGATAATAGCGAGTTCATATTTTTTAAATTTAGTATTTAGTACGCCCATAGCCATGATTATTTCAATATATGCACTATCTGAAGACATTTTTTCACTGAGACTAAACGCTTCTTGGTAGTACTGCATCGCTTTTGTGTATTTTTGTTTTTCTACGTAGACTTCACCTAATCTCTTGGCAATAATGAAGATAGAGCGGGTATTACCTATCTCATTTTGTAATATTGTTGCTTTGTCAAAATACACGATTGATTTATCTAATTCATCATTAAATAAATAAGCAACACCTATATTAATTAGTTGCTCTGAAATCATAGAGTTTTTATTAAATAATTTGGCATGTTTAAGTGCTTGATGATAGTAGATTAACGCTTGATCCCAGCGTCGGTATTGCATATTAATAAGGGCTATATTCCCTAACGTATGGGCTGCAGCTAGCTTCGTTTTATATTCAGTAATTTTTAATGCATTTATATAAAACTCAATCGCCTTCTCATATTGCGTATCATAATAGTAGGCCAGCCCCTGATTGTTTAGGCATGAACCTAGTGACAGATTGTCATTGAGTTGCTCAAATATCTTACATGAAATTTCTAAATATTTTAGTGCGCCTTTATAATCACTATTTTTGTCTGAAAGTATATTTGATATATCAAAATTAGCTTCTGCTTTTTGTTCTAACGTACCGTTATTCATCGCGATAGCCAGATTATTGAAGGCGAGTTCATATGCCTGTTCTAATAAACTCAGCTTTCTGTATGCATCAAAAAGGTAGTGTCCTATATGGAGTTGTTGAGCTGTATTTGGAAATCGCTTTAAAAGCCCAAGCGCCTCTTCGCCATACTGTTTTGCCTTTGGAGGTGACTCTAGTGAATAGTAAGTCGTTAAATCTTTCAATAAAATCAACCGTTCTTGGTTTTCGGTTTGTTTTAACAGCATTTCAATATTGGTGATGTCAGTTGATGAGGCCATTAACATTTGGCTAAAAAGAATAAATGAGACCATTGCAATGAACTTGATTCTTAAAGTAATGGCTAATTTTGTATCGCAATACAATGCGCTACTGGTTGTGAAGGAAGTTGTATTTGCTGAATATAGACTTAGTTTTTTTGTAATATTTTTAATATACAACTTCATTACTTATTACCGGGATAAACTTTATTTTGAGAACGATATAGATGGAGTTAGGAGAAAGTATGGATTAAATAAAAGTTATGAAATTTGAATTTGTGTTTTTATTTTCTCCACAAATTCTCCTAGTTGTTTTGACTTAATGTGACTTAAAGTTTTACAACTCATAACATTGTAACCAAGAGAGAATTAACCATGAATAAATTAGTAATGATGTCACTTCTGTTCGTCAGTTCAGCAGTTTTAGCTGATAATTTGTCTGTAACTTATGACGGAATAAAACAATCGAGCTGTAAAGTATCTTTAGAGTATTATGATGGAGATAAAAATAGGGTAACTTGTGAAGCTGACGATCAAGGTACGTATCGCTCAGCCGGTTCTACTGTGACTTTAAATTGTAAAAGTGGAGGCCAAGTTGCACATTTAAATGATGGTGGCTCAGCTATGTTTGTGATCAGTAATTGTTCGGATACGATAAAAGGGGTACGTGCCAAAAAAACACGCGGCAAAGATAAAAGTAAAGGTGCTGAAAGATTTTGGGCGCAAGATTCAGATAAAAGCGGTATCAAAAATAAGGTAATAGCTGAGACTTCAATTGATGATTGTTATAAGCGTGTATCTATTCATGGTTCTAAAGTGAGAGTACTACTCAATAAAGGCTTAGTTTGGGATAAGTCTTGTAAAATTGTGACTTTGAAATAGTTAAATACTTTTATCTAAAGGGCTTAATTAGCCCTTTGAACTATACAAATTATGGTGAGCTATGAAATACCTTTTGTTGGTTGTATTTAGTTTTATGCTCGGATTTTGTGTTTCTACTTTTATTTTTGATAATTGTACCCAGCAAGACCATCACACTAAACAATCCTTAAAAACACCTTTTGAGCCTGTAAATACAATAGTCATTACTGAATATATAGACCCCGCTCAAAAAATAATTACCAAGAATAAGATGGAGAAAAACACTTTAGATAGTGATGCTAATAATCCCCCAAAAAAAACGGTTATAAATAAAGATAGATTGAAAAAATATGTTGTGGAGCTAGGGCTTGTATCTCAAAGTGACATAATAAAAGAGGCTGATATTGGGCAATATCTTGTTGAGCATTATTTTGATGATAGCCAGAGGATAGAGGATAGGTTAAATAGTCTTAATTATGCTGCTATTACAGCGCCTAATTTAATCAATGAAGCAACAACATTTCATTTGTTAGATGAAATATCTGTTTTTGATGCAGATATTCAAGGTGACAGTATTATAAAAGCGCTTTCGATTGTGACAGGAAAAGTAGGGCCGCAAAATATATATCAAGTTGAAAAGTTTCTATTGCTTGATGACCCAAATATCAGACAAGCAGCAATTGAAACAATATTTAGAGCCGATGACCGTTTTGAATTTCGTGACACGTTATTTGAAATGTGGCAAACAGATAAAAGTTCAGATATTAGAAATAGACTATATTTAATTCTTTCTGAACACTATGAAATGGATGTTGAAAACTTTTACTAGTAATTAAAAGCATTTTTGTGAGCGCACAATAGTTTGTTGATTAATGTTTCAGCGCTCATCTTTAAATATTTTAGAGGTATATGAGTTATAGGTTTGAATTTATAAGCTCTAACGCTTCATCTAGTATTTCTTGAACTGCCTTTCTCGCTTTTTCTGGTTTTTTTGATTTAATGGTTTCTAAGATATACGCATGTTTATTAATATCACCATCTTCACCTTTGGTTTTGTTGGTGTAACGAATACTAACTCTTAATGCAGTACTAATGAAATCACTCAATTGAATAATAAATGGATTGCCACTGGCTTTTAAAATACTGGTATGAAAAGCAATATCAGAATCGAGCGTATCATCTAATCCTTTTTCTGCTTCTTTCATACGCAGTAATGCAGCCTCAATCATATCTAATTCGTCAGGAGTGGCATTAACTGCTGCTAAAGCGGCTGCTTGTGGTTCAATTGCGGCGCGAACTTCGGTGAATGACTTTAAAAGTGATAAAGATGGATTACTACTTAAAATCCAGCCTAATACATCGGTATCAAACATATTCCAATTAGTTGCGGGTAAAACTTTAATGCCTTTTTTAGGTCTTGATTCAATTAAGCCTTTCGCCGATAGCATTTTTACAGCTTCACGGGTGGCACTTCTGCTTACATCATATTCAATGCACAGATTAGCTTCCGTAGGGAGGCCCTCACCAATTTGATATTTACCAGTCACAATCGCTTTACCTAATTCATGGGTAAGTTGGTAGGTTAAGTTATGTTTTTGATTACTTATCATTACGATATGGCCTATAGGTAAATATTGATATGTTAAATCATATAAATGGAATTTACACAAAAATGACTAAAAGTTCGAGACAAACCTCAAGATACCAAAATTTTCATGTTTTTATTTTGAATACAATATATCATAATCAAGTGCTAAGGTGTTTAATTTGATTTTTCTGGTTTGATAATGGTATTAGATAGTGAGAAAGTATCTTACTGATGTTTCTTTAAGCTATTCATTTGGAGTTTTTGTGACAGTTTCGACTCATTATTATAATTTAAAAGATAAAGTCATTTTTATAACAGGTGGCGCCAGTGGTATTGGTGCTGCAATGGTTAAGGCGTTTTCAGATCAGGGCGCTAAAGTTGCTTTTGTTGATATAGATGAAGCTGCATCTTGCTCACTTGCAAAAAAATTGTCTAATTCGTATTGGTATAAAAATTTGGATGTTACTAATCCGCAAAGTTTACAAAGTGCAGTTGATGAAGCGGCAGTCGCATTAGGTGGCTTAGATGTACTGATCAACAATGTGGCAAATGATATGCGTCATGCACCAGAAAATATTGCGATCAGTGAATGGCAAAAATGTATGAGTATCAATCTTGACCCAACCTTTTTTGCATCCCAAGCAGCCTACAAAGTTATGAGTAAACAAAAATCAGGCAGTATTATAAACTTTAGTTCAATAAATGCGCTATTAGGGCAAGAGCAAATGGCAGGCTATGTTACTGCAAAGGCGGGTATTATTGGCATGACTAAATCACTAGCCCATGATTTTGGGGTTAATAATGTCAGAGTAAATGCCATTTTACCTGGTTGGGTTGCGACAAAAAAACAACTTGATAGCTGGCTTACTAATGAAGAAGAAACCCGTTGGATGCAAACAATGGCACTTAAAAAAAGAATAGAACCACAGGACGTCGCTAATTTGGCATTATTTTTGGCATCAAATGATAGCGCCCTTATTACCGGGCAAAGTATTGCAATTGATGGCGGTAAAACTTAATTCATGTTTAAAAATTATATTATTGGCGTTGACTGGGGAACAACTCACCTTCGTGCTTATCTATGTGATATCTCGACATCTGGAGATACTCATTTAATAGCCGTTGAAAAAGGTTTAGGTGTTAGTAAACAGCTCTTAAGTTTTGAAGATTCACTTTTTGATTGCATTGGTCCTTGGCTAAAACTTTATGGCAAGCTGCCAATATATTTATGTGGTCAAATTGGTTCAAGTATAGGGTGGCATGAAGCACCTTATTTACCTTGCCCTATAAACCCACATAAAATTAAAAATGATTTTTTATCTTTTATTGTTCGAGGGCATAAAGTCTCTATTATTCCAGGAATAAGTTGTTGTTTAGGTGATGAAGACTTTGATGTTATGCGAGGTGAAGAACTTCAAATTTTAGGCTGGCTAAAATTAAACCCCACTCATCAGAAAGGGCATTATTTATTATGTTTGCCTGGTACGCATACTAAATGGGTTTTAATAGTTGATGGCGAAATTAAACTTTTTAAAACAGCCATGACAGGTGAGTTATTTGACTTGTTAAGTAATCAGAGCATTTTAATTCAAAAAGATGAATCGAGTTTTAATTTTGACGTTTTTTTAAACGGTGCAACAAAAACCTTAAATAGCGAGTTGGGTGCATTTTCTCATTCATTATTTAGTGTTCGCAGTAAGCAGCTATTTTCGAAATTAAATGAAAATAATGCTGCATCTTATTTATCTGGTTTTTTAATTGGCAGTGATATCAGGGCTGCAATTAATGCTTCGCAATGGAATATACAAAGTTTCCAAAGCATTGAAATTATTGGTGCGCCTCATTTAAGTGATTGCTTTGCGCAGGTACTCTCTTTAAAAAATATAAAATCTAGAGTCCATAATGTAGAAAAAATTACTTTATTAGGCTTTAGTGGCTTACGTTAATGTAGATTGTATAAAATATTAGTTTTATTTTAACCGACAAGCTAATACTATATATCATACAAATAAACCTATTGAGGTGAATATTGCGTTTAAAATCAATTAAATCGTTATTCAGTTCAAATAAAACTAAAACAATATGAGGTAAGTTATGACTTTATCGACACTAGACATATCAGTCTTTGTGTTTTACGTCATTGCCTTAATCGGCATTGCATATTACGTATCACGAGAAAAAGCAGGGCATGAAAAAAATGCTAATGATTATTTTTTAGCGGGAAATAGCTTACCTTGGTGGGCGATAGGCGCATCTTTGATTGCTGCAAATATTTCCGCAGAACAAATAATCGGCATGTCAGGTTCAGGTTATAAAATAGGCTTGGCAATTGCGTCTTATGAGTGGATGGCGGCAATTACCTTGATGATAGTTGGTAAATACTTCTTACCTATCTTTTTAGAACGAAAAATTTATACCATGCCGCAATTCTTAGAGCAAAGGTTTGATAGCCGTGTACGTACTATCATGGCTGTTTTTTGGCTTGGCGTGTATGTATTTGTAAATTTAACTGCAATATTGTGGTTAGGCGCACTCGCACTTAATACTATTACGGGTATAGATATGATGTATGGCATGATATTTTTAGCTGTATTTTCTCTCGCTTACTCTTTGTATGGTGGTTTAAAGGCTGTTGCATTTACCGATATTATTCAAGTTGTATTATTGGTATTTGGTGGGTTGTTTTTATCTTATATGGCATTAGATCTCATTGGACAAGGTCAAGGGCTTATCCAAGGTTTTAATGTTTTAATGGATAAAGCACCTGAAAAATTTGATATGATTTTATCGCCCCAAAGCGAACATTATGCTGATTTACCGGGTATTTCGGTATTGGTAGGTGGTATGTGGATCATGAATTTATCTTACTGGGGCTTTAATCAATATATCATTCAACGTACTTTAGCAGCGAAAGATTTACGTGAAGGTCAAAAAGGCATTGCGTTTGCTGCATTCTTAAAGTTATTAATGCCAATTATTGTTGTATTACCGGGCATTGCCGCAGTTTTATTACTGCCTGATTTAGGCAAGCCAGATCAGGCTTATCCTGAACTAATGAATTTAATGCCATCAGGGCTTAAAGGCTTGGTATTTGCTGCGTTAATCGCTGCAATTGTTTCATCTTTAGCATCTATGACAAACAGTATCGCGACTATTTTCACTATGGATTTATATAAAAATGATAAAAATCCACGTAGTGAAGCACATTATGTAAAAGTGGGCCGAATAGTAAGTTTTACAGCTTTGATTATTGCTATGTTAGTTGCTAAACCGTTATTAGGTCAATTTGATCAAGCATTCCAATATATACAAGAGTTTACAGGTTTCTTCACGCCTGGCATCGTGGTTTTATTTATCTTAGGCATGTTTTGGAAGAAAACGACGGCAAATGGTGGTCTTGTAGCTGCGTTAGGCTCTGCTGTTTTATCATTCGCTTTAAAAATGTTGTGGCCTGAATTACCATTTATGGATCGTGTTGGTTTAGTATTTATATTGTGTATGTTGCTTGCAATAGTGGTGTCGCTAGTTGAAAACAAAGGAAGCCATGAAAATGCTGTTGATTTAAAAGGTATTAGTTTTGGCACCTCAACGAGTTTTAGTATCTCTACAGTTGCAGTGTGTTTAATCTTGGTAGGTTTTTACACTACTTGGTGGTAATGCCAATTCCAATAAATATATAATTTTTATAAGCCTGTAAGCATTACAATTTGCGGTACTCGTTAACCAATAGTTGTCAGTCTTTACAGGCTTTTTTATTGAGATTTTAAATATAACCAATTCCCGCTGAGTGACCAGTTAATTAACGGAAATGGTATTAGCGTCACTTTAATGGCGATATTATCAACTTAAAATGTATCGAGAATAGCTGAATGAATAATAAAAGAGTAGGTGAATTAATTACCACAATTGAAGTTGGCAATCAGCTTGGTGAAGGTGTGCAATGGCATATCCAAAGTCAGCTTTTATGGTGGACGGATATTCAAAATGCTTGCCTATTTAGTTATTGTTTAAGCAGTAAAAACCTGTGTAAATATGACATGCTTGAACGAGTTGGCTGTTTTGGTTTTATTGAAGATTCAGAGCAATTGATTATTGCCTTTGAAAGTGGCATTGCATTATTTGATATTAAAACCGATGGGCTCCAATGGTTATCAAGACCTGAGTTATCAATTAAGGGTAATCGCTTTAATGATGGCCGTATTGACCGTCAAGGTCGATTTTGGGCTGGTACCATGAACGAAAGTGAATCAGCGCCGACAGCAAAGTTATATTGTTATGACAGTCATAATCAATGTACTGAGTTACTTAGTAATATCACTGTTTCAAATGGTTTATGTTGGAGCCCTGATGGTAACATTATGTATCATGCGGACTCTCCTAAGCGTGAAATTCATCAATACGATTTTGATATTAAAACGGCACAGCTAAGCAATAAAAAATTATTTGCTATAACAGAGGAGGGATTTCCTGATGGGTCTTGCATTGATAGTGAAGGTTATCTTTGGAATGCACAGTGGGCTGGTAGCAAAGTGGTACGTTATCAGCCGAACGGTGAAATAGACTACATACTTAAAACGGATGTTTCACAGCCATCATGTGTGGCAATTGGTGGACCTAATATGGATCTGTTATTTGTTACTAGTGCAAAGCAAGGACTAAATAAAACACAACTGAAACAAGATGACAAAGCAGGTCATGTTTTTGTTTATCAACTTCATAGTATTAAAGGTTTAGCTGAAAATCAGTTTGTTTTAAATAATGACTTTAAGGGCAATAAATGAGTTGTATCGAGTTAAAAAATGAAGTTGCAAAGCTGGTCATAAATCCAAAAATGGGCGGAAGCATTTTGCATTATTCAGCAATGATAAATGGTAAGTTTCGGGATGTTTTTCGTAATGCTAATGATGCAAATTCTATACATGATAGTGCGAGTTTTCCTCTAGTGCCTTTTTCAAACCGTATTAAAAAAGGTCAATTTAACTGGCAACAAAAACAAATCACATTACCTTTAAATCACTTACCTGAAAAACATGTTATTCACGGTCATGGTTGGCAAACTGAGTGGCAAGTAATATCACACTGTGGATCTGAAGTGACTTTAGAATATAAACATAAAGCTGATGCTTGGCCATTTAGTTATGTCGTAAGGCAAAGCTTTAAACTGATAGATACAAGATTAAAGATGTCGATGACGTTAACTAATTTATCAGCTGAGAATATGCCTGCAGGTTTAGGTTTTCATCCGTATTTTACCCGAACAAAAAAATGCGCAATACATGCTGAATTATCCCAAATGTGGGCGGTGGATAATGAGTGTATGCCAACACAAATTACAGATGCACCAGAGGATTTTAAATATAAACAAGGGCTTATAATTAATGATGCCGTACTTGATAATGCATTAATTAACTTCCCTTATCAGGCTGAAATTTACTGGCCAGAATGGCAAGCAAAAGCTGATATTACGACATCTAATAACTGTGACTTTTTGGTTTTATATAGCCCAGATAAAGCTGATTTTGTATGTGTAGAGCCGGTGACACACTGCACTGATGCAATTAATATGGCAGCTATGGGTGAAAAAAATACAGGAGTTAAGTCTCTATCTCCTCAAGAGAAAATGCATATATGGATGAATATTTCTCCAAAATCTCTTATTAAGGGCATATAAATACATTTGCAAACATTATTTTGTATACAAAACTATAATCCTATTTATAATACAATTAAATGTAATAGCTGAAGTCATATATTTAGACCATTTAGATTGTTCACATATTTATTGGGATTGGTATTAGGGCTCATAGGTTTGGTGAAGTAGTATGAATAATTTAGAATTTACCCATCGACGTCAAAACCCATTGACGGGAGATTGGGTCTTAGTTTCTCCACATAGAAATAACCGACCTTGGTTAGGTGCGACAGAGTCCGCTCCAGCAGATGATTTACCTGAGCATAGCGAAAGTTGTCCGTTATGTCCTGATAATGTCAGAGCTAATTATGAATCTAATCCTGATTATCAAAATACATATGTATTTGTAAATGATTTTGGCGCTTTAGTGAATGAGCAAACACAAATACAAACTCAAAATTTAATAAAGGATGATCCATTATTTAAAGCAAATGTAGCCAATGGTGAATGTCGAGTAGTGTGTTTTTCACCAAAGCATAATAAATCCTTACCTGAGTTATCAATAGCAGAAATAGACGCCGTCGTTGATACATGGCAATGCAACTATATTGAACTTGCTAATAAATATAAATGCGTCCATATTTTTGAAAATAAAGGCGCTGTAATGGGCTGTTCTCAGCCACATCCTCATGGTCAAATTTGGGCGCATGATCATTTGTCTACTGAAATTTTATTAGAAGATACAAATCAGCTCGCTTATAAAGAACTGCACGGCTCAAATTTATTAAATGACTATGTAAATAGAGAAATTGATAATCAATCAAGAGTTGTGCTTGAAAATGCGCACTGGTTAGTTGTTGTGCCTTTTTGGGCTGCGTGGCCATTTGAAACAATGCTGGTAGCTAAAGATGATATTCGCCATTTTGGACAATTGAATTCAGGTCAAAAATCATCATTGGCACTTGCTTTAAAAGAACTCACTATTCGTTATGATAATGTTTTTAACTGTAGTTTTCCTTATTCTATGGGGTGGCATAGTGCACCTTCAAATCTAGAAAATGATAGCCATTGGCGCTTACATGGCCACTTTTACCCGCCGTTATTACGTTCCGAGTCGGTTAAAAAACATATGGTTGGATATGAAATGTTAGCTGAAAGCCAAAGAGATCTCAGTGCAGAAACTGCCGCTAAAATATTACGCTCTGCTAGTACAACTCATTATAAACAAGGAAAATAAAATGAAGCTTGATACATTATCTAAAGGGTTTAAAGCCATATTTGACTGTGAACCAACAGGTATTGCGAGCTCACCAGGAAGAGTCAATTTAATTGGTGAATTTACAGATTATAATGATGGTTTTGTTTTGCCATGTGCATTGGAATTTAATACCCAAGTTGCTTTTTCAGATAGAGATGATAATCAAGTTGTTGTACATTCATTTCAATACCCAAATGAGCAAGACAGTTTTAATTTAGCTGATGACATTACCCAAGGTGATTCACAGTGGGGCAATTATATTCGCGCAGTTGCTTTTGTATTAAAGCGCAGTGGCAAAATGCTTAAAGGCATGAACTTATTAATTGAAAGTAATGTGCCGCAGGGGGCGGGATTATCTTCGTCAGCAGCACTTGAGGTTGCTGTAGGAGGGGCTTTTAATAATGTGAGTAACTTGGCACTAAGCAAGCAAGAGTTAGCATTATTTGGTCAGCAAGCTGAAAATGATTTTATGGACTGTCAGTGCGGCATTATGGATCAACTAATATCAGCTAAAGGTCAAAAAAATAACGCATTACTAATTGACTGTGAGTCATTAGAAACAAAACCTGTCTCGATCCCTAAAGATTTAAGCTTAGTCATTATTAATTCAAATTATCCACGAAAATTAGTGGATAGTGAATATAATCAGCGCCGGATTGATTGCGAGCAAGCAGCTAAAAAATTGGGTGTCAAAACATTACGCCATGGCACTATTGATATGCTAAATGCCGCTAAATCTGATTTAAGTTCTAATGAATACAAACGTGCTCACCATGTAATTAGTGAAAATAGCCGAGTTATAAAAGCAACTGAGGCTTTAGAAAATAACGATATGGCAAGTTTATGCACTCTTATGGCGGCATCTCATCATTCTTTAAAGCATGATTTTGAAGTAACAGTGCCTGCAACAGATGGTTTAGTTGAAATATGTAAAGGGGCTTTACAGGAACGTGGCGCAGTACGTATGACAGGTGGCGGTTTTGGTGGTGCCATAGTGTGTTTATGTCGGGCAGATGACATTGATACCATTAAACACGCAGTAAAAGATAATTATAGTCAAAATTTTAATTTAGAAGCATCTATTTTTGTTTGTCAAGCAGGTGAAGGTTTAGCTGTAGTGGAACAGAAGTTGCAAAATGAAACTGTAAGTTAAAAGTCAAAAAATATTTCTGATTACAAAATAAGCCCTAAACATATGTTTAGGGCTTTTTATTTCAGGACGGGACACGGGACAGCGAATTATATTTTTTTATGCAAACTCAGGTGGAAATAAAGACATCTTGAACTAGTATTAAATTTAGAAGAAAGTAGGAGATTTGAACATGGAAAAGGAACTGTCAGTTCTCATTGTTGACGATAGTAAAAGTAGCTTATTATTGTTAAATGAAATGTTTCAGCAATTGATCCCAGAAAGTGATATTCAGTGTTTTCAATGTGGTAAAAAGGCATTGGCTGATTTAGAGCATAGAAAGGTTGATATATTGATAACAGATCTCATTATGCCAGATGTCTCAGGCTATGAGTTATTAACTAAAGCAAAACAAGTTAATAGTGAAACTGTAGGTATTTTAGTAACTGCAGGCAACCCTGAATTAGCTTCAATGGAAGCATTGTTAGATTGTGCACATGCTTCAGGTGCTAATTACTGTATTCGTAAAACGCACTTTTTGCCGGATTTAGCGCTCATAAAAGATGAAATCAGAGGTATGTTATAAAGCCCATAGCCTTATAAGTTAGCATGGGTTTTAGCTATTATATCAAATACATTATCTATATGGTTTAGCTTTACAAGCTCTTATTTTGTCTGCTCCCAATCAAATATTATGTAACAAGTTACCTTGGTAAATTGACGTGTTTTGTCCATACTAATAGTTATGATTTTTTATTGAACTTAGTTATGAACTCTGAATGCTTACCTAGCTTGGAGCTACTACCATTAGAGGTTATTAGTAAATTAGATTTTGCCGTTTTAATTGTAAACAAAGTCGGTGTAATAGAATTTATTAATGATGCAGGGCTCATGTTATGGGGTTATGGCATTGATGAACTGATTGGACAAGAAGTTGAAATTCTCCTTCCTAAAAACTTCACTGATCATAGAGAAAAACGTGTTAATTATACAATAAACCAATCAAGTATTAGTCTGAAAGAGCGAGGCCCACTGCCTTCACTGCATAGAAATGGCAATATTATTCCTGTTGATTTAACAGTCTCACAATTGGCCGATAATGAGTTTTATATTACTACAGCAATTGATTTAAGTTATTTACTAGGTAAAAAAATAGCGCTTGGAGAAAGTAAATATAGATTTAAAGACATATATTTTAACTCGTCAAGAGCTATGGCTATCAATGATGATAAAGGAAATATTAAAAGTATAAATCAGTCATTTATAGATATGTTTGGATATATTTTGATTGATATTCCTAATATTGATGCTTGGTGGACGCTCGCTTTCCCTGATAATAAATATAGGCAATGGATATGCGATACATGGACAAAACATTTAGAAGAATTAAAAAAAGGAAATAATAAATTTATACCCGTTAGAATGATTATAAAATGCAAAAATGGGCAAAATAAAATAATAATGGCATTGGCAACAACTACAATGGATGAGCAAATAAATACAGGCCATTTAGTTACGTTTAATGATATTACAAGTGAAGCACTGAGCTTTAACAAGTTAATTCGAAAAGAACGCCAATTATCAAAAATAGAGAATAAATATCATTATTTATATAACGCAAGTGTCGTTGGTATCATGAATGGAGATTTATCCTCTGTATATATTGAATTGCAAAAATTACGACTCAATGGCATTAAAGATTTAAATGAATTTTTAACGTCTCATCCTAAAAAACTACTTTCCTTGATTAAAAATATTAAAATAAAAGGGCAAAACTCAAATTTTTTGAAATTACTTGGTTATGATACTAATAACAATTATAAAAAAATCCCTTTAGATAGTTTAGATGGCAGTTTATTTGAATTATTTAAAAGTTCGATTATTGCCATTTGGAATCAAGAAGAACAACTAGAAAAAAAAGTGGTACTTAATAGTCTTGATGGTAATTCAATTAGTGCAATCGTAAATCACCCAATCCCCAAAAATGCTGCTGAGTTTAAAAATATTCCAATTTCTGTTTTAGATATTACCAAACAAGAAAAAAGTAAAAGTGAAGTAAACTTTCAAAGTAAAGTATTAAGCAGCATTAAAGAAGGGGTTTATTTTGTCAGTGCATACTCAGGAAAAATACTCTATACCAATCCAAGTTTCAGCAAAATGTTTGGCTATGAGATTGACGAAATGCTGGGTTTACATGTATCAGTTGTTAATGCCCCTACATCAGTTTCACCTGAGGAGACCGCAGAAATAATTTCGAAAGAAATAGGAAAAAATGGTTGTTGGCAAGGTGAAGTTTATAATCAGAAAAAAGATGGTACGCCATTTTGGTGTGAAGCTTCAGTTATTACGTTAGATCATCCTGATTTTGGCAAGGTATGGGTCTCAATACATAATGATGTTTCGGAAAAAAAATATTTCACGCAAAAACTGTGGCGCCAAGCAAATTATGATGAGTTAACTAGTTTAGCTAATAGAGCGTATTTTTTAGAGCGTGCAGAAGAAGTCATATTGAGATCTAAAGTAAAAAGAAAAGAGTTTGCGATAATATTTTTAGATTTAGATAATTTTAAAGAAACCAATGATACCTTAGGCCATAGTCATGGAGATGCATTATTAATAGAGGTGAGTTCAAGGTTAGAACAAATAACCAGAGAGTCTGATATTGTTAGCCGTTTTGGTGGAGATGAATTTGTAATATTAATGGACAGTATTGAAACTACAAAACCTGCAACAATAGAGCCTTTAATTTATAAAATATTTAATGCTATAAATGCACCATTTTTATTAAATAACGAGGTGGAATACATAACTGCTAGTATAGGTATTTCTTTATACCCAAATGACTCTCAAAAGATAGAACAGCTTATTCAGTTTGCAGATCAAGCCATGTATCAAGCTAAGTCTGATGGTAAAAATAATTTTCAATTTTTTGAAAATGCAATGCAAAATTTAGCAAAAAGAAATCGTGAATTAGATATAAAATTAAGAACAGCATTAAGTAAGAATGAATTTAAAGTTTTTTTTCAACCGATAGTCAACTTGCAAACCAATGAATTAATAAAAGCTGAAGCTTTAATTCGTTGGCAGTGCCCTGTAGAGGGGTTTATTAGTCCTGCTGAATTTATTTCGATTGCAGAAAATAACCATACAATTCATGATATAGGTGACTTTGTTTTTAATGAATGTATTAGGGTTATTAATAAAATAAAATCCCAATTTCATACCAGATTTCAAATTAGTTTAAATAAATCTCCTGTGCAATTTCAAAATAAAAACACTCATACTCAAGAGACTTGGCCCGCTATATTAATGGATCACGCTCTGCCAACTGATGCTATCTGTATTGAAATCACTGAAGGCATATTGCTTAATAAAGATGACTTAGTTAGCCGTAAGTTAGATAAGTTACAAGATGCAGGTTTTTTCTTTTCTATTGATGACTTTGGTACGGGTTATTCGTCTTTGTCATACTTGCAAGATGTAGAGTTTGATTATTTAAAAATAGATAAGGCCTTTATTGACTCAATTGAGACTAATTTAAAAAACCAAGCATTATGTGAAGCTATCATTGTTATGGCTCATAAGTTAAATATGCAAGTGATCGCAGAAGGCATAGAGCATAAAAACCAATATGATATGTTAACTCAAATGGGCTGTGATTATTGCCAAGGGTATTATTATTCAAAACCATTACCTGAAGAGCAGTTTTTTAGCTTTTTAGCTAATAATTTAAAAAATAACTTTTTAATTAAATAGCTTCATTGATTAGCCCTTATTAAATATGAGTTCAGAGACATGTATAACCTGTTTATGTCATAGCCCATTTTCGAAGTAAATTTGCGTGGGTTTTTGTGATTTTGTCAAATGCATCTGTTTTTCCGTTTAGCTTCATAATCTCTTTTCGAGCGGAGTCCAAATCAAATAATATTTCACGCTCTGATGCTGACGAAATATGACTTTCTATCCAAGTTAATGCCACTTTTCTTGATCCTGATGTGACTGGATTAACACGGTGCAGCGTTGTACTTGGATAAATTATGGCATCGCCGGCATTTAATTTAAATGCCATCTCCATCCCAGAAAAGTTCATTACTAGCTCACCACCTTGGTACGATTCTGGTGGGCTCAAAAAAACTGTGCATGAAATATCAGTACGTAACACTGCGTCATTGACCATTAATGCATCATCTATATGATCGCCATAACCTCCGCCTAAAGTTGACTCACTGATAATGAATGGCATCATCGCTTTAGCATAAGCTGCACCAGAAAATAGTGGATGTTGAGTCAAAGAGCCTAATAAGCACTGTTCTATTTCTTCAGTTAAATTTAAGTCACCTTGCCATTGCAGGTTATTTTTAACTTCTTTAGCGTGCCATCCCGCAGTGTTTTTTCCATTTTCAAAATTACCATGTTCAATAAGTTGAACTATGGCTGTGACTTGTTGCGATGACAGGACTTGGGGTAATTGTGTGATCATATTTTTATTAGCTCTCCCTTAAATCTGTTGTTTGGTTAACAGTAATAAGGGAGATATTTTACCTATTTATTTTGGTTAATCTAAATTAAGATTAACTTTTTTAAAAGTGATAATTAAAAGTTAAGTTAACAGCGCGAGGCGTATTTGGTTGTACAGTAACCCAGTTAGCGCCTGCTTCAACTCTATTTTTATCAAAAAGGTTATTTACAACTAAAGCAGCATCCCAGCCAGTTGTTTTGTAATAAGCACCTAAATCGGCTTCAACATAGCTTTTCATTACAAAATCACCATCATTTCTATCTGCCTCATATCTAAGACCTAAAGCAAAGCTTACAGCCTTATCAAATTGGTAATTATTCCAAATTGATAATGCATGTTTAGGTGTATTATTTGCCTGAATGCCTTTATCTTCATCTATGGTGTCATGAGCACGCGTATATGCATAACTTAAACTTGTATTGAAGTTTTCAGTTAAATAAGCAGCGGCATCAATTTCAAGGCCTTTAGATTCAAAGCTTTTACCAGAAAGTTGCGTTAGCTCCCAACCATCTTCACCGCGATTCCATTTTGTACTGTTAGTACGATCTAAAGTGAATAAGGTAATAGCAGCGGTTAAGTCATTATTAAAAAAATCACCTTTAACACCAATTTCATAATTGTTGCCTTCAACAGGTTCAAAGTCTGTTTTGCCATTGCCATACTCAGCTATCCAACGACCTTTAACGGGCTCATAAGCACGGCTATAGGTCGCAAATAAGTTGATGTCATCATTTATCTTTTGAACGAAGCCTAAATCCCAAATCGTGTCACTGAAACTGCTGCTAGTTGTTTCGCCTTTACTTAACTCTTTTTGGTCTTGTTTGATATATGCAAGACCAGCCACTAAGGTTGTATCCCCTAAGCTGATACGATCTTTTAAATAGATGTTAGTATCAGTTTGAGTGCGTGGTTTACCTTCTTTATCAACAAGTCCATCTGGCACTGGACCTGTAATTTGTTGCTCTGGGTTTGAAGCTGAAATGGTGTTTTTTCCTACAGCATCTTCACTGCTTTGGAAGTTACGCGCAAAGTTTATATCCATATCACGGTAATTGAATCCTGCTAATAAGTGATGCTCAACTTTACCCGTTGAGGCTTTACCCTCAAAACTGATATCAAATAAGTTGTAGCTATCATTTCCAGCAGAGTAGACCCATTTACGATTTACTAAGTCTTTACCCACTTCATTTTCTAATGCTGATGAATCTGATATGTAGAGATCTAATGCATTTGAGGTTGTTTTATTATGACGCACATTTGCAGACAATTTCCAATCATCAGATAATTGATGTTTTATAAGAAGGCTTGAACTTGTTGATTCATTTTCGCCTTTATCGATAGGGCTACCGTAATATTCACCTCGATTGATAGGTTTGCCATAGGTTTTAATATCACCAGAAGCAAAGTTTGATTCAAATACACCGTCGGCATAACCACTGCCACCAGTACGCTTGCGGTCTGCTTTTTCAAAACGAGGCATGATAGTCGTATTTTCACCGATATCGATACTTAAAGCGGCATCAAGTAGTTTCTCTTCAATTTCACGGCGCTTTTGGAAGTGATCTCCAGATGGTGTGTATTGGGCTAGTACGCGGTATAAAATATTATCGCCAGAAACAGGGCCTGTGCTGTCTAAGTTGAAGCTTGTATTATTTTGTTTGAAGTTACCAGTATCACCTGAAACATAACTACGATTAGTTACACCTATTGATGTCTTAGCTGTTGCTTGTGGTTTTTTGCTGGTGATATTAACTAAGCCACCGGCCACTCCAGCGCCATAAAGTAGCGCTTCTGGACCGCGAAGAAACGTTGTATTTTCGGCATTAAAAGTACTCGGAAGTTTAGAGCCTGTTCCGCCTTCACCGCCTTGTAAAGAACGTAGCCCATCAACCATTATATTATCAATACTTGTTCTAAATCCTCGGGCGATATAAGTACGATCTGCAGGTCCATTGGCTCTAAAACCAGCGACATAATTAAAGGCTTCTCGTACATCTTGCAAAGCACGCATTTTTAACGCGTCTTCATCTAGCTGCATCATAGAGCGGCCTGTATCTTTGATAGATACATCCATTTTTGTTGCAACAGTATCAGGTCTGTCTAAATCATTGATTCGTTTTCCATTTACGGAAATACGTTCAATTTTGTCATAGGTGTTTTTATCAGCTTCTTGGGCTGATACTTGGTTTACAAGTGATGATATAAGTACAGTACCTAAAGACACATTTTTAATGCTTAGCGCTTTGTTTTTTTTGTTCATTTTACAATCCATTTATTTGGAAATTGTTACAATACGAAAAAGTGCGGCGGATCTTAATGCGAATGATTATCTGTTGCAAGTGTTTTTTAGTAATAACATGCATGTTAAATTATTGTACTTATGGCAACTTAGGTGTGTAATTTGTGACAAATATGTAGGAGTTTTAATTGGTGAATATGTAATTTCACTAAAACTGCTCGATTAACTTTTAGTGTGAAATTCTTTTTAAAGTGACAATATGTAAGTTGAGTGCGGTTTGTAAGTAGTTAATATACTTATATATTCAAATCGAAGGTGAAATTAGCTTGTTTTAAAATTAAAGGAGATAGTAATTACTATCCCCTAAAAGTAAATCTAAAATGTAAATGAAATTAACAATTAGTAAAAAACAACCATAAAAAATATTTTATTAATCTCTTTTATATAAAGACTCAATGGTGCTTGAAGCGATAGTATTAGCGTTAATCATGTAACCGGCTAATGCCCCTGACGCATTTGTAGGTAGTGAAAGTGTTTCAACAGAAAGCGCATGCACTGTAAATTGATATCTATGAATGCCATGTCCTTCTGGCGGACAAGCACCACCAAAACCTAAACTGCCATAATCATTAGCTACTTGAAAACTTCCTTTAGGTGCATTTTTATTGTTCGTGTTTCCTGCGCCAGATTTTAGCTCAATGACAGATACTGGAATATCGACAATCTGCCAATGCCACCAACCGCTGCCAGTAGGTGCATCAGGATCATATGCTGTTACTGCAAAACTTTTGGTGCCTGTAGGTATATTGGACCATTTTAAATGTGGGGAAGTATCTTTTCCTGTACAACCAAAACCGTTAAATTCATGTTGCTTTGACATCAATTCACCCTGTGTAATATCTGTGCTTGAAAGCGTTAGTGCAGATGAAGAAGCTGAAATAAATAATAATGATGACATGATCGATGTTATTAAAAGTGACTTAAACATAATATAAAACCTTTTTTATTAAGAATATGTAGTAGCTAATGTGTACACATTTTAAATTTTATTATGTTTTTAAATAGCCGAAAAAACGTCAACTTTTCGCCTTAATCAGTCATCTTTGTTTTTCTTAGCTCAGATGGGGTTAAGCCAAACCGTGTCTTAAATCGGTCTGTAAATCGAGACTGAGAATGGTAGCCACATTTTTGAGCAATCAAACCAATAGGTTCAAGTGTTGTTTGCAATAAATGTAAGCCTAATCCTAGTTTTACCTGATCTTTTACTTCTTGTAAGCTCGTACCTTCATGCTTTAATTTTCGGCGTAAAGTAGATTCACTCATTGCCAGCTTTTTGCATATATCTTGTGAAGTTATATCTATTTCAGGCTGAGCTGCAATGATATTGTGAAGTTTATGTCCAACTCTTGGGTTTGAAACCATAGAGAGAATTTGTTTATGTCCTAGATAACATAATAGCTGGATGATTTCTTTTCTTCTTAAATACCATAGCTCCTTTGGTGCCCAAGATGCATACTCAATAAATTGTTGTAGACACTTTTCCAATGTTAATGATATTTCACCGGTACAATATTGTTTTTCATTGGTAGCGCTTATTTGAAAACCGTCAAAATCTTGATAATCGAATTCAATTAACAAAGCTAAATAATCTTCTCCCCCTGGGATATTTCGCATATCAATAGAAGGGCTATCAGATAAAAAAATAAACTCACCAGCATGACAATTGATCTCACTATTTTTACCTAATTTTTTATTACCACCAAGTACAGCAATAAAAAGTGGTTTTACAATAGGTACATTGAGTAAGCGTTGTTCTTTCTTAGAGCTATAAATAAAAAATGGGAAGCTTTGATTATTTTGTAAATTATTAATAAAAGATATTAGACTTTGCATATATAAAAATCATTCAATACATAGATTGTTCATAAGAAAAAGTTATGGATGAGTATAACAATTGATATTGTACCCGATTTAAAAGTTAAGTATAGTCAGCCCATATACATTGGAGTATATGCTCAAAAAATTTAAAGGAATAATATATGTACACAAAATGGATTTTTGTTATTTGTGCATTTGTGTTTTTAAATGGCTGTATAGAAAGTCATGATGATTATTACAAAGCGCATATTAATGAGGCTAAACTTAAGTCTCACAGTTGTAACCTTGCTCTGAGCAATGCGCAATGCGCAAGTTGCGAGAAATAAAGCTCAAATTAAATTATTTTCAGAAAATAAGGAATGTATTGCTGCGCTGAGTGCATTTAATGATTACACTAAAAATAATGAAAAATTTCAAAAGGAAGAAGATAAAAAAGAAGCAATTAGAATCGAAAAAAGCAATCAAATGCAATTCGAAAATGCTTACGAAGCACAGCTTACTTTAATGAAAAGTTTACCCTATCTAAAATATCTCGCTATTAAAAAATCGTGTAAAAAACAGCGCGTTCCAACATTACATATTAGGGCTAAATGTAAAGCATATTACGACTCTTTCGAAATGAAAAAAGCGAATGAAATAACCGCTCTTCAAAAAAAATATAAAGGTGCATCACTTGAGTTATTTAGAGATAAAGCTTGTACAGGTAAAAACTTTGATCAAGTATATTGTGGCTTAGCGATGTCTGCAGCAAAAAATCAGATAAAACAGCTGGAAGAAGACTATCTGTCAAATGTCGATAAACTAAAAGTAGACTTTAATAAATGCCAAAAAGCATATGCTAAACTGACAGCGCAAGGTGATAGACGCGAAGCACAGAAGCTATTATTAAGCTATCAATGTAAAGTTGTGGGAGATTCAGCTAGAAAGCTTAAGGTTTATAACTTTAACAAAGCGATTTTATAACCATTATATTTTCCTAGTCTGCCTATCCTCAAACCCTCAATAAGAATCGTAGTGATAGGCCGTTACATCAGTTTACATGGTATATTTTGTAATGCTAGTGCGTTAAATCCCAACGAAATAGTCCTTTAATATCTATTTCAGCACCTAATGCTTGATAGAACTTTATTGCTCTGTGGTTATCTTGTTCAACTTCCCAGCGAATGCGAGAAGCGCCATTTTTTAAACAAACATCTTTAGCTTTAAGCATTAATGCTTCCCCTACTTTTTGACCTCTAAATTTGTCCCATACAAACACATCATCTATATTCATATTGGTAGCACCTAACCAAATTGAATAATTCCATGTATAAGAACAATATCCGGCTATTTCACCGTCTACTTCAGCCAGTAGTGCGCCAAATGAAGGCCTTTCACTAAAGCCTGATTTCGCTAATTCAGCTTTACTGGTAACAACATATTGGGCTTGATCATGATGTTCAGCAATGGCCATAATCAAATTGTATAAGGTATCAATATCGGCTTTTGTTGCTTCTCTTATGGTCACCATAAGGACTCCTTGTTATTTTTATAAACTTACTGTTTGCATGATATCTGCTACGGAGCCCGTCATTTTTGTATAAATAAGGCCATTTTCATTGACATCAAAATCTACTTTATTTGGTGATTCTTGCCAAATTTTGCTGGTTTTTTCTTTAAAAGAGTAATGTACTAAAGTATTTTCAATAGTAGAAGATTGGCAAACTAGCCCTGTAGTTGTTACTTGCAGGTTGAGCTTTCGGTTAATAAAGCTAGGCGTACAATTTAAACCAATTGAACTTGGTTGGTCGTTAAGGTTTTTAAATCGCATCACTTGAGAACTGTTATCGGCTATTAAATAATAAGCATCATCAATAGGTGAGTATATGCCGCCTTGATAGCCTAGCGGCATGTTAGACATTTTTTGTTTTTTTAAGTCATATCGCATCGCATACCAAGCATTATTTTTTATAGTGGAAAATAAGAATGTATTTTCATCTTGCCAACTCACACCGCTAATAGCCATATTTTCTAATGGCAGCTTCACAGTTTCTAGGTTTAGAGTATTGGTTATGAATACCTGATTGTCGGCTAAAATGAGTAATTGCTCATCGCTTGGTGAAAACGCTAATTGATACAGCCTAACCGGATCATTAAAAAAGGTAATTTGTTTAGCTGTTTTTTGAGAAATATCATTTCCAGTTATATTAGCCAAATAAACTTCAGCATGAGTTGAACGTTTTGATACAAATGCATATTTATCAGATTTATTTGCCAAAGTTGGTAAATAATCCATCACAGATGAATTGCTCAGTGCAGTCTCTTTGCCATTTGATTTAAAGAAAATATCACGATTAAGTAAATAAGATACAAATGCAAAGTCTTCATCATTATTTATACGTGAAATGTGTTTTACGCGAGATGTATTGCTAGCTAGTACAGCGAGTTTTTCACCATGTAAATTACTTTGCCATAACTCATATGCAGGGTGAGGTGAGGGGTGAATTATACTCTGATTATCGTGATGCCAGCGAATAGAACGCATTAAATAGGGGAGTTGTGCGGTTTGTGATAATTTTGAACTGGCGATATCTAAAGTATAAATGCGAGTATTAGGAGAAAACTCACTGTTTAACATGATTAATTTATTACCGTCACTCGATATATCAAAAGCATAATTTCCTAACCCATTGGTAATTGGTTGATTAATTATATCTTTTTGCTTAGTAGAGATATCAACTCTAAATATTTGATAACCACTGGTATGTGTCGTTTTATTATTGAAATATAAATGTAACCCATCAGGAGTGAAAACAAAACTGGGGCTACTATCGGCATTACATTCAGTAATAGACTCCCAAGTTTTTTTATCTTCAATAAACTCAATGTTAGCCCAGTAAATCATGCATACATTGTTATGCTGATATAAAAAGGCGAGTTTATTTTGATTAGGTGACCAAATAGGCTTAGAAAGCTTTGCTCTAGGGTGTGAAATTGTACGTTTAGTATGAGTTTCTAAGTCTTCAATTTGTATGAAGCTATTTTGATCCATCACTTCTTTGGTATAAGCAAGTAAAGATAAATCAGGTGAAACGGCAGGGTTTAGTTCATCACCAACATCGCGAGTAAAAGGTTTTATTTGTTTCGTTTGTAGTTGATCAGAACCTTTAAAATAAAAGGCTGCGATAAGTGTAATTGTTATAAGTACTATTACAGCGGTTACGACTTTTAGATATGATTTTTTATAATCTCGATCATTATCTGCAGAGCTTGAAGGTACTTTTATTGGATTATTGAGCTGATTTATTAATTCATTTTTGTTTGATGAAATAACGGGATCATTTTCTGACGTTTGTTCACTAGGAATAAATTGAGCAATCATACGATAGCCTTTTTTTGGCACCGTAATGATAAATATTGGGTTTTTAGGATCATCATCTAGGGCTTTTCGTACTTTGACTAAAGTACGGCTTATGGCATTTTCTGTCACCAGTGTGCCAGTCCAAACTTGTTCCATTAGCTCATCTTTACTGATCACGCGATGATGATTTTGACAAAAATAAATTAACAGGTCATATACTTTAGGAGCAAGGTTTATGGTTTCATTATTACGCGTGAGTAATTGATTGTGAGTATCGATCGAAATATCGTTAAAGTGTAAATAGCGCAAGCTCATTCCCTGTCTTGTTTTTATTTTTGTTATTTTGTTGTTGTCCCTTACATCATACTGCAGATTTGCTTAGGTATTAAGTTAAGTTATAAGAAATTAGAGCCTTTTTTGTGTCGATTTATTACTTAATAGCTAAAAGTCATACTTTAGTCATAACTAATTCCTTACTATTTCCTTAAAAGTCATCAGTACTTCATTATTTTGAATGTTATTTTTTATATTGTGTTTCTTGCAAATTAAATATTAATTATCGGAGATAGATATGAATAGCAGTGTGACCACAAATTTAATTAATCACTATAAAGTTTTAGTTTTAAAACTTATGTTAGTTTTTATTTTTTTAATGGGAGAGGATATAAGCGCTAAAACACCAGAAGATAACCTAGCACAAAAAGTACTCATAATTGTTTCTAGTGATCAAACCGGTTTTTGGCTACCAGAAGTACTGGAGCCTTATTTTTTACTTGAGCAAGCGGGGTTTTCTATTGATATTGCCAGTCCATTAGGTGGTAAAGGCAAAGCAAGTGGTACATCACGCTTATCATCTAAACAAAATGAATGGTTTTTGAGTTCTAAATTAAAAAAACAGTTAAGCGAATCAATACCTTTAAATGAAGTAATTACTAAAAATTACAGTGCAGTATATTTTGCCGGCGGCTCAGGGCCTATGTTTGATTTAATTGATAATAAAAATGCGCATAAAATAACGCGTGAAATATATGAAATGGGCGGTATTGTATCAGCTGACTGCCACGGCCCAGCTGCATTAATCAATGTAACACTGACAAGCGGTATACGCCTAATTAAAGGCAAAAAGTTAACCGCTAAAGCGAATGTTGAAGAAGGTTTTTGGGCTCGTAATAATTATCCATTTTTACTTGAGGATAAAATTAAGCAGTTGGGTGGTAACTATAGTTCAGCCAAAAAAAGTCAGCCTCATGTGGTAGTTGATGGCCGTTTGATCACAGGGCAAAACCCGGCTTCAGCTATTCCAATGACAAAAAGTTTAATTGCTATGCTTGAAAATAGAAAATAAGAAAGCTTTAGTATGTTTAGCTTCAATTGTATTTACTGAATCATGAGCTATTACTAAAAAATTTTCCGTCTGATTATTATTACTTAACTAATTTATCATTGTCAGTTCAGATGGTAAATTTCATATAATCTACCATGTGTTTTTTAAAGACAGGCCGCTGGTTTATATATTAAAACGCAATACCTTGTTGCTTTAAAATAGATTGGGCTTCAAGTGTATTGTTTTGATATTTTTTCCAACGCCCTAAAGCTTTATTGTTAATCGGTTCGCGCACTTGTACTTTACTTGCGGTAGAAACAGGTGCTTTATTTGTATGAAAATTTAAACAACTCTCTTGCCAAGGTAAGTCACAAAATTCGATGATGTTTTTAATTTCATCTGTTGGTTTAGCAACTAAATCTTCGTAATTTAACAGCATGAAATTTGCACTTTTATTAGAGTCCCAATGATGGGCTAATTGATGAAATTCACTGTAAAATTGCGCTGTGGTTTTAAGGTCAAGAGAATAGCCATAGTATGGGTTGTTTATGGTGAATAATTGACGATAATTACCGATACAAGTATCCATTGGGTTACGTAATAAACATATGATTTTGGCATTAGGCAAAGCACGTTTGATTAGGTCAACATAAAAAAAGTTAAATGGCAGTTTATCAATAAAATGAGGAGTTTCACCTGTTACTGTGCGTGTTCTATTTAAATAAGTATTGCCTAATTTTTCAAAGTCTAAATCATAAGCTGCTGTAATTGTTTCACTATCTAATACTTTATTTGATTTTGTTTGTGTGAGCTCTTTTATGCTCATGCCAAAATCTTGAAGCTCACCCGCTGAGGTTACTAAATCATGACTTGAAATGATACGTTCAACAAGTGTTGTACCAGAACGTGGCATACCTAAAATGAAAATAGGTTCTTTGGTATCAGCACCTTTATTTGTAATAGGTTGGTTACTAATAGATTTAATGTGATCAAATAATTTTTGATATTCTAAAAAATCATAATTGCTATTTTTTAATTTGTTATTTTTGCTTTTTTCTAAATAGTAAAAGGCATTTTCATAATTATCTAAGCATTCAAACTCTTTAGCTAAAGCATGGCCCAAATGTAATAACCCATCGGGGTGAGTTTGTTTATCAAATGCGACTTTTAAACGATATATATGGTTTTTATCTTTGGTGATATTGCCTATATCACTTAAGGCAAAGTGTGCTTGATAATGCGCTGGATTGATTTTTATGGCATTTTCAAAAGCTGATTCAGCCGTTTTGAAGTCGCCAATAAACTTACAAGATACACCATAATTATAATGAAATTGTGCTTTAGTATTATCGAGCTTTAAGGCCTGTTTAAAAAATAAAATAGCCTGTTGATGATGCTCTATATGGCTTAAAGCGACAGCAAACGTATCTGCTACTAAAGCTGATTTGATATTCTGAATATTTACATCTAGAGTACATTTGTGGGCATTTTTTAAATCCCCTGAAATAGCGTAACATTTAGCAAGTTGTGCTAAGTATTCATCTTGTTTATTAAATGAAAGTGCTTTGGTAATTAGCGCGATTGCTTTTTTTAACTGACCAATTTTAAGGTTCACCATAGCTAATAAGAAATATGCATCAGCATGATTAGGTTCCAACTGTAATAAAGCAACTAAAGCGCCATGTGCCGTCTTTATATCTGACTTGTTAAGTGCTATTTGTGCAGTGCGATGAAGCTTTAAAATGTCTTGAGTCATTACAATAATCTTATATAAAAAGCCTGAAATAAGATTTCAGGCTTGGGTATATACCCAAACCACTCCAATATACAGAATTCAGTTGGAGTTAGAAATACTTTAGGCAAGGCATTGATTGAAGATAATGGTCGTTCCCTTTTCAAAAATCAATAACGCAGTATAAAGTATTTCTAAACCAACCCTCTGGGGACTTCTGAGCAAGTCATGTTCGTTGTTCCATCTTCTTTTAAGGGAATAACCATTAATACAAAGATGTGCCTAGATCACGAATTGCTCAGCAGTCCTGAAACTCGTATCTTGAAGTGGCTTGGGTATAAAGATTAAAATTTAACTACAGTTCAAACTGATAGTTAAATTTCAATCCCAGGGTTCGAGGACGATTTACAAAATGTCCATAATTTCTTTGAATATTGGCACCATTTGCAGATGTAATATCTGCACGATCACGCCTTACCGATGTATAAGTATATTTATCGAATAAGTTATTCACATAAAAAGTAACAGCCCACGCATCTGCTGATACTTTTGCAGATAAGTTACTTAAAGCAAAGCCTGGCAAGGTTTCAGCATTGTCATGTAAGCCCACTTTAGAGATCACATCGCTTTGTGCTGTAATACCGTAATTAACATCTAGCATTTTGTCATTCATCACTTCAGTTTGATAGTTCAAACCTAATGAAAATTGATTTTCTGCAGAGCCTGGTAATCTATCGCCTTCTACTGCGCCATCAGAACCATCTTTATTAAATAAATAAGGTGCATCACTTGTAAGCTCAGCTTGCGTATAAGCATAAGTTGCATAAGCGGTAATATTATCGCTTACTATTGCACGAGATGAAATTTCTACCCCTTTTGCATTGGCACTACCGGCATTTGAAGTATAAGGTAATTGACCCACTTCAGTTGCGCCAGCTATTTGAGCATCTTCCCAATCTACATTAAATAAAGCTGCATTAAAGTGTAGTTTGTTTTTAAACCAAGTACTTTTAAAGCCAAGTTCATAGTTTGTTGTAATATCTGGGGTATAAAGCATTTCATCCGGTTTACCACAGCCTTTTTGAGTACCTTCAGGTAATGGATCTGGACATGGCGCTAAACCATTTGAACCACCGATTCTAAATCCTTCACTGATAGTAGCATATGCCATAACATCGTTAGTGAATTGATAGTTAGCATTAAATTTGAATAAACTGCCGTCATCTGAAGCTTTATTTTCTTTAAATTCTAAGTTGATGGCATCAGGTGCTGCACCACTAAAAATCGTATTTGCTAATGGAAAATCGACAGCAGATTCAGCCCATACTTTATAATCATAAAAGCGTGCGCCAAAGGTAACATTTAGCTTGTCGTTTACCGCATAACCAAGCTCACCAAAAATAGCTTTTTCTGTTGTTTCACTACGATCAACAGAGTAATACTCTAAATCATCAGGGCGAGAACCACCTAAAAATTCATCGTAATGTGGTGTGAATTCTTGACTAGAACCATCAGTTTCATTTTTATTGTAATAGCCACCAACAATCCAACTAAGAGCAGATTCGTTCTGAGAAACTAAACGAATTTCTTGAGTGAGTGATTTATCATCGCTGAGCTCTCGTGTAAATGCCGAAAATGATGGGAACTCTTCATAGCCATAATCTAGTCGAATAAGTAAATCAGTTTGGTCGCGTTGACCATCTGCTTCAAATGTCGATAAACCTGTTGCAGATACTAACTCTGCAAAACCAAGATCTGCTTTTATTTCAAGGCTTAATAGAGAATCTTCTTTTTCTCTTGGTTCTTCATAACGGTAGGCTGACTCGTATTCACCTAGCACTTGGTTTAGGCCATTGCTTGAGTTTAACGCATTATGGTGAACAATAGAGCGACCTTCAGTATCTTGTTTTTGATGAAAGTAATTTACTGTTGTATCAAGCCAATCGGTTGGTTGCCAACGTACAGATATACGGGCTGTTGTTGTTTGTTCGCCATTTGCATCTTTAACTTTTTTTAAGTTGTCGTTTACGGCTGAGCTGTCTGTCCAATCTGGATCTGGTAGTGATACACCGCCTTCTTTTACAACATAGTTATAATCAATAAAACCAGGATCATCATAAACATTTAAACTTGCACGCACAGCTAATTGATCTTCAATCAGTGGTAGGTTAAAAATAAAGCCTGCTTCACCACCTGTACTATCGCTCTCATTGACTGAAAATATATCACCGTATACTTCGCCTGTTGTGATATCAAGTTGCGGTGCTTTTAGCATATAGCGAATTGCACCACCTAAAGTGCCTGCACCGTAAAGTGTGCCTTGTGGACCAATTAAGACCTCAACACGTTCAACGTCTGTTAAACGCATATCAATTGATACTGGTATTTCATTGATGTAAGTTGCAACTGTGCCGCCGTCAGAACCTGGGCCTGAAGAGTTCGTATTCAAACCTCGAACGATTATTGGTGAACCTGAACGACCGCCTTGATCTGTTACAGTTAGGCCTGGTACCCAACGGGCAACATCGGCAAGTTCACTGATGTTTTGATCTTTCATTACATCACCGTCTAAAGCGGTAATATTGAGTGGTGCTTCTTGAACCGTACCTTTACGTCTGGTTGCTGAAATTTGAATTACTTCAATTGATTTTTCAGCGCCTACTTCTGCAGCTTTAATTGTCATAGGCATTGCAAATGAACTGGCAATAGCCAAAGAGATCACACTTTGTTTAAACATTAAATTCCCCTTTTTATTTACTGTCTCTTTATATTTATTACATTAAATAAACATTAAAAAAACTCTAAAACAATTGAGGAAAAAGCATTTTGAATGAGTATTCACTCTTTAGTGCATAATATGCAATAGTATTGGTATTTATACTGACTTTGCTCAGAATATATTTCCAAAATTAATTTTTAATAAAATGTTAAAAATGTAATGTTTATTGCTCAAAGCTTAACTATAGACAATAATTAAAAATTAATGTTATGGTTTTTTGAGATATTAAATGCCTCTAAAATTGAGTTTACTTGTGCTCATTTTGATTACTAGCTTTCCTGTACTCGCAAAAAAAATGACTGCGTGTATTGATCATTACCCACCATTGCAATTTGCGGCAAAAAAACCTTATGGAGAGAGTATATCTGCATTAAAAACCTTAGCGAATTTGCTTGAATATAAAATTAAATTTGTAAAAGGGCCTAACTTCGCACGTTGTTTAAAGCTGTTAGAGCTAGGAAAAGTTGATGTATTAGCTGGCTTAGTGAATAGTGAAAAAAGAAGAAAAATAGCCTTGTTATTACCTTATAAAAAAGATACTCAATATGTTTTTGTGATCCGAAAACAATCCTTAGATATACAGGAGTATGATGACTTTATCGATCTTAATATTGGAGTGACAAAAAATACTTTGTATTTTAAACCTTTCGATTCGGATAAAAACTTAAAGAAAATTGAAATAAAGGACATTAAAACGGGTTTAAAACTATTACTGAAAAAAAGAGTTGATTTGCTGATCACATCTCAAGAAATATTTAATAGCTCAGTGAAAGAATTAGGTATAGCAGAAAAAGTGAAACTTACATCATATACTCAAAAGGTCAATCGCAGTTTAAATTTTGGCTTCAGCAAACGTAGCACTATTCATATTTCGAAATCAAAAATAGCTAAAATTAATCAAGCAACTGAACAAGGGCTATTTGTAAAAGCAATAAATGAATTTATTGCTAAACATCCACAGTATTATTGAATCCAAATTATTATGGCTTAAAATGCTTTGAGTTGTTTATACATTATTGTGGTGGCATCAAATCTTTGTTCTCTCGGATCTCTAGCAAAATTAGGAATGACTCCCGCTGTTTGATACCCTAAAGCAGTATATAAAGGCTCTGCTTTATCGTCGGTTCGGGTATCTAAAGTGAGTAAAAACTTATCATTATTTATTGCATAATCTTGTAAGGCTAACATGAGCTTTTTGGCGACGCCTTGTCGTTGAAAGTTTGGGTTTACCAATAATTTAGATACTTCAGCTCTATAAGGCTGATTAGGTGGAGTATCACATTCTAGTTGAACAGTACCAGCGAGTTTATTATCAACGGTTGCTATTAAGGCAGCTGTATTGGTGTTAATCAAATTGGGTAATACTTTATTTAACCAGTAATTTTTACTATCAGATTTTGTAAAAGGTAATACAAAGCTGATACTGGCACCATCGTGCACACAATCATGAAGTGTATCGGTTAATTCATCTAAATATTGTTCGAAGTTATGCTGGTTAAGTAATTTAATTTCAACAGTTTTATTATTCATGATGTTTACACTATGGTTAGAAAATATTTTACGGCTGATTGGCCAATGACTTTAAACGCGCTGCTGCCATTTAATCTGTAGCGAAGGCAATCTCCTGGATTTAGATTATGAATCTCTCCTTCAATAGTGACTTCTAAACATCCTTGTTGTAACACTAAGTGATGTTCTAAGTTTGGTGTAGGAGATGCGTCATATTGAATATGGCAATTTACAGGTAACTCACACTGTAATACTTCTGCTGAAAACTGTTTGCTTGGTGGTGATACTGAGCGGCGAATAAATCCTGTTTGAGGGTCTTGCCAGATCATTTGTTTGTCTTGTTTAATGACATTACTAGATTGGGATTCAATTATTAACATTAAACGAGATAAAGTGATTTCAAATGCACTGCAAAGTTTACCTAAAACATGGGCGGTAGGGCTTACATCACCTTTTTCTATTCTAGATAAACTCGCACGGCTGACACCAGACTTTTTAGCTAAATCATCTAAAGATAATCCTTGTTCAACTCGCATGCTTTTTAATCGTATTGCTAATACTTGATCTGCTGCTTGTTCAGTTTTCATAAATGACCTTTAATTCTCATATGTGAGAATTATTGTCTATTTAGAGAATTCGGTCAATGTTATTTACTTACAAAATATCGGTATATTGTATATCTTTTAGGTGGTATTTTATATTTAGCAAATAAATAATTTACTTAAAGGAAGTTCAATAATGTTAACGATAATGACTAGAGCAGTTTTAATAGTGTCTTTAGTGCTTTATTCAATGAATAGCGAAGCCATAATAATAAGACATGATATTAATCAGTCTAAATATATCGTTAATAAAACAGATTACAAATGGTTAGCTACTTTACAGCCTATTGGTATGCATGGATTATTGATAGATTCTAATTGGGTTATTACTGCCGCACATACAGTTACATGCATAAATGAGGGGTCGTTAATTAAGTTGAATGACCGTTTTATTGCAGTTAAAAGTACCTACTTTTATTCTAAAAACGCATTAGAAATTGATCACGATATAGCACTTATAGAATTAGATGAATCCGTAACAGATATTGAGCCTATTGCGCTTTATTCTGGTTCAGATGAATTAAATCAAAGCGTTTTTTTAATGGGCACGGGCGATACAGGGAATGGTATTACTGGCGATAATCATGAAAATGCATCTAGGGAAAGAGTTTTAATTAAAGCTCAAAACAAAATTGAAAAATCAGAATCTCAGATAATTCAAATTCGATTTGATGGAACTGAGAGTGCTTTACCGTTAGAGGGGATATCAGCTAGCTGGGATAGTGGTGGGCCTGCCTTTATTGAAAATAAAAATGGAAGCTATTTATTAGGAATAAGTTCGCATTCGCAAGGTCCAGAAGAACTCAGTGGTAAATATGGGATAGATGATGTGTATATGCGAGTATCATATTTTAAAGGCTGGATTGATAACATGATTAACTCAACTGATGACTATAGAAATAAAAATGCTTATAAAATACCAAGTTTAAAAGTGGGTTCTGATCTTTACACTGCATGTAAATTAGAAGCTTTTAAAGGCTAATCTACTCATTGAAAATCGTAGTTTTAAGTCTTTTATTTAAATCAAACAATGCTCTAATGAGTATTGTTTGATTTATCTCATATCCTGTACTGGTATTGATATATGGATAATCATTACTGCTTTAACTAAACTTAGTTCTCAAGTGTTATAAAAAGCAATGTAAACTTTTGTAAAACTATTTCCCTCACTTTTTTACATACCATGCCTTTTCTCTTGCTAATTGGATGTCTATTTTAGTCATATAAATTTACGACTAGAAATATTTTCATATTTGGAAGATTACTATGTTCAACTACATAAAATTATTGACTATATTGTTATTAATACTAAATGCATCAAATGGATATGCATTACCTTCAAACATAAAGTTGTTATCTGATATCTCCTATGGTGAAGATAAAGATCAGACCTTAGATGTTTATATTCCTTCAGGTGTAAAAAATGCGCCTGTTATTTTTATGGTGCACGGTGGTGCATGGCGAAATTGGGGAGATAAGGCTGGTAAAGCTGAGGTTGAAAACAAGATTGCCCATTGGGTAACAAAAGGGTTTGTTTTGATTTCTACTAACTTTCGGGCACTGCCTAAAGTTGGACCTGTTATTCAAGCTGAAGATGTTGGCGCTGCTTTAGGCTTTTCTCAAAAAAGAGCCAGTGAATGGGGCGGCTCGGCAGATAAATTTATCCTAATGGGACATTCTTCTGGAGCACATTCGGTATCTCTCGTTTCATCTAATTTTAAAAGGTTCACAGGCAGTGAAACTAAACCTATTTTAGGCACTGTTTCAATGGATTCTTCGGCTTATAATATTGTGGGAAGATTAACACCGCCAAACTCATCTGAGTTTTACACCGAGAGGTTTGGTACAGATCCTGACTATTGGCAAGAAGCATCTCCCTTCTATGCATTGACAAATAAAACATCACCGTTTTTAGCAATATGCTCAACACGAAGTAAAACCGCATGTATAGAAGCTAAAAAGTATCTTAAAAAAACCAAAAGACTTGGCACGTATGCAGAGCTGATATCCATAAACTTATCTCATAGAGAAATAAACTCAGAGCTTGGAAAACATGCTTGCTATACCAGTAATGTTGATGAGTTTATTAAGAGGTTAAGCCCAGAAATAGCATCAATTTATTCTAATAAAAACAGCAATATTAAAAAAGAATGCTCCGATATTTTACTTGTTAAGGCTTATTAAGCTTTTTCAATCCGAAAAAGTAATATTTGATGAGTGTAATTTTATTTTATCGATAATGGGAATGATATGCTGAAAATTTTAAAGCTTTTTTTATTGGTAGTTGCGTATTTTAGCTTACCAGTTACGGCAGAAGATGTTGTAAAAGAATTAAGAACAATTGGTGAAGCGAGTCGGGTTTCTATCGATTCGAAAGTACTAGGAGAAAATAGAAATTTTTTGATAAATCTGCCTGAAAGTTATGACTCATCAAATAAATCTTATCCCGTTGTTTATTTACTTGATGGCGAGCGTCATTTTAATCATGCAATTGTGGCCACTCAGATCTTACAAAAGCAGGAAAGAGTACCTGAGTTAATAATTGTAGCTATTACTAATTCCCATTCCTGGGCAAGTGATAAGAGTACTAGGCAGCGAGATCTTGGTTATGAAAAAGAAAAATTTGTCCAATATATTAAAAATGAGATGATGCCTTATGTTAATAAAAATTATCGTACAACTGGGTTAAATACGTTATTTGGTCATTCGCTTGCAGGCTATTTCTCTACTCATTTATTGGCAACTCAGCCCGAATTATTTACAAACTACATTGCTGCGAGCCCTGTTTTGCAGGGTGAAGAAATTGACTTTTATAATAAAATACTTAGTAACAATAATATAAAAAATCACACAGAAAAATCATTTTATTTTACTTTGGCCAGCGAAGACGAAGCACGCAGAAAGTCAGTAACAGATGCAGTTAATAATTTTGTTAAGTTATTGACTAAACAGACTCCTAAAAACCTTAATTGGCATTATGAATTTTTTGATAATCAAACTCACGGCAGTATATATTTCCCAACTTTTTTCCCTGGTATGACTTATGTATTTAAGAATTATCAAGCCCCTCATTTTGCAAAATATGAACAATATACTGATTTTGGCGGTATGCAGGGTATGAAAGCGCATTATAAAAAACGGGAAAAAATTTATGGCACAGATAAAAATATACCCGAAAATACCTTACTTAATTTGGCCAGCATGCTTTTAAAAGAGGGAAAAACACAAGATGCACTGCAATTATACTCAAGACTAACTCATGATTTCCCTCAATCAGCGAGGTCGTTCAGTGGTTTAGGGCAAGTCTATAGTTCATTGAAACATTACAAAAAATCTATTGCTGCACATCAAACCGCGGTGAAGCTTGGTGAAAAGCATAGTCCTGCATGGCGAAATAGAATTTTTAAATCGAGATTAAATACCGCAAATAAAAACGTTAAATTACTCAATTAATGCAAATTTGATTTTAAAAATAAGAGAGTTGAGAGACAAAATTGGCACTGACATTTTTTATCTGAACTCTTTTTTATTGTTTTAAACCGTAATTGTCGTAAACCTTAAACCACAGGAAATACTTTTGAAAAATAATTTAATAAGTTATTCACGCATTTTTGCATTTACTTGTATTACTTTATTTACCTTTGCTGCACCAAAAGTATTAGCAAGTGAAGCTCAAACGTTTGTTACTAAGCTCAAGGCTTATCATCAAAAAACATTAACAATTAATGCCTTCTCATTAAGCCACCATTATTTAAACAAACAATATAGGTCCTTTGATTATTGGGATCACCAAACACCCAATAGGAGCATGGCGCAAAGAACGGTTGAAATTGATTTGGTAAGCAAACACTTTTACGACAATGATATATATTACACTTCCGGTGGTATGTTGCTGGATAGGGCACATTTTGAAAATGATACTCACAGCTTTGCTTATGAATTGAATGGCAACTACTTGGGTAAGCAGGTTATCAATCAAGGCAAAGGGCAATTTTATCGTATGGGCTATATTCTAAGGAATATCTCTTTTCTCGCAGTGAGACCATTGTTTGAGGAAAATGATATTAAAAATAATATGACCCTTAAGCATAATAAAAAATCGGCAACCAGTATTCTGATACATAAAACGGCTGATGATAATGTTGCCACTTATGAATTTAGTAACACGTCTTTACAGCTAGTTTCGCTTAATGACAAGTTGAAAGGTACGCGTTTTGTTTATGATGATTATCAAACGACAAGGGGCCTAACTTATGCCCGAATAGTATCTCAACATGTTGATGGCGCAATAGAGCCAAGTTACGTTATTTATAATGATCAATTTGAGGTTATTGAGCAAGTAGAACCAAATAAACTTGAAGTACCACAGGGGTTTGATTCAGAAGTTGTGAGAGGTGATGGTATTTTAACATCACAAAAAATTGCAAAGGATCTATATCTTGTTACCGACTCATCAGCTTGGAGAAATAGCTTATTTAAAGTCAATGGTAGTGAAATTACCGTATTTGGTGCAAGTGGCTATTCTGAGTTAGCTAAGAAAACAATAAAACTTATTAACGAACAGTTTCCGAATAAAAAAATCGCTTCAGTTTATGTAACTCATCCTCACGGACGTGAAATTTCTGGTTTGAATGTGTTTGCTGAGCAGGGGATTGAAATACTTGCTGATAAATATAGTATCGAAGCAATTAAGGCTTTTCCAAAATTTGCTAAAGACATTGCTACATTCAAATTTCGGACTATTGAAAATGAGCAAGTCATTAATGGCGCACTCTTTTATGTATTAGACAACTTGCATTCGAAAAAACAAAGTTTTGTTTATTTCAAAGACAGCGAACTCATTTTTCAATCGCACTTTTTACACATTCCTTTTGATAATACGATTGCTAAGGTAATTCCTAGTTACACCAGAGCTTTCATTGAATTTGTTCGTAATAACCAACTTAGATTTAATCGCATTGTGGGTAACCATCTTAATAACAATATCTCTGTTGAAGTAATGAATAAAACTTACGATGCTATTTTGTGATCCTCCTCACAAAAATTTAGAGCGTCAATACATAGTGCTCAAATGAGGTTGTTTTTTATAACCTAACTGTTTATAAAGCGCTTGTGCTTGGTGATTATCAACTGCTGTGCAAAGTTTTAATGAGTGAAAATGGGTATATAGCGTGTTGTGTTGCTGTATTAATTAAGGCTGATCCAACCTTTAATTGCCGGAAATCAGGAGATACAACAGATCATTTAAAATCCACATCTTTTGCATCGCTGTTGAAGAAAATACAGGATAAAGTTGCACAAATCCAACCGCTTCCTTTTCAATTTCTGCTACTAAGATAACCGCATCTTGGTTTTGTAATCGCTTATTAATGAATTGTGCTGCTCCTTTTGATAGAAAAGTTTATATTGCTCAAATAATCCGGCCATTTCATTTAGATTATCTAAAGTTGCTTGTTTAATTAAAGTCATAGCGTATATCAATGCATTGGTTTGAAAATAAGTATCAGTTATTTTTTGCGATATGAATACAACCAGCTTTTAAAACCTAGTTATACCAGTAGGTTGTGAATGGAAATTAGGCATAGATAAAAGAATAGGAGAGACCTTATCCTTACAAAAATCAAAAATAGTCAGCCTAAAGGCGAACCTACAAAAATTACTTACCTGTAGGTGAAACTTTAGCCTTTCTACTCAGAAGACCAACTACACAAAATCCTCATTGAAAATCTATTTGATTCAGAGAAGGTAAACTTTTGTAAAACATAGTACCAAAAATTTTTACAAAAAATGCCTTTTATAACTTTAGTATTTTTTGTTAAATAACCAAATAGCTTGATTGAGTTACTATCATTTTAATCTTATTTTAGAACTGCTTAGTGAACAAACCACATGAATTAAAATGACAAAAGGAGTTTATTTTGAATCGGTATTTATTAAAATTGACATATAGTTGCATGATTCTTATTTTTGCATACGCACCTAATGTTTTATCTAGAGAGGTTGAATCTTTTCTTACTGAGCTAAAGCATCATTATCAAAATACATCTTCTATTTCTGCTTTTTCACTTACCCACAGATACTTTGGGAGAAGTGATCCATATCAATCTTGGGACTATAAGGCAGCTAGCCGTTATCAAGCCTTTAAAGTGACAGACATAGATCTGTTAAAAAATCATTATTTTCAGAATGTTGTGCATAACTTCACTGGTAATTTATATTATGATGAAGTGCACTTTCAAAATAATTCAGAAAGTCTGCGTTATGAAAGAAATGGCATCACAATAGGTAAACGGATTATTAAACAAAGTTTAAATAGCTTTGAGAGATATAAAAATCTGACTTTAATAAATGTTGATTTTCTCGCTATAAGACCACTACTTGAAGAAAAATTAGTAGCAAAAAATATTCAATTATCTAAAGAACCATCATCTACAAAAGTAACACTCATACATAAGGTAGCAGACGATATTCATATGGAATATGAGTTTAATAAGGCTCCCTTACGTTTGTTATCAATAAACAACAAATTAAGAAACCGAATTTATAAATATGATGATTACCAAACTTCAAATGGTTTAACTTACGCAAGATCTCTTATTAAATATTACAACGGTGATAAAACACCTAGCTTTATAACGCGTTTAGAAAACTTTGAAATACTTGAACATATAGAGCCAACAAAACTACAGCTCCCAACTGGATATGGACCAATTATCCCTAAGTCAGATAAACAGCTAACAACACAAAAAATAGCTTCAGATCTGTATTTAGTCACTGACGCTTCAGCCAGTCGTAATACACTATTTAAAGTGAATGAAAAAGATATTATGGTTTTTGGTGCGCCCAGAAGTAATAAACTATCAGCGCAAACAATAAAGCTTATTTCTAACACGTTTCCAAATAAAAAAATAACTTCGGTATTTATCACACATCCCCATAGTGATCATATTGCGGGTCTACCTGCCTTTGTGAAGCAGGGTGCTACGGTTTATGCAGATGCCTATACGATTGAAGCAATCAAAGATTATGAGCGATTTTCTGACAATATTGAAAATTTTAAATTTAAAACATTAGGAAATGGAGATGTAATAGCAGGCGTACGTTTTCATGTTTTAGAAAGTTCAGTTTCTAAAAGGCAAAGCTTTGCGTATTTCGAAGATGATGGAATTATTTATCAATCAGATTTTTTAGAAGTTGCATTTGATAATACCATCGCAAAAATACTACCTAGTTATAGCAAAGCATTTATCAACTTTTTAAGAAACAATAATATTAAGTTTAATCGGATTGTAGGACATCATAAGAATAACAATATTTCTCTAGAAGTTGTAAATAAATCATATCAAGCAATTTCAATGTAAATTTGTTTATATAGTGATTCCAGTATTTATCAATTTAGACTAATTAACTGTAAGTTTTGCTTACAGTTAATTAGACTTTATAAATATTAGTTTTAAATTTTAAATGGTTTAACTTATTTCATATTGAGCCATG
>Ga0209395_1000918_pt1 | contig 42292 bp, 28 predicted proteins | sample GOMGulsemesocosm_3_FD_184635 | JGI IMG/M metagenome (GOLD analysis project Ga0209395, IMG submission 184635) | Methane-oxidizing microbial communities from mesocosms in the Gulf of Mexico - GOM9D Gulf of Mexico (SPAdes) (version 2) | ecosystem: Environmental > Aquatic > Marine > Cold seeps... | reverse complement strand
AATGATTCAGTCTTTAAAAACATTGGAGAAATTGAATCCGAAAGTATCTTAAATATTAACAATTCAATTTTTATGCAAACGCATGGCATTGAACAAACTGAAGATTTTCCACTGACAGTTAAACATGCTAGCTTTATTAACAACAACTCAAGTAATGATGCCGGCGCTATTAGCTCGGTTAGTACCAATAACAATTTAGGTTCTAATTTATTTGTTGGTAATACCGGCACCAAGGCCAATAACATCTATGTTGCCAACGATGTTAATGATTTAGGTTATAACCTCGTGGGCACTAATAACCTTGACGGTTTTGTCAGCCAAGCAGGTTTGATTTTTGAACAAGCATTTACTTCTGGAAATAGCTTTACCGCAACGGAATCAATTGAAGGAATTACTCAGCAATCGATAGGGTATTATGGTGGCGGTATTTTATCAGCGTTACCGGTAAAACAGGGTCCTGCGGTGAATGCTATTCCAGCCAATGACTGTAGTGTTGTTATTGATGTTCGTGGCTTTAGTCGTCCTCAAGACAGCCTATGTGATATTGGTGCGGTGGAAGTCATGTCTGCGGCTAATGATGTCAATAATGATGGCATTGATGATGCTTCATTAATCGATTTTGATAATGACGGTGTTTTAGATGCCAATGATGCTTTTCCATTAGACTCAACAGAGTCGGCAGATAACGATCTTGACGGTATTGGCAATAATGCTGATCTCGATGATGATAATGACGGTTATTTAGATACCGATGAAGTGCTTGCCGGTACTTCTCCAATTAAAGCTGATGAAATACCGAATGATATTGATGGCGATTTTGTTGCTGACGTTAGCGATATTGACGATGATAACGACAACTTAATTGAAATTCGTAGCCTAGCTGATCTTGATGACATTAGAAATAACTTAACAGGGCAAGGTTTACACGGTTTAACACATGGCTGTTTATCAAGGTGTCTTGGTTTTGAACTAGAAAATGATTTAGATTTTGATACTTCAGGTGATGGTGTTGTCGATGCTGCTGATGATTATTGGAATGCTGGATTTGGTTGGATACCGATAGGGACTGTTGGTCGTGGCGAGGTAGCATTTGTTAGTATTTTTCAGGGCAACAACCATAGCATCAATAATTTAATGATCAATCGCCCCGGTGATAACTACCTAGGTTTGTTTGGCTATACTAGGCAAGGTGCTGAAATATATAACCTTGGCTTAACCAAAGTTAGTATTGTTGGTGGTGCTAATATTGCTGGCTTGGTAGGTGATTTAAATTACTCCAAAGTTAAAAATGTCTATGTTGTTGGTTCAATCAGTGCAGGCAACGAATCGGGAGGTGTTATTGGTTATAGCGAATACAGTGAGCTTTCGGAGCTCTATCATATAGGTAATGTTGTTGGTTTAGCCGATATTGGTGGTGTTATTGGTTACAGTGAATATGACATATCTATTAGTAAACTCTTTAATATTGGTAATGTAACAGGCACCCAAACTGTGGGTGGTGTTATCGGCACTAATTATGGTGTTATTAGCGATGCGTATGCGATAGGTAATGTAACAGGGACTAGGTCAGTGGGTGGTATCGCAGGGTATATGCATGCTGCGGGCTTACACCGTGTTTATTCAACCACTTCAGTAAAAGGTGACTCTCAAGTTGGTACCATTATTGGTCATGATAACGATACTGATAATCAATTTAGTTCAAGTTATAGTTTAGTGAATGAAAACATTAATCCTATTGGTGACGGTGTTATCACCGACACCAGTATTACATTGAGCAAAGTTCAGTTAACTTGTCCTCAAAGTAGTGGTGATGTAAGTTGTTCAACCGTTATTTACAACGATTGGGATGATGCCACGCCGGTGTGGGATTTTGGTAGTGCTAATGAACTTCCTGGCTTAGTGATTAATGGTCAAATTATTCGCGCTGGAGATTATGATAATGATGGCGTGAGTGATGACGTAGATATATTCCCCAGTATTGCCATAGGCGCTTATGCTGACACCGATGGTGATGGTGCACCAGATAGTTGCGATCTTACCTGTCAAGCGACAGGTATGTTTGCCGATAATGATGACAACAATGATGGTTTTCCTGATACTAATATTGCTCCCGTAATTGCAGAGCTATCTCCTATCTATGTACACATGGATGAAGACAATGCTCCAACAGCTTTTACCTTAACCTTAAATGCCAGTGATCTTGATAATGATACGCTAACTTGGTCAATAAGTTCCCCAGCCGCTAACGGTGTAGCCAGCGTCTCTGGTGATGGTCTTTCAAAAGTTATTGCTTATGCTCCTACGGATAATTTTTATGGCGTAGATTCCTTTGATGTTCAAGTTACGGATAACGTTGGTGGCTTTGCCAAAGCAACAGTTAATGTCACCATTAATTCAATTAATGATTCACCGATTAATTCGCCTATGTTGCGTTTCGGTGGTCCGCACGGTGCCGCACCATATGAAGGCAAACTCCAAGGAGCTCAAACACATGGCTTAGCCGATGTCGATGGTTTAGGTGATGTCACTTATGTTTGGCGCAGTAATGGCGTGGAAGTTGGTCAAGGTGAAGAATACTTAATTCAAATCTCTGATATTGGCAATAGTTTAACAATAGAAGCGCAATATATCGATGGCTCTGGTTACCATGAAGTGGCTATTTCTAATACAAGTCCGATTGTTGAAAATAACCCAATTGCAGATTATGACAATGATGGTCTGACCAATGAAGAAGAAGCGGCGTTAGGCACAGATATTGACAAGCCTGATCATGATGGTGATGGGGTGCATGATGGTAATGATAGTTACCCATTAATTTCATTGAACGGTTTAACTGATACAGATGGCGATGGTATTCCGGATAGTTGTGATCAAGCATGTTTAGATTTGGGCATGGTTGCAGATGTTTACCCTAACGGCATTATTTATGTTAATGATGATTCAAGTTGTGATGCGCTGAGCACTACCTGTGGTGATAACTGGGCCAATGCTTTTCCTTACTTGCAAGATGCCCTTGCAGTGTCAACGCCTAATACGCAAGTTTGGGTGGCGCAAGGTATTTATTACCCTGATGATAATCAAGCCAGTGACAGTCAAGATGACCCAATAAAAGCGTTTGTTGTTAAACAAAATATGCAGTTATTGGGAGGCTTTAGTGATGATGGTTTAGCAACAAAAGCTTCAGATGCAGATGCTGAACAATTCGTTACTGTGTTAAGTGGCGATATTGGCCAAGATGATGTCGTTAATAGCAATGGTGTTACTGATAGCTTTAGGAACATAGTTGGCATTAATAGTTATGCGCTAGTAAAAGATGGTATCAAGATGAATCACTTTACCATGCGCGGTTTCACGGTAACGGGGGTTTTAGGTAAAAGTGATAACGATTATGACTACTTGTACGAAATGGATTCGGCGATTGCTATTAGTCAAAGTGGTATAAGCCTCAGTGATATCAAGGCCTTTGGTAACGTCAGTAAATATGGCTCTGTGCTTTCGTTTTATAGTAATAAAAACTGTACGGCCGATATTAATAATCTTTTTGCTGCTAATAACTCAACTACCAATACAGCAATTATTTATGTCTATGAAAGTGAATGTCAATCAACCACTTTTACGCAGGTGACCTTAGATAATAACCATGGTTATCGTGGCGCTTTTTATATTGGTGATGCACGAGAAGATGTGATTTTTGATCGCGTTACCGTAATGAATGAAGATACTGATAGTGATAATTTAGCTTATGCAATTAACTCTTCAATTGACTATGGTTCAGGCGAGCTAATAGTAAAAAACTCTACCTTTTACCGGGTTGGCGGCATAGGGCATGAATACAGTAGTATGCATGTTGAAAATTCGACGTTTGTTGAAACACAGACCCCTATTTATTATTCATTAAATCATGGCAAAGCAGTCTCGGTTCGTTTATCAACCTTTGTTAATAATACTTCAACCGATCGTAGTGGTGGTATCCATGGTTCATATGCCGACCTTGAAGTATTTGGTAACTTATTCATTGGTAATAAAAGTACATCATATACAGGCGGCGACAATATTTATCTCAAAGGTGATTATCAAGTTATCGATGCAGGCTTTAATTTATTATCTGAGCTAAATACCACAAATGGTGGTTTTGTTAATGAAGCAGGCGATAATGTTTATGATCACTTTAATTCAGGTAGTAGCTTTGTAAGTTCAGATGCCCTAGCTTCAGTTATCAGTACAACCTTAGCTGATAACGGTGGTGCTACGTTGACCTTATTACCGGTTTATGGTGGTGCGGCAAATGATGTGATGGCATCTATTGAATGTCAATTTTTACAAGATCAACGTGGTATTGCACGTGGTTTTAATGGCGCTTGTGATATTGGAGCAGTAGAGCTGTCCGTTAATGATTATACCGACACAGATGGTGACGGTCACATTGATGATGACGACTTAGATGATGATAATGATGGCTACCCCGATGTAAGTGATGATTTCCCTCTTGATAACACTGAATGGTTAGACACAGATGGTGATGGTACAGGGAACAATACTGATACCGATGATGATGGTGATGGTATTCCTGACACGAAAGATGGTTCACCACTGGATGATAATATAGGTGATATTGCTGCACCTATTATTAATTTGATTGGTAATTCATCCATTAATTTAATACTAAATCAGAGTTATGTTGAACCCGGTTTTAGTGCACTAGATAATGTTGATGGTGACTTATCTGGCAGTGTTGAGGTTAGTGGTACAGTTGATAGCTCAATAATAGGTACTTACATTATTAGTTATAACGTGAGTGATGCAGCAAGTAACCCGGCTATTACCAAAACACGTCAAGTGACAATACAAGATTTTTCTGCGCCAGTTGTGATTGCGCCAAACAATATCATTATTGCTGCGATTGACGCCTTGGGTTCACCTATTTCGAATACAGAAATCAATGCATTTCTTATGTCAGCTAATGCCAATGATGATGTTGATGGAAAGGTTAGTGTTGTTTATGACGCACCAGATATGTTTGCGCTTGGTGTAACCACGGTATACTTTACTGCCATTGATTCAGCTAATAATGTTGGTAGCGCCCAAGCAACGGTAACGGTTGTCGATCAAAGTATTCCTGTGATTACTCTCCTTGGCAATACATCGGTTACTTTAAGTGTGAATGACAGCTATAACGAACCTGGCTATCACGCGCTCGATAATGTCGATGGTGATATTACTGCCAGTATTATTGTTGTTGGTACAGTTGATACCTCGACAGTTGGTACTTACACCTTAACTTATAGAGCCTCAGATTCAGTCGGTAACGCAGCGCAAACTAAGACACGTCAAGTGACTGTGCAAGATGCTCAAGCCCCCGTTATTATCGCGCCAAATAATATTATTGTAGCTGCGACCGATGTTAATGGCACTTTAGCAAACCAAGGTTCAATTTCTGTTTTCTTAGCTTCAGCGAATGGTAGTGATGATGTTGATGACTTAGTTACTGTCTCTAATGATGCACCGAGTATTTTTCCACTAGGAACAACCGTCGTTGTCTTTAGTGCAGAAGATGCTGCCGGTAATGTTGGTAGTGCTCAGGCTTCAGTTACTGTTATCGATCAAACATCACCGGTAATTAATTTACTTGGCAATACGTCACTGACATTGAGTATTAATGACAGCTATGTTGAACCAGGTTTTAGCGCTAATGATAATGTTGATGGCGATATCAGCATTAATGTTGTTGTCGCTGGTACAGTCAATACCAATATAGTAGGGACATACACCTTATCGTATGCTATTAGCGATATTGCAGGTAATACTGCAATTGTTCAGAATCGTCAAGTGACGGTGCAAGATGCTGCTGCTCCAGTAATTATATCTCCCATAAATATTACTGTTGCAGCGGCTGACGGCCTAGGTACTCCTATTTCAGACTCAGCAATTCAAACTTTCCTTAATACAGCCAATGTCAGTGATGATGTTGATAGTGAATTAAACATAACCAACGATGCTCCTTCAGTATTTCCGCTAGGTGTAACCCTTGTTACTTTTAGTGCTATTGACAGTACTGGGAATGTTGGTAGTTCACAATCATCGGTAAGTGTTGCTGACCAAGGGAAACCTGAAATTACTCTATACGGTAGTACATCAATCACCTTGAGTTTACATGATACTTATGCTGAACCTGGTTTTGATGCATTAGATAATGTTGATGGGGTTATTACTGACAACGTAGTGGTTATAGGGACAATTGATACTCAAGTAATTGGTATTTATACCCTAAATTACACTGTGGTTGATGCTGCAGGAAATAGTGGATTAGTGAAAAGCCGGCAAGTGACGGTTCAGGATGCACAAGCTCCAGTTATTACGGTACCTAATAATATCGAGGTTGCTGCTGTTGATGCATTTGGTACACCTTCGGCTCATCAAGTAATAAGTACATTTTTACAGGCTGCAACAGTCAGTGATGATATAGATAACAACCTTGTTATTACTAACAATGCGCCGTTAATTTTTCCCCTGGGCTCAACTTCAGTTGTATTTAATGCAATTGATAGCATAGGCAATGTAGGCACCGCTCAGGCATTAGTCACAATTGTTGATAATAAACCACCTGTTATTTACTTAACGGGTGAAGTGCTGCAAACAATCAATTTACTCGATTCATACATAGAGCAAGGCTTTAGCGCGAGTGATAATGTTGATGGTGATATTACTGAGAATGTAACCGCTACTGGTACAGTTGATAACACTGTTGTAGGGGTTTATACCATTTCTTATGACGTTAAGGATTTAGCCAATAATGCTGCTATTACTCAGTTGCGTCACATTACAGTACAGGATTCTGGATTACTCGACTCGGATGAAGATGGTGTTATTGATCCTCAAGATGCCTTTCCATTAGACCCAAGCGAGTCTATCGATACCGATGGTGATGGTATTGGCAATAATGCCGATAAGGATGATGATAATGATCTTACCTTGGATGGTGAAGATGCTTTCCCATTAGACCCAAGTGAGTCTATCGATACCGATGGTGATGGTACTGGCAATAATGCCGATAAGGATGACGATAATGATGGCATTTTAGATGATGAAGATGACGAGCCCTTAGTTGCATCTATTGATAGCCAAGCACCAGTGTTTTCTGAGTTAGAACAAGTTGTTTTTGAAGCAACGGGAGAGGTAACAACTGTAATATTGCCTTTGCCAAGTGTTGTTGATAATTCATTAGAAATCCCGACAGTGACTTCAGATTTATCCGATAATTTAGCAATAGGTACTCATCTAGTTACTTGGACTGCAACCGATGGTACGGGTAATCAAAGTACAGCTTTACAAACGGTAGTTATTAACGACTCAACAGCACCTGTTTTTACTACAGTAGAAGCTATAACCGTTAATGCTAAAGGTCGCTTAACCGACGTGTATTATTTGATAAATGCTATTGCAGAGGACATTGTTGATGGTGATGTTTTGGTAACAACGTTTGATAATACCCTACTGCCTTCTGGTTATCATGAAATACTAATTTTAGCAGCTGATATGGTGGGCAATGAAAGTAGCGCGACAGTGCCTATTACTATCTACCCAGAGGCAAGCATTAGAAATACGTTATTGGTAGAGTCTGGTGGTGCCTATAATCTCGATGTTAACCTAAGTGGTGATGCACCTCATTATCCCGTAGCGATTAGTTATCAATTATCTTTAAATGGTGAGAAAATTGAGACTAGTGAAATAGCTATAAATGAAGGAACAGAAGGAGAGGTATCATTGCTTGTGCCTACAGAGCTGCAAACATCGGATAACTTGGTGCTTAATTTAACTGCAGCTGACAATGTCTTTGTTGGCGGAACAAGCCAAAGCCAGTTGATTGTAGTCGAAGGCAATATTGCACCGCGACTGAGTTTTACTATTAGCCAGAACGATCAGTTGGTGAGTATCGTTGACCCTAATAAGGGTGAAGTAACATTTGCGCTACAAATAAACGATGTTAATTTCAATGATGAGCATGATATTACTTGGACAGATACCAGTGGTACTTTGCTCAATGCTGTTGATGTTTTAACGTATCACCTTGAACCAAGCACGCTAGCGCTAGGGACTTATAGCTTTGAGGTAACTGTAACTGAAAATAATACCCAAGAGTTGTTATCGGTGACAAAGTCAGTGCAGTTTGTGGTTGAGCAGTTAGTTGAGCTGGCCAGCAGTAGCGATAGTGACCATGATGGTATTAGTGATAGTGATGAAGGTTATAGCGACAGTGATGGTGATGGTATTGCTGATTATTTAGATAATGATAGCAATACCACACGTCTACCTAGTAGTGGAAATACAGAGCCCATGAACGTTGCGCCGGGTTTAACTATATCACTAGGTTCATTGGTTTCTTCTCAAGGCGCGACTAGTGATCAAGCGAGTTTAACACTAGCTGAATTAGCGCAGCTTGTTGGTGATGATGACGCAAAAACTCATGATGAAGATGTGGTTGCTGTTACGCCATTGTACAACTTTACAATTGATGGTTTAACTCAACAAGGTGGCTCTGTTGCAGTTGTTATTCCGATGGCGGTAGATACTTACCTACCTGCTGGCGCTACTTATCGTAAGTATAACGAACGTGATGGTTGGTTTAATTTTGTCGAAGATGAAAACAATAACATTAGTTCAGCACGTACTGATATTAATGGTAATTGCCCTGCTGCCAATGATGAAAGCTATATATTAGGTTTAACCGAGGGGGATAACTGCTTCCAACTTATCATTGAAGATGGTGGTCCTAATGATGCCGACTTTATTATTAACGGCTCTGTAGAAGATCCTGGGGCTATTGTGGTGGATGTTATTAATCATGCTCCAGTAGTCACAATAATCGCAGCTGAAGATGAATACGCTGAAAGCTCAAGTGTTTCGCTCACTGCACAAGCTAGTGATGAAGATGGTGATGAAATGACTTATTTATGGCAGCAAATCTCAGGGCCTGAAGTCGTTTTTGATGATGTCACTCTTGCAACCGTAAATTTAAGCTTACCTGAAGTTGTTTCAGATGAATTAATTGAGATACAAGTAACGGTAAGTGACGGAAGGTTATCAACAGCTAATACCACGAGTTTTAAAGTGGTAAGTCTTATTGATACTAAAAGTCGTAATGCTGGTGCAACTTTTTGGCTGCTCATACTTCTTGTTCTAGTCAGAATGAAAAAAGCAAAAACCTACCCGAAAGCTTTTTAAAAGAAGCTAGAAATGTAAAGCACTTAGCCTTCTCAACTCAGTGCTTTTATTTCTTTTTAAGGAGCGTTCATGAAAAAATTAATAAAGAGTAATCTAGAGTCTCATCCCGATTATTATGCTGTCATAGATGAAGTAATCAGCCATAATTATGACCAAAAAATTATGGCTGAGGCAGTTAAAAGATCAAACTCTGAATCACAAGCAGAAGCGCGATATGTTGTGTTGAAGCTAAAAAATTCTTAGAGTATAAATTAACAAAGCTAGCGTTAATTAAAGAAAAGAGCGGAATTAATTCCGGTCAAATCATCAATAATATTATGATTCTTTATAAACTTTATAAGGGCAAAGTCCTATTTCTTATTCTCAGCCAGGTTAACCAAGATTAAAGATTATGAGTGAATAGTCGATAATAAGGTAGTACAACTTGTTTTTAAGTCACTTTAACTGCCTAGGAATTAAAGATGGATATATTTACTACTCAACTAACCCGTGTAGTTCCTGTACCTATTAAGCCAGCTAGCTTAAAGGTTAAAGCACTGCTTAAAGAAGCGGCTAACACTAAACTTAGCCAAGATCCCGATCACCTTGAAAACCATGAGTATTATTTTACCAAAGAAGACGAACAAGACCACTCTAAACAGCAGGAGCCTGTCTCCTCGGAGCCTGAATCTAACGATGAAGACAAATCAATAGAGTCAGATGAAACGGCTGCCCAGAAAAATAATAAACCTAAGCACCTCGATTTATACGCATAGGGATATAGCCAAAAGTCACTCGTCGTTGAACTTAAAATCATTACTTTTGGCACTGTTTAACTAAGCTGACAATTTTTATCATTCTCTTAACTTATTAGGAGAATATAATGCCCCGCAATATTGACATTGAACAACTTACCATCGACCGAAGTATTGCTCACAGCAATACTCTCTTTTCATCATTAATAGCTAAAGTACTATTAAGTATCATGTTAATTACTTCATTGTTTGGTGGCGCTTTTGTTATTCAAGCAGCATACCAACCAAGTGTTCAAGAACTAACCTCAGTAAGCCAGTTGACTCAAGCAGCTGATATGAATAACGAAACAGATACTGTGACCGCTAATGTTGTGATGAGCGCTGGCGAAGCTCCTACGGCTAATAACCATCTAATCAAATTGACAGACACAATCGTTAACTCTTCAGTGCTCGATGCAAGTGGTCATATCGTTGCTAGGCGTATCGCTACTGTGTCATCACGTGTCACAGGCAAGTTAAATAAGCTCAATATAGAAGAGGGGCAACGAGTTCAAAGTAACCAAATAATTGCTGAGTTAGATGATAGACAAGCAAGGATTTCTTACCAACTAGCGCAAGCTGACTTAACAGCTAATACCGCGCGTTTTCATGAGCTGAATATAGTGTACCAGCACGAACTGCAACGTCTTGAACGTCAACAAATCCTATTTAATAAATCACTTATTAGTGAACAATTTCTTGATGACAGTCGTTTTACTACTGAAAAAATTGCTGCGCAATTAACTAACAAAAGAGCCTTAATTGATTTAAGTGAGCAGAAAGTTGCTCTTGCCCAATACCAATTAGAGCAACATAAAATACGTGCGCCATTTGACGGGGTTGTCATCAGTAAAAATGCGCAAGTAGGGGAGCTTATTTCCTCTGGCTCTTCTGGTGGCGGTTTTATTCGAACGGGTGTCGGCACAATTGTAGATATGAGTTCATTAGAAATAGAAGTTGAGGTTGCTGAGAGTTATATCAATCGAGTTCACGCTAATCAAAACGCTATCGCAACGTTAGACGCATACCCTAATTGGGAGATATCGAGTGAAGTGATTGCCGTGATTCCAACAGCCGATAGGCAAAAAGCCAGTATTAAAGTACGCGTTAAGTTACATACCACAGACGCAAGAATACTACCGGATATGGGGGTAAAGGTGAGTTTTTTAAAAGGCTAATAAGTAGTAGGGAAATTAACAAATTAAGTATTAGAAAGCTCTCAAATAAGTCATCAAGTCACTTACAAGTAACCACAGGTAACTTACAAAAAAATTAGGTAAATATTATGAAAAAAAATAATCAAAATAAAATAGCTATTCAATTAAAAAAAATAAATAAAAGTTACCAAAAAGGCAGTAACAATGTTGTGGTACATGACAATTTTAATTTATCAATAGCCCAAGGTGAATTTGTCGCGTTAATGGGTCCGTCAGGTTTAGGTAAAAGTACCTTACTGCATTTAATTGGTGGCTTAGATTTACCTACCTCAGGTAGCGTCATTATCGGTGAGCAGCGAATTGATACCTTATCTGAGGGTAAACTATCAACATGGCGTGCTGAAAATATTGGTTTTGTTTTTCAATCACATCATTTATTACCGGTATTAACCGCGCAAGGCAATGTTGAGTTACCTTTGTTATTAACGCCATTAGATAACAAGCAAAGAAAGCAACATGCCAGCTTAGCACTGCGTTTAGTCGGTATGGAGGAGCGCGCTAAGCATTTACCTAAAGAGCTTTCAGGAGGGCAAGAACAAAGAGTAGCTATTGCTCGCGCTATTGTCAGTGATCCTAAAATTATTTTGTGTGATGAGCCGACAGGTAACTTAGATAGAAAAACGGCCGATGAAATTTTGTCATTACTTACCACCCTTAATGAAGATTATGGCAAAACGATTGTCATGGTGACTCATGATTTAAGGGCGAGTGAGTATGCTAGTAGAGTGATTAATTTAGAACAGTACATTGTTGAAGGTAAGCAAAGCCAATTGTCTGTGGTAGAGGGGAACTCATGAATATACTTCAGCTAGTTTGGCGTAATAGTTTTCGTAAAAAAACGCGCTTTAGTTTGACCTGTTTATCGATAATGATTGCCTTTTTTTTATTCTCAATTTTAGCCGGTATTAATCATGCGCTAACAAGTAATGTCAGTAGTAATAACCAATATCGACTACTTACCAGTCATAAAATATCGCTTGCCCGTTCATTACCGATCAATTACCAACAAAAAATTTCCGCTATTACTGGTGTTGAAAGTGTCAGTTATGCCTCTTGGTTTGGTGGTTTTTTCAAAGATGAAACCAATCAACTAGCCGTTTTAGCTGTTGATCACAATAGTTACTTTGAGATGTTTGATGAATATAACATGCCCGCTGGGCAACTTGAGCAATGGAAGAAAACACGCACAGGGTTAGTTATAGGCCAAGCCATTGCTAATAAGTATGGTTGGAAAGTTGGCGATAAAGTACCACTAAGCTCTTCCATTTGGATGAATAGAGACGGCGTTTTTACTTGGCAATTTACTGTTTCTGCAATCTATCAAGGTGCAGGTGACGCGAATAATGAAAAACAAATATTCTTTCAACATGCCTACTTTGATAAAAGCCGCGCTTATGCACGTAATATGGTGAGCTGGTTAACACCAAAAGTAGATGAACAAGCAGATGTAGATGAAGTCAGTCAGCGAATCGATACCTTGTTTGCCAACTCAAATGGCGCAACAAGAACTACTACCGAGCAAGTCTTCATTAAAGAGCGGGTACAACAGTTTGTTGATATGGCTATGGTTATCAAATTAGTTGTTATTGCGGTATTTTTTACTTTGTTGTTAATTGTCTGTAATACCATGTTACAGAGTAATCGAGAACGTTTAAATGAAAGTGCCATGATGAAAGCATTGGGTTTTTCTAGTCGATTTTTGATTGCTCAAGTGTATTTAGAGTCCTTTTTTCTGTTGGCACTAGGGGCACTATTAGGCTGCTTATCTGCGCAGCTATGTTTAGTTTATGTTAGCCACTTATTTACAGACTTCCTTCCCGGCATAGCCATTGATAACGTGCATTACTTCGATGTCATTGTACTAGTATTTATTGCCGCGACACTGTGCAGTTTATTACCCGCTTTAACCCTAAAGCGTTTAACGATAAGTAATACCTTAGGAGCAAAAGCATAATGGTTCAGTTAATCAATAATAGCCACGCTAGACTTAAACAAGCGGTGGCGTTAGCAATAATTAATTTAAAAAGCTTTCCACAGAGAGCAGTTGCTTCATCGGTAAGTATCTTGAGCATAGGCTGTGTTGCCGCGGTAATTTTATCGGTGTTAGCTATGACCCAAGGTATGGTTAAAACGTTAGAGAGAACTGGGCTTGATGATACCTTGATTGTGATGCGTGCAGGTGCTGTCTCGGAATTACAAAGTGTTATGTTTCCAGCCGAAGTTAATATTCTAGCAAACAATGCGCAAGTGCTTAAAAATAGTGATAACCAAGCACTGGTTTCTGCGGAAATGTTTGTTAATGCAGAAATGTCTCATATTGATAAGTCAGGTGAAAAGCATATTGAAAAATTAGCCTTAAGAGGCATTAATAAAAACACTTACCACTTTCGACCCAACTTTAATATCATCGCAGGCGAAAAATTTAAAACAGGTTTACGACAAGTCATTATTGGACAAGCAATCGCTCGGAAAATTCCAGAGTTAATTGTTGGCTCTACCATAACCCTAGGTGGTGCGCGTTGGTTGATTAGCGGCATATTTACCGATAACAATAGTGTTTTTGAGTCTGAGTTATGGGCAGATATTGGTATGGTACAAAGTGATTATAAGCGCGGAAATACCTTACAATCGGTTCGATTAGCACTTAAAGCTAATACTGATATAGTGGCACTTAATCAAGCGTGGCAAGATGATCCGCGTTTGAATGTTCGCATAATGCTTGAAAAACAATTTTTTGCTGACCAAGCTGAAAATTTAACTCGATTAATACGTTGGATTGGTTTTCCTGTGGCATTTATTATGGCTCTTGGCGCTATGATAGCGGCCTTAAATACCATGTACTCCACCATCGCTAGCCGCAGCAAGGAAATAGCCACGCATAAAGCGATAGGTTTTAGTGCTTTTGCTATCTCCTTTTCTATTCTCACGGAAGCGTTATTGATTGCTGTTATTGGTGCGCTTCTGGGAATTTTACCTTTGTACTTTATTTTTGATGGTTGGACTGCATCAACCCAAGATGCCAATAACTTAAGTCAAATGATGTTTAATTTTGAGCTATCCATAGCGCTAATTGCTCAAACATTACTCTTTTCTATAACCATTGGTTTATTAGGTGGCATTTTACCCGCGATAAAAGCCATGCGTCTGCCAGTAACCCTTGCCTTAAGAGATAACTAAGTTATGTTGCTCACTAAAAAGTAGTGCTAATAGGCCAAAAGTCATGATAACTATTTATCAAAAAGGTGACTTTTGGCACCTGTCGCTAAGAGCGGTATTACCTATCATTATCTTGTCGAAACAACATAGCTCAGCAAAGCGCTCTTGACGAGCACCATGTAAGTTATAACCGCAATAAAATAAAGGAAAATATTATGTTAATTAAAAAAATCATCTCTTTCTCTGTAAGTAGCTTAGTACTGGCAGCTATTAACTCATTAGCGTTAATTGCAGTGATAAGTCAGCAAGCCCATGCTGCAGACTTAACGGTACATATTAGTGATGTAAGTCAAGGTAAAGGTCATGTGATGGTAGGCTTATATTCAGGCTCAGAGGCATTTAATCAAGGAAAAACCAGTTTTGGCTCAAGAGTTAAAGCGGATAATGAACAGGAACAAGTCGTTTTTAAAGGCGTTCCTGCAGGTGAATATGCTATTAAAATATATCAAGACGAAAACAGTAATCAAAAACTAGATTTTAATTTTATGGGCATTCCAAAAGAAGGTTATGGTTACAGTAATAATGTCGGTAGATTTGGTCCTCCAGAATACCAAGAAGCTAAATTCAAGGTAGAAGAAAAAACAGAAATTCAAATAGAATTATTTTAATATCCCAATGATCAACTTAAAAAAACGTTATAGTCTTAGCTAACAAATAATACTACAGCGTTTTCTCATTCATAGGTCATTTTGGTAAAATATTATTATGTTAAAGTCATTCATTCCAGAGCATTTGCATAAAGACTGGTTATTACACTTTTCCGGTTTTTTGACTTGGTCAGTTATTTGTTTTTTATCGTTAAATAACTTAACTATAGGGCCAGAGTTTTTTCTTAAACTGTTAGCATTCCTTAGCTTCTATATGTCTTTTGCTTGGATAATATCTAGTAAATCAGACGTTTTTCCAAGACGAGATAAGTTCATATTGTTATGCCAAGTGATTTTAGTTCTGGTATTAGTTAACTATGATAACTATGATATTTCGCCTATTTTATTAGTGCTTATTGCCACACAGTTACCATCAAGATTCAGTCGCCGTCAAGGCATGTACATTATGATTGGTATTACAGCGGCGCACTTTTTCCTAAAATATGATGGTCATATTTTAAACGCACTTTTTCATGTCATTATTTATTTGATGCTGCAAATATTTGGTTTTTCTGCCATTGAAAGTAACTTACGAGAAGTAAAAGCAAAAGAAGAGCTTAGTGCTATTAATCAAGAGTTATTGGCGGCACGATTTATGTTAAAAGAATCATCACAACGTAAAGAACGCTTGAGAATTTCAAGAGACTTACATGATGTTATTGGCCATCAGTTGACCGCTCTAGCGTTAAACCTTGAAGTAAGTCGACACAAAGTCCCTGATGAATTTAAGCCATTGTTAGCGCAAAACCTTGCCCATGCAAAAAATTTACTATCAGACGTGCGGGAAGTGGTCAAAGAAATGCGCAGTGAAGAGCAGTTTAACTTAGTAGATAAGTTAGCAAGTCTTATTGAGCAGTTACCTGAATGTCAGTTTAAGGTTGAGTCTTCGCCTGAAATAAATGCACTATCTTTGAAGCAACAGTTAATGTTTTGTTTACAAGAAGGGGTGAGCAATGCCATACGGCATGGTAAGGCGAACCAATTTACCTTATCAGCCGAGAAAAAGGATAAGCAACTAAGTCTGTATTTGAGCGATAATGGTGTAGTGAAACCTACAGAACAATCAACTACTCAGTCAGGCTCTTCGTCAGAGAATAAACTAGAACAGCAATTAGGTAGTGGTCTAATAGGTATGCAAGAACGTTTAGCTGACTTTCAAGGTATAGTTGAACTGATACCTACCTCAACAGGATGTACCTTAAAAATTCAAGTGGAAGATACCTATGACTAAAAACAGTCCAGAACATAAAATTATAAATGTTGCCTTGGTTGATGATCAACAACTGGTAAGGCAGGGCATTGCCGGCTTATTAACCTTAAGTGACGATATTAATATTATTTGGCAAGCAGAAGACGGTGAACAAGCACAACAAAAACTTGACGAACAACAGCCAGATGTACTTTTACTTGATATACGCATGCCAAAACTGTCAGGTATTGAGTTAGTGAAAATCTTAAGATCACAGGGGAATTCATTACCTATTCTAATGTTGACCACTTTTGATGATAGCGAATTGTTCATGCAAAGTTTGCAAGCTGGCGCTAATGGTTTTCTATTGAAAGATGTTTCCCTAGAGAAGTTAGTCAACGCGGTGATAACACTTTCACACGGTGGTTTTGTCGCTGAGCCTGTGGTGATGAAACAAATAAATAAAGGTTTTGATATTTCACCAGTATTAGATAAATTATCAGAAAAAGAAGGTCAAATTCTAAAATTAATGGCGGGAGGTTTTTCTAATAAAGAAATTGCAGCAAGTATCTTTCTAGCTGAAGGCACAATAAAAAATCATGTCTCTAATATTTTAGCAAAACTGAATACCCGAGATAGAACGCGCGCTGTATTAATTGCCCTAAATGAAGGCATTATCTAATAAATCTAAAGTGAGTAAAGCATTAGTAAAGCGCTAGTAAAGAATATCAATGTAGGTATAATTCTTAACTATTCCTATTCACTTAAAGATGGTATCTAACCATCTTTAAGCAACGTTGCCGATATCTTTTATATTCATGACAGCCCCAACCAATAGTTCAGTCTTAAGTGTAAGCAAAGCCTTTGCCAATGACGGTGCTTTAGCTAAAGCTATTACCGGTTTCTCTCCTCGTCAGGCACAAACGGATATGGCACTTGATGTTGCGCATGCCATTGATAAGGAATCATCACTTATCGTTGAAGCAGGAACGGGGACCGGAAAAACCTTTGCTTACTTGATCCCTGCTTTTTTAGCGCTAAATCCGAAAAAACCTAAAAAAATTGTCGTTTCCACCGGCACTAAAAACTTGCAAGAACAGCTGTTTCATAAAGATATCCCCTTAATAAAGAAGGCACTGGCGAGTAATGCACAAGTTGCTTTATTAAAAGGTCGTGCAAACTATTTATGTAACTACCGTTTAGCGCAATACCAAGATAGTCGTGGCCAACTTGATGCGCAAATGCTGCAAGACCTGGTTAAAGTAAAAACCTGGGCAAATGGTACTCATAGTGGCGATATTGGCGAGATAGTTAATGTTAGTGAAGATTCGGGTATCTTTCCTCTAGTAACTAGCACTTTAGATAACTGCTTAGCAAGAGACTGCCCTGACTATGAAGCATGCCACCTAGTTAGAGCACGTCAAAAAGCCAGTGACGCTGATATTATTGTAGTGAACCATCATTTGTTTTTTGCTGATATGGCATTAAAAGATACTGGGTTTGGTGAGCTTATCCCTAAAGCGCAGGTAATGATTTTCGATGAAGCACATCAAATTGGCGATATTGCCAGTGAGTATTTTGGTGAAGCTTTTTCTAGCAAACAGCTTGTTGATTTATGCACCGACGTATTACAAATATATCGCAGTAGTTTAACTGATGTTAAGCAACTCGGACGGGCAGCAGAAAAACTTCAAAAAACCTGTCAAGAATTCCGTTTATTGTTTAATTACGATCCCGAGCGCGGTAACTGGCGAGAAAAGTACAAACAAGTTCAATTTCAACAAAAATTTGCTAACCTAAAAATTGATTTAGACTTCTTATACCAAGTGATAAAGCTGTGTGTTTCAAGAAATGAAGCGATAGATAATTGTTTTGACCGTGCTGTTAACTTACTTGCTCAATATGACGTCATGGCAAATGTTGAAGCTTACGGCATGAGCTTTTGGTATGAAACCACACCTAGAAGTGTCGTACTGCATCAAACACCATTAACGGTAAGTGATAAATTTAGTGCCGTAGTGAAAGAGTCGGGTGCTGGTTGGATCTTTACCTCGGCAACCTTGGCTGTAGATAATAGTTTTGACCACTTCGCTCAGCACCTAGGGTTGCAAAGTGCGAAGAAGCTGATGCTTGATAGCCCTTTTGATTATCAAGCGCAGTCTCAACTTGTTGTTCCACGATATTTACCTCAAGCAAATGATAAAAATCGCGCGTTAAAACTTGCAGAGCTAGCCCAACCGCTGATTAAAGCCAGTAAAGGTGCATGTTTTATGCTATTTACCAGCTATCGGGTTATGCATCAGGTTGCTGAATCCTTAGCTGAAAGTATTGATAACCCCTTATTAGTACAAGGAAAAATGGCGAAGCGAAAGTTATTAGAGCAATTTGTTGAGCAAGATAGTGCGGTATTACTGGCTACTGCTAGTTTCTGGGAAGGGGTTGATGTTCGCGGCGATAAGCTGACTTGTGTGATTATTGATAAATTACCTTTTGCTTCCCCTGATGATCCTTTATTACAGGCTCGCTGTGAAGATGTTAGGCGTCAAGGCGGAGAGCCTTTTAGTCAAATTCAATTACCGCAAGCTGTCATCGCTCTAAAGCAAGGGGTAGGGCGACTCATTCGTGATGTGAGTGATAAAGGGGTATTAGTCATTTGCGATGATAGGTTAGTCAATAAACCGTATGGTGCAACTTTTTTGAAAAGCTTACCTGATATGAAACGCAGCCGAGATATTAATAAAGCAGCTACATTTTTAGAAACATTATCCTAAGGCAATAAAGTCGAAGAAATAAGCTAAAGTTAATAGAGTGAACAAATAAAAAAACGAGAGCCAATGGCGCTCGTTTTTTTATTTGTTTAAATAACGGGGGTTAGCGGGAAATATCTACCATCAAGTCATCAGCAATTTGCTCTAAGGCATTAATCAGATCATCAATCGATTTATCCGCAATAGCAATTTGTACTTTCGCTTTAAAAATTTCTTGGCCGCTATAAGCTGCGCTATCTTGGGAGCTAACTAACTTGATTAAATTACCATTTTGATGATGAATAACTGAGGACACTTCTTGTACTATACCTGCTCTATCATTAGCAGTAATATCGAGTACTAAGTTGCTAACAACACTCGGTAAATTAGGCTCTGCCATTTCAACTTGGCAGCTTAAACCATTAATTTGTTTTAATTCACTAATTAAGCCTTCACTCTTTTCTTTTGCCACCGCGACTTCAATAACGCCGGCGAAAAAGCCAGATAAATGATGCAAGCTACTTACTTGCCAGTTACCCTGATGCTTGGAAATAATTTTAGATAAAGTGTCTACTAGGCCTGTTTGATCAGGGCCAATACAAGATATTACTAGATGATTCATTAAGACTCCTAAAAGGTCATTGTGGTTAGTAAGGAAAGTGAATAGCTTAAATTACACGTGATAATTGACTCAGTTCTTTATTTAGCTGCTGGCTATCACCAAGGTTGAGTTCAACCAAACGGCGTAGATGAGTCACGCTATCAATATCAATAGCATTACATTGTAAACCAGTCTCGTCTTTTTCTTCATGGACAACAGCTATATTCATGGTTACTTCAGACTCTTTGTCTGACAGTAAAAAATGTAAAGTTCCGAGTTTACCTTTTAGTGATTGCTCACTGTCAATGGCAGTAACTAAGGCGCCATTAAGTGAAATATCATGAATAGATACGGGGTATGTATTTTCTTCAATTACTATCTCGGCACTAATTGAAAACAATATGCGAGTAAATTGCCGTCTATTTTCCATGTCTATTTTCCATTCCGTCAATTAAATTTTGCTATTGAGTGTCTTTAGCATAGCCCCATTTTATTCAAAAGTAAAAAGTTACTGAGTACAAAAAAGCCAGTTAAAATCAAAATTTTAACTGGCTTTTAATTACTTTCGAATAGCTAAGCTTATTAACTAATGTTAGCAAACTAACAAAGGTCTATATAATCGTTAGTGATTAACCTATTTTTTTGTATTTAATTCGGTGTGGCTCAGTTGCCGCAGGACCTAAGGTTTTCTTCAACCAAGCTTCATAATCAGTAAAGTTACCTTCGTAGAAGTTGATTTGACCTTCATCACGGTAATCTAAGATGTGAGTCGCAATTCTGTCTAAGAACCAACGGTCATGGGAAATAACCATGGCACAACCTGGGAACTCTAATATCGCTTCTTCAAGTGCACGTAAGGTTTCAACATCTAAATCGTTGGTTGGCTCATCCAGTAGTAATACGTTACCACCGGTTTGCACTAGCTTGGCTAAATGCACACGGTTACGTTCACCACCAGACAACTCACCAATGATCTTTTGTTGATCGTTACCTTTAAAGTTAAAGCGTGAACAATAAGCACGGCTTGGAATTTCAAAGTTACCAATTTGCAAAATGTCATGGCCTTGAGAAATCTCTTGGTAAACGGTTTTGCTGTCATCCATGTCATCACGGAACTGATCGACACTGGCAAGTTTAACCGTATCGCCCAGCTCAACATGACCAGAATCTGGCTTTTCAGCACCAGACATCATTTTAAATAGTGTTGATTTACCCGCACCGTTTGGCCCGATAATACCGACGATAGCACCTTTAGGGACACTAAAACTTAAGTCATCAATAAGCACTCTATCGCCGAATGATTTGGTTAAGTTATTAACATCAAGTACTTTGTCACCTAAACGTGGTCCAGGTGGAATGTAAAGTTCGTTTGTTTCGTTACGCTTTTGATGATCTTGACTGTTAAGCTCTTCAAAACGTGCCATACGGGCTTTGCTTTTTGATTGACGTGCCTTAGGATTTGAACGTACCCATTCAAGCTCTTGCTTGATAGTTTTTTGCAATGCGTTCTCTGTTTTACCTTCACGTTCAAGACGAGCATCTTTTTGCTCTAACCATGAAGAATAGTTACCTTCATAAGGAATACCATGTCCTCTATCAAGCTCTAAAATCCAACCGGCAACATTATCTAAGAAATATCTATCATGGGTAATAGCCACAACTGTACCCGCATAGTCATGTAAGAAGCGCTCTAACCATGCAACCGATTCAGCATCTAAATGGTTAGTTGGTTCATCCAGTAATAACATATCTGGTTTTTCTAGCAATAAGCGACAAAGGGCAACACGACGACGTTCACCACCACTTAGTACCGCAATTTTTTGATCCCATTCAGGTAAACGTAATGCATCAGCAGCACGTTCCAACACGTTATCAATATTATGACCATCGTTAGCGTTGATGATATCTTCTAACTCGCCTTGCTCTTTAGCTAGCTTATCAAAATCAGCGCCTTCTTCAGCATACTCGTTATAGACTTGGTCTAAACGGGCCATAGCATTTTTAACTTCCGAAACTGCTTCTTCAACCGCTTCGCGCACGGTTTGATTCTCATCAAGTTGAGGCTCTTGTGGTAAATAACCAATTTTTGTACCGGCTAAAGCAACGGCATCTCCTTCAAACTCTTTATCAACACCCGCCATTATACGAAGTAGGGTAGATTTACCTGAGCCATTTAAACCTAAAACACCAATTTTAGCGCCAGGGAAAAATGAAAGAGAAATATCTTTTAGGATAGTGCGCTTTGGTGGAACTACTTTAGAAACTCGATTCATCGACATGATGAATTTATCTGGTAACGGCTGAGCCATGTAGATACCTTTTTATTTGAGGGAAATTATAATTGTGGTTATTTTAGGGGAAAGGGCATAGGCAAGCAAATGTGATTGAGAGGATTTCAGTTTTAGATGTAGCACAGGGGGATATTTTTAAATAGATGTCGAAAAATAGTAACTCAATTTCAGGCAAGCCCATGGGCTGCTATAAGCAATTAACATCAAATAAAGCTCTTTTTTCGTTAGCTGTTTATTGGTTAATCTCAAAACCCTCAGCACAGAATTTTCGATGAGATAATGTCGCAACTATAAACTTTCATTAATACTGAGCTTTTATCTTCCTACTCGATTTCATTATCGCAATGACTATCTATTATGATATCCATACACGGCCGAGCTTTCGTATTTAGTTCAACGGGTAAAGCGGCAAGTTAAATATTGTTAGTTGCCATAGCTAACGCTGACAAGCTAAGTAACATGCCAATGACTGAAAATGCTAGCGCTAATACCATTTTGTTAGTAGGTGTTGTGATCGAGTTCATAATAATTCCTTTATCGTTAATTTTATTCAACTTATAAGTTAAATATATATTTTTCTGATTCTATTATGTGTAAAGCGAAATCTGTGCCAATTAATTTATTATATTTATAACAATAGCTTATGTGTTTTAGTTATGATGTGAACATTATTAAATCCCAATATCAGGAATGAAATGTACTGATATTGGGATTATTTTAATTATAGCTACATCACTCCTTTATTTCGAAATTTGGGATGTATGCCAATTACTTATGATAAATTTAATTACAGTTAACAACCCTGCATTAACGAATTTAAACAGCTAGGCATTTCAGTATAGGTAGAATAACGTTAAATACCTACATTGAGTCGAGAGGAATAGAAATTGTCGCTTCTCCTCAGCGTTTCATAATAAAAATAGTCAGTATCAAATGAAAAAATGCCTTGCTATCATTATTGCAGCCTTATTAACTGGCTGTGGTTCAATTGGTGCCTATAAAGAAAGTCATGAAAATACCAAGGTGAGCTTTTCTGAGTTCAGCGCCAAGACGGGTAGTTACCTTAATCATCAGGCAAATCTTAAGGTTGCTCAAACAGGCTTAGTGTCGGGTAATACTTTATTGTATGCTGCACAGGGCAATAGTTCACAGTTCTACGCAAATAAAGACAATACTCATGTAACCTATCCTTTATGGATAAATGAATCTGAGATTGATGATGTGGAACGTGCCATTAATAAATACCGTCTTTGGCGGGCGGAATTCATTCCTCGAAATTATTCAACTATTGAGCCGATTAACGAGTATGTGTCAGAATGGATGCAGGGTGTTACCTTTAAGTTTGGTTTATATAATAGTGAGCCAGGTAAGGCATTTCTTAGTATTTGTTATGAATTTAGCGAATTAGGGAGGTGCACTTTTACTTATATGATTGATGAACAAAGCGTTGAACTTTTATCTGATGATTTAGAAAAATTCAAGCAAGATTTATTTGATCAAAAAAGTTAGTGTTAATTTTTGAAGCACTTTAAGGAATCTAAAAGCTATAAATAAGAACCACTGAGGTTTCTGTATTCAAATTTGCTTTATCATCATCTACTTTTGAGTTGTAATCGATGACAAAATTGACTTTGAGTTGAAGCGAGTCAATTAATTTACTGGTAATTGAACTTTCGGCTTTATAAATGCTATTTTGTCCTTTTTCTATCGCATGCTTTATAACAAAAAGTTGTTTAAATTCAATGTGCTCATTAATGTGTCTTATATAAAGCGCTTGAGCCTGTAATATTAATGTGTCTTGCGTTTGACTGGTCATGCCTTTAGACATTTCTTCAGTCGTAACTTGGGTAACATCTCTTTTAAAACCTGGGCCAACATCGGCATCAAAACTGGCTGCTTTGTTTTCAAACCAGCGACGACCCCAACCTGTTGACATAGACGCTTGTGAGTCAAAACCAGAGAAACGATTTTCTTCGTAAAAAACACTGCCGTAAATGTAATTTTGTTTAGCGGCATCAAGAGTGTAGTTAGTTTGTGAAGCAATGCTCCATTTCTGATCTGTGGTTTCAAATTTCTGACTATCTTCGCTTTCAATTTCAGTTTTCTTCACTAATAAATCAAAAACAAAGAAACTGCGCCAAACATCTCGTTCGAAACGTAGATCTAAGCCAGTTTTAATATCGGCACTACGAGTATTACCAGTTAAATAGAGAAAACCAAGTTGCGCAGAAGCGGTAAACAAGGTGCCAGATGACGGTTGTTGTGACTCATCGGCTTTTTCAAGACTAAATAGTATGTCTGATGCATCAGCGGAGTCTGCCTCTGTTTCTTGGGCATAAGCTAGTACAGGTAAAGTGAAAAAAAATGCTAAAGTGGATAGTAGAATAAAGCGAGAAAACATTTTGAAAAATTACTTAATTGAAATGACCGATTATGATATTGGGTCGATTATACCTAAGTACTTGTTTTTTTTCGAGCATAAAAAAAGGGCTTACGCCCTTTTTTGTAACTACTTTGTCGCAGTAATATTACTTGATAATAGCTTTTAACTCACCGGCTTGGTATAGGTCAAACATGTTATCAAGACTTATTGGTTTGATTTTACTCGCATTGCCAACGGTGTTAAATGCTTCATAACGCGCTTTACAAATATCGTACATGGCAGTAGTTGATACTTGTAAGAACTTACGAGGATCAAACTCACTTGGGTTTTGCGCTAAGAAACGACGAACTGCGCCAGTAGAGGCAAGGCGTAAATCAGTATCTATATTAATTTTACGAACGCCGTGTTTAATGCCTTGTTGAATTTGCTCAACAGGTACGCCGTAAGTTTCAGGGATCTGACCGCCAAATTCGTTGATAACAGCTAACCATTCTTGTGGTACAGATGAAGAGCCGTGCATAACTAAATGAGTCTGTGGGATACGTTGGTGAATCGCTTTAATGCGATCAATGGCTAAGATATCACCCGTTGGTGGGCGAGTAAATTTGTATGCACCATGAGATGTACCACAAGCTATTGCGAGTGCATCTACTTGCGTTTTATTAACGAAGTCTGCTGCTTCTTCAGGATCTGTTAACATTTGCTCTTTAGTTAATACACCTTCAGCGCCAACACCATCTTCTTCGCCAGCCATACCGGTTTCAAGAGATCCTAAACAACCTAGTTCACCTTCAACAGAAACGCCACAGCCGTGAGCCATTTCAACAGTACGACGTGTAACGTCAACATTATATTCATAACTACTTGGTGTTTTGCCATCGTCCATTAACGAGCCATCCATCATTACAGATGAAAAGCCTAATTGGATTGAGCGTTGACAAATAGTAGGAGAAGTACCGTGATCTTGATGCATAACAACCGGAATATGCGGAAACTCTTCAATCGCGGCTAGAATTAAATGGCGTAAAAAAGGTGCGCCAGCATATTTTCTTGCACCTGCCGATGCTTGCATGATAACAGGACTATCAGTATCACTTGCAGCAAGCATAATTGCGCGTACTTGCTCTAAATTATTGACGTTAAATGCTGGAATACCGTATTCAAATTCTGCCGCATGATCGAGCATTTGGCGCATTGAAATTAAAGCCATTTACTTACTCCTAGATAAGTTTTGTTGCTAAGGTTGAAAGTTTTTATTTTGTTAACAGAATTATAGCAAACAGCACCCTTGTCTGACAGGATAATTTGGCTAAAGTCGTGTTTTAAACAGAAAAATAAATAAATCCTGAACTTTGTGCGAATATTACAAGATAATTGTGTTTTATAGGCCGGATTAGTACTTTTTTTGAGGTTGTGATTGTAAGTTTACTACAATAATATTGCAAGAAGTTTCGGTTTTATTTCGTTTTTGTTTCGTTTTGTGCTCTTTTACAGGTTTACTGTTTCGACTTTCTTTCTTTTTTGTTTTGTTTTAAGCTTTTCTCTTAGCTCAGTAGAATACTATAGGGTTATCGAGTGAGGTTAATAGCTTTGTTGAATAGTAAAATTTAGTGTATTACTGATGATTAGTAACTTTTAAATATTTAGGGCATAAAAAAACGAGTACCTGGGTAAGGCACTCGTTTTAATGTTCGCAAGCAATTAATTACTAATGAGTCGCTTTGCGGTAGAAGGTTTACGCCTTAGCGCGTTGCTCTAATATTTCAACAGCAGGTAATTTCTTACCTTCTAAGAATTCCAAGAAAGCGCCACCACCCGTCGATATATAAGATACTTTGTCGGCAATATCGTATTTATCAACCGCAGCTAGGGTATCGCCACCGCCAGCAATTGAGAAAGCTGAGCTTTGTGCGATAGCGTGTGAGATCACTTCAGTGCCTTTAGCAAAGGCATCCATTTCAAAAACGCCTACAGGGCCATTCCACAAAATAGTACCAGCAGTTTTAATTATCTCTGCTACTTTTGCTGCAGTTTCTGGGCCGTAGTCAATGATATCATCTTGTGCATCAACGTCAGCAGCAGATTTAATTTCAGTTGCTGAATCGTGTTTCCAGTCACTAAAACCATCGCGAGTTACGGTTACGTCATCAGCAAAAATGACTTCTGTTTCTTTACATAAGCGTTGTGCTTCTGGAATTAAGTCAGCTTCATAAAGTGAATTACCTACTTCATTACCTGCAGCTGCAACAAAGGTATTTGAAATTCCGCCACCAACAACTAAAGTATCAGCAATTTTTGATAAAGAATCTAATACTGTTAATTTCGTTGATACTTTAGAGCCACCAACAATTGCCACTAATGGACGGGCTGGGTTATCTAAAGCTTTACCTAATGCGTCTAATTCACCAGTTAACAATGGGCCAGCACAAGCTGTTGTCGCAAATTTGGCCACGCCGTGAGTACTTGCATGAGCGCGATGAGCGGTGCCAAAAGCATCCATAACAAATACATCACATAATGCGGCTAATTTTTTAGCTAAAGCGTCATCATTTTTCTTTTCACCGATATTAAAGCGAATGTTTTCAAAAACAACTAATTCACCAGCGGCAACTTCAACACCATTTAGGTAATCGGTAACTAAGCGAACAGGGTAGTTTAAAGCAGCGCTTAAATAATCAGTAACAGGTTTAAGTGAAAAAGCTTCTTCTGGTTGACCTTCTGTTGGGCGACCTAAATGAGACATCACCATAACTTTTGCGCCAGCTTCTAGGGCAAGTTTAAGTGTAGGCAAAGCTGCGCGTAAGCGAGCATCTGAAGTGATTTTTCCATCGGCTACAGGTACATTTAAATCTTCACGAATCAATACGCGTTGGTTAGCTAATGTTAGGTCAGCCATTTTGATAATAGACATTGTTGTTTCCTATTTTCACTGTCGGTAAATGATACCTACTTCATTATATTGTTGCTCATTTGTGCTGGTCAAAATACTCCAATGCAGCGTTGCTCTCAATCCCAATAGCCAGCTATTGGTCAATCAAGCGCCTTGCTTTGATTTATTTTTCCTGCGCACAGTAAGCTCAAAAACTTAATGAAACAGGTATTATGAACGTTATAGATTTCTATAACGTATTCTCTTAATGTTTTTCTAAATTCTTTATTAAATATGCGCTTAATTTTTTGCTTGGAACATTGCCATTGCAGTATCTAACATGCGATTGGCAAAGCCCCATTCATTGTCACACCACACCAGCATTTTAATTAAACGTTTATGACTAACTCGTGTTTGGCTACCATCAACTATGCATGAGTGTGGGTCATGATTAAAATCAACCGATACTAAAGGCTCTTCGGTGTAATCTAATACGCCAAATAAGTCATTGTTTTGAGTCGCATCTTGTATTGCTTTGTTGATATCACAAATACAGGCATCAGTATCTACAATCAGTGTTAAGTCCATTGCGGTAACGTTAATTGTTGGTACACGAACAGCAATCGCTTCAAAACGACCTTTAAGTTCAGGTAAAACCCGCTCAATACCGGCAGCAAGCTTAGTATCAACAGGTATGATAGATTGACTAGCAGCACGCGAACGACGTAAATCTTTATGATAAGCATCAATAACTTGTTGATCATGCATTGATGAATGAATGGTGGTGATACTACCACTCTCTACGCCAAAGGCTTCATCAATAACCTTGATCACCGGTACTATACAGTTAGTAGTACAAGAGCCGTTAGACACAACACGGTCATCTGAACTTAATGTGTGATGATTAATACCATAGATAATGGTGGCATCAATATCTTGGCTACCGGGGTGAGAGAATAGTACTTTTTTAGCGCCACGGTTAATGTGGCTTAAGCCATCAGCTTGACTGCCATATTTTCCAGTACAATCAAGCACTATATCTATATCTTGTTGTTGCCAAGGTAGGCTATTTAAGTTACCAATATGAGTTAATGCTATTTCATCGCCATCTATTACTAATTGATCATCAGTGTGACTGACATCAAAAGGAAATCGCCCGTGAGTACTATCGTACTTTAATAGATGAGCTATACCAGTAGAAGGCGCTAATTCATTAATTGAAACGAGGGTGAATAAGTCTGTTTTGCCACTTTCATATAGCGCTCTAACGACGCTGCGACCGATGCGGCCAAAGCCATTGATGGCAATTCTAACTGTCATAATTCTACTGCATTGTTACTGATGATTTAAGTCATTACCAAGTGATGAACTGAGGGTAACGTTGGTGATAATTGTTACCAATAACTATTTATTGTAGGTAATAGTTATGGGTAACAATTATAGAAGCTAGCTACAGGTGTATCTAACACTTGTAGCTAGCAGTTTTGACTTTCTTATAATTCGTTTACTGTATTTACAACATTGTCTACTGTGAAACCAAAGTGCTCAAGTAATACATTACCCGGAGCTGATTCACCAAATGTTGTCATACCAACTACTGCGCCATTTAGGCCAACATACTTAGCCCAAAAATCAACATGAGCCGCTTCAATAGCAACACGCTTAGTTATGCTAGCAGGTAAGATTGACTCTTTATATTCTTTACTTTGTTTATCAAAAACATTCGTTGATGGCATAGAAACAACACGTACTTTTTTACCTTGCTCTGTTAACGCTGTTGCAGCATTAACCGCTAAAGCTACTTCAGAGCCCGTTGCCATTAAAATAACATCAGCAGTACCGTCACAATCAACAAGTACATAAGCACCTTTTTCAATAGCACTTACTTGCTCTTGTGTACGAGCCATTGCCGGTAAGCCTTGACGAGAAAATACTAAAGCAGTTGGTGATTTTTGACTTTGAACAGCGGCTTTCCACGATACAGCTGATTCAGTTGCATCACATGGGCGCCATGTTGTTAAGTTAGGCGTTGTTCTTAAGTTTGTTAATTGCTCAATAGGTTGGTGAGTTGGACCATCTTCACCTTGACCAATTGAGTCATGAGTATAAACAAAGATATTTTGAATACCCATTAATGCAGACATACGTACAGCATTACGTGCATATTCCATAAACATCATGAAAGTAGCGCCGTAGTTTACAAAACCACCGTGTAGCGAGATCCCATTCATGATACTGCTCATACCAAATTCACGTACACCGTAGAAGATGTAGTTACCAGCAGGATCAGTTTCAATACCTTTAGAGCCAGACCATAAGGTCAAGTTAGAGCCAGCTAAATCTGCAGAGCCACCTAACATTTCAGGTAATACAGTACCAAAAGCTTCGATAGCATTTTGTGATGCTTTACGTGAAGCAATGTTTTCACTTGCTTCATGACATTGTTGAATGAAAGCGTTAGCTTTTTCTTCAAACTCTGCAGGTAGCTCACCTTTTATAACACGACGCTCATATTCAGCTGCTAGTGCAGGATGAGCCGCTTGGTATGCGGCAAATTTTTCATCCCAGCTAACTTGGCTTGCTTGACCTTTTTCTTTTCTGTCCCATTGTGAATAAACACTTTCTGGAATTTCAAATGCAGGGTGCGACCAGTTTAATCTCTCACGTGTTGCAGCAATTTCTTCATCACCTAGTGGTGCGCCGTGACAGTTATGCGTACCTTCTTTATTTGGTGAACCAAAACCAATGATAGTTTTACAACAAATCATTGTTGGTTTATCAGTAACCTTTTTAGCTTCTTCAATAGCGTGAGTGATTGCTTGAGCATCATGACCATCAACACAAATAACATGCCAGCCATAAGATTCAAAACGTGCAGGAGTATTGTCGGTAAACCAACCTTCAACTTCACCATCGATTGAAATGCCGTTGTCATCCCAAAAAGCGATTAACTTGCCTAGGCCTAATGTGCCAGCAAGTGAACATGACTCATGAGAAATACCTTCCATTAAACAGCCATCGCCCAAGAAGCAATAAGTGAAATGGTCAACAATCGCGTGATCTTCGCGGTTAAATTGTGCCGCTAAGGTTTTTTCAGCAATAGCCATACCAACAGCGTTAGCAATCCCCGCGCCTAAAGGACCTGTAGTTGTTTCAACGCCAGGAGTATAACCGTATTCAGGATGACCTGGTGTTTTGGAATGTAATTGACGGAAATTTTTCAAATCTTCAATAGATAAATCGTAACCCGATAAATGCAATAAAGAATATATAAGCATTGATCCGTGACCGTTAGATAAGACAAAACGATCGCGGTCGGCCCAGTTTGGATCTGTTGGGTTATGTTTTAAAAAGTCACGCCATAATACTTCGGCAATATCTGCCATACCCATAGGGGCACCAGGGTGTCCTGATTTTGCTTTTTGTACTGCATCCATACTTAAAACACGGATAGCATTTGCTAGCTCTTGACGCGATGACATAATAGCTCCAGATCTGATAGTCTTGAAAGAATAAAAATTGCGCGTATTTTCGCTTACGAAAGCACGTAGCGCAAACTAAATTGTACAATTTTTTATATTATTTTGTGCAGTGGTTAAAAATAAAGACAATTAAGTGCTAATATCGGTTGAAACCTTACAAAAAAAATTACATTTTATTAACAGAATACCTCTGTATAGCTTGAATCAAACTTTATGATACAACTTCACTTGCTGCGACTTTTTATTTCGGCCATTTTGCTCCTTACTATTTGTTTGGGGGCAACGTATGTTATTAACCCACAGTCGCTTGTTAACTTTGTTGGCCCCTGTGCAGCATTGATGAGTGGCTTATTGCTTATTTGGGGGATGACGCCACTTTTTGCGCTATTATTGATCAGCCCATTACTTGCATTTAGTCTCAATTATTATTTTCAACTGAATGCAAATTTACCAGTGATGACTATTGCTGTGCTAGCTATTATTTTACAAGGGTTTTGGACTAAGCAACTTGTGTTCCGTTTTGTCTATTATAAAAAGTGGCTAACATCAAGAAAGCACTTATTTTTCTTTTTACTGCGAATTGGGCCTATTGCAAGTTTAGTCTCTGCCAGCTCGGTATTAGTCATTGCAATGCTTGATAACCAAGTAATGCAAGGTGATTTTTTCTATACCTTTATCCATGCTTGGTCGTCGAGTATGCTCGTTGCTGTATTTTTTATCCCTTTATTCTTGCTGGCAAAAAATGCCGAACAATTTAAATTTACCAAACGATTTTTTGTTAGTTTCACCTCCGTTTTAGCTGCTTTGGCTATTTTATTGCTATTTAAAGCCTCTCAGCATGAACAGCAAGATCATAGAGAGGCACTTTTTGAGCAATCTAAAACAGATATAGAACGCTTAATACACGCTAAAGTTGATGATGTTGTGAGTCAAGTCAACAGCCTATCTGCTTTGTTTAAAGCGAGTGAAAGTGTTTCCTTGAGAGAGTTTAATTTATTTAGCGAGAGTATTCTTAAACAGAATTCAAGTGTGAGGGCGTTAGAGTGGGCGCCTATTATTTCCTTTTCTCAAATGAACAACTTTGAACAAGAAAGTTCTTTGATATTAAAAAAGCAATTCACTATTACAGAGCTTTTAGCAAGCGGGAACGTAACCTTAGCTAAGCCCCGTGCCCAATACGCACCCTTATTTTATATTTACCCTGAATACAATAACCAAGCAGCACTAGGTTTAGATGTTTATAGCAATCCCAAGCATGTTTTGTCCATGCAATATGTTGTTGATAGTAAGGAGGTTATCGCCAGTGCGCCAATTACTCTAGTACAAGATAAGTTCGCAAAACCGGGTATGCTATTTAGTAAGGCTGTTTTCGCTCCACCAGAGGAAATTGAATCTACTGATAACCCTGCACAGAATAAATTATCAGGTATTAAAGAAGATAAGCTCTTAGGTTTTGTTATATCCGTTGTGCAGCTTGATGATTTTTTTAAAAATATTGCCAAAATAAAAGCGCAAGAAGTCAACTTTTCGATTCAAGACATTTCAAGTAAACAACCCTTTCTTATCTTTGGTCAAGCAGTACCTACGGAAAATAGACATGTTGAAACGGTAACCCTTGAAGTCTTTTCTCGACTTTGGGAAATCAGTGTCGCGGAAAAGCAGCCTTGGTTTAATCAGGTTAAAACTTGGGAGTCATGGGGGGTACTCATTGGTGGCACATTTGGAGCATTTTTATTTCAAATGTTAATATTAATGATGGCTGCATACTCCAGTGAGCTAGGTCAGCAAGTTGATATTAAAACCAGGGCCCTTATTTTAGCTAAAGAAAAGTCAGATCAAAAAAGTTTAGCTAAAAGTAATTTTTTAAGAAGTTTAAATAAAGAATTACGCGTACCACTTTTAGCGGTCAAATCGTTTGTTGAACAGCTGAAGAAAAAAGGAATTAATAATAAACAGGTAACAGGGATAAGCCATGCAGGAAGTAATGTCGCGCTATTACTTGATACTATGATGGATTTATCTGACATTGAATCAGGTAAGATTACCGCGAAAGAAGACTGCTTCGATTTTCATGGTTTTTTACAAAGAACAGAGTCGGTACTGAAAGCCAGTAATGCTTTTGAAGGGAAGTCAATATCCTTCCTTCTCGATGAGAGTGTACCTCATTATCTTAATAGTGATGAGTTATATATACAGAAGTTACTTATAGCATTGATTGATAGTGCGCATGATTTATTGAAAGCTGACGCATTACGTTTATCGGTTAAACTCCACAAGCATAAGCTTTCAGAGGCGAGTTTATTCTTTACGCTATCTTCATCACTCAATCTTGGTGTGACAGCGTCAGATGAAGAAAATCTTAATCAGCAGAGTCGGAGTGAGTTGGCTGATAACAGTACTGCATTGGCCATGGCAAATAAGTACAGTCAATTATTGAGGGGAGATACAAATTTAGGGGTGTTAAGTTCAGGTGCGGGAGTTTTGAATGCTTCGATTCGAGTCACTATATCATCATTAGAACAACAGGAAGCTCAGCAAGGATTAACATTTGATTTAATGGGCTAATGTTAAATAAAATACTAAGTCTGATGAAAAAACTTGTAAAAAAAAAAATAATGGTTTAGTGTCCTTATGCCTGTTCATAAATAGTACAAACTAATAATAAATCAAGCAGGCAGTGACAAGGGTAATACAATGAATAGTTCATCCTCGCGAGGCTTCAAGTTAACAACAGTGATATTTGCCGTGATTGTCATGGCTGCGACCGCAATGCTAAGTGGTAACTCAGTTGCAGATGACATGAATGTAGAAATAACGCAATCAGATGAATAGCTAATTAGTTATTAAGTTAATTAGCTACTAAGTTAATTGCCAATAAAATTAAAGCCTCACTACTGAATTAATATTGGTATTGGGGCTTTTTATTTTTTCAGAATGAATTTTTGAAAAATAAGGCTTTATCAAGAAGTAGCTGCCATTTATTTTTTGAAAAATGGTGTCCCCACCGGGACTCGAACCCAGAGCAACGGCTTAGGAGGCCGCAGTTTTATCCAGTTAAACTATGGAGACATCGCTGTAACATCCTAATTTAATCATATTTTTTATCATTTGTTAATTTTATTTTACTTTATTCTTATTAATTCAGCTTATAGCTACTTATCACGTTATTCATGGAAGAAATATAGTCATTTAAAGAGGTTTATTGATCTGTGGCGTAGTTTTTGTAAGCAAGTTAATTACAATGAATAAACGACTAAATCTTATCATGACGAAAAAGGAGTTCAACAATGAAAGCAGCAGTAAATCATCAATTTAAAGATAAACTTGAAATTCAGCAACTCGACAAACCAATCATAACGACTCAAGAAATATTAGTAAAAATTCATGCTTGTGGAGTCTGTCATACTGACTTACACGCATGTCATGGTGATTGGCCCGTAAAACCGAAAATGCCATTGGTGCCAGGTCATGAAGGTGTCGGTGAAATAGTTGAAATAGGTGAAGAAATTACACATTTAAAGCTGGGTGACCGTGTCGGTATACCTTGGCTTTATAGTGCTTGTGGTTTTTGTGATTATTGTTTATCGGGAGATGAAAATTTATGTTTATCTCAACAAAATGCTGGCTACTCAGTTGATGGTAGCTATGCCGAATACTGTAAAGCCGATGGTAATTATGTGGTAAAAATACCTGATAGCATTAGCTATGTTGATGCCGCGCCCTTATTTTGCGCGGGTGTTACTACGTATAAAGCACTAAAAGTTTCGACCGCAAAACCGGGTGAATGGGTGGCTATTTTTGGTATTGGTGGCTTAGGGCACTTGGCTGTGCAATATGCTGTTGCCATGGGATTAAATGTGATTGCCGTTGATACAGGGGCTGAAAAATTACTGTTAGCTAAAAGTCTTGGTGCTAGCCTTTGTTTAGACTTTAAAGAAGATGATGTTGTTGCGCGAGTTCTCGATGAAACCGGTGGAGTGCATGCCAGTATATGCACAGCGGTCAGTAAAAGCGGCTTTGAACAAAGTTATAAAGTTATTCGCCGCGGTGGTAAGTGTGTTTTAGTGGGGTTACCTGATGAGGATATGCCTTTACCTATTTTCGATACGGTACTTAATGGCGTTAGTGTGGTTGGATCTATTGTTGGTACACGTAAAGACTTAGTTGAATGCTTAGATTTCGCCGCCAAAGGGAAAGTCAAAGCCATTACCATTGAAAAGTCACTTGAAGATATTAATGATATTTTTGAAGATATGATTAATGGTGACATTACTGGTCGTGTGGTGATGAAATTTTAATTCCTAAGTGTTATAACAATTAACTATATCTATTAGTTCAATGAATACTTTTGAAAGCCCTTTACCGGTAATTACGGTAAGGGGCTTTTTTATGTGGATGGTTTATACCCGTTCCACTTGAAAATGCAGGATTCAGCTGGAATTATAAACGTCTTTAGGCAAGGCATTGATTGAAGAGAATGGTTGTTCCGGAGAATATGCTCCTGCATTCTCTAATAAGCTACATCCGTGTAGCGTCCTTGTCGAAATCAATAACGCAGCATAAAGCGTTTATAAACCAGCCCTTGGGGGAAAACTGAGCAAAACATACTCGTCGTTACATTTGTTTTTAAGGGAGCACCATTAACAAAAAATGTGCCTCGATTACGATTCGCTCAGGTTTCCTGAAACGAGCATCTTCAAGTGGTACGGGTATAGTACTTCATTGTCGATGGTACGCAGTTTGAGAGAGCCAATAAAATTAATATAAAAATAAAGTCACTATTTTAAAACTATTTTACTAGCAGGCACTACTTTATAGATGAAGCCAAATAAGAATGAAGATTATGTTGTTAACAATGCATAATAAAGTGGCAATAATAACTATAAATAGGAGCCTTTGTGTTTGAAAAAAGCGATGAAACGCTCATAGCGCAGGCGCTAAAAGGGAAAAAGTCTGCATGGCTAACACTAGTGAAGCGTTATGAGAAAAATCTCTATAACTACGCTTTACGCATGGTGAATAACCCGACCGATGCCATGGATTTGATGCAAGAAATTTTTATAGCATTATTTCGAAACTTGGACAAATTTAGAGGTGAATGTCCGTTTAAGAATTGGTTGTTTAAAATTGCACACTACCGCTGCCTAGAATTTTACCGACGAAAGCGACCGATGCAATCACTTGATGATGTGCCAGAGCAAGAAGATGAAGACACTGAGTGTTTAGTGAAGAACTTACAGATTCAACAACAAAGTAGTGCCTTGTTAGAGGCTATGCAGAGTTTACCGGTTAAGCAGAAATTAGTAGTGGAGTTAAAGTTTTTTCAGCAGTGTACTTTTGAAGATATTAGTCAGCAGTTAGGAATATCAACTAATACAGCTAAATCGCAACTATATAGTGCGCTCGATAAGTTAAAGCTGCAATTAGCCGATGATTCAATGAGTAAAGAAGGAGTAGAGTATGCCTGATAAAAAATCAGTTAATGCTCAAATGAATGAGCACGACAGAGCAATATTTAGCGATAACCTTGCCCATCAAGTAAGTGTTGAAATAGAACACGAGGTCCCCGATTGGCATAGGGCACAAGCATTTGAACAGCATTTTGGCATTGATAAAAAGCCAATTAAAGACAAGATAATTAATTGGCGCGTGTGGTTGGGTGTTCCTACTTTATCAATGGCGTGTTCGGCCTTTGCTATCACCATTATCATGACTTTTATTCAGGGAAAATCATTTGATAAAAAAGCCTATGATAAGCAAGTCGCGGCCTTAATTGAACAACAAGTCCTGCAAAAGGTAGAAGCTTATTTAGCGAATCAAAATAACAGTAGTGTTGAGACCTTAGTGAATCTTAAGTTACGTGAGTTTGCTGCTGAGCAGCAAGTTATTTTAGCGAATTATCGTGCAGATATGAGTACGCAACAACAAAGCAATAACTTAGCCTTGGCAAGTTATGTGATTGGTGCTTCAAGAAAAGAACGGAAAGAAGATATGAGTGATTTTATAAGCTTTTTTAATGCGCAGCGCAAAGATGAGCAACTAGCCCAAAAAATCAAATTCCAGCAACTTGAACGAGAAATTAGCTTTAAAAAAGTTGGCATAACGCAAAGCCGCGAGACAGTTAATGACTCAGCTAAGCCGATTAACTACAAAGGTTAGGCTCAAATTTATATGTAGAGAGTGACTACTTAATAACTAAGTTGGCGTGGGCTGACTTAAGAAGAGAAAGCTGATATCAGCATTATCCATGAGAGGAATTTACCATGAAAAAAAAATACGCAATAATAAAGCCAAGCTCGAAAATTAACATCACTAAGATCAAAGCAAAAATAGCCTTAATTAGCTCAGCATTACTATTAGCATTTAGCGCCCAAGGTGCAGATAAGAATTACGATAATGTACACAAGCAGTTAGATATTATGAATGACATTATGTTGTCATCAGCTAAAATATCGCAAAACTCAAGGCAGTCATTAATTCGTTCAATTGATAGTGTTTATTTGCAAGGGCAGGGCGCAATTTTTACAATTCACTCTGCTCATAGAAGCTCGGGGCATCGTCAGTTTTTTCCAGCGTTAGCACCAGTCTCGCGATTACCACCATTAGCTCCCGTTGCCCCTGTTGCTGCTAGAGAAAGAGTTATCATCTCTGGGGATGAAGATTTTTTTATTGAATTTGAAGAGCATGAAGATGAATTTGAGCATGCAATAGAAATTTTTGAACAGCAACGAGAAGGCGCAAGAGAGCTTCGTAGTGAGCAACGTGATATTGCTTATGAAATGCGTGATATTGAGCGACAACGTAAGGATATTGAGTACCAATTACAACGCGCAGAGAAAAAGGTTAAAGATGAATTAACTGCTGAGCTTAAAAACCTTGAAGTAGAGCGTGTTGCTTTGAATAAAAATAAAACCAAGCTTGAGAACAAAGTTAGCAAGTTAAATAAAAAACGAGAAGTGCAAAAAGTTGCGCAAGCCAAAGCAAGAAGTGAGCATTTTTCTGCACTTAATAAGGCATTAGTGGAAACATTATGTTTATACGGTAATGGCTTACGAGAAGTACCAAGTAAAGAGTATGTTAGCTTAATCATTAAAGGTGCCGGTAAGCAGCAAAGCCGAGGTTTTACCGATCAAATACTGGTGTTTACTAAAAAAGATATTAACGCCTGTGCGAACAGTAAGTTGACAGCTAAAAAATTATTAGCGAAAGCTGAGCAGTATCAATTTTAACTAATATTTTATTTAATATTTTAATTAAGGTTTTAAAGTTTAGATATATCAATGCTACTTTGTCTGAGAGCGTAAGTCAGAGCTAAATTAAGCCACAAATAGTCTATTTACTATTTGTGGCTTTTTTATTTATCTCGGTTGCCAAAGAGCCATTTATATTAATGAGCCATTTATATAAATTAATTAACAAGGTAACATTTGGATATATGTTCTTAAGTTTACTCGCATCATTACAGCTAAAGTATTCACCACAACAGCCTTTGAACTGGTAAATTTGTCAGGAATTAAGTAGCATGCCATTTATATTAAACAATTGTATTAGAGCATTATTAAATGAGTAAATTTATAGTATTAGGCATAATCATCGCAATTTTTATCTTTTTTATCATGCGTCAAGGTGGCAATAAAGAAGCTGCTATGCAAAATGTTAAGTTAGGCCTCGAATTTTTAGCGACTAACAAAGCAGAGGAAGGGGTCATTGAAACGGCTTCAGGTTTGCAATATAAAGTACTTACTCAAGGGGATGGCACTGAGCACCCAAGTGCTTCGTCTAAAGTTAAAGTACATTACCATGGTACCTTACTTGATGGCACTGTCTTTGATAGTTCAGTAGACAAAGGTGAGCCGATTAGCTTTGGTTTAAATCAAGTGATTAAAGGTTGGACAGAGGGTGTTCAGTTAATGGTTGTTGGCGATAAAGTACGTTTTTATATCCCATCAAAATTAGGTTACGGTAATCGACCTTCAGGTAAAATTGGCCCTGGGGCATTATTGATATTTGATGTTGAGCTATTGGCTATTAATTAAGGCTAATATCTTTACCAGCAATAACAATAACAGCAAAAAATAAAGCCCGTTTAGTTTGACTAAACGGGCTTTTTTCTTACTAGTTTATTACATAGTTATCACTAGATAAATACTAGCTAGTTACTCGACTTCCCATTAATAAAAGTCTACTAATGGTATCTTAGCTCCCGTACCTTGCCCCAAAATACTCGGTATGAAAAAAAGGTATAGCTGAAAATAACAGGAACAACGACAATAACTCCCCAGAGAAGAAAACTGAGTGATTCGGGGGCTGAGGCTGCTTGCCAAATGGTTAATTTTCCAGGCACTATATAAGGGAAAAAACTAAAGGCTAAACCAAAGAAACACAGGGTAAAAATGATTACCGCGCCAACAAAGGGTTGCCAACAGCCTTTATCATTTACCGCAGGTAAAATTTTCAACTTAAGTTGACTATGAACAAATAAGGCAAAACACATTATTGGTAAAGGTAAAATGTATAGGGTGGTTGGCCAAGTAAACCATTTAGTTAATACTTCAGGATTAATCAACGGGTTTACCGCAGAAACTGCGACCACACCGGCAAAACAAATAATTCCGGTTTTTTTCGCCCAACTAACCGCTTGAATTTGTAATTGTCCTTCGGTTTTCATGATTAACCAACAAGCACCAATATAAGCATAAGCTGCGGCGACACCAAAAGCACTTAATAGACTAAAGGCATAAGCAGCTAAGGTATTTTCAAACCCCATCACATACATGCCTAACATGTAACCTTGACTCATTGCTGCGAGCAATGAACCACCTTTAAATACTTTGTTCCAGGTTGGCTTGTGGCTAAATGCGGCTTTAGCTCTAAAGTCAAAGGCCACCCCACGTAATACCAAGCTAATCAATAATACTGCGGTAGGTAAATAGAGCTCTTTAAAAATATGGCTGTGAGCTGCAGGAAAAGCAATCAACAACAAGCCAATAGCTAAAACAAGCCAGGTTTCATTGGCATCCCAAAAAGGGCCAATAGAAGCAATCATGGTATCGCTATCATCTTTTTGTGATAAGGGCAGTAATATGCCGACACCTAAATCAAAGCCATCTAAAATAGCGTACAACAAGATGGAAAGTCCCATTAATGCCACAAATATTACCGCCAATGCATTAGCTTCAAACATGATTGTTCTCCTTAAGTATTACTGGCGTACTCACCACAGGTTTAACCCTTTCTTCGTCGGTGATTTCTTCTATTTCAACAGCACGATTTGCCATGGTAAATATTGTGTGTAAATAGGCGGCCATTATCACCACATATAAAATGAGATACAGTGATAAGGATAACGCCACATTTCCTGGTGCAATATTCGTCGCGGCATCTTTAACGGTTAGAATACCGGTAACTAACCAAGGTTGCCTGCCAATTTCAGTGACGTACCAGCCAGCCAATGTCGCTAACCAGCCAGAGAAACTCATCGCAACTAAAGCTTTTAATAACCAAGGTGGTAAAGGTTTATTCCGCAGAAGCTGAATTCGACTCATCCAAGAAATAAGTAACATCAACATGCCCATGCCAACCATGATACGAAAGGCATAAAATACAGGGGCTACCGGTGGATGATTACCTTCAAATTCATTTAAGCCTTTTATTTCGCCATCAATATCATGGGTTAAAATGAAACTGGCCATTTTGGGGACAGCTAGCTCAAAGTGATTCGTTTTTTGCTTTTCATCAGGAATGGCGAACAGCAATAGTGGTACACCTTTTTCGGTATGCCATATACCTTCCATGGCTGCAATTTTTTGAGGTTGATGTTCAAGGGTATTTAAGCCATGCATATCACCAATAAAAATTTGTAGTGGCGCTAAAACCATTGCCACCGTTAAAGCAATTTTTAAGGTCAGTTTGGGGGCTTGTTTATCATCACCTTTTAGTAACCTGTAGGCGCTGATCCCTGCAATTAAAAAGGCGGCGGTTAAACCTGAAGCAATAACCATATGTGATAAGCGATAAGGGAATGACGGATTAAAAATAATCGCCAACCAATCTACCGGAAAAGCAACACCATCTCGCATTTCATGCCCTTGCGGGGTTTGCATCCAAGAGTTAAGCGCTAAAATCCAGAAGGCAGACAAGGTGGTACCTATAGCAACAATAAGCGTTGCTAAAGTATGTACTCGGGCTGAAACCCTATTCATGCCAAATAACATGATGCCAAGAAAACCCGCTTCAAGGAAAAAGGCGGTTAATACTTCATAACCCAATAATGGACCGGCAATGTTACCAACGGTTTCCATAAACTTAGGCCAGTTAGTACCAAACTGGAATGACATGGTAATGCCAGTAACGACGCCGATGGCAAAAGTGATGGCAAAGATCTTTACCCAAAAACGGTAAGCACGCATCCAAACAGGCTCGCCAGTTTGGACAAAACGTAATTTGAAATAAAACAAAAACCAGCTTAATGCGATGGTAATTGTCGGGAAAAGAATATGAAAGCTTATATTGGCGGCAAACTGCATCCGTGACAGCATGAGTGTTTCAAACATAATTGACTCCCTGAGCTAGCCACTGAGTATTTATCAGTGGTCGGCTATAATGTAGAATTTTTTGTGGTTGTTGAAAAAGTACAACTAAAAGGTTTGCTGGTATTTAACTTTTACTAATTAACTTATCTTTAAGGCTGATAACCTTGCTTACTCCCGCCCCTAATTTCATCAGAGTATTGAGGTTATCAGGATTCATGCTTTGTAACTCACTAGCCCAATGAGTTACGGTTTCTAATAAGTCATGAATTTCATGCATTTTCTCTTGTGCATAAACTTCCTTTTGGTTGGCTGGTTCGTCTAATAAGTTATCGCGTAATAGTGAAAGGGTAGGATCTACTTCACGTTTACGGCGCTCTTCAAATACTCTAATAGCCATTTCCCAAATTGACCCAGCAGGTGAGTAATATTCTTTTCTGTCTTTAGGTTTATGCTGAACCTGCACTAAACGCCATGATTGCAGCTCTTTAATGCCCATGCTGACATTGCCACGAGATATATTAAGTGCTTCAGATATTTGTATGGCACTTAAGGCTTCTTCATGGATGATCAACAAGCCATACATTTGACCAACGGTGCGATTAAAGCCCCAGCGACTGCCCATTTCGCCACAGTGCATTACGAAGGATTCTATTTTTGAAGTAAGTATCATATGTGTGTTCTGAAGTTTCAGTAATTTCTGAAAGTTTAAACTTATATTGATATAGATCAAGGTTTAATTACGTTTATTTGAAAGTTTAAATGTTTTAATGGGGGTAAGGCATGCTTATATGAAGAATAAAACTGATAGTTAGTTTACTTTGAATAGCCTAGTTATCCTGGACTTAGAAGGGAATGTAGCTGAATACTTTAATGGACAAATAGAAGAGAGTTATGCCGAACATGATACATAGATAGACTCAATCAATATGTGATTTTTAAAAAGCGGTAATTATATTAAATATAATTTTTTGGCAAAAAAAAGCATGTCGAGGTGACATGCTTTTGTTAAACATCAGTGGTAAATAACAATTGTTAGACTAATAAGTCCTGAATATTTACCAAATCCTTTTTACCCTTGATAATTTCATCAGGTGTTAAGCCTGATAATTCATGAGGGAACACTAAC
>Ga0209395_1000917_pt1 | contig 42300 bp, 28 predicted proteins | sample GOMGulsemesocosm_3_FD_184635 | JGI IMG/M metagenome (GOLD analysis project Ga0209395, IMG submission 184635) | Methane-oxidizing microbial communities from mesocosms in the Gulf of Mexico - GOM9D Gulf of Mexico (SPAdes) (version 2) | ecosystem: Environmental > Aquatic > Marine > Cold seeps... | reverse complement strand
AAAGTACGGCGTTTGTTCACCGAATCAACAAAGGTTGTCATAAAGGCTCTCGAAAGTAGAATTCAAAGTAAAAATAATCGCGCGATTATAGCGGATTTTGGTGACCAATGTGTGATGTTTTGCGCAATCTATTAAAATTTGACCTCCTTAAAAATAAAACACTTGTTTAAAAATGCTTGAATCAAACTCTAAACGTGGTAGTTTAAGGTCATACCAGCATCATTGCTGCTCACAAAAACTCTATATTAGGAATTTTCTATGTCTACCGTTACCGAATATCAAGAACTACTAACTTCAAAGTTTAACGCAGAAGCTGCTGCTGGCGTCGATGAAGTGTTTCAATTTGATCTTGAGGGCGAGTTATTTCACCTAGTCGTTGCCGATGGCGGGTTTGAACTTCTTGACGGCGAGCATGACGATCCATCAGTAACACTGCAACTAAAAAGCGCAACATTAAAAGGCTTATTAGACGGTAGCGTAAATGGTATGACAGCCTTCATGATGGGCAAGATTAAAGCGATTGGCAACATGATGCTAGCAACTAAGCTAACTCAACTGTTCCCAGCTTAATTCTTATTTATTGTTGAACAAATAAAAAGCCGGTTAACAATGTTAACCGGCTTTTTTGTGTCTACAACTTATCTAAAAGCTATAGCTAGCACGAACATAGTATTCTCGACCCGCTAGTGAGAACGGGAAACTAGTCCAACCATACTGGAAACCTAAGTCATTAAATGGTGCTCCTTCATCACCCCAGCGATCAGGTTTCTGATTAAAGGCATTAACGATACCGCCACTAACCCGTAACGCGTCAGATACTTGGTAATAACCAGTGAAATCAACCGTTGTTTTAGCGCCCCATGTGTTTTCAGGCGTACCGTATGAAGCAGTGGTTACCGCACCATAGTAATTGGCTCGCGCCGTGACACTATATTGTTCAGTCGTATACGTTGCACCAAGTACACCTTTTTCTGATGGCTGTGCTTCTTCCACTAATAATCGAGCTGACTCATCAAAAATGACATCGTCGGAAATTAGTGATGAAGAGGTATTAATCCCTGTCGTTTCAGTTTCACTCAAATGTAATGATGCTTCAATCGCTAGCTCACCATCAGCGACATCATAAGTCCAAGTATTTACCCATTCGATCCCTTGAGATTTTGTGTCAATCGCATTGGTGAATAGCTGCACGACAGCAACGCCATCGAGCTGGCCATCACCTAATGTGCCATGCTCTGCAAAAAATTCTGGCGCGTGAGATGCTTTAATATCACCAGAATATACGATGCGATCATCAATTTTAACTTGGTAGTAATCAAGAGTCGTAGAGTAATGATCTCCTTCATAGACAAACCCTAGACTTAAATTTTGTGACGTTTCTTCTTTAAGTTCACCGAAACCAAGTTCTTGCGCTAACTCAGAACCAGGGCGAATCGTCACTAAATCTGTTAACACACCATCGCTAATCGAGATTGAACGCTGAGTAAAGTGTTTTTGTTGCACACCCGGTGCTCTAAAACCCGTTGATACTGCGCCACGAAATGCTAATGCATCACTGACTTCATAACGGCCATTTAGCTTACCGATAACGGTATCACCAAAATCAGAATAATCTTCATAACGCACTGCGCCGCCAAGTGTTAAGGCATCACTTACATACCATTCACTGTCAAAATAGAGCGAGATATTGTCACGCGATGTATCAATCTCCATATCAGGACGGTAGCCAGCAAAACCTTGCATGCCTGGCGCGGTAACAATACAGCCGTCATCCGTTGGTAACGAAGCACCCGCGGTAGAGTTTTCGCTACACCACGTATCGCCACGACTATAAGACACTTCATCGCCGGCATTGATCACGTAACCGTCTTCACGCCATTCTGCACCAATCGCTATCGAGACATCGTCAAATGAGCGGGTAAGATCGATATTAAGGGTTGTTTGATTGGTTTCCAAACTGCCGCTGTCTGCCGTGGTCGGGCTATCAGAACCATAACTGGCGTTAATTGATGCCACATTTCTAAAGGCTAGTTCGTTTTGGCCATAATTAATGCTGGCATCGAAGCCCCATTCACCAAATTCAGTTTTAAAACCGACAGCCAATGATACGTCTTGTGTCTCACTGCCAAGTTCTGGCGTAATGCCATCAGGATAGATATTTGACCAAACACGATCATCACCAGCACTGCGGTAGAAGCCACGTGACTCACCTTCTTTTTTGGTGATGCCACCAAAGGCATAAAGCTCGCTATCTTGACCGACTGGTAATTCAAAATTAGCCCATAAAGAGGTGCTTTTAATCGCTCCTTCACCCACCAGTAACAATTGGCGAGGCTCTGCAATGGCGCCAAACCATGTTGTCTCATTGGCACGGTTCATTTCATCGGCATCTTTGTGTTCGAAAGTAACATTTAAGTTACCGCCATCGCCAACTTCAAAACCATAATTAGCGGCGAAGTCGACAGTATCACCATCACCTTCTGACGTTGTTCTAAATTGAGTCGACACGCTTCCGCCTTCCGTCGACTTAAGCACGATGTTGATCACACCGGCGATGGCATCACTACCATACTGGGCGGCAGCACCATCACGTAGGATTTCAACGCGACTAATCGCGCTCAATGGAATAGCGCTCAAATCGGTGCCTGCGTTACCACGACCCACGTTTTGTTGTACCGCAACCAATGCTTGTTGATGACGACGCTTGCCATTGATTAACACTAATACTTGATCAGCTCCTAGCCCACGTAAAGTAGCAGGGCGCATCAAATCTTGACCGTCTGAAGTGGTGGTGTTGTTCATGTTAAATGACGGTGCAACTTTACGCAGCATGTCCATGGTGTTAACTGCACCAGAGTTTTGGATTGTCTCCGATGAAATAATATCAACTGGCGCTGCACTTGCAGTGTCCACACGTGAGCTAACACGCGATCCAATTGTCGTGATCACTTCAACATCTTTGTTCAACCCTTGCTCTTGTGCGTTAACAACGCCCACAGACTGTAAACAAATCATTCCAACAGCAGCCGCAACTGCAGTTTTTTTAGTTAACATTGTGTTAATTTCGCTTTTTACATTCATAGAAATACCGCTCATAAAGGGCTACAGGCCGCCCAGGTAATAATTAATTTAACATTTTCGATGAGCAAAAATTACCACAACTGTAATCATTTGTTAACACTCTTTTCATGTTTTTTTAATTTAAAGTGATATTAAGCGACAAACACAAATCAATAGCCTTAAAAATCAGTACGTTAAATTTTATACAATAGAGTTAAGTCGAGGTAAACGTTGAGATACATAGCGATTAATGATGTGATCCAGCTCACACGATACAATTTACTCACAAAGCGACCAAAAAACAGACATAACCAAAGATATAGTAAACGGCACTTCGCCACGACAAAATTATTTAGAATGAAAAAGATAGGGGTTATGTGACCTAAATCCCGCGATGGGGTTTAGGCTTGGCATTGGGAACTAGAATACGCTAACTGTGGTAGCCCACACTAAAAGATGAAAAAACTCATGATAATGGCATCTTCATTGCCAGTCGCTGTCGGATAGTAATTGCGGCGAATGTCGACTTCATTAAAGTCTAGTGCCTCGTATAACTTACGTGCACCAATGTTAGACTCGCGTACCTCAAGCCAACAGCTCGTTGCGCCTTTTGTATTGGCAGCACTGATATAATGCTCTAACAACTGCTTACCAAGTCCCTGCCCCTGAAAGTCTGGCGCGATGCAAATCTCAATTAATGAGGATTCGTCCAATACAAACTCACCAATGTAAAAACCTGCCACTTGGCCATCAACAACTATTTGAGCATTAAAATAGCGCTTTGAGAAACAAGACTCCATCACAGAGCGAGACATAGGGTGTGATTGCGCGGCTTGCTCGATCGCAAACACGGCATCGAGCTGATCACGTTCAATGATTGAATACGTTACCTTCATTGTTTAGCCACCAGCACAGACCACAGTTGTTTTTTAAGCGAAACGCTAGCAAAGAGTTCCGGCAGTAGCGGTAAGGTAAGTTCGTTACCCGCGATACTCGACTCAGACGCGCCGGCAACCTCTAACCATTGTAGAGTGCTATCGCTGTGTTGTTGGCGATAGGCGAGCACCATCTCTAACTGCTCAACTAATTTAGGGTCGGTCGATTGCTTGTTCGGCTCAACTGGCACATTATCGCGCGCTTGCCATCGGTCGATACCAATGGCATCGAGGCAATACTCTTGTAGCGGTGAAAGGTTCAAACTCATGATAGCTAACCTAGAAAAATAATAGTCGCTATGATAATACCAACAGCGCCAAAGTACCATTGGCTTGATTCTTTTATTCGACCCAAATAGCAAATTGAAGTGAGAGAACAGTTTGCAAGACCGCACTATCAGATAAAGGTCAATAATTTCATCGTCGCGTAATGGAACACTGCGACCATGAATATTAATCGTTGTTTGGCCTCCAAGGAGTGACAATGAATAATGTAACTGACTCAGCCACCAAAAACACTACGCCTCAGCGACGCCCAGTTACTACGCTGCTGTTAGTCGTTGGCTTTGGAATATTGGCCTTTTTCGCATTCAACCGCTATCAACAGCACCAACAGCAGCTGATCAATGGCGATTACTTCCGTCTTATCACTGAAGCGAGTAGCGAGTTTAATCACGGGCTAGAGCGATTTTATAGCTTTAACGAGCATGGAGGCCTAGCGTCCAAACACTTTTCCTACAAGTCTCTAGGAGAAAAATCAACCTGTCAAATCAGGAAGTATTTAGGAAAAAAGCAATACGTAGAACCCGTATATTACAAAATACAAAACAATCAACTCATTAGCCATCTAGATAAATACTTTGTGGGAAAATGTTTCAGTGTCGCCTTAGACACGCTATTACCCAATCCTAAAAACCAATTTAGTCAGCTATTTATCGCGACTAACAAAGGTAAGATTTTAGCCCAACGGGGCAATAATAAATCGCTATCATTAGCGAAAATGACATCGCTAAATCGAGCGATCGCTCGCCGTGATCAGCAATCATTATTTAACTTCTCACAAAAGAAAACATTAACCGACAAGCCCACTCTCATGCCAGGCCACCTGGAATATATCGATAAAAAGATGGGAAATACCGAAATGCGGGTATTCATTCTGCCATTTAAAATGAATTCAAAACATCAACTAACAGTCGACGATAAATACGAAGAATACCTCTATATTGTGGCGCTATTACCAAAACAAAAAGTGGTGGATAAACAATCGGAATATTACAGTGTGCCATTTGTGTTAGCCGCCACCGTGTTGCTCGTTGCAATCTGGTTTCTCGCTAACCTCTTCTTACTACCGCTTAATAAGGTGCTTAATAAACACATACAATGGCTCACGATATCTACGTGCTTCATGCTATTAATCAGTGGCTTTACTGTGATTATCGCCAACATTCAATTCAAACATCTCAATGAACAGCGGCTCGGCCAGACTCAACGGTTAATGACGCAAACCAATGCATCGCTGACCACTGATATCGATGCGGCATTACAGGAATTAAAGTCGTTTAACAGCTTCTTTAACCATAAGATCAACGGTGACTTGCTACAGTTGACGAACAGTAATGATTCGATCCAACTCAACAGTGATGTGTACGTAACAAGCTCTGATAAGTGTGGCTCGCTGACTGAATGCATTAACACCGCTAGATTTACAGCAATGGTGCCCTCTCACCTTACCGCCAGCACTTATCGCAATCGTACTGATTATGCTCATACCGGTGACAACGCCTCTGTACCTGTCGCGATCAACGTTAGTCAACCAGAGCAACCCCGCGATTGGCCAGCACTAAAAACAGCAACGATTATTGATAATGAAGGCTTGCTGACCACAGAGATCCGCTTCATCGAATCACCATTAACCGTCAAAAACCTTAAGCTCTCACATCGTGACTATGTCACTAAGCTTTGGCAACACAATGGCTGGATGCATCAAGATTCCAACATACCGTTTTATATCCAGCGGCTCTTCAATGTTACCAGCGGTACGCTAGGGACAACACTCTCTACGCCCTTAGCGAAGACTAAAGAAAATCCTAATTCGCCTGGCTATATTCTAGCGGCAGACATATTACTGCCTTCGTTATTGGATTTAACCGCATTATCAGTCAAAGACAATGGCAAAAACTCAGTGATTAATGATGTTAAACTGATGATTATTGACCGTTTAAGCGGTGATGTGTTATTCCATAGCCATAATAAACAAAGTCTTAAAGAAAACATTTTTCATTTAGGACACCATCAAGAACAGCTGATTGACCACATTAGCGCATCGTTAGACAGCGTAATTGGCCGCCCGAACCCTAACAGTAAGCCCGCAAGAATATCGGGAAGCTATCACGGTATCAATGGCAAATTCATCGTCTCAAAAACCAATGTTAAACAATGGGCATTAGTGGCTTTTGTTGCCGACAACGGCCTGGTCACTTACACCACTAATGCATTCTTATACGCCTTTATCTTGCTAAGTATTCTCGCACTCTTTTCTGTCTCATGTTGGAGCATATGGTGTGCCCTTTGTCGCCATAACGGCAAGACTGAACCGGGACATTATGACTTCTATTGCTATCAAATATCGCTACTCTCATGTTGTTTTTTACTGTTATTAATACAAACCTTTATCGGTAGTTACGCCACGGTTATATCACTAGTGTCGCTGTTAATGGCGTGGCTTTGGTGTCGCAGAACCAACAAGCTATCAAGCCTTAACATTCTCTATCGCGGTTACTTCGTTGTTATGGTGATCACATTTTCGTTACTGATAGACCTAACCTCCACCAATCCTTTACACGCGTTTAAGCAACACCAGAGCCTACTGAATAGAGCGTTAGTTAATCAGGAGTTGAGTGAGTGTGTCGATTGGGTCAATGAGCTGTACCCTGAGAGCAGTCGATATGGCTTAATCAACAAAGAATCATTGATGCCGTTACGATGCCAAGAGCTTAGTCAGGTGAATAAATCAGCAACTTACGCTCGACTTGACACAACGCCAAGCTTTGCTCGCATCACTAAATTCAGCTATGTGTCATCATGGCTTAAAAATATATTCCTATCGAGCCAGTCCAACGACCTTTCGCTAGGTAACCTTTCACCTGACACTATGGCACCAAATAACATTCCACCTTTCGATATCTCTAATATGCTAGCGTGGCTACTGTTGTGTGTTCTTTGGGTGGTAAGCTGGCATTTTATGATGATTAAACAATTGCTTCCACGACTGTTTGGCTGCCCAACATTCCATCAAGACATTGAAAATATATCCCAGCAGGTTGCTCAGCCCAGCGAAGAAACAATTGAACATAATAGGCCAATATTACACTATTGCGATACCGTCACTGGTGGCCGTTCACTGGTGTCACAACTTAAACATGCCCATGTTGCGACAATCCCACCTGAGGCTACAAAACTGATGAACCAGTTACGCAAAGAGCTTTATCCAGATTGTGAAGTTCGCTGTAAAGAGGATGATTTTCCAAACATAAAATTAGCCGTCAACTATGCACACAATGAAATACAGGTGGCGCTGTGGGATATCGAACTCGCGCTAAGCCAGCAACAATCACGCAGAAATTTATTCGGCCTATTAGTGATATTAAAAGACCTCCATCAGGAAAAAACCATCCACGCGCTGGAAGTGAAATGTGGTTACAACACCTTTCAACGCTTGAGCTGGCATGACGATTTCATTTTAGCCGACGGCTGTGAATTTGAACGACGCGAACTACTATCGTGGGCCGAGTATTTAATGGACTTTGAAGTGTCCGTCGATGAAAAATTTAAGAAACACATCAACGGCGCACTACTCGAGCAAGAGCTTAACAACATGCCAGAGCTAAAGAAAATATTTTCAGACCAACAATTAGCGCAAATCCCACGGCCAACTCAGGCGAACAATAACACCACATTAGATCACTGTACCCTCAACTTTGCTGTCCTGCACTTCGAATCTCTGTATCGCTTTAAATGGGAGTTATGTAACGCCGCAGAAAAGCTCGCCTTATTTCATCTAGCCAATGGTCATCATATTAATCCGCGTAATCAGAGCATGATTAGTCATCTTGCGATCAAAGGACTGATTAAGGTAAGCGATCAACAAAATGGCGTCCGACTAGTCAACCAGAGCTTTGCCTATTTTATCCGTCATGCCGAGTCTCACGAGATGATCGTCGAGCTAACAAAAAATTCAGAATTAGGGTTATGGCAACACTATAAACTACCGTTCACCGTGCTTATCGTGATGGCAATCTTCGCATTGGCATTCTTCTCGGGGCAATCATTCTTGGTAGTGCTTGGCGCAATTACCGGTGTCTTTTCATCATTGGTTGGCTTGTCTAATAACTTAGGAATGCTGCGTATTGGTAGTGGCTAGAAAGACGGATCGCCCAAGACGAGGAAATAGAACTAAGCGCTGACTACTTAGTTCACCATACTGAGAACAACAAGTTCTTTATTCGAGGTGAAAGAGCTGTAGAACAAAACACTATCGCCATTGTGGGTGACGTCAGAAATAGTCAGCTCTTGACTTAACGACTTCAAGATAGGTTTATCATTGGCTGTATTGAGTTCAACCTGCCAATATTGGCTTCCTGAAGCGTCATTTACCTGCGTGATCAGGTGATGCTTAGACACAACAATATTTTCAATATCACCAGTCTCAGGATGCCAAAATAGCGAAGTCTGATTATTATTATCAACTTTAACTATCTGGTTATTATGGTTGTAATAGATATTGTCATCTTCATCAATGGCAGAGCAACTGACAGAAATTGAAGCAAACGTTTCCACCTCACCAGTATTTAGAGAATACTTAGCTGGCATTGATTTTTCATCAACAATGACATTAACCAGCAAAGCATCACTGCTATTAAACCAATCCCTGAGATATATTTTATGCGCCAATGACGTCACTGAAATCTCTTTAAATGTTGCAGCATCAAATATATATATGTTGTGAGTTGTCGCTAATGCGATCCGTTCTCCATCTGGTGACCACGAGAAACCAAAAAACTCCTCTTGGTCGGGATTCAAAAATAATGCACGTTCCTCCCCTGTTTCGTTGAGGAACAACTGAAAAAAACCTCGCCGATTCGATTGGTACACAAACTTATTGTCACGTGGCGAATATAGCGGAAATAGATCGAGCGCATCGGTATTAACGACTCTAGAAGTTTTGGTATTGCTATCTAGCTTGAGTTCAATGATATCAATATCGTAACTGCCCAGTTCCATGATCATCTGGTCAGCCAGCGTTGAGTAACTCGCACTTTTTATCATTTTGTAATTTGAAATAGGTATTTGTTCAATATCCCCGGCCAAAGAAACATTGAATAACTTCTCTCTACTTGAAATAAGAATAGAGCTATCACTTGGGTGCCAAGAGATGCTGTGTATACCGTTTTCAATAGTGATCAATTGTCTTAATTTACCAGTAGCTAGCTCAAGCATGACTAAAGGATATTGATTACCCTTTTCTGATAGCGCCATTGCTAACTCAGTTCGCCCTGGTGACAACGCGATATCGATTAAATCAATGTCATCATCAGCAAATTGATGAACGATAACGTTGCCTTCCTGCACGATGTTGTACTGTAATATTACATATTTTTGGTCATCGTTTTTAATGGCAAAAATAATATCAGTCTCAGATAGCCATTCCACCTTGCTTTGTATTTCAGCGGAAGAATTAAAAAGACCCACAGGCTCTTTAGCAAGTTGCTTAGCAATAGGGTTGAACGTGAATAGCTCAACCCTATTCACGCTTCCTTCTTTATGGACAACAGTCAATCCATTATCCTGATAAGCCCATGAAATTGATTTTAGATTCGAAAAGTGACGACTAATCGACATCTCTTTTTCCGTCGTTAGATCTTTAATTAACACTTGCTGATGACCTGACACGCTTTCTCTAACAAACGCTACGTAAATACCACTAGAGGAATAGGTGGGAAGATATTCATTACTACTGTTGGAAGTCAGTGGCGTCAATTGATTAAATGATATGCCTTCAGACCCGTTTGTTCTGAGGATGAAAACAAGCATCACCAATAAAAAGAAACCAGCCAATAAGCCAAATATGACCTTAGGCTCTTTTAGCGATGCGCGCGGTGTCTTAGTCGTTAACGTGTGTGACTGAATTGACACGCCAATACTATAACCCCTCTTAGGGTGAGTAATTATTATCGAAGAGTCGTTTGCTTTCTCACCAAGCGATTTTCGCAATAAGGCTATACAACGCTGAATCGAGGAACTGTTGAACGTAGTTCCAGGCCAAAGGCGATCATGCAGTTCCTGCTGACTAACGACTTCCCCTGAATGCTCGCAAAGAATGTGAAGTACATCCATTACTTTAGGTTCAACGCTTATCACTAGTTCGTTTCTTGTTATCTGACAACGCTCAATATCAACAACTGAATCATTTAATTTATATAAACCCATCAACATAAAATCTCATTTTTATAATATAAAACAACGCCTAAGAAAACCATAAGGAAAGCATAGCTCCATCTTTATTGCTAAACGATTTGAAATACATTACAAATAAATTCGGATTTTAAATGGACAAGGAATATTAATGAAACACTGGCTATTAACATTATCTTTTATTGCATCTTTTGCTTCATATAGCGCTGACCAACTAACCTATGGTGAAGCATATACTGTTTACTCAAAGGAATTAAACCAACAACGAACTTACTACGTAAAGTTACCTGAAAATTACCATCAGTCTAATAATAAATACCCGGTGGTATACCTACTTCACGGGCAATGGGATCTACTGCCTGCAGTCGCTAGTATAGACATGTTGAGCACAGAAATACCAGAGGTTATCGTCGTCGGAATACAGAGCAAGGGCCCTGAATTATTTCCTCAAAAGACACAATCAGACTTTGCTAAATTTCTGTATAGCGAGTTGATACCGTTAATTAATCACACCTATCGAGCGGCGCCTTACAAGATACTTTCTGGACACTCAAATGCAGGTCGTTTTGTGATGAATCAGTGGATCACTAATGGTTTAGAATTTTCATCCTATTATGCATTTAGCCCTTCGTTAGAAGACGGAAAGATCAATGAGCGTTTACTAGCGCTATCACCACAAGAAATCATCAATAAGTCACCGTTCACACTAACCTTAGCGGACGAAGGTGACCATATGCTAAAACCATTCGAAGAAATTGACAGTTACTTTTCAAAGATAAAAAGTGACAAATTAACCTCAGCTCACTTCCCGGAACAAACTCACAGTACCAGCCGTCACACGTCACTTAGTTTCGCCTTAAAAAATACGTTTTCAGGCTGGCAACCATCTAATAAAGTGATGGCAGGAAACTTTGCAGCCCTGAAAGAGCATTACATTAATTTTGGCAAACGTTTTGGATTTGACGCAGAGATTGACATCGAACTACTACAAAAGCTAAGTGCATATTTTGTTATGTCCTCAAAACACCAAGACAAATTGAATATTAAAGAGGTTATTAAATACGGGATAGCATTGGACAACAAAAATGTAGCGGCATTCTGGGAAATAGTCGATTATTTTATAACTAACAATAATGAGCCCGCAGCGGCGAGACTAAGAGAAAATATTTGCGGCGTTATACCTCATGACGAACGTTGTTAGTTAAATCAAACGTAAGATGTAACGATGGAGCAATGTCACGCCCTGTGATCGGTTGCAGTTGATGCCTGAACAACGAGGCGTTATGAAAGTGACTTGGAGACACTCAATAGTGCTATAACAAGAAATTTATTAAACGCTAGAAAGACGAAAGCCCGGTCACAAATTAATGTAACCGGGCTATCTAAATGTGGCAGGGGTGGAGAGACTCGAACTCCCAACCATCGGATTTGGAATCCGCTGCTCTACCAATTGGAGCCACACCCCTGCAGACGAAACGAATTATACATAACCCTTTGAGAAGGTAAAGCGCTTTTCATTTTTAATTATTTAAGCGTCTAGTTTTCGGACAAAGCGAGCTAAAAACAAGCGATAACGGCAATTTAGCATCGGTTAAAGTAATTGATTGTCTGACGAATCATTGTCATCATCCGATTCAGTCTCTTGTTGTTCTTCATTATCAGACTCGGTAATACTGAGTAATTGACACACAACACTCAAATTACCGTTATAAAAAGCACTATTAAATCCTCTGGCAGATTGAGGGAGAGCACCAATGAAGCTATCAATTTTATCAATCGCCGACGATTCCTCACCATGTGAATTGAAGTCTTCTTGCAATTTAGACAACAAATTACTTATTTTATCGAGGCTAAACGTCAAGTTGGAGATAGCCAACTCATTCATCGCCTGATAGACAAAAAAGTTATTCCCGATCATTAATAATTTACTTCGAGTGTCAGGCGTTAACGCTAACTCTTCTGCAAGTCGAGCGATATCGACTTTATAACGAGACCTTACATTATTCGCCTGCTCAACTTGATCAAGGCGCAATTGTTTTTTCTTATTTTTGTTCTTACTATCGATATATATAAATGCGACAATTAATATCGCAAACATAAATAACGCTGTTACTATTAAACCACTTAACATCACCAGTACCCAACTCATTACTACGAAAAGGAATTTACCAATTATTGATGGCTTATACAATAATTTGCCTTACTATAAGTATAGAATATTTTTAATAACGTGTGATAGTCGACAATGCCTAACCAAAATGAATCAAAAACGTGCCCTTTATGCGATAGTGACAATAATTGTCGGGTGCTTGAGCAAAGTACTTGTTGGTGCCAAACCTTAACGGTTCCGCAAGGATTAATTGATTCGCTGGCCGATAAAGATGTTGATATACGCTGCATTTGTCGACAATGTATCGTTAGCTATAACGATACAGAAGCGTAGGTGGACCGCCAATATGGCAACAAATTTAAGATTATTTTTTGATCACGTGAGAGGTTTACCGTGTTAACTACACTGCTAAGTTATAGAGCTATTCATTTTTGGGAGGGAATATGGCGTTGAAACTCGTTGTGGAACATCCTTCGTTCGATCAAAAAAAACCACCAAACAATGATGGCAAGTTTTCACCGACCGCTATTGTTGCGCGTATCAAGAGTGGCGATCGAACCGCAGAGTCGGAAATGGTTACTTTCTATAGTGATGAATTGATGTTTATTTTAAGCCGAAAATTTAGTGATAAAGAGTTATGCCTAGATACTCATCAAGACACCTTTGCGATGGTGATTCAAAAAATTCGCAATGACGAATTAAGAGATCCAAGTAAATTGGCCAGTTTTATTCGCTCTACCGCGATTAACTTAGCCTTGATGTCGATTCGTAAACACAAAAAAATGATCGCACTGAGCGACTCTCCGGTGCTCGAAAATTTAAGCGGTGGCAGTAATAGCGCCTATCAAGATATTGCACAAGAAGAACTAACAGACATTCTAATGACGTTGATTAATGAGCTAGGCGTGGAGCGAGACAAATTAATCATCATTAGTTTTTATATTACACAATTAGACAAATCACAAATTTGCCAACAACTTGATTTGAGTCCAGACCACTTCGATAAAATTATTTATCGCGCCAAGCAACGATTAAAACGACTCATCTTAAGCCGTAATAAGGGTTCACTATTTACAACCATTCGGCAGTGGATAACAGGTAGTGACAAAGGAGAATTCAATGACTAATTCCAGCAACGACCAACAACGTATTCATAATTATTTACTCAATCGCTTATCCGGTAGTGAAGAAGAGCTCTTTGAAACATGGATTCTTGAAACACCAGGGGCGCTGGAACAAGTGAGTTTAGAGCAAGCGATGATTAAAGGCGCTAGTCAGTTAGATAAAAGCAGCTCAGGAGATAGTGTGGTGCGCAAACACCAATCACACTCAGGATGGCTGTCAAGGATCAGCGCGATGCTTGCAATCCCTAATCCTCAAACATTGATGGCTACGGCGATCGCGGTCAGCTTATTTGCGATTACTTTCTTGGTCTATGTCCCATCGGTACCAGTCAGTGATGCCAGTCAAACGGTCTATATTGAGCAGCTGCGCAGCGCTCAAGTCCCAACAGTACATATTCAATCACTTGACCAAACACCCAATTATCAACTGCTGATTTTATTAGATGATTTTGAACCACAATCTTTTTTAGTCAGTATTTTTAATAAAGTGGACAACAAGCTAATTTTTGAGCAAACTGTAAAACCCAATGATCAAGGAGAAATTCCAGTGCTTGTAGACAAAGCGGTACTCAAAAGCAACGCCTATATCTTAAAGATAGTACCGGTTCCTACGGCCCAGCCTTATCAATTTTTGCTTGAGGTACAATAATGCCAAGAGAGCTTTTGATTGGGGGTTTAACAACAGTATTACTACTATTCTCATCCCTGACGATCGCTAACTCGATCAGCATAATACCAGTACAGGGCACCATTGAACTATCGCACCAAACTAGCCCAGCGCATCTTTCTACGACGTCTTTGCAACTAACCATCAAACAGACCGGGTTATTACTTATAACGAGTCAACAGCGCGGGGATGATTTAAGCCACAAAATAACCATAAACTCAGAGTATATTGGTGAAGTAAACGCGCTAAACATCACCCAAGGGCCCGAAATAGCCGCAGTCGAGGTCACTGCAGATGATGTTGTAACCATTGAGGTTATTTCTCCCCCTTCTCACGAATTAAATAAGAAAATAATCACAACGACTCGATTACTTACCGCAAGTTCGAGTGATTTCATTACGAAGAAAAAGACATTCTTATCAATATCGGCAATGGGGATAGCGTTCGCTAAATCGAGCCAAGCCTCATTAGATACCTATCAGCAATTGCTAGAGGAAGCACTCACACACAACGCACAAGCGACTGACGGTTTACGCCAATTGAGTCTCACACCATATTATGAATTAATGCATGCGTTACTGTTACACGATGTTGGCCAATTAGTCGCATCAAGAGAGCTATTTGAAACGCTGCTTTCGACCAAGAAAACAATGCCTACTTCGATGACGATGCTGACGAAATACTTCTACAGTCAGTACTTTCGCTCAGCAATTAAAAAAGATGCGGTGTTACCCTTACTCAAAGAAGTACTCGAACTTGCCACCTTACATGATGACAAGTCAACACTCCAAAATGCCAGCGTAGACATTTGTACTATTCATGCCCAAAATGACCGTAACACGCTAGCGCTAGATTGCTTTGAGTCAATTTTATTAAACCAGTTATTGCTCGACGACCCTTATAAATTGGCCATTATGACGTCGAACTTAGCCAACGTATATCAAAAGACTGGTCAACATCGTCTAGCTATAAGTCATCGTAACGATGCATTGCAATTGATTGAAAAAGTAAAGGATTGGCCAGGTTATTCAACTGTCTACAAATTGCAAAAAGCGTTATATTTACGTCATCAAGCGACACATTTACTTAGCTTGGGGCGAAATAACAACGCATTAACGAATCATTTAGCGTCACTAAAAATATTTAAATTACTCAAGCGTCAACGATTTATTAATTTCACCTTGCTTGACCTCTCACGGCTATATCTCAGCTATGATCAACCACATTTAGCGCAACGCTTTGCCAAAGCACTCTACCAATCGAGTCTGTCGGAAAAAGCAAGTAGAGGCGATAATTTTCACTTCAATTCTGCGGTTGAATTGATGTCGATTAATCAAGAACTAGACGACATCACGCAAGCGCAACATTACTATCAAATTGCACTAAAAGCCGCTAAGAAAAATAACAGCATTAGGCAGCAGAGTATCTTGTCTCTGCGCTCGTTATCATTAAACTACGTACCGAAAGAACAGCAGCAGATACTCACCATCCTTCGCGCCACGCTAGCGTCGACTCAACATGGTGATATTGTTAATAAAATTGACATTAAATTAAGTAAATCTTATCTACAGGCCAAAAAGTATAAGCTCGCGTTAACGAGCCTTAATGGCTTAAAAGATTCAGAGCTTAGTTTTGATCAACGATTAGAAACGCTTTATTTAAAGTCGCGATTATTATTGCAGAGTCATCAACATACCGATGCATTGAGCACCATCAATCACGCGGATGAATTGATAACAGAACACTTTGAAAATTTAGATAATGTCGGGCTAAAACGCAGTTTCTATCATCAACATCAACAAGTGTTTTCACTCAAAACCGCAATTTTAGTAGCACTACACCAACAAACTAATGATCAGAAATATTTATGGCAAGCGAGCGAAAGTAATCAAATTAGCTTAAATCAACGACGAAATAATAACGTCGAGCAAACCAAACAAAACCGCCGATTTAAGCTTGCTCAAGTTGTAAATCAACACAACAAATCAACGCCTCAGAACCTGTCAATTGAGTTTATCGAACAGTTACTCGCCCTTGAAAATATTGATAATAACTCATCTTTAAACATAGCGGCATCGAGTAAATCATCAGAATTTAAAACTAAAACGTCAGGCCGCTTTAAGATCAAGGATACAACATTACATTATGTGCTAGCATCGCCGTCATCTTACTTATTTATTCTTAATAGCGATAATATACGCCTGAAGATATTACCGGATCAAAAACAGTTATCAAAAGACATCGATAGCTTGCTAATAGCAATCAACCAAACCCAACCGCGGGCGTTCGGTTTGGCTAAAGGCCTAGCCCTACAATTGCTACCTCAAGAAATATTTGAATCACAGTCCGATACCATCGCCAATATAAATGTGATTGCTAGCGGCGCCTTATGGCAACTACCATTTAGCTTGCTGCCGTTAAAGTATAGCGAACGCTGGCAAGATGATTTACTCATTGACCACTTCGCGCTAAGCAAGCGCACATCGTATCGTAACGTTCCAGAGCTATTGCCGCCAGAACGCTTTTTGGTGATTAGCGATCCTGTCTATTCGTTCCAAGACAAACGCGCCTTAAATCTTGCGATGAATGAAGACACTACATTGCCTGATCCATTGCCCCGCCTCATGAGTACCCGATTAGAAACACAAGCGATTGAACGACACTTTTCTCAGAAGGATGTATTAGCACTCGATGGTTTTTCTGCAATGAAAAACGCTGTTGTGAAGACAATAGAGCAAGACTATCAAGTTATTCATATTGCTAGCCACGGTTTTTCCAATCAAGACAACCACCACGATGCTGGGCTCTATTTCAGTGCAATAGATGCCGATGGCAAGAAAGACAACAACCTGTTGAGTCTTTATGAAATAGAGCAGCTCAACAGTTCTGCCCAACTTGTAGTGTTAAGTGCCTGCCAAACCAATGTTGGTAAAGCGTTCTTTAGGCGCGCCAGTGACGGAATTGCGCTGTCATTTTTACATACTGGGGTGCGTAATGTCATTGCGAGCCAATGGCCGGTCCCATCACGCTCGACCGCTAAATTAATGCAGGCATTTTACTATCAGCTAAGTTTAGCCAATAGTAACTACACCAAAGCGCTAAGAGCAGCAATGCTCACGGTGCGGAAAAAGCAAGCTGACCCATCGAGGTGGGCTGGATTTACGTTAATTAACAATTCTTAACTTAACAATAGATAAGGGAATAATATGGGCCATAAGAAAATAAAGTTAACATTCAACCCTAATACTAGTGGCATCACGCTATTAGATGTTGAAAAAATCACGTTTAAATTTGAAGAGGATTTTGTCCTATTAACAGCAGCTAAAGTACATGCTGAAGATCCGGCTGTAAAAGCAGCGTGGCAAAGTGTCACCCGCGCCATTTATGACAGCTGCACTAACACCATTAGCGGAGTTATCGGTCATGGCCATTTGGGTGATGATAAAACCAAAAGTAGTGCTGAAGATGACGAACTACAGTGGTTTTTTACCATCTATTTATCGCTGCACGATTTTCGTATCACGGTAAACAGCCAGGGTGGCTTTGGTTTTGGCGGCACTCGCGGACCAGGAAATGGCGGCGGTGAAATGAACTAGCGTTCAATAAAAGCTGATTAGCCGAATGATGCCAAAGAGCATTATTTATTCTCCATGGACGGAGAGAATTAACTTTATTAACCACATCAATCGATATTGATTTAAACTGTTATCTATTCATTCCAACTGTTAAAACTAGCCCTGTAATTACAGTTGACAATATCACTACCTTAACGTTACATTCTTGCCTATACTTCTTTTAAATAAATCACGATAGGCGCGCGTGTGAAAACGACTATAATCTCCCTTATTTCATTGTTTATCAGCTGTTTTATATTGTTTTTTGCCAACGGCTTAATCAATGTATTACTACCGGTAAGAATGGGGCTTGAGCAAGTAAATACCGATACGATTGGCTTGATATTGTCACTCTATTTTGTCGGTATGTTAGCTGGCGCTGTTTATAGTAAAAATCTAATCAATCAATCCGGTCATATTCGCATGTTCTCCGGCTGTGTTGCACTCAGCGCCGTCAGTATTCTCATTTGTAGTCTCTATTCTGACCCACTGTTATGGGCAGCGATGCGTGTGTTACTCGGTTTTTGTAACGCCTGTGCCTTTACGGCGATGGAAAGTTGGTTAAGTGATTCTGCCACTAAAGAGAATCGTGGAAAGTTGCTGTCGGTGTATCACGGCACCGCCTTATTCGGTCTGTTTAGCGGTCAATTTTTGATGAACGTCGCCGATCCTAATGGCAGTATATTATTTGTATTATCCGGCATATTTCTGTGCCTGGCGATAGTGCCTGTTTCTTTAAGCCGCCATAAAGGTCCCATTGTTGAGGACGTTAGTCCAATCTCAATGGTCAAGCTTAGTAAAATATCACCACTTGGTGTTGCAACCTGTGTTGCGGGAACAGGCGCTTATACGTCAATGTTTAACCTACTCCCTATCTTTGCTAAGGATTACAATATTATTGGCTTTGAGCTATCAATTTATATGGGGGTGGCGATTCTAGGCGCTTTTTTAATGCAATTTCCGATTGGCTACCTGTCAGACAAATTTGACCGCCGAAGTGTGCTGTTAGTAATGCTTAGCGGCTCAGTGCTCGTCGGTATAATGGTACCGAGTGCGGCGATGCAAGGACTCGCTTGGCCGCTGATAACGTCGACCATGCTCACCGGGGGAATCTTAGCCTGTCTTTATCCTGTGAGTGTGTCTGAGACGCTCGATAAGTTAAAGCAAAACGAAATGATTGCAGCAATGAGCACGATGATTTTACTCGGCTCAATCGGTGGTGTTATCGGGCCTTACTCAGCGTCATTATTAATGAACGTGTTTGGCAGTGGTGCCCTATTCTATTTCATTGCTGCGCTAGAAGTCGCGTTAGCCATATTTGTTGTCTATCGCATGAGTGCGCGTAAAGCCTTGCCAATTGGCGATCAGGAAAGTTACGTGATGCAAACAGCGATGACCGCCCTCGCGCCAGAGCTTGATCCGAGGACCGAATATCAAGAACCGCAATATGCGTTATCAGGTCAAGCAAAGACCGCACAAGAGTTAGCGGAACTCGATCCCGCTGCGGCCATCAACATGGCGCGAGCCATCGCTATCGATAACCCTGATAAAGGGGTCGAGGTAGCTACTGCCGTTGCTGGCGTCGATGGTATCGATGTACTACGTCTCTATGAGGTCATGAAAGAGGCGGCCCCATTTGATATGCCACAGATCACGCAAGCTATTGTCACAACAAAACCTGAGCTCGCGTATGAGCTGGTGTCTAAACTGGCACATTGGTATCCGACTCAAGTGGTCTCCGTTGCTCAAGATATTAGTGAGTCAATACCAGAATTACGCTGTGAAATGGCGAGAGTAGCGGTCGAATCAGCGCCAGAGAATGCGACTCAAGTCGCTGAATATTATGCCCAGATCCTGAGCGAAGAACAGGAAACACAACGCCCCGCCGATAGAGTCGATGAAGACAACGACCAAGAGGCATTAGATATTGCCTCACAAATTTGGGAAAGCGCACCCGAACAAGTCCTTGAAGTGGCCGTCGCTATTGCTGACGCAGCGCCGGACAGTATCGTCGAGATTGCGGCGGGCGCAGCAGAAGCTATTCACCAACAGGAAACGGTTGAGTACGATGACTCATCTGATGATAGTCCGTCGGAGAATGAACTTGCCGTTGAGTTAGTACAGCGACTTAGCGAATTATCGCCACAAGATACCGCTGAAGTCGCAGGGGCAATTGTTGATGTGATACCAGAGTCAGCGTCAGAGGTTGTTGATGCCATCTCTCATGGTGATGCGTCCAAAGATGGTGAATGGGTTGAGCTAATCGAGGATGCGCCTAAACCTGATCAGCCATAATAAACTCGTGCCAACGTTGCTCATATCCGCTCATTTTTAGATGACGTTTAGAATGTTGGTGCGCGGTTAAATCACTGGTTGTTCGCATTGGCCCAACCCGGCACATCGCGCAATAGTGATTATGGTCCGTTAGATACTCAGGCATCAATAATTGCTCTGCTAATTGCGGCTGCGGCTTATCGCTATAGTAATAGCTAATACCCAACGTTTGCTTCACAAACTTATCACGATCAACATTTCGAATCTTGTACTGTGGAAAATCGTCGCTCTTAAATGGTGATTGACCAAGGTAGTTCATGGTCAGGTTAGCAGTAATCGATTGCTCAATATTCCATTGGCGATATGGTTTAACATCTTTCGAGGTTATGATCATGAGCCGTTCCCCCTTAGGGTCAAGAAAATATTGCTGCGCGTGCTTTAAATACAGGTGTAACAGGCGGCGGTTTCTTAAGTTAGCATCCCCTACTTTTGACGATGCACTAAATCCCTGCTCTGATGCGTCATTCGGGATCAGCGGAAACTGGAATATCACGACATCAAAGCTATGTTTGTCCAATCCCAGCCAAGAGGCAGGTTCGGTAACATCAAACTGGCTTAGAACTTGTGTCTCATTGCCCCTTAATGCCTGATAATTTTCCAAGCCATACTTTTCTTCAAGACACGCCATCGAGTCATAGACGGTGGCAGTTAACGCCTGCGGCCTAACTGTTAACGCCAGCGCGTTTGAAAAGGATAAGTCTCCATCACCGATGGTTAAAATCCGCTGCTTAGCACTAATTAGCAATCTGGCCATCCAAAAACAGTGTTGAGTATTGTTTTACCCGTGCAAAGGGATAACCTTCAAGTTGAGAAAAGCCACTAACACTGCGCGCCTTAACGCGCGTAAACAACGGTGTATGGAGGCCACAAAGAAAACGACTTAAGGTAACCGCACTCGGTGGCGCTGATGTTTTTTGCAAGATATGCTGATAAATTGGCGTGACAATTTGAGTGAATTTGGCTGCTGTCATCTCAGGGAGTTTAACTAAATCAGGCATCTGCGCTACATTCCCCTGACAGACACTACAATGCCCACACGACGGCGCGACAGAGTTGTCAGAGAAATATTGGCTTAGCGATCGAGATAAACATTTATCGCTTTCGAAAAACTCCAATAAATGGTTAATTCGCTCTATCTCGCTGTGCTCTTTACTCACAAACTTCGTGGTTAACTGTTGAGTCAAATGGGCAACATCAATACTTGGCTGCAATACATCAAACACTTGAGTCATTTGCTTAGTTTGGAGTTCAAGGGCATGGTGTTGCTCTAAATAATCAAGCGCATTAAGAACACGCTCTCGCGGTGTACCATAGTCTTGAGCCAGCTTATCAAAATCAAGCGTCGACCAGAGTTTTGCATGGCTCGAACTATCAAATATTGACTGGATAAACGTGGCACGCTCACCGCTAAATTTAGCTAAAATTTCGGGACGAGTCAGTAAACACTTATATTTATATTCGGCAAAGTAACTATAACGCGGTTTTATCACGCCCAATAACTCAAGGTAAACAAGCAATGTTTTTAACGTTAATGTCCTAATGTTAGCCTGATTAGACAGGCTCGTTTCCATGATTTCCCACTGCCCTTGTGCCGAGTTTATCTGCTCAAGGATAAAGCCAATGGTATCGGCTTCTGGTGTGTCGCCATAAACAAAGTTTTGCAACACACTCAAGTTATCTCTATTGGCTAACACTAAACAGTCAGCCGCCTGACCATCACGCCCTGCACGGCCAATCTCTTGGGCATAATTTTCGATAGACTTGGGCATATCGAAATGGGCAACAAAGCGGATATCGCTCTTGTCGATACCCATGCCAAAAGCAATCGTCGCAACAATAATTTGCCCTTGCGACTTCATAAATTCGTCAACAATCTTTGTGCGTACTTGATGATCAAAACCCGCATGATACGCAACAGCATTAATACCCAACGATTGCAGTTGTTGAGCCACTTCTTCTGCCGTTTTTTGCAGCGTCACGTAAACAATGCCACTTTGCCCATGTTTTGGCTTAAGCCACTCATTAAGCACTTGCAGCTTGTCTTGCCCCTTAACCCCAACGACACCAAGAAACAGGTTCGCACGGTAGAAACCCGTTAGCGTAATATGCTGAGGCGCAATGGCAAACTTATCCCCCATGTCTTTGACCACATTATTGGTTGCAGTGGCAGTTAACAGTAATGTTTGCGCAATATTAAACTCACGCTGATAAAACGGTAATTTTAAATAATCCGGACGGAAGTTATGGCCCCATTCAGAAATACAATGAGCCTCATCAACCACTAATAAGGAGATGCTAATCGTCTTAAGAAATTGTCGAAAGCGCTCATTATTGAGTCGCTCAACCGAGATCATTAATACTTTAATTTCGCCGTCTCGCACGCCTTGCATGATATCACTGGCCTGATCGCGAGATTGAGTAGAGTCAATACTTGCGGCTTTCACGCCCTTGCTATGTAAAAAAGCCAGTTGATCTTGCATTAATGCCAACAGTGGTGAAACCACTAATGTCAGATTCGGGAATTGCGTGGCAGGAAATTGATAACATAACGATTTACCAGAGCCCGTTGGAAAAATAGCCGCGGCATTGTGTCCTTCGCTGAGGTGGGTAACCACCTCTTTTTGGCCTGTTCTAAATGATGAAAAACCGAAGACTTGTTGTAAAAGCTGTTCCATGGAACCTCAATATTATTGGCTATGCTCTACTGCTGTGGCATGATGAAAGGTGTGTTTATTAAAACCAGCTGCTATCTAAGTTGTCTTTGCACTGACGATATTGTGCCGCATAACGTTTAGCGCGACTTTCAACCTTACGCGCTACTTTCTTGAGCCAAGGTTTTTTGTTATAAGATTTTCGCTTATAGCCACCCCAACCTTCATGATAATTAAGGTATTGCGCATAGGCATTCCACTTTGAGACGCCATTAATTTTTTGGGTCTTGTAAATAAACCAGCCCATAAAGTCCATCGCATCTTCAAATTCGTTACGATCACCCCAGCTGTTGCCAGTCTCTTTAATATAATCGTCCCACGTCATGGTTTTAGCCTGCGCATAGCCATAAGCACTACTGGCACGTCCATACGGAATGAAGCCAAGAAAGTACTGCATTGGTGGACGCGCTTCGGCTTTAAATGAGCTTTCTTGATACATCATAGCAATAGGCACATGCACTGGCACGCCCCATTTAGATTGAGTATCAAGCGCTGCTTCATGCCACGATTCATGCTCGGAAAAAATCGCGCAAATATTTTCAGGATTAGCCGGTGGCGCAGTCGCACACCCGGCAATCGTTAAAATAGCGAGAACTAACAATCCGTGTTTTACACTAACCATCATTATTTATTATTTCTCTGCTGCAAAGTATTGCGCTAAATATTGATCTATCGACAGCGTATCACTGCGTTCAATGTCTGCTTGTTGTGCCAATGAATCGATCGCTTGTTGTGATAACTCACCGTAAGAAATCGTTTGGTAATCATTGAGTGACAACTGCTGTTTAAATTTAACTGCCTGAGCGATACCAAATGGTGTGTTGTCGATATCGAGTTCGGTTAACAGTGCCATCAACTTACCTGAATAGGTTTGTGTCGGGTCATCAATCATCGGTCGTAACTCATCCAAGCAAGCTTGATACGCAGTGCCACCGTTGTGGTGATCAAATAACTCGGCGATAGAACCAAGGGCATCAAATAAACGCGCCATCCAATCCGTCAGCGAAAGTTCACCGTCATCTTCTTGTAACATTAAACCCGGCTCGCGCCCTGACAAGATAACCGCATTGAGATTGTCTATTTTCTGATGACGCTGTAATTGGGTCATCGGCACGTCTTGCCACAACAAACAGTGGATTAGAAACATATCTAAGAAACGTACTTGAGTCGCTGTAATACCAATATCCGAAAAAGGGTTCACATCGAGGGATCGTACTTCAATATATTCAACACCACCTTCAGCTAGTGCCTCTGATGGTTTCTGACCGGACTTAGCAACACGTTTAGGACGGATCGGTGCATATAGTTCATTTTCTATTTGCAGCACATTAGTATTTAGCTGACTGTATTTACCATCATGCTTAACCCCAATTTCGGCAAACTTAACCGACGGTGTCGCTATCGCGGCATTAACCGAATCGATATAATTATCGATATTGTTGTAACAGATCGATAAATTATCTTGCTCGCTGTTGGTGTAGCCTAAATCACTCAAACGCAGACTCGTGCCATAGGGCAAATAATAGGTTCCCTTACCGAGTTTCTCAAATTCATAAGGCATATTACCTTGCAAGAATGAACCACATAACGCTGGCGAGGCACCGAACATGTAAGGAATAACCCAACCAAGACGATGGAAGTTACGGATCAGTGAAAAATAACGCTCTGAGCGAAAGTCTTGCACGCTGTCTTCATTATTATAAAACGCTTGCAGCTGAGGCCATGCCTCATCGCCTAACGAGAAATTAAAATGAAGCCCGGAGATAATTTGCATCAAGCTGCCGTAACGATTACGTAGCCCTTCACGATAAATAGTCTTCATTGTGCCAACATTTGAGCTGCCGTATTGCGCAATCTCAATGTCTTCTTCGGCGGCGACGACACAAGGCATACTCATCGGCCACAACAATTCACCATCGATGTTATCTAAGGTAAAGCTGTGGACGTCGCGTAAATATCCAAGTAATTCATCAACATCCTTAGAGACAGGGGTGATAAATTCGAGTAAAGATTCAGCATAATCTGTGGTAATTGACGCGTGAGTTAATGCCGCACCTAACGCTTTAGCGTGTGGTTTATCTGACAGCTTACCGCTTGAGTTCATCCGCAGAGCTTCACGTTCAATACCACGTTGGATCTGAGTAAATACGCTGGCGTATTGCTGTTTTTTTAATTCTGAAATTTTATTTTTATAGCAATTAATCAAAATGCTCTCTCTAACTCTACCTCACGCAGCACTTAATACTGAGTGAATAATACCAATAGACCGACTTTACCATCGGGGTTTGCCTGCAACAAGCAACAATTTCTAACTAAATGAGCAATATACCCAAGCGACAACAACATAGCGCATTGTTTTTGCAAGTAATATCAATGTAGTGCTTAACACGATTGGCAACTTAAAATAGCCAGCAATGATGCATAAAACATCACCAATTAATGGCAGCCAACTCAGTAATAATGAATAAACACCATAGCGTTCAAATAGTCGCACTGCACGTTGATTGAGCCGTGTGGGCTCGCTTTTAAGTCGACCTACATAACCTAAGCCATAACTGCTCACTGAGCCCAGCGCATTTCCGATACTTGCAACTGCTACCAATGCCACGATGTCATTAGGATTGTGCGCCATCACATAAATTAACAATGCTTCAGAACCACCTGGTAACAAGGTCGCCGCCAAGAAGCAACTCGTAAACAAGCCTAAATACACCATATGATACCAATCCCGACAATTAGCCGGTCATTTGTCCTGGCTAAAATTTATAATTACATCGTTGCGCTCAATCCCAATAGCAAGCTATTGCTCAATCGAGCGCCTTGTACTAATTCATTTTATCTGCGTACAACAAGACCACATATTTATCGGAATTGGTATGATTAGTCGCTACCACTCAAATTCGAGCACGACTTTGCCCTTAATCTCACCCTGCTCAATTTGTTGATGAGCCAGTGCGGCGTCGCGTACATTCATATACTTAGCTATATTGAGCTTCAATTGGCAATTTTCAACCATCAGCGCCAAGTTTCTTAGCATTTCGACATCTTTATTAATCAACATACCCTGAGCGTTAGTGCCATTAAGCAACGGAGTTGCACAAACCTCGGTCGCCGTTATCGTAGGCACCGTAACCAGTCGCTTGATTGATGCCACCTTGCTCAATTGAGTCATCGCATTTTGCCCACCAATAAGGTCAAACCACAGGTCGACATTCGCTATCGAATCCAAACCTTTAAGCGCGTTATAATCGATAAAGGTTAAGTCACCTAACGTCGCTAACATCGCATGGTCGTTAGCGTTAGCAATCGCTATCACGGTAGCACCAGCTTGTAACGCTAACTGCACGGCAAGATACCCCACAGCGCCGGCTGCACCACTTATCAACACGGTTTCATTGCTGCTCAATTGCCCGAATTCAAATAAGCCCTGCATAGCAGTCAAGCCAGCGACCGGCAGTGCACTGAGTGCGCTGGTGTGGGATTTATCAACGCGAACAACGTCATGTTGTTTACAAATCACATACTCACCATATGCGCCCGCTTGCAGCGGAAAACCAACCAATCCAAGCACTTTATCACCAATACATAACGCTGAGCAGTCATCTGCGGTGGCCACCACTTCACCAAAACAATCATAGCCAAGCACGAACGGCAGCCGATCTTTATTTTGTTGTGCTGCCCACCCTAAACCAGCACGCGTCTTATAATCAATCGGATTTACCGATGCCGCAATGGACTTAATAACAACCTCTCCAGAACCAATAACAGGCATGTCACAGGTGATGAGTTGCAACACACTTGGCGCGCCAAATTGGGTCACGGCCATTGAATTAAACTCGGTTGGGAGCTTCTTTTGCGACATAAAGCTTTGCCTCTTATATACATTTTGATAGAGTTTGACTAATACTACGCCAAGATTAACTATTTATGATAACGAAATTATTTTTAATACCGATTATTCTCTGCCTAATATGGACCGGCTATCTCAAAAATAATGGCTGGAGCATTCATCAAGGAAAGAAGGGATATTATTATATATTAGGCCTTAGTGGCGTGATCATTAGCTACCTGAGCTTTATGCTGTGGGTCACCTAATACGAATACCAATCTCACTAACTCATTGACATAAAAAAGGCTTCCCGCGGGAAGCCTTTTTTTCTCACTCGTAATAATTAACCAACGATAGCAAGCAAGATACCGGCCGCAACAGCCGAACCAAGTACACCTGCGACATTTGGTCCCATCGCGTGCATTAGCAAGAAGTTATGTGGATTAGCTTCCAGTCCAACCTTGTTGGCAACACGTGCCGCCATCGGCACTGCCGATACACCAGCGGCACCAACCAGCGGATTAATAGGCGTGCTAGAGAAACGTCCCATCAATTTTGCCATCATGACACCAGAGGCTGTACCGATACTAAATGCAACGGCCCCCAGTACTAGAATACCAATCGTCTCTACGGTTAAAAACTTTTCGGCTGATAGTTTTGAACCAACCGCTAAGCCAAGGAATATCGTTACAATATTAATCAGTTCGTTCTGAGCTGTATTGCTTAAGCGATCAACAACACCACACTCACGCATCAAGTTACCGAGACAAAACATGCCGACTAAAGGCGTTGCTGCTGGCAAGAATAATATCGTCGCTAACAATACCGCTAAAGGAAACAAAACCTTCTCTTTTTTCGATACCGGTCGTAACTGCTCCATCACTATCTGACGCTCTTTGACCGTGGTCAATGCTTTCATAATAGGCGGCTGAATAATTGGGACTAGTGCCATGTATGAATAAGCAGCTACAGCGATAGCGCCCAGTAAATCAGGCGCTAGCCTTGAAGCTAAGAAGATAGCGGTGGGGCCGTCAGCACCACCAATAATCGCAATAGCAGACGCATCGGCTAAACTAAATTCAAAGCCAGGTACAAGGTTTAACGCGATAGCGCCAAACAGCGTTGCAAAGATACCAAATTGCGCCGACGCCCCTAAAAATAACATCTTAGGATTGGCGATTAGCGCACCGAAATCAGTCATCGCGCCCACACCCATAAAAATGAGCAGAGGGAAGACCCCTGTTTCAATCCCAATATGGTAAATATACCAAAGTAAGCCACCTTCGTCGGTAAAGCCTGCCATTGGGATATTTGCCAATACAGCACCAAAGCCTATTGGTAGTAACAATAATGGCTCATAGCCGCGTACAATCGCTAAAAACAGCAATAAACCGCCTACCGCCATCATAACAACTTGACCGAATTCGAAATTCGCTATGCCAGTGTCATTCCAGAGTTTTGATAAACCTTCCATTACAACCTCTTAACCTATCGTTAGTAGTGAATCGCCAACTTGGACGGCATCACCTTCTTTGGTCAATATTTGGCTTATCGTTCCGCCATTAACGGCGCGTACTTCAGTTTCCATTTTCATGGCTTCTAAAATAATAACCACTTCGCCCGCAACAACTTGCTGACCCGGTTGAACGAGTACTTTAAAAATATTACCCGCTAGCGGTGCTGAAAGTGACTCACCAGTGGCAACAGCAGGAGCTGGTGAAGCAACGGCCGCAGCAGTACTGATGTTACTTAACTCGCCACCGGCGCCAACTTCAACTTGATACACTTGGCCATTAACGCGCACGCTGTAACTTTCTGCAGTGCTTGTTGTTGGCGTGGCTGCTGGAACAGGTGCTACGACTTCATCTTTAGGGTGTAATTCAAACGCATCAGGGTTGTTACGGTTCTCTAAGAACTTCAAGCCAATTTGTGGAAACAACGCATAGGTTAATACATCGTCATCAACATTTTCGCTAAGGCTAATGTTTTTGTCGCTCGCAATACCGATGAGATCTTGCTTTAATTGCTCAAATTCATTGTCAAGTAGGTCAGCAGGACGACAGGTCACTTCTTCTGCGCCATCTAATACACGCGCTTGCAACTCAGCATTTTTAGGGGCTGCAGTGGCGCCGTACTCACCTTTTAAGACACCAGCGGTCTCTTTGGTAATGCTCTTATAGCGTTCGCCAGTAAGCACGTTTAATACAGCCTGTGTACCAACGATTTGTGACGTTGGCGTAACCAGCGGAATAAAACCAAGATCTTCACGCACTTTAGGTATTTCTAACAATACCTCATCCATTCGGTCACCAGCGCCTTGTTCTTTGAGCTGACTTTCCATGTTAGTTAGCATGCCACCGGGGACTTGGGCGAGTAGGATACGAGCGTCAACGCCACGTAAGCTACCTTCAAATTTTGCGTATTGCTTACGAACAACACGGAAATAAGCGGCAATTTCTTCTAATAATACAAGATCTAAGCCAGTATCATAATCAGTGTCTTGAGTCATCGCTACAACAGTTTCTGTCGCAGTATGGCCATATGTTGAACTCATCGATGAACAGGCCGTATCTAACACGTCGATACCCGCTTCGATTGCTTTTTGATAAGTAGCGGTAGATAAACCCGTGGTCGCGTGACATTGCATTGCGATTGGTAAGTCGACCGTATTTTTCAATGATGTGATCAACTCAAATGCTTCAAACGGTTTAAGCAAGCCAGCCATATCCTTGATACACAATGAGTGTGCGCCCATGTCTTCAAGACGCTTAGCCATATCTAACCAAGTTTGTAGATTATGCACTGGGCTCGTGGTGTATGAAATAGTACCTTGGGCGTGAGCACCAACATCAACCACTGATTTAATCGCAGTTTCAAGATTACGAACATCGTTCATCGCATCGAAAACACGGAATACATCAACACCATTGGTGTGAGCACGTTCAACAAACTTAGTCACGACATCATCAGCATAATGACGATAGCCTAATAAATTCTGGCCGCGTAATAACATTTGTTGTGGCGTATTAGGCATTGCTTTCTTAAGCTCGCGAATACGAACCCAAGGATCTTCGCCTAAGTAACGGATACACGAATCAAATGTTGCGCCACCCCATGTTTCTAATGACCAAAAGCCAACTTTATCAAGCTTATCGGCGATTGGTAACATATCTTCTAAGCGAAAACGTGTCGCTAATAAAGACTGATGGGCATCGCGTAATACAACATCCGTAAGACCAAGACGTTTAGACATAACAACTCCTAAATTAATATTTTTCTACGCGACTAATCGCGTGATTTACGGTATTTGTGGACAGCGGCGCTTATCGCTGCGACAACATCAGGACTGACCGCACCATTGATGTTGGGCTGTGCTGCAGATACCGGCTTAATTTCTTCAGGGCATAGTTTGGCGATTATCGTAATAACAATCACTAATAACCCTAAGAAAGAAAAAACACATACCATTCCAAGCAACATAATATTCGCTGCGGTAACTAAAGCTTCAGAAACATCCATAATGTTAACCTATCAAGAGCAAACCTTCGCTTGCATAATTAAAACATTCAATTGAATTTTAACGCCAAAAAATAATTATTCAATCACATTACGTGCATTCATATGCAATAAAATGATTAAAACGACTGAATTTAACAAAATAATTACGTAATAACCACGTTGAGGACACATTTATACCTGTGGTGAGCTGAAGATGCAAGAAGAATTGGTCAGACAACTTAACCATAAGAATAACCGACAAGACACCACAGATACAACACCCATTAATATTGGTAGTTATCAATAAGTTACAACACTAAGAACGGTAGACACACTATGTAAACATGTCTACAGCCTTTACCACCAGGTAAGTATTTCAAGCCAAATGGACAATTTCAAGCACTCTATTTAGTCATAAAAAAATCTTTACGCAGTGGTAAGGAACACGATACCAACAAAGCTTAACACATTGATAAATACACACTTAGTTAATTACCAACCCAACAACCAGATAAAAAAACACCATTAACTCATCACTAAACCTTACGTATACGTCAACACAAGAAAGCATATAACATCAAAATAAATTATAATAACTTATAAAAAACTTTCTAATATACGTAAAGGCATGCACGTTTTTTAGTCATTAACACGCCAACAATAGATTTTAGGCACTAGGGAGCGAGACAGGGATCTCAATGATAAAACACGCGCCGCTCTCACTCGTTCTATCAAGTCGTATCGAGCCGTTCAAACTCTGACTAACCAAATTAAATATAATCGGCAAGCCGAGTCCGATATGCCCTTGATTACGCATACTGGTATAAAACGGTTCAAATATATGATCGCTTTGCGCTTCGTCCATACCGCAACCATTATCAATAAAGGTGACACGGACTAATTCACCAGCCTGGCAAAAAGCAATGTTCACCTCTCCTTTTCCGTTAACAAAGCCATGCTCAACACTATTAGACATTAAGCTTTCAAGAATTTGAAACCAACAACTTGGGTAACTAAATAGTATAATCGGTGCAGGTTTGTTGATAGTACAATTCACGTGTAAAAACTCAGGTCGCGACAATAGCGTTGCTATCACCAGACTTACTATATGCGTAAGATCAAAGTGCTCAGCCGGTTCGTTACGGGTCTCTATTGATACTTGCTGAAACTGCTGAATTAATGTCGAAACACGGTAGCTATTACGTTCTGCTAAATGACTACTTTGCTTAATCGCACTAAGGAAATCATCTAAGCCAATGCGTGATACTTGCTGGTTAGCCACTAAGACATTAAACGCTGTGAGTTGTTGTTGAATACAAGACACCGCTGTCATAATAGTACCCAATGGGGTATTAATCTCATGCGCGATCCCAGCGACCAACCCACCTAGCGACGCTATTTTCTCAGTTTCAATAAGAGTTTTCTGGGTTGAGGTTAACTCGAACAAGGTGATTTTAAGCTTCTTGTTAGCCTCGCTCAGTGATAACGTTCGTTGCGAAACCATCTCTTCGAGCTTCGCGTTTAACGCCCTAACAGCGAGTTCTTGTTGTTGCAACATGGAGAATGATAACCGTTCTGCGTCCATCTTCCGTTTTTGATTATATCGATAGTAAAGAAAGACCACCAAGCTAAACGCTAGTAAGAGTAAAGTAACGTACGTGGCAAGCGTTACTCTGTGGTTCTCAAGCTGCAATGTCTTGATTCTATTTTTTTGCTTGAGCATTGCGATTTCACGCTGCTTCTCTTCAAATTGGTATTCGATCTTTAAGGTGCTAATAAAGTGGGAGCGCCGTCGATTGTAAATAGCGTCATGTAGCTGACGTGTCAACTTCTCTGTAGCGTATGCTGCTTCAAACTTGTTAAGCGCCTCATACACTATCGACAGCTCTTGCAGCGCTTGGAGTTTAACTCTATTTTTCTTTATTTTATTACTATAATCAATCGCTAATTTAAGGTATTCGATAGCACCAAGATGATTGCCCATCGCATGTGAAAGGCGCCCCAATGCAAGATAACTATCTGAAGTTCGATGAGCATGTTTTATTTTTAAGAAATACAAATTGACACGAGTTAGATATTCCTCTGCCTTTTCAAACTGTTTAACATCCCTAAGAGTCCGGCCCAAATATAGTAAAGTCGTGTGTAATAAGCGCTCATGACCGGACGAAGTCGCCAGTGCCCGTGCTTTCGTCAAATGCTCAATCGCAAGCGAATAATTTTTGTTAAGGCGATACACTTCGCCCACATTGTTATGGGAATAAATAATTCCTTTGGTATAACCCAGCGACGCTTTTAACGCCAAGGACTTTAAATTCATCTCAATAGCTTGCTCATAATCCCCCAAATCCTTATAGATCACCGCTGCATTATTGTAGTTAGTCGCCAGCCTCCTTTCGTTTCCTGTGATATTGGCAAGCGTAAGTGCTTTAAGTTGAGAGGTTAACGCCTTATCGTATATCGCGATCGTACGATAAATTGTAGTTTGATTAATTAAACTCAATATCATCAACTTTTTATCGTCAGTTTTTTCAAAATTTTTATAGGCGATAAAAGAAGCTTCCAATGCGCGATCGTAATCATGAAGAGAGCGATAGACTAGCGCTCTCACACGATAGAAACTACCTAACAACCGACTATCGTTTAGCGACACAGTCAAAACCAGCGCTTGATCTATGATACGCAGCGCACGTTCGGTACGCTTTGTCTTGTATGCGAGCACTGCAAAACCATGCATTGCCATCATAGCTTGTTTCTTATAGCCGTTTGCATTAGCAGTCTCAAGTATGCGCTTTAACTGTGTTTTGGCTTCTTCATACTGTTCCAACTTTATTTGAATTAATACCTGATAATACCTGAGTTCTAAGCCATTGCCGGATGTTCGTCCGCCGGTACGCAATCCTAGTTCAATATATTCGAGGGACTTATTCGGCCAATCCTGCCAATTGTCTTTGAGATAAGCGAGAATATTTGATACTTGTTTATGCCCGGTGTTTGTTGATATTTTGGCGTCAGGAGACTGTGATGGCGTAGTCATAGCCATCGTGGACTGAAAAAAGAATAAAAATAGCAACACAATCATTACTAATAAATAACGTATCAACGTCGTCACCGCCTTACAGATAATATGCTCTACAGCAACAGAACCTACGAACGTGACTTGATCGCATCGGACTCAAGACCTAATTAATGATACTTGGTAAAAATCATATCAACTGTAAATTACGACTACGTAGTGATCTGTGAATAATAATATTAGAGGGAAAAAATAAGTGTAGTAGATAAACTGGGATTACGGTCTTGGAATGAAAATTTCCTGACATATTGGTCAGTAGATTTAATTAAGATTATTAGGGGTAATTTAAGAATTCTTTTACTAGGAAAGCAAAAAAAATGGTGCGCATGGAAGGAGTCGAACCTCCGACCGCCTGGTTCGTAGCCAGGAACTCTATCCAGCTGAGCTACATGCGCACAACAATTTTCGAAGTAAGAATGGTGCGCATGGAAGGAGTCGAACCTCCGACCGCCTGGTTCGTAGCCAGGAACTCTATCCAGCTGAGCTACATGCGCACATCTTATTTCTAACGACGAATTACTTATCGTCCCATCTATTATAGAGCACAAATCAAAAAAGTGGTGCGCATGGAAGGAGTCGAACCTCCGACCGCCTGGTTCGTAGCCAGGAACTCTATCCAGCTGAGCTACATGCGCACATAATACTTTTGCAACTTGTTTTCAATAAACAAATGGCGGAGAAGGAGGGATTCGAACCCTCGATGGGAGTTAAAGCCCATACTCCCTTAGCAGGGGAGCTCCTTCGGCCTCTCGGACACCTCTCCGGTATGCGGCGTATAATACTGGCTAGCGAAAATAAGTCAAACAGTTTTTTGTTGATTTCTTTTCGCTTGAAGCCTTTTTAAACAACCTGTTCAATAAAGTAGCTAAGGGCACGTTTTCGCGCTGAAAAAAACGCCATTCATCGTTAATAATATAAATAGTAATGAGTGAGCTCTCACGATTCGATGATGCGTTATATAACTAAACGAGGAGATGAGACATGCTAAAGCTAGAAGAACAGTACTAAAATAGGGATATTAAATGGAATGGTTACTGTTCGAGCCTCATATTCGAGCGATTGGCCTCATCAATAACGACATCTCACATGACGGAACCATAGTTGTTACACGTTAGAAACAAAAAGAGCATCCAAGTATGGATGCTCTAATTAACTATTGTTAGTATTCTACTCGCTTTCTGCTGCAGCTTTTTCTTGTTGAATACGTTGATAGATTTCTTCACGATGTACAGCGACTTCTTTTGGTGCATTAACACCAATGCGTACTTGATTACCCTTAACACCTAATACAGTAACTGTAACTTCATCACCGACCATTAATGTTTCGCCTACACGGCGAGTTAAAATTAACATAGTTTACTCCGTAACTAAAAATTCCGATTGACCCCGGTTTAAAAAACAGCGAATTATACCTCAGTCGCATTACTAAATTATATAACTAGATTTCAATATCTGTCGGTTTTTTTACAATTTATTTAAAAATGTGAAGTGTTTACGGCTATTAGAGCCGAAATAAAAACGCCAGCATGATGCTGGCGTCGTACAATCTAGACCACTGACAACTATAATCGTTCAATAAGCCACTCTTTAACGCTGGCCAATGCGACAGGCAATCCGCTAGCATCGCTACCACCGGCCATTGCCATATCAGGACGTCCACCGCCCTTACCACCGACTTGCGCCGCAACCATATTGACTAATTCGCCCGCTTTAACTTTGCCAATCAAATCTTTGGTAACACCGGCAACTAAACTGACTTTATCGCCTTCGGCAAGCGCCACCATCACGATACCACTTCCAAGCTTATTCTTAAGCTCATCGACGGAACCACGAAGACTTTTTGCATCGATACCGTCTAATTGAGCGACAAGCACCTTTATACCAGCGATCTCAATGACATCATCAAGTAAGTTTGCACCTTTCTGAGTTGCGATCTGCGCCTTAAGCTCGTTAAGTTGCTTCTCTAATTGGCGATTTTTATCCATCAATTGTTGAGCTTTGTCGACAAAATTGATGCTATCCGCTTTCAAGATATTCGCCACGTTTGATACTTTATTCTCTAACTGTTGAACATACTCGATTGCCGCTGCACCTGTTACCGCTTCAAGACGACGTACGCCAGCCGCAATACCACCTTCTGACGTTATCTTGAATAAACCAATATCTCCGGTATTCTTAGCGTGTATCCCGCCACAGAGCTCCACCGACAACGGTCCCATACTGACAACACGTACATCACTGTCATACTTTTCACCAAAGAGTGCCATCGCGCCAGCATCTTTAGCCTGCTCAAGATCCATAACGTTGGTTTCTACGGCGACATTCAAGCGAATATGAGCATTGACCATACGTTCAACTTCACTTATTTGGTCAGCCGTTAGACCTTCAAAATGTGAAAAATCAAAGCGCAGTTTATCTGACTCCACTAATGACCCTTTCTGAGTCACATGATCGCCAAGTTCGCGGCGCAATATGGCATGTAAAATGTGGGTAACGGAATGGTTCAACGCGATATCATTACGACGCTGAGTGTTTATCTCACCGTTAGCATCATCGGTGAGCTTAATAGATCCCGACACAACGACACCGTGATGGGCAAACACTGAACCAATCTTGGTGGTATTAGTCACATTAAACACGCCACCGGTGGTGGTAATAGTACCAGTATCCCCTACTTGACCGCCTGATTCAGCGTAAAAAGCAGAGTTGTCCATCACGACGATGGCCTGTTGGTCAGTACCGATTACGTCAACTTCCACGCCATCGACCAATAATGTGCTAACCACTGAACGAGAAGTCAGTTCATCATAGCCAACGAAGTCTGTTGTTCCGTCTAATTTTAGCGCATCGTTATAATCGATACCAAAGCTGCTCGACTGTTGTGCTCGCTTTCGCTGCGCCGCCATTGCCGCCTCAAAACCTGCTTGGTCAATCTCTAAACCACGTTCACGCGCGATATCCGCCGTAAGATCAGCTGGGAAGCCGTAGGTGTCATAGAGTTTAAATACCAGCTCACCATCGATTATTTTACCCGAGACTTTATCGAGTGCTTCATCAAGAATTAACAAACCACGATCCAAGGTACGAGCAAACTGCTCTTCTTCAGCCTTTAACATCTTAACGATGATCGCTTTGTTCTTTTCAAGCTCAGGGTAGGCATCGCCCATTTGAGCAATCAACTCATCAAGTAGCTTGTAGAAGAATAAACCTTTAGCACCTAAACTATTACCATGGCGCACGGCACGACGAATAATACGGCGTAGTACATAGCCACGTCCTTCGTTCGATGGCATTACGCCATCTGCGATTAAGAATGAACATGCACGGATATGATCGGCGATTACTCGTAACGATTTACTCGTCAAATCGTCGGTACCGATAATGGTTGCCGCCGCTTTGATCAGAGCTTGGAAAATATCAATTTCATAGTTTGAATGAACGCCTTGCATAATCGCGGCAATACGTTCTAATCCCATGCCAGTATCCACTGACGGCTTTGGCAAATCTTCCATGCTGCCATCACTTTGACGATTGAACTGCATGAATACAAGATTCCAAATTTCAATATATCGGTCACCGTCTTCTTCAGGAGTCCCTGGAGGTCCGCCCGCGACATCAGGACCATGATCGAAAAAGATCTCAGTACAAGGGCCACACGGGCCTGTATCACCCATCGACCAAAAATTATCTTTTGCGCCAATACGCGATAAACACGATGGATCAACACCAATTTCATTTAGCCAAATATCTTCCGCTTCTCTATCTTCTTCGAAGACCGTGACCCAAAGTTTCTCTTTCGGTAACTTAAGTTCTACGGTGAGGAAGTGCCATGCAAATTGAATCGCCTCACGCTTAAAGTAATCACCAAAACTAAAATTACCAAGCATTTCGAAGAATGTGTGATGACGTGCGGTGTAACCGACATTTTCTAAATCGTTATGTTTTCCGCCGGCACGCACACAGCGTTGGGATGACGTCGCACGATTGTAGGCGCGCTTATCCGTACCAATAAATACATCTTTAAAAGGTACCATTCCGGCATTGGTAAATAATAATGTGGCATCGTTACCAGGAATTAGCGAGCTGCTGTCGACAACCTTATGTTGTTGGTTCTGGTAGTAAGCTAAAAATGCGCTTCGTATCTCAGCGGTTGTCATATGCATAGGTTTGTCCTAGATCTAGAATTTTATATGAAAATTTTCGGTAGTATACTGGTTGTAAGGGGGTTTGAGCTAGTGATTGAATAAAAATTATGTGAATTTTGTTGAAATTGCGGCCAAACTCAAGCGAGGCTTTCCAGCGTACAATCATATCGGCATACCGATAGCGTGGTAAATAGTCGTGTTCTAGACAATCAGTGATGACATCATCGATAAGTTCGGGCGGATAATCTTTTGGCTGATATTTTTCGCGAGTTCTTACGGGGCGTGCTATCGAAAAGATAACAGCCGAATCACTGTTATCTTTATCTATTTATGTTGCGGTAATATTTAGGGGTCCCCCCAATTACCACTACTTTTCAGTTGTTTCCAATGGTTCTTCATCATCGGCCTGTTCAGTCGGCTTAATCAGCAAGGCTTCACGTAGCAATCCTTCAATTTCATTTGAAATTTCAAGGTTTTCTTTTAGAAATTTAATGCTGTTCGCTTTACCTTGACCAATTTTACTACCTTTGTAGCTGTACCAAGCACCGGCTTTTTCAACGAGTTTCTCTTTAACGCCCCAGTCAATTAGCTCACCGTATTTAGAGGTGCCTTCACCATATAATATTTGGAATTCAGCTTGTTTGAACGGCGGAGATACTTTGTTCTTAACAACTTTAACTCGTGTCTCATTACCAACGATTTCATCACCACTTTTTACGGCACCGATACGACGAATATCTAAACGTACTGACGCGTAAAATTTAAGTGCATTACCACCGGTGGTTGTTTCAGGATTACCAAACATTACACCAATCTTCATTCGTAATTGATTGATGAAAATAACCAGTGTGTTAGAACGTTTAATGTTAGCCGTTAACTTACGTAACGCTTGTGACATTAGGCGAGCCTGTAGGCCCATATGTGAATCACCCATATCGCCTTCAATTTCAGCTTTTGGCGTTAATGCCGCAACCGAATCGACAATAATAACGTCAACTGCGCCAGAACGCGTTAGCATGTCAACGATCTCCAATGCTTGTTCACCCGTATCAGGCTGCGATACTAACAATTGGTCAATATCAACACCAAGCTTAACTGCATAGATAGGATCAAGGGCATGCTCTGCATCAACAAATGCACACACTTTACCTTTCTTTTGAGCCTCTGCGATCACTTGTAAGGTTAGTGTTGTTTTACCTGATGATTCAGGACCGTAAATTTCAACAACACGCCCCATCGGTAAGCCACCTATGCCTAACGCAATATCAAGACCCAATGAACCAGTTGAAACAGACTCGATGTCCATTACACTAGCATCACCGAGGCGCATGATTGAGCCTTTACCAAACTGTTTTTCTATTTGACCTAAGGCCGCTTCTAACGCTTTTGATTTGTTCGTGTCCATGAGTGCTCCAATGCAGCCGATGTGTTAATTTATGCAGTAAGTATACTGTATGGTCATACAGTATCAAGTGTAAATTTTGTTTTTTTTTGACGATTCCGCGTAAAGCCTTATTGCAGGTGATTATTACCGATCGAACTCTTCACGTTTGCTATCCAATAACGTATCCTTATCCAGTATTTTTTATTGGAACACTTGCCCGATTATGGAAACGCCTAAGCTAACCCCAGAGAATACTGCTTCACACACCCCAATGATGCAGCAATATCTCGGCATAAAGAACGAACATCCCGATATTCTGGTCTTTTATCGAATGGGGGATTTCTATGAGCTTTTTTATGGCGATGCCAAACGGGCGTCTCAACTACTGGATATCTCATTAACGGCGCGCGGTAAAAGCGGCGGTAACGCCATTCCAATGGCAGGCATTCCCTACCATGCGGCCGACAATTATTTAGCAAAATTAGTTAATATGGGAGAGTCGGTCGCGATATGCGAACAAGTTGGCGATCCAGCAACCAGCAAAGGACCCGTGGACCGCAGAGTCGTGCGTATTGTCACGCCAGGCACCATCACCGACGAAGCATTATTGAGTGACCGCCGTGATAATATCGTGGCCTGTGTCTATGAGCATAAATCGGTATTTGGTTTTGCCACGTTAGATGTCGCCAGTGGCGAATTTAACATTAGTGAATTAACAACCACCGAACAGTTCGAGTCGGAATTACACCGCACTAATCCAGCGGAAATACTTTACCTTGAACAATGGAATAACCTCGGTTTAATTGCCAAGCGCAGCGGCCTACGTGCCTGTCCGCCTTGGGATTTTGAACTAGTTACTGCTTTAGATCTGCTCAACCGTCAATTTAAGACCGATTCATTACAAGGTTTTGGTGTGGATGAAGCTAAAGTGGCCTTGGTGGCAGCCGGTTGTTTAATGCAGTATGTCAACGATACCCAACGCGTTGCCTTGCCGCAAATTAGACAAATTAAACTGACCAACCAAAACAATTGCATCATATTGGATGCGGCCACTCGCCGTAACCTTGAGCTGACCCAGAATATTAGTGGCGGCTGGGACAATACCTTGATGGCGGTGTTAGACAGCACAGCCACCGCAATGGGATCGCGCCTATTACAACGGTGGATCCATCAACCATCGCGAGATCACCATCTTATCGGCCAACGCCATAAATCTATTGCGTCATTAATCGAGCAACAAAATATCGAAGCACTGCATGATGTACTCCGTGCTGTCGGCGACATCGAGCGCGTGTTAGGTCGTATTGCCTTACGTTCTGCTCGTCCACGCGATTTCGCCAAGCTGCGCAACACCTTAGTACTTCTTCCTACGTGTCAAAAACTATTGGCTGAGAACAGTCAATGTGAACGATTAACTCAATTGGCTAAAGAAGTGTCAGAGTTTCCAGAGCTCGCGCAGTTATTAACGCATGCCATCGTCGAGAATCCGCCGACCTTAATTCGTGATGGCGGTGTTATTGCACCAGGCTACAACAGTGAACTAGATCAATGGCGTGAACTCAGTAAAGGGGCAACCGATTATCTAGCGCAACTTGAACTACGCGAACGAGAGTCTACTGGGCTGTCGTCGCTGAAGGTCGGTTACAATAGAGTGCATGGTTACTTCATCGAAATAAGTAAAGCACAAGCAATACACGCTCCTGCGAGTTACATCAGACGTCAAACGCTCAAAAACAACGAGCGCTTTATTATTCCTGAACTAAAAGAACACGAAGACAAAGTACTCTCTAGCCAAGGCAAAGCGCTCGCGTTAGAAAAACAGCTTTATGAAGAGATTTTTGACTTATTGATGCCACAATTGTCGCCACTGCAACGTAGCAGTTCAGCATTAGCTCAACTTGACGTGTTAAGTAACTTCGCCCGTTGCGCGCAAGATTATGACTATAGTGCGCCAAGCTTTCATCAAGGCATAGGCATCGAACTTGAGGAAGCACGTCATCCCGTTGTCGAACAAGTCATGTCCGACCCATTCATTGCCAATCCAGTGAATTTAACATCTGCGCGCCAAATGTTAGTGATAACCGGTCCAAACATGGGTGGTAAGTCGACCTACATGCGTCAAACAGCGCTTGTCTGCCTGATGGCGCATATCGGTAGCTATGTGCCAGCACAACGCGCGCACATCGGCAATATAGACCGGATATTTACCCGTATTGGCGCCTCTGATGATTTAGCCAGCGGTCGTTCAACCTTTATGGTAGAAATGACGGAAACGGCGAACATCCTTCATAACGCCACGAAGAACAGTTTAGTCTTGATGGATGAAATTGGCCGAGGCACCAGCACATTTGATGGCTTATCTCTGGCGTGGGCAAGTGCTCACTACCTAGCGACTAAATCAAATTCATTAACCTTATTCGCCACTCATTACTTTGAGCTAACCCAACTGTCTGAGCAATTGCCCCATTTGGTTAACGTCCATCTTGACGCCATTGAACACGACGACACCATTGCGTTTTTACATCATGTTGAAGAGGGCGCTGCCAATAAGAGCTATGGTATTCAAGTGGCACAATTGGCCGGCATCCCAAAAGTCGTCACCCAAATAGCCAAAGCAAAACTTGCAGAGCTTGAAATGATAGGCACTAATCATGCGAGTGGACCGGCGCTATTACCAACCATTATTGAACATTCACCTAATGAAGCCACCATCGAGCAGTTAAGAACTCTTGATCCTGATGAACTCAGCCCCAAACAGGCATTAGAGTTAATCTACGCGTTAAAAAACCAGCTAATTTAACGTTGCTACACACATAAAAAAAGGACCTTGCGGTCCTTTTTTATGGAGCTATTAACGATTAATGCCCTGCTGGGAATAACGTTTCAATTGAAAGCCCTTGGCTTTTTAGAATATCCTGCATCCGTTTCAATGCTTCTACTTGAATTTGACGAACACGCTCACGGGTTAGGCCTATTTCACGCCCTACTACTTCCAGTGTTGATGGCTCGTGTCCTAGCAGGCCGAAACGGCGTGCTAATACTTCACGTTGTTTAGTGTTTAATTCGTTTAACCAACGTACCAAGCTGTTATTGATGTCGTCATTCATGTTAGTGGCTTCTGGGGCGTAATGGTCGCCAGCGGCAATGACTTCCAATAACCCTTTTTCATTAGTACCGCTCATTGGGTTATCAACAGAACTAATTTTATCGTTAAGCTTTAATATTTTACTGACATCTGCAACCGGCTTATCCAACTTACGTGCAATGTCCTCAGCTGTTGGCTCATGATCTAACTCTTGAGCCAACTCACGAGCAGCACGTAGATAGATATTTAGCTCTTTGACG
>Ga0209395_1000913_pt1 | contig 42346 bp, 32 predicted proteins | sample GOMGulsemesocosm_3_FD_184635 | JGI IMG/M metagenome (GOLD analysis project Ga0209395, IMG submission 184635) | Methane-oxidizing microbial communities from mesocosms in the Gulf of Mexico - GOM9D Gulf of Mexico (SPAdes) (version 2) | ecosystem: Environmental > Aquatic > Marine > Cold seeps... | reverse complement strand
GTAGACAAAATAGGTTTAAACCCTGGCGAAAGCATGACTGTTCAAGTCTGACTCCGGGCACTCTCTATCAATGATAGTAAAAAATAAAAGCTCTAATGAAGCGGCTGTAGCTCAGCTGGTAGAGCATCACGTTGCCAACGTGAATGTCACGAGTTCGAGTCTCGTTAGCCGCTCCAAAATTTGTAAAAAGCTAAACGTAGGTTACCAATATCCTACGCTAAAAAAAATCTCCCTTTATCTTATAGATAATTATGCCCGGGTGGTGGAATTGGTAGACACAAGGGATTTAAAATCCCTCGCCGAAAAGCGTGCCGGTTCAAGTCCGGCTCCGGGTACCATTCTATAGAAAAATCTCTATGAAGCGGCTGTAGCTCAGCTGGTAGAGCATCACGTTGCCAACGTGAATGTCACGAGTTCGAGTCTCGTTAGCCGCTCCAATTTAGTATTGATAAAAACAACGTTCTGTTATTCGTATCAGTGAAAATTTCGTTGATAAAATGGCGGGTTGGCAGAGTGGTTATGCAGCGGATTGCAAATCCGTGTACACCAGTTCGATTCTGGTATCCGCCTCCATATTGTATGCGAGTGGTATAACTGGTAGACAAAAGAGGTTTAAACCCTGGCGAAAGCATGACTGTTCAAGTCTGACACCGGGCACTCTCTATCAATGATAGTAAAAAATAAAAGCTCTAATGAAGCGGCTGTAGCTCAGCTGGTAGAGCATCACGTTGCCAACGTGAATGTCACGAGTTCGAGTCTCGTTAGCCGCTCCAAATTTTGTTATTAATCCTAACCTGGTTATAACAACGTAGGTTGCCAATATCCTACGTTAAAAAAAATGACCCTTTATCATTAAGATAACTATGCCCGGGTGGTGGAATTGGTAGACACAAGGGATTTAAAATCCCTCGCCGAAAAGCGTGCCGGTTCAAGTCCGGCTCCGGGTACCATTTTAAAACTGAAACATCTGTTCAGTTATCTCAAAAAGTTCTATATTACTGTAAGCATTTCTCCATAGCTTTGTGCCAATACAATTAAACACAAACCTACTTCAATACTGTCTTTAAAATCATCAGTTCTTAACATTTATAATTTTTCTAAAGATTTTTATAGCGATTTATTATGTGTTAAAGCGGTCATAAAATAGCATGATGGCGGTTGTTGGTGAGCAAACGAGAACAGATATGAACCGTAACTATCATATCCCCATCCTGTTCATTAGGTTCAATATTTATGTCCATAATAGGGAACTTGCTACTTTTAATGAAAGGTTCACACCGCGGTTTGGTCATAGTGATGTTATTAGTGAGCGATTGCAACCCATCAAAAAAATAGTAGCAGGTTTAATAGTTTTTTCTCGCACCGGTAATGTGTAATGGAAGATGTCTCTATTAAACATTGCATTGAAACAACAGCAGAGCTTGTTAATACATAATATAAAGATATAATCAAATTTAGCTCGATTTTTAATAGTGCTCAGATGGTTATATGTTTCCCTTCAAAGATAAATCAAGTGCTAATAATTAATGTCTCACAAGCGATAAAATTACATTCAGAACAACTTAAACCTGAGCAAGGTGAATATTTTGGTAAAAGACAATGCTAGTGGTATCACGAAAGAAAACATGAGTAAAATACTTGCACCATTTTTGACCAAAAAAACTGTCCGTGAACGAGCAGGTTTACAAACGCGTTTTACCTTTAGCCAAGCACTTGTTAAGTCTACTAATAAGCAAGGAATAAAGGATGAAGTGTAATGCAACAAATTAAAATTATTCATCTTATTCTCTTAGTATGTTCAAATTTCAGCCTATATGCACAGCAAATTGGAAAGCCCCAATTTAAATTTCAAGATTTATATTCAGAAAAAGAAATGATATGGGTGAGAAGCTTTATTCAAGACCAACAGGGAATTATGTGGTTAGCTGGAGTCGGCTTAGAAAAATTTGATGGTATTGAAGGTATAACCTTTGTTAAAGGGGATCATGCCAACTCATTACTAACTAATAATATATATACCGCCTTTTTAGATAGTAAAGGCTTTATTTGGTTGGGATATAAGGGAGCGGGGGGGTCTCGTTTTGATCCAAGGACGGAGCGTTTTTTACACTTCCCGGCAGATAAATATTTAAAGAGTGCCATCCCGAAAAATGATAAAAGCTATTACGCCAATATTGTGAATGAAAAGGAAGTCAGTTATCTTCCAAAAGAGCAAATTTCAGCTTTTGCTGAGGATAAGCAAGGAAACATTTGGGCGGGAACATCTGATGGTTTATATAAAATAACTCATCATGGCGATAGTAATTATCAACTTAATGTTTTTGAGCATGCCGTAGGCAGTGATAAATACGTATTTTCGATGATTTTTGATGATCAGCAAAATTTATGGATGGGAACCGCCGAAGGGCTTTTTTACAGTAATCATTATGCGTCAATCGATGAAAAAAAGAGAACATTTAAGAAAATAGAACTGATAGAGAATAAAGAAACCTCTCAAGTTGTTCGTATGAGTAGGGTGCATGGAAATAAACTTTGGCTCTCAACGATGAGTGATGGTTTATTTCAAGTAGATTTGAATTCATTAGAAGTCAGTCGATTATTCAAAGATCAAGTAAATTGGTCTATCGCGTTAACTTATCAAATTTTACCAGCAACAAATGGTGATATTTGGTTAGCGACAGAAAATGGCCTAGGGTATATCAGCCATAAAAATAAAGAATTGGTTTTCTATCAATTCGATCCTGAAAACAGCAATAGTATAAAAATTGATGCCGTTTTTAGCCTTTTTATTGATAAGCAAAATGATTTATGGATTGTGACAGAAGTAGGGATGCAAAAGCTAAATTTTGAAAGTGCTTTTTTTAAAACCAAGAAAGTCTCTAAACAGTCACAAGGTTATTTGCGAGAAAAGGATGTTACTGCTGTTTTCGTTGATAAAAAAGATAACTTGTGGCTTGGTGGCGCTAATACCGGACTATACCAACAACCTAGGGTTGAGCAGTCAAATGCAACAAAGATTTTAACGGCTCATCAGCAGAATTATTCTTCTGTATTTCATTTACCCTCACCAGATATCCGTAGCTTTTTTGAAGATTCACAAGGCAGGTACTGGGTTGGCACGCGATATAATGGTGTGTACAAAATAGCAAAAAATCAACCTAGTCAAACATTAACACGCACAGATTATAAAAAAGCGATTGTCGATGAATATGGCCCTGTATCAAGTAATTGGAATGATGCCTTTTTTGAAGACAGCAGCCATACAATTTGGTTAGCAAATCAGAAGTCTTTATTTTTTTATGATGAACTTCTTGATAAGTTTGTTCGAGCTAAATTTCTCAATTCGGCAGGCTTAATTGATGAACTTGCCATCATAACTGCATTCCACCAATTTGAAAGTAACTTGTTAGTAGGAAGCTCAGACGGCGATATTTTTTATTCAAGTGAGCATCAAGCAACTTTCACGCAAATTCAAATAACTGACACCAACAATATTGATATTGAGTTGGGCGATATAAGAGCTTTTGTTGCAGCTAATGATGAACTTTGGATTGCAAGTATCAATGGATTATTTAGAGGGAAATTACAAAACAATAGTACAGAGGCTTTATTGAGAGAGCCTAAACTTGTTGTTAAAAAGTGGGGATTTGAGCAAGGGTTAACTAATGAAAATATATATAATCTGTTTATTGACCCGTATAGCGATAACATACTGTGGTTTAATCACCCGAAAGGGGTTTCAAAACTTAATGTTAAAGAAAGAAAATTCTACCACTTTGATGAGCTTATAGGTTACTCCCCTAAACAATTTGGCTCTAGGTGTGGCTTTGTGAGTAAACAAGGAAGCATTTATTTTTGCGGTGTTGATGGTGTGATCAGCTTTAATCCACAAGAGCTCCAAGAGCGTGATGAATTACCGCCAACGGTGATCTTAACTCAATTGTATATTAACAATGAAAAGGTTGATGTTAATTCATCAGATACAACTTTAGCTCTGCCTCTTAATCACTCATTAAAAATAACATTGTATGATGAACAGAGAAATTTTGCTTTTGATTTTGCTGCACTAGATTATACCAACCCAGAGGAAAATCAATATGCATACATGTTAGCAGGCTTTGATGATAATTGGGTAAACACAACAGCTAAACGTCGTCATGCCAACTACAGTAATATTCCAGCAGGAAAGTACATTTTCAAAGTAAAAGCGAGTAACTCAAATGGTGTTTGGAATGAACAAGGCGCACAGATAGCTATTATTGTGTTACCACCATGGTACTTAACTTGGTGGGCAAAGCTGTTATGGACTGTGCTAATTAGTTTTATTTTATATGGCATTTTAAGGCTACGTACTCAGCAACTTAAACTTCGTAGTGAAGAACTTGAAATTGCAGTGAAAAATCGTACTACGGAGTTAGAAAAAGCGCATAAAAAAATTGCCGCACAAGAAAAAATGTCGTCTCTAGGTACGCTTAGTGCTGGCATAGCTCATGAGATAAATAACCCCACCAATTTTGTTTATGGCAGTTGTCAGAATATGGAAGCTGACTTAATTGCTTTTAAAGAATTCTTAAGCGACTTAGCTGGTGATGATGCTGATGAAGAAGTATTGGCTGCATTTGAACAACGTTTCGCTCCGTTATTTGATCATTTAGGTATTATTGGTGAAGGCGCACAAAGGATCAAAGAAATTGTCACGGGGTTAAGTGTATTTTCCAGGTCAGACAGCGACGAAATGGAATTAACCTCCATTAAGCAATGTATTGAATCAACGGTGCAACTAGTTAACACTGAATATAAAGAAGTGACTGATTTTGAACTTGTTTTTTTAGATGAGCCAGAAGTGTTTTGTTTTCCTTCTAAAATAAATCAGGTGTTAATGAACTTAGTAGTTAATGCTGCACAAGCAATTAAGCATGTTTGCGACAAACCCGAAAGTTATTTTGGTAAAATCACGCTAACAACAAGCATTATGGATAACCAATGTCTTATCTTAATTGCAGATAATGGTATGGGAATTTCAAAAGGAGATATCAGAAAAATATTTGAGCCATTTTTTACTACTAAAAAAGTTGGTGAGGGAACTGGTTTAGGGCTAGCGCTGAGTTATGAAATTATTCAACAGCATCATGGTGAGCTTAAAGTTGAAAGTGAAATAGATATTGGTACCACTTTTAAATTAAGACTACCTATTGAACAAATTAAAACAAAAGAGGGTATTTAATGTCATTATTTTCAAATGAAAATTTGCAAGCGGCTGATAAAAAAGCAAAGAAAGTAAAAAAGCATAAAATATTAATTGTAGATGATGAATTGGCAAACATAAAAGTTATGTCTTCTATTTTAAGCATTAGTTATGAAGTGTTAACAGCTGAGAATGGGGTCGATGCATTATCTATTATTGATAAAATGAATGACCCACATGAATTAAGTATGATTATAAGCGATCAACGTATGCCTAAAATGACGGGGGTTGAGTTATTTGAGCGTACAATTGAAAAATTACCAGATGTAATACGTATTATCGTATCTGGTTATAGTGATATGAGCGCGGTAATTTCAGCGATCAACAAAGCGCATATTTTTCATTTTATTAGTAAGCCCTTTGAGCGAGCGGAATTTTTAATGACAGTTAAACAATCATTAAAAACGTATGACTTTAAAAAACAAACGGAAAAAGAGAAAGCAGATTTAAAAGAACAGTTAACCTTGTGTAAGGAGGCTCGTCAATTTAAGGAACAACAACTTGCTCAGGCGACGAAGCTCCTAGAAGATTTAAATTTATCAATTTAATGGGGTCGTATAGAGATAGTGCTTTATACCTATTTCGTGCGTTAATTCATATTGTTTTAGAGTATGAGAACTGTACTTTTTCTTAATTTATTACTGTAAAATCAATGAGTAATATTTCAAGATTATTTAATATGGAACATTTAGAATTTCTCGCCGAAAAGCGTGCCGATTTAAGTCCGACTCTGGGTACCGGTTAAGAACTATTTATATTTCTCTAAGCCTTGAAAAACCACCTCTTTGTAATATTTCCTGCTTATAAAGCACATATTCCTGAAAATATTCTGCCGTTATCTACTAGATATTTAATCTACCGACCTTCCAGCATGTAGACGTTTTCTTGCAACAAAACCAATCAATTGAGCTTTAGAACGATTCAACTTGATCTAAATCAATTATTGGTGTTATTTCAAACTGACAAGTATTGTTTATATGATTTTTTAACTATAGTTCGTGCTTATAGCCACATTAATTATAAGGATAAAGCTTTTGACATTAACAATAGGTAAAAAACTAGGGCTTTCGTTTGGTATTATTTTATTACTCATGACTCTTTCAGCAAGCATTACATATTCGCTTATTATTGATAATGAGAAGATTCAAGATAAAGTTGTCAATCTTAGAATGAAAACAGTGTTATTAGGCAAGGATGTTATTAATGGAATAAATGAATCATTAGCAAGCCTGCGTGGCTATATGATCCTAGGCAATGATCCAAAGAAAGCTAAAGCAATGAAAAGTTCGAGACAATCCGCCTGGAATCGTATTGATAGTGCCATTGCTGAGTATGACCTAATTGCTAAGAGCTGGACCGTACCAGCTAACGTTAAGCTTCTACAAGATATAAAGACAGAGCTTGCAGCATTTAAGATAGCTCAACAAGAAATTGAAGATATATCCCAAACTGACGCTAACATTGAGTCTTACCATTTATTATTAACTGATGCAGCGCCAAGAGCTTCACAAATGTTAGTGTATATAACCGCTATTATTGATGAAGAAAGTAAACTAGAAGCAACACGCGCACGTAAATCACTCCTTAAAAATTTAGCTGATACTAGAGGCTCTTTTGCAATAGGGCTTGCCAATATTAGGGCTTATTTACTCTCGGGTGATGATGTTTTCAAAACTAACTTTGAAGCAAAATGGCAGGTGAATGACAACAGTGTTAATGCGATCAACGCAAACCAACATTCTCTCTTTACAATGAGCCAACAAAAATTATGGAAAGAATTTATATCTGTTCGTAATGAATTTAAAAACCTCCCAGTGCAAATGTTTCATTTACGTAGTGGAGAAGATTGGAATAAAGCAAATTACTGGTTAGGAACCAAAGCAGCACCAAAAGCCAGTAAAATACTATCCTTATTAAGTAAAATGAAAGTATCTCAAGAACAACTGCTTAGTAATGATATTACTAATGCACAAAATCTTGTACAAACATTAAAATCAACAATGATATTTCTCACGTTAACTTCATTGATTCTAGGCGTTTTGTGTTCAGTGATGTTTAGTCGTGATTTACTCATGCGTTTAGGTGGTATCTTAACTAGAGCAAAACATATTGCTGATGGTGATATGACAGGTAAGCCATTAACCGTTAAAGGGAAAGATGAACTTAGTGATTTAACCTCTGCGATAAATCAAATGTCTTTTTCACTTTCCAATTTAGTGCAAAAAACAGCAAACTCTATGGTAGAAGCGTCTCAAGGTACGAGTAAAATTTTAGTGGCAAACCAAGAGATGGCCTCAGGTATAAATGAACAAACAGCCCAAATGGAACAAATTGCGGCTGCTGTAGAAGAGCTTTCAAACTCTTCTTCAGAGGTTGCCAACAATTGTGTTAATGCCTCTGATAGCTCAACTAAAGCATTAGAATTAGCTAAGTCAGGTGATAATATAGTCCAAAATACTCTTGCTCAAATGGTGTTAATTAAAGATGCTTTTGATAATAGTTCAACAGCTATCACATCCTTAAGCCAACAAAGTAAAGAGATAGAAGACATTTTAAGTGTCATTAAAGGAATTGCAGATCAAACGAACTTACTTGCATTAAATGCAGCCATTGAAGCGGCTAGAGCTGGGGAGCAAGGTAGAGGTTTTGCTGTTGTAGCTGATGAAGTGCGTCAATTAGCGGGTAGAACAACGGAAGCCACCAGTGAAGTGGAAGGAGCTATTGAGTCAATGAGGCGTGAAACAGACAATGCTGTAAGTATGATGGCCGAAGGAAGTGTAAAAGTTGAGCAAGGTGTCGAAATGACTAATGATTCAGCGTCTGCTTTAGCTAATATTATTACTAGTGTGGATAATGTTGTCGAACAAATTCAAGCGATAGCTGCAACGGCGGAAGAGCAGAGTATGACAACTATTGAGGTAGCTCAAAATACTGAAAGTGTTTCAAGTGTATCTCAGCAAGTTGAAACTAGTATCAGTAATGTTGTTAATATGTCTAATATGGTGACGCAAGGTACTGAGACTAAAGCAAAAGAACTGCTAGCAATGGTGTAAACAACAATAGTAGAAACTTATACTGAACTTGTTTCTGCTATTATTTCTATGCTCTATTACGCTGTATTAAAAGAGAAAGACTTGAACTGCCAGTCGATATCTTTATAGCATTAGGTGTTAACTTGATTTAACTTCACGTAAGGTTATTACTTTAAAAAACATTAAATCGACAATAATCTCCTCAGTATTTCACCGCTTTCAAATTATTTCACTAAATTAGCTTGTTATTTAAATAATCAAGTAAAGCCTTGATGACTTCAATTTGTATTCCAGATATTTTCGGCTTATCTTACGTTTACTGCCTTGCTAGCTACCATGCAACATCATGAGTTATCTAATTGTTGGTTATATTAGGCACTAATAAAGCTATATCGCCGTCGTAATTATGCTATTTATAAAATGGCTATTAAATAATACTTACTTTTAACTAGATAAAGTAATAACTTAGCTATAATAAATAGAAAAATGTGTCATTAACTTTTAAAAGGATGTTTTATGTTTGTTATAAAGTTGTTGTTTAAGCTTTTTTTAATTATCTCTCTTGTTTTAATTACTACTTACCCTTCAAATGTATTTGCACAGCAAAAGTATACTATTTACTTAGATGCAGACTTTAGCGGTGCGACAACGTCGAGTTTAGCGATACAACAAGGAATAACTACCGCACTTGCTGAAGTTAATAATAAGGTGCAAGGCATTGAGTTTGAGCTTGTTTTAAAAGACCATAGAGCTAATTCCCTACGTAGCCGACGTAATTTAGAGCACTTTCTTGTAGACGAACAAGCTTTAATGGTATTTTCTGGTCTTCATTCCCCCCCTCTATTAGCGAATAAATCTTTTATTAATGACAATAAAATACTGGTCTTAGATCCCTGGGCAGCAGCAGGGCCAATTACACGCAGCACCTCTACACAAAACTGGATTTTTCGCTTATCCATTGATGACAGTAATGCCGGTAGTTTTATAAGTAAAAAAGCGATTGCACAAGGCTTTAGTAAACCTTATTTGTTATTAGAAGACACAGGGTGGGGTCGTTCAAATGAAAAAACGATGACACAAGCCTTACAGGAGTCTTCAATCAAACCTGTTGGTTTGTCTTGGTTTAATTGGGGCACAGGAAATAATCACGCTAAAGTGATACTGCGAGATATTAAAGCCAGTGGTGCAGATGTGATCTTTTTTGTTGGCAACTCAGTCGAAGGCATTACTTTTATTAATGCCATGGTTGAATTACCAGCCAATCTACACTTACCAATAAGGAGCCACTGGGGAATAACGGGTGGGGACTTTACTCAGAAGGTTCCTGTAACTCACCGTGAACAAATTGATTTGCAGTTTATTCAAACTAACTTCTCATTTGTTAATGAGAATTTATCATCGTTTGCCGAACATGTGTTAGCCTTGGGTATTAAATCAAATGAAGGTTTACAAAAGAAAGGTGATTTAAAAGCACAAACAGGTTTTGTTCACGCTTACGATCTTACTAAAATTGTCATTGCTGCCATTGAACAAATTGAGTTAACGGGCAATAAAGATCAAGACAAAGTTTTAATTCATCATGCATTAGAACATCTAGCTAATCCAGTTCAAGGTTTACTGAAAACATATAAGCAACCATTTTCCCCATTTAGCAAGCAGAATTTTAATGCTCATGAAGCACTTACCGTGGCTGATTATTCAATGGGAAGATATAACAATAGGGACGAGGTTGTTTTACTTAAGTAGAAAAAGTGTTTGAAGTTAATATTATTAAAAGATTTGAGTGATATAGATGATTAAAACGACAGTATCTTTTGCTCTCGCAAGATTTGTTTTTATTAGTTGTGTTGGTTTAGCGGTGATTATTACTGGCTTGGTAAATAATCACGTCGTTGAATTAGTGAACACTGAATATGAAAAATTAGCCAAAAGAGAAATTAATACCTTAAATAATAATTATCGTGTACTTATTAATCACCATTTTATTTTATTGAAAGAGCAATCCCAAGGGGCAATTTTCGTTCAAGCCTTAATGCAACCTAAAAGGAACTTGGGAAAGATAAAAGATTATATGGCAGGTTTAACATTGTTGGGTAAAAAGTATGATGAAACCCTACTTGACTTTGAGGGCACAACTTTACACTCCACCTTAGATAGTGACATTAACTATAAAATTTTTCCTTGGTTGAATGACTTACTCAATAAAAAAGACAGTAGCTCTATTCAAATATTGAATATTGATGGACACTATTTTTGGTGCATAGCGTTTCCAGTACTGTACAACCAACAAGTTGAAGGTGTTTTAGTTGCTAATATACCTTTAGATACTATTCATTCAGGTCAAATTGATACTGAAATGTTTGATGGTTTAATGATTGAAGTCGTAAAGGAGGAACAAACCATTGGAACTTTTGGTAAACAGGTCATAGGCGCTAAACAGAGTATACAATGGCAAGATGTAGGCGTTAGTTTTAACTTTACGGTAGATGAAGAAAATAGGAATAATGCCTTATCTAACTTGGTTATCCAATTGGCGAGTTATATTATCCTCGCTATTGTCTTGACTACATTATTGGCATATTTATATGGTTATCGCTATTTTGTTAAGCCTATCTTAGCTCTTTCTCAGTTAACCTCCAGCCTTGAAAAAGGTGATGAACACAAAGCGCTTCAAGCCGATTTAAGGTTTAGTGAGTTTGCCAGTTTATTTAAGCAATTTAATCTAATGGGCGAAAAAGTAGCTAAAAGGGAACAAGCGTTAAAACAAAGTTATGAACAAATATCAAATACTAATGAAGAGCTAAAACAGAGTGAATCTCAATTAGTACAATCTGAAAAAATGGCTAGTATTGGCGTGCTTGCTGCAGGTGTAGCCCATGAAATTAATAATCCAATTGGTTTTATTCGTAGTAATTTAGAAGTGTTAGAAGATTATTTTTCTGATATTGAAAAGTATTATCATGAATTTAACGAAACTCTTGCTAGTGAAGAAGACAAAGAAAATCATAAGAAGTTAGCAAAAAAGTATGAGCTAGAGTTCCTCTTTAAGGATTCTCCGCCATTGATAAAAAGTAGCATTTCAGGTGTAGACCGTGTTACTGAAATAGTCAAAAGTTTAAAAACTTTTGCTCGAATTGACCAGCCGGAAAAAGCACTAATAGATATTAATGAAGGTTTGAGCGCAACACTTAATATGGTACACAATGAGTTAAAATATTGTTGCAAAGTGCATGTGGATTTACAATCCTTACCTCAAGTGCATGCCTTTCCGGGTAAATTGAACCAAGTATTTATGAATTTATTAATAAATGCAGGGCAATCAATAACAGATAAAGGCGATATATTTGTAAGGACATTTATTGAGGAGGACAGTATTGTTATAGAAATTGAAGATACAGGATTAGGTATTGACGCCGAGAATATAGCGCAAATATTTACCCCTTTTTATACCAGTAAACCTGTCGGTGAAGGCACGGGTTTAGGTCTATCCATTAGCCACCAAATAATCGAACAACATGATGGAAAAATAACCGTGAGATCAGAGCTAGGCAAGGGCAGTTGTTTTTCGGTTTACATACCAATCAATTAAAACCTAGCACTGATTGTTTATCCTTATTTAAATATTTTTCCAAATACATTCTCTTGACTAGTCACCTAAGTTACTAAAAGCATAGTATTTGTCACCAACAAGTTACCCACTTAAATAGTGCTTAACTTGTTAGTGACAAATCAGCAAAGCAAGCTGTATCAACATGAGAGTAATAAGACCTCAGGTTCGTTGATACTCTTTTCATTAACACGCAAGTAGGTAGCGCTGTACATCTGATGCTCTACTTTCCCATGATTCATCCATAACCGCTTCTTTTCGAGACTGCTTGATATTAGTAATAGCGATTAAGTCATCTATGCTATCAAGTTTGTCAAAATTAACCGCTGGTACTATTTCAGCATTAGCGAGTAGAATTGCTTGATAAAAAGGCTTGGCTGAGTCAGCTATTTGCAGGTACTTTCGATAGCCATTTAAGGCATTGAAATCGGTTGTAACTATTGGTGTACCACTTGCTAAGTACTCTCTTAATTTAAGAGGGTTACACATTTGAATTTGCTTGTTGTTCACAAAGGGTAGGATAGCAACATTCCAATTTTGTATATACTTAGGCAAGTCATTGTGAGGTTTAGTTCCTAAAAAGTAGACATTTGAAAATTGTTCTAGCTTATCAACATCACAATCAATCTTACCAATAAAAACAAATCGCCAATGGGGTAATGCCTCAATGGTTTGCACTAATAGGCTTTGATCTAACCAGCTTGAAATACTGCCGTAAAATCCAGCGATAGGCTTACCCAATGGCAAATCACCAGGAGTGTATTCTACGTTTTGACTAAAGAGTGAAAAATTTACGCCATGTGGAATATTAACCGCTTTGTCACTTGGAAACTTATCGAGTAATTTTTCACTAGCGGTAAAAATAAAGCTAGATTTTTCAATTAGCTGCTTTTCCTTTTGTGCTACAAACTGATGGTCAACACCAGCGAGGCTATTAAAGTCATCACCGCAATAATATACGCAGGGAGCATTGCTAAATAACTCTAAATAGTCAACTGAAGTAGGCAGAGATGTCCAAATGATAGGATCAGATAAATTAAGTTTCTTACTGGCTATTTTTAGTTGCCACTTTAGAATTTTCTTACTCAAATATAAAGTGAACCAGTTACTTGCACAGGGGATAACTAAAGGGTTTATGATGAGGAAATCACTATTTTCCTGCTTCGTTATACCATTCTTATTAGAGGTAAAAAAGAAAGACTTTGCCTTGTTAAATAGTCTTAGTAAGTCATGTCCAGTTAATCTTGGCTTTCTTAAACCAATAGAATTAAGCCAAATAACGGGTCTATTCTGTCCGAGTATTTTCACTATATGTTGAGTTGAACTAGGATGTGCTCCCCAGTCTTCTCCAAAAACAATAAGCGGTCTATTTTTATTTGTTGAAACAGGAGCTTCAGCATTAATCATGATCTTCCCCTCGTATTGATTTAATAACTCTTGCAGGTATTCCTGCTGCTAATACAAAACTGGGTAAATCCTTTGTAACAACACTGCCTGCAGCTACAATAGTACCACGGCCAATAGTGACATTAGGCATCACCTTTACCCCTGTGGCTAACCAGACGTCGTCCTCTAAAATAATATCACCGACCTGAGAATCTTCGTCTGGTTTACCTAAAGCACGTAACTTGGCATTAACAGGGTGCCCAGGATATCCGGCTAAAAAACAATCACCTGCAATGCGGACATTATTACCAATGTTAATGGTCTTACCCACAGCAATGGAAGTTCGCCAGCCGATACCGACATTATCACCTATCATTAATTGTGGAGTGTGTTGTCCAACAGCACGACCACTGATTGTTGTCATAGCGGCTAACCTAACTTTATCACCCATAACAATGTCTAGGCTGCCGATTATTACGGGTAAACCACCATATAAGTAAAGCTGTCTAGGGTTATTTTTAAATCTAGATTTAAGTATGGGTGTGTAATAAATAATGCGCAATGCATCAGAAATAGTTTGCTTTAATACGATATGAGTTAGATAAAGTAGCTTAAAGACAAAGGGGATATTTGGCATTTCTATCGCTTTGATTTTAAACCATAGTGCTTTAATCAGTTGGGCAAACAAACTGTCGCTTGTTTTAGCCCACTGCTTAGCATGATCTATATTAAAGGTATTCATTCTACTGTTACCGATTTAGCTAAATTTCTTGGTTGGTCAACATTTTTCCCTAAGGTTTGAGCACTATATAATGCCAGTAGTTGCATTGGGATAACGCTGATTATGGGGAGAATGGACTCAGGTATAATGGGCAATTCAAAGAACTCATCTTCCTTTAGCTTAATATGATCTTTAATACTTTGATCGCCAATAATAAACAGTGGTGCATTTCGTGCCTGTACTTCTTTAATATTTGAAAGTAATTTATCTGTCAGGGCATTTTGCGGTGCAATGACCAGTACTGGCATCTGCTCATCAAGCAGAGCTATGGGTCCATGTTTTAATTCGCCAGCAGCATAAGCTTCGGCATGAATATAACTAATTTCTTTCAGTTTTAACGCACCTTCTTGTGCAATAGGGGTTAGCATGCCACGGCCGAGGAACAAGGTGTTTTTGTAGTTAGATAGCTTTTTGGCCATCTTTTTCATGTCAGTGCAACGTTGTAAAACTTTTTCCATGATATAAGGTAATTGAATAAAATTGTTCGATAAATCAGTTAACTCAGTCTCTTGCAAGAAGGTCCTTTGTTTTGCGGCCTCAAGCGCCATTTTGTAAAATATCGCTAATTGACACGTAAATGCCTTCGTTGAGGCGACACCAATTTCCGGACCGGCGTAAATTTCGAAGGTAAAGTTTGACTCTCGAGCTATGCTACTATTTACCACATTAACTAAGGCAAGTGTTTGCGCTTTTTTACTTTTCGCATACCTTAAGGCAGCAAGAGTATCTGCAGTTTCTCCCGATTGCGAAACAAAAATAGCGAGCTCATTATCTATGACCATAGGTGAACGGTAACGATATTCTGAAGCTATATCTATTTCAACTGAAATATTGGCGTATTGTTCAAACCAAGACTTTGCGACTGACGCGGCATAATATGAAGTTCCACAAGCAATAATAGTAATCTTATTTAAGTCCTTAAAGTTAATGATTGAATATTCGCTGGTGTGATTATTAACAGAAAGCCTTTTAAGTAGATCTACTTGCTCAAATATTTCTTTCTCCATGAAAGAGCTGTGATCTCCTTTTGAAGCAATCTTGGTGCATTGTTTGTTACTGATATAGTGAATTTTTTTATTGATAGAAGGACTACAACGCTTAATTTCATTGGTATTTAATTTTATTAATTCATTATCTTTTGGGTAATAAATTTTACCGCTATCAGCACCTAATGCCATCGCATCTGAGGCCATGTAAGCACCATCATTTCCCTGTGAGATAACTAATGGACTATCTTGCTTAATTGCGTAGAGATTATTACTCGCCCCATTTATTAGTATACCTAGCGCATAGCTACCTTTTAATTGGCTGATAGCTTTTTCAATAGCCTCTTCTTGAGTCATTTTCTGACTTAGATAGTGATTTATCAAGTGAGGGACTACTTCACTATCCGTAGAACTATTAAAATGATGGCCCCATTGTATTAATTGTTGTTTTAGATTTAGGTAATTTTCAATAATACCATTGTGCACAACGGATACTTGGCCACATTGATGAGGGTGAGCATTGGTTACATTAGCTCTACCGTGGGTTGCCCAGCGGGTATGTCCAATACAGCAGTCACCCTCAATTGGTTGTAGGGATAATCGTTGTTTAAGATTACTAAGCTTACCCTCGGCTCTTATCGTTTGAATTTCATTATTAGAGAGTATTGAAATGCCAGACGAGTCATAACCACGATACTCAAGTCTGCCTAAACCTTCTAACACTGGTGTTATTGCTGATGTTGCTACTGCTCCGATAATTCCACACATAACAAATACCTCTTTAAATGATTAACCTACTTCATCTTCATGCCTGCAGTAATCAGGCCAGCTTTATAACTCCGTATTATCAATGACCTACGTGATGTTTTCACGTATCACTTTGCAATTTGCAAAGTGAGGTTTGCTATTTAGGAATGCATTTAAGAATTTGAGAGTAACAGCGTAAATTGCAATATTTTTGTGATGAATGTTTAGCTTTCTGGGAAATTTTTAATAATAAAGTGGGATCTTCAACTAACCGAGTCAGTACTTTAGTTAAGCTTTCCATGTTATTGGGAGCATACTTTAAACAGTTGACCCCATCAGTTAGGTGTTGATCCCAATAAGCATTATCAGCGGGGATCACGATGGCGAGTCCAGCGGCCATTGACTCTAAAATAGATAAGCCAAAAGGCTCATTTTCTGAAGTAGAAATGAATACTGATGAGTTTGCTCTAATGTCATTTAAATTTTTTGGATCCGAGTACCAGTGAATATTATCTACTTTGGTAAAGCTATTTAAATCTAGATAGGCGTCAGTTGTTGGTTCAATATAACAAACACTAGCAAAATAATTATCCCTCTCCTTAGCATTACTATTTAGTTTGGTCATTGCCGCGATAAATAGCTCTACACGCTTCCACCTTAATAACGAAGCCGCCCATATGAAGCCAATTTTTTTATTATTCGTTTTTACTTTTATTGTTGAGCAATTAATACCATTTACAAAGGGTTTAAACTTTTTGCTTACGATGCTATTACTGCTATTTTTGGGAAAATTATTCCGGTAGGATTTTAATGCATATAAAATAGATTCATGGGTAGAGGGTAGGTAAAATACCTGCTTTGCTCTGGATAAACCAAATCCTGAAATTTTCGATTTTGCTATATCACCTTGAATTAACTGAATAATATCCATGGTTATCAGCTCAGTTAGCAGGTAGAGTGAGAAATCAACATTAGGCCCAGAAAATCCAATTATTTTTGTAAATCTCTTCAGCTTTATCATATTTGCTATCAATGAAAATAAATAGACAAAATGTTTTATAAAATAAAAAATTCCGGTTGTTTTACTCTGTAGCCAACGAGGAGAAAGCAAGGGAACGAAATGCACACTATTATTAATGCTGACATCACACCATGAGTCTTTATCGTTTGAAATAACCCAGACTTCAATATTACTGGGTAATTCAGCAATGATGTTCTTCATCACTTTTTTAGAACCGCCTTTATAAGGCACAGGATCATAAATCAGTACGCGTTTAATCATGACTATTCCTCCATGACAACTTTAATATTAGGTGTTTATACGCTTTCATCAAGGGGATAACTATGGCTTTAGTCAAAAATGCTTTTAGTAATGTTCTCACGTGTAATAAAATGCATTTGCTAATACTGAGTTTGGTTTTACCTTTTAATAAGTGTTGGTAAGCAAGATCAAAAGCCATAAATTGCTGCTCTAAAGAGAAGTTTTTTACAATATGTGCTTGTGCATTTTCAGCTAAATTTTTTCTTAACAGAGGTTTTTCTATCAGGGTTCTTATTGCATCACTAAGTGCACTGGTATTGTTGGGAGGTACTAAAAGGGCATTTTTCTTGTCAGTATATATTTCATCTATACCAGTAATATTACTGGTGATTATAGGAAGCTTAGCAATGCTTGCTTCGGCCAGTGTTAGGCCAAAAACTTCTTCAGAGGGTACTGAAATAAAACAATCAACGTTACTTGTGTAAATTTCTGCTACGTTATCACTTGCTGAAAACAATTTAACTTGGCGTTGTAAATTCAGTTGTTCAACCAAGCGGGTTAGGCTATTTTTTTCAACGCCGGAACCAATAATTGCCAGTTTAATTTGATAGTCATTTTTTAATTCATCTAGCGCATACAGTAATTGATGCACTAATTTTCTAGGGATTAATGAACCCATATACAAGAGAACAAAATCAGCTTTTGTTGCAGACAGTTCTTTTCTTATATCTCGAGGGGTGGGGCATAGCACTCGACTTGGATCAATCGCATTATAAATAACCTCTACTTGCTGATGACTAAATTCATTGTCTTTAAATATTTTAGTAACCGATTGGCTGACACCTATAATGCTATCTACGCCGTGAAATAATAAGGTTAACCTGTCTCTATACATATAACGCGCATGTAAATGCAGTAATAATGGAGTACCGCTAAATTTACAAATAGGAACCATCCATTGGCAGGGCGCGCCATTATTGCAATGCACTAAAGAAATGTTGTAGGTTTTTATGATTCTATTTGCTTTTAGTAGTAATTTGAAAAACTGTAAAAAATTCCATCTTGGTAAAGTCCAATAACCCAAGCAAACAAAATTATCTTGAATAACTTTAATGCCTAACTCAGTAGCTTTTTCGGCTAAAGCGTCACTATTACACCAAAGCAGTGGAGTGTAATTGTTATCTTTTGCAGATTTGAGTAAGTCTAATAGCACCACTTCACTGCCTCTGATCCAGTTCTCACCGTAGTGAACATATAAAACCTGTGTGTTAGGTACTTTATCTTGTGAAATATATTCAGACATTTTTAGTTCTCCTGCTTATTAATTACTAAGCGACAGATTACGGTTGTTTTTCATTTCTCTTCTGTGGACTTGATGTTTTTTTTCGAATTTAAGTAACGGTTTAACGCAATAACTAAAGCCACTTGCAAATAAATTGCCCAAATAAAACCTTGAGTTAAAAATGTCCCCGAAATGATAAAGCCAATAATGCCGGCAGGAGCTGCATTAAGTGCGACACGTATGCCTGGGGTATGGTTTTCATCGTTGACTGTTTTCAACATTTTTAATGACATCAATAATGTACTGACAATTAAAGAAACGAATAATATAAGGCCAACAAAACCAGATTCAGCCAACACGCCAAACCAAGTCGAATGAACTGCGTGATTCATTCCATCCCAATGAGGGCTATAGGCAAAATAATTGTAATAAAAATTACTAATGCCTACCCCTATGATGGGATGATCTAGTGCCATATTCCATGCAGCTTCCCATGCATATAATCGACCCATTGCTGATTCGTCTATGCCTTCTTCTGCAGCGCCACCTGAAGATCGTTCACTGATACCTGCAACGATAAATAAAATCATTACAGAAACTGCACCACCAGAAAATAATAAAACTTTGGATCGTACTCTGTTATAAGCAAATAGGCTTACAACAGCTAAAAAACCTAACAAGCCACCTCGACTTTGCGTAGCCAATATCGCATAAAGTAAAATGCAAAAAGTAGTAAAGCTAAAAAATCGTTCAAATTTTGAAAGTGATTTTTCTAGAAAGGTGGCGATAGAAAAGGCCATAGGATACAAAAGCACTAGCGCCAAATCATTTGGGTCGCCAAGTAAAGACCCTATGCTTCGACCTATAGTGACTCGAGTACCTTCCACTAAGCCAATATTGTTGAACTTGTTGAACAAGGCAACTAAGCCAACACAAGCACCAGCAAAAATAAATACTCGACTTGCAGTAATAAAGTGGATTTCTTTACGCATCATCCAAGCAATGATAAAAGTCATCAGTATAATTTTACTGTAAGTTCCTGACCAAGATTTTATTGCTACGGCGACATTGCTAGCAAAAGGGATAGCGATGGTTACGAGGATAAAAAATAGAAATAAATAGGTGAATTGTCGACACCAGTAAGGGTGAAGGTTTTTACTGATGGTAGCCCGTAAAAAAATAACAAATATTGCTGCTAAGGCTAATAATAAAGGTAATTTTAATGGCTCTAAAAATGGAAATACTTCATGTATACGAAAAAATGAAAACACGACAAAGGCTAGCACAATATAAAACGAGAAATTCACCATACCCCAAAGAGCAAAAGGAATTAGTCCAATAACAATGAGAATTAAAGGCTGAGGGAAAATGTATAATGCCAATGTTGTTAGCATTAATATCAACGTCGTGCATGTCATTGTTAAAGGAGGATAAGTCATGATCAGCCCACTTGTCCAAACCAGGTGGCGACAACAGCGGCGCTAATTGCCGGATATAAATAACCAAATTTGTACGGTAAGTAGATCTTTTTTTGACTGAAATAATAGAAAAGTACTAATCGTATAAAGCCTGCAACAATAAGTGCAATTAATGCCCCATTGATTCTAAATAGTGGTACCAAGAGTATTAGTAATAATCCACCTATAGCACTGGCTGCTAGATTAATATTCATTTGTACTTTTGAACTTTTTTCTACGAAACAGCCCAAGTTTAAGAGGTCAGACAACATTTTCAATAAGGTACAAAGTAATAACCAAGGCAGAATAACAATTGCGCTGTGGTAAGATACAGGTGTTAGATACTTAATAAGCAACGGTCCTAGTAGGCCTAAACCTCCACATATAAGTACTGATATTATGGCGCCAACGACAGCAAAGTGTGCATTGATATTTTTACCGTCATGCTCTTTAAGAACAGAAAAGCGCTTAGGAAACCACCACAGTGTAAAGGGCTGAATAAGCAGAGCAGGGACTAAGGCGAATTTTATTGCGATTGCATAGGCAGCAATTTGAGTTTCTCCAAAATGCTCGGCGAGCAGCCACCTGTCCATTCCTGATAAAGTGAATGTCGCTGCACCACCAATAAATATGGGACCTGCATAAGTGGCGATGCTTTTAATATGTTTTATAGAAAAACGGATGTTTGTTTCTTTTAATTGGATAATGCATAAAATTATCGCAACAATTACCGAAGAAACTGCACCAGAAGCTAAAATACTGGTGATACCCCAACCATTAATTAACCAGTAAAAAGTCAGTGAAACTTGTAGTGCTACTTTTAACATTGAAATGGTGAAAAATAATCCTGCTCGTTCAGTAATTCGCAACCAGGCTAATGGAATATTTATTAATCCACCAACAGATAATGCTACGCCAAGTAAATACAACTCATTTTCTGAAATATTTCCCGGTAAAAAAGTTAATAATTCCTTCGAATAGAAATGGAAAACTGTGTAGGAAATAGCGGCAATGATGCCTGCGATGAATAAACATTCGGCAGCATGGCGCTGTTTTTGCTCAAGACCTTCAGCTAAGCCAACAAACCGATATAATGCTTCTACTAAACCAAACCCTAAAATGATGGATACAATATTTGAAAATACCACCAGAACTTCTAATCGACCGTAGTCCGATGGTATTATGTAACTGGTATAGATAGGCAGCATTACTAAAGAAATACCTTTCATCAGAAATATACTTAAACCATAAAGGGCCGATTGGCTTAGTAGATTTTTATAACGATTACTTAGCATGTGACCCCCTTAGTAATGCTTTGCGGTAAACATTAAATATCAGAGGAATAACCCTGTTACACGAAAAGTTATTTCTAATATGCAAATAACTAAACAAGGACATTTTACTTCGTTGTGTCTGTGATAATGTCTGACTTTGTTTAATGGATTCAATAAACGACGTTTCGTTAAATGGAGTGATTAACCAGCCACTTTGGTTATTTATTACCACAGATGAAATACCGCCAATGTCAAAACTTATAACAGGAATCCCTCTAACGAGTGCTTCAATCGCCACTAGTGGTAAGCCCTCTTCTCTACTGGTAATACATAACAGGCTTATCTTGGGCCAATGTGGGATCATCGATGTCACATGGCCCGCTAATTCCACGTTATCAGACGCAGCAGTGCTTATCTCATCGAGCATAGGTCCATCGCCATATATTGAAAAAGTGTACTGTGGTAACTGTTTAGCTAAACGGATAAAGACATCGGGACCTTTTTCATAACTTAAACGTCCGACAAAAGCTACTTGCGTTGCAGGTGTGGTTGTTTTAAATGACTGACTAGGTATATCAACAAAGTTCTGAATTACCTCTGCAGTTAAGTTTGACGATTTTTTTATTTGTTCAGATACGCAGATGCAGGGACAAAAATGTGCTGTTATACGGTCAAACCATGAATATAGTCTGATTTTAATGTTGCCTTTGTCGCCAGCGTGAAAGGTGGAAACTACCGCTTTGTGGGTTAATTTACAGCTAATTCGACCAATAATGCCGGCTTTATAGCCATGGGTGTGAACAAGATTAACATTCGAATTTTTTAATAGTTTAAATAGCGCATTAATACTTCCATCTAATTTAATGAGGATCGAACGAAGAAATTCTTCTGACTCAAAAACAGGATGTTCACCATAGTCATTCAATAAAATGATTTGCACACTATGACCTGATTTATGAAGACCTTTAGCAAGGTTAGCTACATGCGTTTCTATGCCTCCATAATCTCGACTATCAAGCAATAAAGCTATTTTTAGATTTTCTGTTGTCATGCTAAACCCCTACTAAACGTCTAATACTTTTAAATTTGCATAAACTAGGCCAGTTAAAAAACAAATTAATAGTGACTAAAGGGGGGTTATATCTAATGAATAACTATTTATTCGCAAATTGCACAAATTGCGATAGCTTTGCAAAGCAAATTTGAAATGAAATAGAGTTGCTGCTGAAAATCAGTAAGCTTCAATTTTTGAGCTAAAATCAAGGCATGATAGATAATATTATTTTTATGATATGGTAAAAACGATGGAAATGAGGTTAACAGTAGGGCTAATACTTATATTAATGCCAAGTCTAATTTGGTTGTTATTAAGGCCTATTCACTCGCCTTGGTGGTTAGAAAATATTTTATCGAGTCCCCTCATTATATTAGTTTTTTTTAGTCTATTGATGTTAGTACTAAGTCACTTTTTCTCATACCTGCATAGCGTAAATTATTACTTAAGTGGCTTGTTTGTTAACTTTATTTTAGTAATATTTTTGAATAATACAGTCAATATAAATAACCGAACATGCAGTGACTCAGTCACTTTTTTTCAATTTAACATCAAATATACCGAGAAGCAGCATGAACTCAGTGAATTGGTAGAGCACCTTATTGTTAAGAAATACCACTTAATAGCGCTACAAGGTGTAAGTCAGCATTCAAAACAACAGATTATCGAAAAGTTAAGTCCTTATTACCCTCACTTTATTCGAGGTGAAAGTGATAACCAGCGAGTTTTTAGCGATCAATTACTTTTTAGTCGTTATGCTTTTTCTAACATTAAGTATTATAAAAGTGCTCAACGTGCCTATTTAATTGCGAGTCAATGGCATTTACCTGCTACTGATATTAACTTGTATACTTTACATCCCCCGTCACCACGTAATGAAAAATTTTGGCGAAGCAGGAATAAAACGTTATACCAATTAAATTATGCACTGAAAAACTCACAAATGAATAACTCATCAGATGAGGCCTCTCAAGTAAATAATTTATTAATGGCTCCTTCATTAGTCATAGGTGACTTAAATATTTCAAAACATTCAAGTCGAATAACCTTATTAAAGCAAGGCATGAATACTGAGTTTGTGAACTCATGGCCAAATCAGCGCTATGTTGCTTCATTTTTGAGTGTTGCCATTGACCATTTTTGGGTCTCAAAACCTACTCATATTTGTGAACGGCAACGTATTAACAAGTTTAACTGGTCAGATCATTATGCAATTAAAACTCAGGTAGATTTTAATAAATAGCTTGTTTAATTATTAGAGTGAGTTGATATTTTTCGGATGGCTTTATTCACCTCTTAAAGAGAGAGAAATGTTACTAGTCGACCCTTTAGGCCTGTGTTTATGGGGAGTTCACTACGTTAACGTCTTTTTATCTAGCGCTTATGGATGTCCCTTAATAGACAATGCCGGGGCATATTGTCCAGAATTACGACATCATAAAGGCTCTACCTCTTATCAGCATTCAATAACCTCAAAAGATTAACAGACCTTAGATAGAAATATTAAGTAGCACTAGACTGGCAAGTTTCTTTCTAAGCCTAGCCATTACATTAGGAAATAAGTGATTCAGGCGATATGTCTCTCTATGTAATTCGGCTAATAAGGAGGGGTTACTTTTATCGTTTATTACCGAACCAATTAAGTTAACTTTTTTTAGCTTTAGTTTTTCAACACTTTCTTGTATCAAGCTTGCTGGAGTTGTTCCTGCTTCAATCACCAGTATCGCTCCTTCACATACATCGCAAATAATCTCTGCAGGTATATTGCTCTGGTTGAGTGACGTTAGCGCTGACGAATCAAAAACAATACAATCAAAATCAGCTAGCCATTTTTTTATTGAATCAAGTAATAAGTGGCTTTCTCTATAATGTAGAACATCATGGATACTCTTCGGGGCAGGCAGTAAGCTATATCCCTTACCTTCAACGGTGATTATTTGATTTTCTGTTATGTTACTGGTTATTTTTTTTCGTAAAGCTTGTGATAAAACAGGATTAAAGGTATTCATTTCAACCAGTAAGATCTTTTTCCCAACAACTTGGGCTCGTTCAACAAGCGCTTGAGCAACAGTCGTTTTTCCTTCACCTGCTTTCGCGGATGTAATGGCTAATGTTCTATAACCTGAGCCTATCGTTTGATTATAAATCGCTTCAACTTCAGCGTAATGAATCGGTAATTCTTGCATATTATAGTCCTCCAACAATGGCAACAAGTGAGACAATGCTAAGCATGTCTTTGACATTATCCATAAATACATTCCAATTGCTTTGGGATTCATCAGGCACAAATATTGTGTCGCCCACACGTACTAATGGTAATTTAGTGAAATCAGGGTGATCAATAAACTTTTCTAAATCAAAGGATTGACTTACATTTTCTTCTGCATCACTTCGAGAAATATTTACGACCATAATTTTTTCTAAGTAAGCGGTTTTAGTGGGACCACCGGATTCAGCTAAAATATCTAAAATGGTCATATCCGCGCTGAACTTGTAACGTCCAGGGTTTTCTACTGCGCCAATTATTCTTACCGTTTGTTCTTTTTTATTATCAATCCATGGTTTGTTTCTTTCTGGAACATAAATAGTGTCACCTGATTTCACTTGAGGTAATAATGTTTCATCGCCAGTTTCAAAATACAAACCTAAGTCAAGGGTGCTTACTTTGCTTTGATATTCATTACGATGAGTAATTTTTATATTATGAATATCGGCATGTTGATTAGGTCCATCAGCAGCAGAAAGTATATCTAAAATATGTAACTTATTATTAAACGCATAACGCCCAGGTTGGCCTACTTGTCCGAAAACATAAATTGAGGACTCTTGAGATTGACGTAACCAACGAGCTTTATTATCGATAACATCACGCGGTCTCTCACTGATAATAATGGTGTCACCTGCTGCAACTTTAGGCAACAAAGAGAAATCACCTCCTTCAGTGATGAAGTTGTCTAAATCGAAAGGCTCGATTCGTTCTGATTTTCCTTGCTTCAGTACTCTAACTTGGGACATATCCGCATCCTGAGTCGGTCCTCCAGCGTGTGCTAAAATATCCAGGAAGCTCATCTCATCGCCCCATTCGTATCGACCAGGCTTTTTCACCGCTCCCATGATTCGGATCGACCTATCAGGGGTTATCTTAAGCCAAGACTTTTCATTCATATCGGTTTTTTCAGGAACAAAAATAGCATCGCCCGGTGACACTGTAGGGGTCGTTACTTGGGTTAAACCTTCGGTATATGCTTGTAAATCGAAGGCATCAACTTTGCCTGTTGTGCGAATAATTCTAATTTTTCTCGACTCGGCAAAGCGAGTAGGGCCACCAGCATTGGCTAAAATGTCAAAAAACTTTGTACCGGCCGGCGCTTCATATGCCCCGGGTTTAAACACTTCGCCCATAACATAAACGGTACGTAACCCACTTTTAACTTCTTCTTCTTGGATAGGAATAAATAAAGTTGAACCGGGCATGATTGCAGGCATATGAGAGGCATCGCCAGTATCCAAATAGGTTTTTAAATCAAATAACTCAGGTGAACCGTTGTTAATAACACGAATATGTTCAACCCCGGCATATCGAGTAACGCCGCCTGCTCTCATCAGCATATCTACGACAGAATTTCCTTTTTTAAAAGAGAACACTCCAGGTTTGAGTACTTCACCAAATACTTTAATCGCTGTTTCGGCCTCTGAACCATCACCACTAGCGGATAAGGTTGCGGCATCAAAGTCCATTTGAACATTACCAATTAAAGGCGAGGCGGGTACAAAGACGACATCTAAGGGCTCTATGGTAGGTAAAATTGAAAAATCACCTGTGTCCAAATACTTTTTATAATCAAAGATTGTTACCTTGCCTTGACGGTTTAGCTGTATTCTATCTAGTTGAGCGCCCGCTTTAGCTCCGCCAGCTTGCTGAAGCGCCATTTGGATATTCCCGTCTTCTGGTAAATCAATCATTCCTGGTACTTTAACAAAGCCTAATACCTGAATTGGTACTCGTCTTTCGATTAAATACACTTTAAAGTTATTTATGGCACGATATTCTTCACCTAATAGTACAGCTAGGTCTTTGTTTACCTGTGTAAGTGTTTTACCCACAATTGAAACGTTACCTATTTCAGGTAACTTGAGCGTTCCATCCCGCTTCACTTGAAAAGGCTTTTCGAAGTCAATTTCACCAGGGATTTCAATTTGTAGTACATCACCGGAGCGAATGATAATTTCAGCTGATTGAGCATTATTCATAACAAATATACAACTCAGCATTGCTATTAATAATTTACACATGGTTAAATATCCTTTTTACCGCTGGTATCTAAAAAGAGGGTTATCGATGTATAGCGATTAAATACTCTTGAAATATCACTTTGTTCAACTTCCCTAATGTTTTCTTCACCTTTGCTTTTTACAATAATTTGTGAAGATTCAATGCCTTTATCAATAAAATAATTTGCAACGCTTTGCGCCCGTTTTTCACTCAATTGATTATTGTATGTGGCACTTCCTTTACTATCTGCATGCCCAGTGATAATCAGTGTTGAATTGGGATAACTTTTAATTAAACCAACCAGTTTATCTAGTGAGGGGTAATATATGGGCTTTATTTTGTCTTGGTTAAAATCATGCAATGTTTCAGTTATTAAGATGTGATTTTTTTCAAGAGTCTCTCTTTGATTTATTTGAATTTCTGCTTTAGCTAATGAGGAGTTTTCACATTGATTGAAATCTCCTTCATCGTACCAACGTTTAAGTACTGTCTTTTGGTTGGAATAGCCACAACCTAATTGACCATTTATGTATTGATTTATACAACGAATTTTACGGATTTGCCGGTCAAAATCGACTAAAGTTATAAAAGCATCTTTTTCCATTGATGCATTATGTTCTGCTATTGCACGTGTTAAATAGGATTGTGCGATAGCTAATTGCCCTGATATGCATCGTTTAGATTCTTGTAGCTCTAACCCTAATAGTTGAGACTCAGCGCTGGTAATATAAATTTCCATTTGTTCTTTATTTAAATTTTCAAGCACTTCAACATGAGACAATATTTGAGTATTGTATGTTGATGTTTTGGATGCACTACACGCTGTTAATGCCATGACAGCGCATAGTGAGACCAAAGCAGGATTAGTTTTCATTAGCTAGCAACTTGCAAGTGAGGTGATGTTTCAAAGTAACCGTTGATACTTGGGTAGCAATCGATCGTTTTATCTAAAAATAGCATTTGAAATAGCTCTAGGGGTTGTTGTGTTAATCCAGATACGGAAACACTAAAGCCTTTAGCTGTCATTCTTTTATATAAATAAACGATTGCACCAATACCTGAAGAGTCGATAAACAGTACTTGCTCGAGGTCGAATATGATATTGGTATTCAACTTACTGTAAGCTTCAATATCATCCTTCATGACCTTGACCGAATCGGCATCAAAGTTTCCATTAAGTTTAATAATAAAATCGTTATTTATGTTATAAGTTTCATTTAGCATAACAAACCCACCTTTTTGGTTAATACACAGTAGGTGTTGCAATGTTTGAGCCAAAAAAAATAACGGTAATTATCAGTGTGTTAGCGTTTTCGTTTTCTATTGGACCTAAAAGAGTAAATAAAAATGCAAATTGCGAATTGCAAGATGCGAATTAAGATCCACTCGTTGATTATTGAGAAGGGGCTTGTTTAATGCAGAGACAAAATAGAAGTAGAGCCTTATTCTCGTTGAATGAGTTCAAACAGCTGATCTCGATAAAATGGCTGTTGATGCCTGCCGCCATTATCCCCAGGCAGTTCAGCGATGGTATAAGGTTTACACAGTTCAATAGAAGCAGATACTCGATGACAGGGAATTAAGGAATGCACAGTTTTTGTTAATCCTAGGTCCTTCATGAATTCAAGCTGGTAGTGTATTTCGTCGTGTTGGTTGTAGTCGCTACCGAATTCGGCTTCAACATTGGTAATGAAGTATACTTTGAGTTTGGTGTTGTGATTAATGACATCGATAACAGCATCCATTAATAAACAGGGTAGGCTACTGGTATAAAAACTGCCGGGACCAATAAATAATACGTCTGAATTTTTTAAGGTTTCTAATACTTCTTCGCTTGGCTTAACTTTTGGTGTTAATACCAGCTTATTAATGCCTTGGCTGGCGTGGTCGTCAACTTCAACTTCGCCAACATGGCATTGCCCACCAGAATAGCTTACTAACTGAGTCACAGTATCAGACATAGGCAAAACGTTTGCCTTAATGCCTAAGTATTCACGCATTACCTGTACCGTCTCTGTCGGCCGAATACAAAGTGAATCAACGGCACAAAACATTAAGTTACCTAGACTATGACCTGATAGATCGCCAACGTTGTCAAAGCGGTATCCAAATAGCAATGATTTAGTAGAGAGCTCTTTATCTGATACAGATTTACTTAACTTTGATAAACAATAGCGTATATCTCCCCAAGAAATTGTATCGCAGCTTTCCCTTAAGCGGCCGGTAGAGCCTCCATTATCGGTAGTACTGACGATGCCTGTTAAATTAATAGAATCAAAATCATTAATAACTTCTAGCAGGTGTCCTAAACCGTGGCCCCCGCCAATACATGTCACATTAATTTCTGCCATAGGCTAACCCTTTTTTGAAGCGATATTATTGACCACGACCTAACACCATAATAAGTAAAGTTTTGAACACAATTTCTAAATCCATTAATAGCCATGTATGTAGTTTAGTTAGTGATAGCGAGTATGCAAAGTCATAGCCTATTTTAGTCTTAACGTCATCAATGCAGGTATCATACCCTTGATGTACTTGAGCCAAACCGGTAATTCCAGGAGTCATATCGTATGTACGCTCGGAGTAAAAAGGAATCGCTTTGTCTAGTTCTTTCACAATTTCAGGCCTTTCTGGTCTTGGGCCAATAAGTGACATCTCCCCTTTAATCACATTGATAAACTGAGGGAGCTCATCAAGTCTAACTTTTCTAAGTAATCGACCAATAGACGTTAACCTATTATCGTTACTTGTTGCCCAAACAGCACCTGAGTGGGCTTCGGCATTGGTAAACATAGTACGAAACTTGATCATGTTGAAATGTACCACTTTTCCGGATTTCATTTTACCTACCCTTACTTGACAATAAAAAATGTCTCCTTGGGATGATAATTTGATCAAGAGTGCAATAACGATAAACAAAGGTAATGTTAATATCAGGCAGACCATTGAGAACACTAAATCAATGGCTCTTTTAAGTAACGAAATATTTGGGTGCACGAAGCTAATGTGTTTCATAAGTTCTCCTAAATTTTAGTCCAAATTTTTTCTTGTAAACCAAATATGTATTTCAAAGATCCTTTTAAAGCGACCCAATAACCATTGACTAAATAACAGATTACTCTTAATGCGTTTATTTTGGGAGAAATATCAAATACATTAATGATTAGCACCAAACCATATAAAGAGATTTGGCAAAGCAATAGTAATAAGAAAAAATAGTGGATTGGTACAAGATACATATTACTAATAAAGATGAATATGAAGATAAAAGGCATTACAGCTCTTAATGCTTTACCTGAAGCGAAGTTTATAGCGTTCCAGCCATATTTGGGTGATAGCAAAGGAAGCAAATAGATGAGTTGTTGAAAGTTTCCCGCGGCTATTCTTAAGCGTCTACTCATGTCTTGTTCTAAATTGACCTGCTCGAGTTCAATGGCAACGACCCTCGGCTCATATATGACACGATAACCTTGTTTAATAACGTTCATTGGGATCAAGAAATCGTCATTAATAGTATCAACAGGAACGTCTTCATAACAAGACTTTCTTAATGCATAAAAAGCCCCGTGAGCGCCAAGTACACTGGCTATAGAACTTTCTCTTGATTTAACCATTGATTGATACTTCCAATAACATTGTTCCCCCGCAGTTCCTTTTTGAACAAACTTATATCCACCCGAAACAGCGCCAACAGAAGCGTTTTTAAAATGACTATCTAACATCAATAAGCAATTAACAGGTAACAGTGCCGAGACATCACTAAAGACGATATTGTCAAATTTTGCTATGGCGACACCTTTTTTAAGTGCTGCAACTTTGCCGTTATTATCTTTTAAATTGACTAATTGCACCTGTAAATCATGACAAGCGAGTTCAGCGACTGTTTGTACTGCAATTTGATGAGTATCATCTTGACAACCATCACAAAGTAAAATTAATTCATAACGATCACTGGGGTAGTCGATAACACTTAAGTTTCTAATTTTTTCCGCAATAAACTCGGCCTCATTAAATGCTGGGATAATAATCGAAAAACGATTTAGTTGTTTGTCTTGGGCACTAAACTTATAACGGCGCTTTTTAATAACCGGATTAAGTTTACTCTTATTTTTAGTTATTACTTTAAGCATTACTGGATAAATAATGTGATGGTAAACGACTAAAAATATTGCCACAGCAAGGAAAGTTATCATTATTAAATTTAACATAATTTCAACCTTAGACTCTGTTGAGTTAGTGATACATACTGATTAATCATATTGTTGATTGAACGTTGTTTTTCTACAAAGGCTCTTGGTGACTTATTCGATTGTTGATTAAGTGAACGTAGTAGTGCTTGGGATAATAAAATTGGGTTATTAGGTTCAACAATAATACCTGTATCACTACAGACCGCTTCCTTACAGCCGCCAACATCAGTGAGTACAGCAGGTACTCCGCAGGCTTGAGCTTCTAAAGGGGATAATGGTAGGCCTTCATTATTTGAAGAAAGACAGAAAACATCAAGCAAAGGATAGAATGTTGTCATATCATCAACGTGACCTAAAAAGAAAACTCTTTGTTGTAAATGTAACTCAATGACCAGTGCTTTTAATTGCTGCTCTAAACTACCAGTTCCTGCGATTAATAAAGCAATATCATGGGGTAAATTATGTAATGCTTTAATTAATACATCATGTGCCTTCACTGCTTCTAATCGAGCCGCACAGCCAATAAATTTAAGCCCTGTTGGTAATTGTGCTTGTTTGAGTAACTGCTGTTTATTTAGTGTTGAGGGCTTAAATTTATTGATATCGATGCCATTAGTAATGACGATCGGATTTAAAGGTGGCATTAAACGATTAACTTGCTGGGCAACAAATTTTGCATCAGCAACATAAATAGGGCGAACCAAGGTAATGACTAGTTTTTGTAATACTCTCGCTTTAATATTAGCTAAATGCCATGCATCGTGCTCGGTATGTATGATATGTTTCACGCCTGCTAGTCTTGCAGCAATACCCCCATAGACTAGTGGTCCTATGTGATGAGTATGTACATACATAGGTTTAATCGTTTTAAACAATTCAGCTAATTGGTTAAAAATATTGATTTGCCAACCAGGTTTTTTGTTTAGGCTATGAATAAACTCTTTAAAACCATCGATATTATTCCAGTAACCTTTGATGTTATGTTTCTCTAGAGAAATGATGTGTACATCAAAAAATGGCTGTGCAGCACGTTGAAACTCTAATGCCAAACTTTCGATACCACCAGGCTTTAGGTGTTGTACAACATGAACGATGACTGGTTTCATAGGTCTTCTCCTAATGTATTCACACTGTTAAAAGGCTGCGCGCCAATTCTTGGTAACCGAGTTATTATTGGCGTTGAAGTGATCAGTTCGAGCTGATATCTGGCGCGAATCGATGTATCGGCCAATTCCGAAAATAATGCTAAGCCGCCACCTAAAAATAGCCCGCCGATAATTCCAGCTAATAAAAACATTGAAAGTGGGGAGTTAGTCGGAGAACTCGGTTGGTATGGCTCGTCGATTATTTTGATTCTTTCGGGTTGTTCAAAACGACCTAATGCCCCCGTTATTTTTGCCTTTTCATAGCGGTACAATAAATCGCTGTATAAATCTCGTTGAACGGTAAGATCTCTTTCTAATTCAAGTAATTGTCTTTCCATTTCACCGGTACCCGCTAGTGAGACTTTTAATGCTCTATTTTGTTTTTCTATTGAGTTAATTTCTTCTCGGATTTTCTCTACATGACTATCAGCTAATTGTAATTCTTGTAATTGTGATACTAAGAGTAAGTTTTGACTTTTATCAAGATCACCATCTTGCATGCTACTGGCGATTTCCCATAAACGATTTAGGTCTACGTCAGTTATTTTGTATGATGTTCTACTTTGAGATTCACGTTCGTCTTCAAGCTGTGACAGCTTTCTTAGAGACGTTTCAACTTTGCTATGTTGATCCGTGTATCGTGAGCGTAAAATGGCAAGCTCGCTTTTAGTTGTTACTATATTTTGCTCAATTTCACTCATTACAGGGTCAACTTGAGCAAGTCTAGTACGAATGGTTCTTTTGGCGGCAATGGCGCCTGATAATTCAATTTTTCTTTGTTCTAGCAACATGTTTAACTGACTAAAACGGTTGCTTTTTGCCCTGTAAAGTTGAGGCAATTGCTCTGCATTGTATTGCTTGAAATTAGCTAACTTCAATTCTGCTTTTTGTAAGTCAGCGGTTTTTAATGATAATTGCTTGGTTAAAAATGATTCAGATGCATCAATTGCCGATATTTCAGGAGCCAATAATTTTTCCAAAAACCTAGCCCTTACGGCAAGGAGAACATTGACTATATTTTCAGGCGAATCGGCTTGGTAAATTAGGTTTACCAGGTCTTTACCTACTAATTTGACTTTAAGTGCAGCGGATAACTCTTTAACTAATTGATCCTTTTGAAAATCAGTTGATTTCTCATCGATTAGCGCTAAATCATGCGCAACACTAATTAAGGTATGACGACTATGGAGTAAAGTATCTAACGTAGTCATACGATTTTCTAAATCAGTTGATACTGATAAGTCCTCAAGAAAAGGATTCATTTTGGCACTTTCTTGTACCAATATAGTGGTATGCGTTTGCCAATTTCTTGGAGCGATAAAGCAAATAATAACGGCGATTATAGGCATTGTAATTGCTGGAAATAGAATCAAATAGCGATGGCGCCATATGGCGGATAAAATAAGGTGTATATTTACAATTATTGACGTTGTCATCTTAAGCACCACTCACTAGGTAAATTGTGTCAGTTGAAAGATTAGGAGCAAACTTGATGGTTACTCTATTGTTGAAGTGACTGATATACATACGTAGCACTTCAGCTCGCGCCATTGACAGCGCTAATTGGTCTAGACGGTTTGTGCCTTTAGCGGGCGCAATACTAATAATGAACGTTTGATTTTTGTTGATGACTAAGCTGATGAGCCTAATTTTATCATCGTAATTTAACTCTTTATTATGTAACTCATAAGCAAAGGTGTGACTTTGCTTATTTGTTTGAATATCACGCTTGCTATTTAATGTAGTGCTTGTTTGAGCTGCGTTATTTTTTATTAGTTTATGTGAATTGCGTAACGCTTGAATACGGGTTAAAACACTCTTATTCACTGAATTACCTTGTAAACTTTCTTCTTTTTCGATTAAAGCAATAGAGTCACTTATTGATGAAGAAACACAGCCCGTACAGAACAATAGGATAATGGTAAAAATACACAGTAACGGTAAATGTTTCATGTGGCGTGTCCCTAGTTAAAAATTTTTACGCTTACGTTAAGTAATTCATATAACGTGCCACAATGTTAGCTGTTGTTATATAAAGACTTTTGGTATTTTTAAATTAACTTTAGTTAATGAAAGCTTACTTTTTGCGTTATGCATTTTAAAATGCGAGGTAGCTATTGGGTGTGTTTATTAGAAAATATGAATGGAGTTGATAGAGGTATAAAAAAACAAACTAACCAAGTCATTGCCTATCAATATCGATGACTAAGTTAGTTTCTAAAGGAGGAAGAGTTTTAAATAGTTATTTTCCAGCTGTGGCCAGATTCAGTTATATTCCAATAAAGTGTTACCGGCTGAGCACCATTTTCAATAGGCCAAATCTGAGCTACCAAAGTCATTTCTGCATTACTTAAAGATAAAGTGAATGCTTGCTCTAAAGTGGTGAGTGTTTTTCTTAACTTGCAACTTTCATAGTTAATTTTCACCTCGTTGTTTTCGTGGGTAAAATCGGTGCAGATATTAATAAAGTAGCTGACAGTGGTTGACGGTGATGCCGGGACTGTGACATCTAGATCAGTACTTGAGGTAAAATTAAAGTCAGGGTCACTTACTAATTCGCTTGTGGTTATTGTCGGTTCAGCTATCACAGGTACTTTAGCGGTTGCTGCCACAGCGCTGTCTTCTTCTTCACCTCCTCCACATCCAGCTATTGTTATGGCTATGATGATGTTCAGTATTGTGAGTTTTATTAGGTGATGTTTCATAATATTTTTCCCTATATTGATAATTATTAGCTTAATAAAGTTTAGAATTAACAGCATTACTTTGAGAAAACCAACTGGACGATTTATTACCACCCGTTTCAACAAAGATTTGAAAATCAGGATATGCTTGAATTAAATCGACCCTTTCAATGGGATGCTTCCATTCTTCCTGTGAGCCTGGATTAATAGCCAGCGCCCAAGGTAAACCTGAACTTGTTTGATAGTAATAATTATTGGCTTCTTGTGTTGCATCGTCAGCAACGCCAAACCAACTTGGATCAACTTTAGAGGTGGGCATTTTATTTTTCAAATGAATTTCTAGTGCTCTACCCGGATGAAAAAACAGATCGCCATGATAGGTGGCATCTTGAGCAAATATAAACGGATTATACGGCGCTTGTGGAAATTCATTAAGTGAAATAGGGGTGATAAAAGGTACGGTGACGTTATAGGTCATCAAGGATGAATTAGTACAACCCTCTACTGTTTTGTAATATTTACAGCTTTCGGTTACTTGGATATGACTCCGTAAATCATCGGTAATTTTAATGACTAAATAATCAGTACCTTCTTCAATAGCACTGACTTCTTGTAGAACCCCATTGATTTCAAAACGTACTAAGCTGGCGTTTACATTGCTGGGCAATATATTATCTAACTGAATGGCAAAACCATTATGATAATCGGCACCCATTGCTTTTAATTGCCCTTGGAATTCAATTTGTTTAACTTCAAATTGTTCTGTTAATAAGATTGAGGAATTTTGCAGCATCACAACATCATTCATATCGTAATCACCTTGTTCAGGCCAACTGTCTTCAAAAGCAATATAGTAAGGCGTATCTTGTATTTGACTATTCCCTGAATTTGTCACCAGCACTCTATAATCTTCTACTTCACCATCTGGAGCACCACCACTAGCAACTATATCTGGTATGGAGGTAAATCTGGCTCTAACCCAAGTAAAACCATTTAGCGCACTGGATGACGTATTGACAAGAAATACTTCACTAGTGTTATCCATATATTTATCTGAGATTAATTTTTCTTGGGGTGAGAATTCACCATCACGATCCCAGTCTCCCCATACATTGAGATAGCCGGCCCCCGTCGCTTGTACTTGAATAAGGCTATCACTACCGGCAAGTAAAGGGGTTAAAAAAATGATGCCATCATCTTGATCTGTTTTAGGGTAAACATTGGCATTATGTTCAGTTGTTATGCTATTACCCAAATAAATATCGCTAAGACCGTGTCTAGCACCATTACTAAACAGCGTAGTACCGTAACTGTCTGGGGCATCACCGTAATCTGTTGTCGACGCAATTGACTCATCTATTACAGGTGCAATGGCGCAGCGTGCACCATCATTCTGTGTAGCACTTGGACCATAAGCAAAAAAACTAGCACTAGGGCTTGAGTCTGCAACATCGATAATAAATACGTAGCCATCAGTGTTACGGCTAATATAAAAGTTACCCTCAACGTCGAAATAAACGGCACCAAAAGTCCCTATTTCGCCAACATTACCTAAGGCAAAACTGGCGCCGGTAATGACGTTTATTTGATAAAGAACCCCATTTTTATCAACGGTATAAGCAAAGCCATTATCTGGGTGAAAAGCGAGGTCGTATATCGTAATTGACAGGTCGGCACCGTCAATGACTTTGATAACGTTAAGGTAATCGCTTGATTGCTCATCAAGAGAAACTTTATATAAGCCATAATTCGTTCCTTTTCTATAAAAATAATAGCTATTTTCGTTGAGAGAAACATCACCAACGTAAAAGTTTACTCCGGGATTATTTTCTAAGGCAATGGGCGTTGCTTGGAAGTCACTGCCAATGCGAACTAAAGTGCCCCATTCATATCCCCAGCCATAAATGTAATTGTCATGAAAATTAAAACCAATGGCATTAATTTTATCAGACGTACCTAAATTATCGGATAATAATGAATAGTTACCAGTCACAAGGTTTACGCCGTACAGTTGTGCTGTGATTTGTTGCATTAAAAAGGCCTTAGAAGGGCAACTTTCAAAGGGAGCGGCACTTAAGGTAGAGTTAACAACGACCAAACACACGAAGAGCCAACACTGAATACTTCTTTTGAATGAAAACATAAAAACTTCCCTTAATGTTTAATAATACGTATAAACAATGCAAGGAGTGTTCCTGTTTTTATTTTGTTATTTATCAGTGTTTTGTGGTGTGTTGTAATAGGTGGGTTAGCTGTTTTTGCACAATGCAAAGCAATATTCACACTAGGATTTGAATGTTCCTAATTTAGTACGCTTCTTTCATAGACCCTCCCGCTGTTATAATTAACGGGGCAGGCCTACTTATGACGTTACTTAGATGAATTACCAGTCCAGTTTTTTTCGATATATTGTGGACGGACTTACTTCTAACATGGCCGCAGCCTTAGGTATATTACCCTGACAATAGGATATTGCGGCCTCGATAGCATTTTTTTCTACTTGCCATAGTGGTTGAATTTCAGTGTTATTTTTTATTGGCTCAGGGGGGGGATGAGAATTACTATTCTCTGAGACTACTGGCGGGGAAGACACAGGTTGAATTGCAGTATAGTTTTTTACTGTATTGGACAATGATTTGATGATCATTTCAGAAGTTATTTGCTCGCCACTATTTAAAACAACCATGCCGTGAATAACATTTTCTAACTGACGAATATTACCTGGCCAGTCATAAGCACAAATTATTTGAATCGCGTTGCGAGAGAATTTTTTAAAGTGTTTATTGGCAGTTTTATTATATTTTTTCAAAAAGAAGCTAGCGATATGCACCAGATCACCGCCTCGATCTCTTAATGGAGGTAAACCCATAGTAATGACATTAAGACGGTAATATAAATCCTCTCTAAATTCGCCTTCGATTACAGCATTACTAATAGAGTTAGAAGAGGCGGAAATAATTTGAGCATGAAATTTAAGCACAGTATTTGTACCTAAAGGGGAAAATTCTCGCTCCTGAACAACACGCAACAGCTTCGCCTGTAAGGGTTTAGACAAGGTGGTTATCTCATCTAAAAATAAACTACCTTGCTTGGCTGCAGAAAATAACCCTTCTTGATTTGATATTGCACCCGTAAATGCGCCTTTAGTGTGACCAAAAAGTTGAGACTCTATTAAGTTCTCAGTAAAATTAGCACAGTTTACCGCGATAAAGGGTTGATCTTTATGGTAACTCTCAGCGTGACAAGCTTTGGCGACTAACTCTTTTCCCGTACCTGTTTCACCGGTAATAAAAATTGGTGCATTAGTACTTGAAGCGTGCCTAATACTATCAAATAATTTATGCATGGCTTCATCTTCAGCCACGATACCGTGAAAATTAATTAACCCGCTCAACGGGATATTCTCTTCATCACTTGGAGTAACAGTAACCGTATTATTCACTTTACGACTGAGTGCTTTATCGACAACAAACTTTAGCTCTTTATTCACCCAAGGTTTACAGATATATTTTTCGACTACACCTGAACTAAAAGCCGCAGAGACAAGATCAAAATCTTGATAAGCAGACAAAATTATTCGTTGGGATTTAGGCCAGCGTTGTTTGATTTTTTCTAATAGTTCACAGCCATTCATCCCCGGCATATGCTGATCAGAAATAACGACATCAGGTTGATTAGTTTGACAATATTCAAGTGCAGCAATAGGAGATTGAAAATCAATAATATTGGCTTCAATATTATGCAAGGCTCTTTTTAATGCTTCTAATATATTGCCATCATCATCAACTAGTAATAAAGTCGGTAGTGATGAAGTGTTATTATTATTATTGTAATCGTCATTGTTAATCATAATAAATGCCAAATTGATAATGCTTACCTTTAATCATAGAAGATATTTGCAATTTAATAGTAGTTATTTTCATTTTGCGTCTTTATATACAAATACTCAGCTATAGTTTATTTTAATCATTGTACATTCAGTTGTATGTGAAATTTAATTGTTGGTCGATGACCAAGGAAAAAGAAATGGATAAACCTTCGTTACTAATACTTGATGATGAAAAGGAAGTACTTAACGCGCTAAACCGCGTGTTACGTAAACATTTTAACTTGTATTTATTTTCAGACGCGAATGAAGCTATTGGCTTTTACCAAGACAATCCGAATATTCCCCTAGTCCTGACAGACATGAGAATGCCCATTATGGATGGGGCCACTTTCTTAGGAAAAATCATTGAAATTAATGCTCACTGTAAACGGTTTTTGTTAACAGGCCATGCGGATATCAATTTAACGGTGACTGCGGTAAATGAAGGGAAAATATCCCATTACTTTTCAAAACCCTGGAATAATGAGGAATTAATAGCCGAACTCAACAGTGCTTATGAGTTGTACCTCAATGAAAGGAAAACGAAACAGTTATTAAAAGTTAATTTGGAGAAAAATGCAGAGTTGTCTCTTATCAATAGTTCACTTGAATTAGAAACCAATAAAAATCAGCAGAAATTACAGCTACTATCAAGCCGTGAAGCCACTAGCTTTGGTCGGCTTAAAAAGACTTTATCTACCTTTATAGACATTTATGCAGAAACCATTTGTTTACATACTCAAGACGTTACTCGCCATAATTTTCGTGTTGCCGCTCATGCTAGGCTAATTGCAGAAATGCAGTCTTGCGATAAGCTCACTATTTTTCAGATCTATATTGCGGGATTATTGTATGAAACGGGGAAACTTGCACTAGAGCAAACCTTGCTTTGTAAACCTATTGACATTATGACGCAGCAGGAAAAAAAATTATATGGTGGCTTTTATCAAAAAAGCTATGAGCTACTCAATAAAATTGATGAACTTTCGTTTGTAGCTGAAATCATAAAAAACATCCCCTCTAGCTATAATGGCAACACAGCCCCAGAACATCTGTCTGCTGAAGAAATCCCGCTAGGTTCGCGTATTATTGCTATCGTTTCAATGTACGACAATTTAGTCAATGGACGTCAGTCGAACTTCAAAATACCAACGGTAGAAGCAAAACATCGTATTAAAGAGTTATCTAAGACAATGTTTGATCCCCAGTTAACCACTTGTTATTTATCTATTCTAGAAGAGCTCCCAAGCTCAAGTGAAGGGAAAATAGATTACTTACTCAATAGTTGCGATTTACGAGAAGGCATGGTGTTAACAAGAGATATTGTTAATACAGATAACCATGCCATGTTAACTAAAGGTACTGAAGTAGAACAGCATCATATTGATAAACTTGTAGAGATAGAAAAAGAGCAAGGTGAGTCTTTTCTTATTTATGCATATTAATATCTTACAGTGCAGTAATGATAACTACGGTACCAGTGGTTATCATATAATAAACATAGCCTTCAAAAAATTAAAGAATATTCACCATCATAATATGGTGAGCATATTAAACAATATACTATTATCTAACGCTATTCTCCCCCGTAAACACTTGCTATAATATTGCGTATCTTTGTGCGTAAAGCACTTTATATCAAGCTTTATAACAAGCGGATTATTAATTTAATCCGTTTATATTAGGTTATTTTCAGAGGTTTATTTTCATGTCGGACACCGAAAACCGCCCAACAAACTTTATACGTAATATCATTGATGCCGATTTAGATACAGGTAAGCATACAAATGTGCAAACGCGTTTTCCGCCAGAGCCAAATGGTTTTTTACATATTGGTCATGCAAAATCTATTTGTTTAAATTTTGGCATTGCCCAAGATTATAAGGGTAAATGTAATTTACGCTTTGATGATACCAACCCTGAAAAAGAAGATATTGATTACGTTCATGCTATTCAAAAAGATGTAAAGTGGTTAGGTTTTGAGTGGGCAGGGGAGATCAACTATTCTTCTAATTACTTTGACCAATTGCATGGTTTTGCCGTTGAGCTTATCGAAAAAGGCTTAGCCTATGTTTGTTTCTTAAATGCGGAAGAAACACGTGAATATCGTGGAACCTTAAATAAACCGGGTAAAAATAGCCCTTACCGAGATACTTCAGTTGAAGAGAATTTAGCGTTATTTGCCAAAATGAAAAATGGTGAATTTGAAGAAGGCATTTGTGCTTTGCGTGCTAAAATTGATATGTCTTCAAGCTTTATGTGTTTACGCGATCCCATTATTTATCGAGTACGTTTTGCTAATCATCACCAAACGGGTGATAAGTGGTGCATTTATCCAATGTATGACTTTACCCATTGTTTATCTGATGCATTAGAAGGCATCACCCATTCAATTTGTACGTTAGAGTTTCAAGATAACCGACGTTTATACGACTGGGTTATAGATAATGTTTCAGTGCCATCTACGCCACATCAATATGAATTCTCTCGCTTAAATCTTGAATATACCTTGATGAGTAAGCGTAAGCTAAATATGTTAGTGGAAGAAAAGTTAGTCGATAGCTGGGACGATCCACGTATGCCTACTATTGCTGCTTTTCGTCGTAGAGGTTATACACCAGCGTCAATGCGTGAATTTGCTAAGCGAATAGGTGTCACTAAAATGGAAAACACTATTGAAATGAGTGTTTTAGAAGCATGTATTCGTGAAGATTTAAATGATAATGCGCCACGAGCTATGGCTGTTTTAGACCCTATTAAATTAGTGATTGAAAACTACCCAGCAGATAAGAATGAAGATCTTGTTGTTAAGAATCACCCGAGTGATGATGAGCAAGGCACACGTATTGTGCCGTTCTCTAAAGAGCTATATATTGAAGCAGAAGACTTTAGAGAAGAAGCGAACAAAAAATATAAACGTTTAGTCATTGATAAAGCGGTACGTTTACGTGGTGCTTATGTTGTCACGGCAACACGTTGTGATAAAGATGAAGAAGGTAATGTGACTACCGTTTATTGTACTTACCTTGAAGATACTTTAGGTAAAAACCCAACAGATGGCACTAAACCTAAAGGTGTTATCCATTGGGTTGATGCGGGCAAATCGCTTGATGCAACAGTACGCTTATATGACAGGTTATTTACTGTGCCTAACCCTGCAGCGGCAGAAGATTTTAATTCAGTTATTAACCCTGAATCATTAGTGACTATTACTGGCGCGAAAGTTGAGCCATCATTAGCTGAAGCTAAACCTGAAAGTGCTTTCCAGTTTGAACGTCAAGGTTATTTCTGTCTAGATAACGACATTAAAGCGCCAGGTGCATTAGTCTTTAACCGTACAGTTGGCCTACGTGATACTTGGGCTAAAATAAGTAAATAACAGAGATAAATAATAAATAAGGCTGCAAATCTCGTTGTAGTACTTTACCAAAAAAGCCAGTGGTGAGTTAATTTTACTCACCACTGGCTTTTTTTTTGTAATATCTGTTAGTCTGACTGGTATTATATAAAAAGGTAAACTCTTTTGACTAAGGCCAAATTAATGAATAAACAGTTAGTTGCGATAGTAATAGCAAGTTTTTTTATGTTACTTACTTTAGCCGGTTGTCAAGAAGCACCTTCAAAGGATGAAGGCAGCCAAGTCGCTCTTAGCAAAAAAAGTCACCCTAATGAAAGTAAAGATGAGTTACCACCTAAGCAGAAAAATATCATAGAAAAAAGAACTACAGCCAGAAATTGGACTGAAATAAAAGCATCAGGATACATTAACGCAGTAAAACTTGATTGGCAGTTAGAGTCTGCATTGCCACGTTCTGGATCAACAGGAGCCTATCACTCCACTTTATTACAAACTTTTGCCGATGAACGTGGCCTCAAAATTAATTGGCTGAGAGTCAGTAATTTGGCCGATATGTTTGTAAAACTATCGTCTTTTGACGTTGATATTATTCCACGACATTTAACAATCACCGATAACCGTTTACTAGAGTTTAGTTTCTCATACCCACTATTACGTGACAGAGAAGTCGTTATCGCTAAAACAGGTAAGCATAGTTTTAATGAACACGAGGT